>Ga0172379_10009475_pt1 | contig 12010 bp, 10 predicted proteins | sample GrowelOW334metaG_FD_119756 | JGI IMG/M metagenome (GOLD analysis project Ga0172379, IMG submission 119756) | Groundwater microbial communities from an aquifer near a municipal landfill in Southern Ontario, Canada - Groundwater well OW334 metaG | ecosystem: Environmental > Aquatic > Deep... | reverse complement strand
CGCACCGTCCACAAGCAGATTCTCGATCAGGTGATGGTCGCCAATTTGATCGACAATGAGCAAAGCTGGGAATTGCAAGCCGATGGCAGTTATGTTCGAGTCCAGCCGGGTGAGCGTCCGTTCAACCTGCACCGTTATTTCATGACCAATCCGTCGCTGTCGGGTCGCGGTGCTTCGCTCGCCGCAAACGGGTCGGTGCCGAAGCTGTCGCTGCGAAACCGGCGTTAAGCGCCCGATGGCGACGCTCCTGTTCCGCAAGGCAAAACCCGAAGTCACGGGAGAACCGCGCACCGGCATCATCGATATCGGGTCCAACTCGATCCGGCTGGTCGTCTATCAGGGGCCGGAACGCTTGCCCGCGATCCTGTTCAACGAAAAGGTCATGGCCGGTCTTGGGCGCGGTTTGGCCGAGACCGGCGCGATCGCCGAATCGGGGCTTGCGGTGGCAAGTGATGCGCTTGCGCGTTTCGCGGCGGTCGCGCGCGAGATGGAGGTAACGCGGCTGCGCACCGTCGCCACCGCTGCCGTCCGCGATGCGTCCAATGGCAGGGTTCTGCTCAATACCGCGCGCGACCTTGGGCTCGAAGTCGAACTCCTGTCGGGCGAACAGGAGGCCACCGCAGCCGGGCACGGCGTGTTGTCGGCGATCCCGGAGGCCGATGGCATCGTTGGGGACCTGGGCGGTGGCAGCCTGGAACTGATCCGGATCGGAGGCGGAGCGGTGCGTGAGCGCGTGTCCTTCCCGCTTGGCGTGCTGCGGCTTGGCGCGCTGCGGGACAAAGGGCAGGGCGCGCTGCAACGGCAAGTCGCGCGCTTGCTCGATGCCGCCGGGTGGACCGGCAAGGGCGCAGGGCTGCCGCTGTATCTGGTGGGTGGATCGTGGCGCGCGCTGGCGCGGCTGGACATGCATCTGAGCAGCTATTCGCTGCCCGTGATCCACGAATATGCGATGTCGGCTGAGGCGGTCGCGCGGATGGGGCGCACGATCAGCCATGTGAACAAGGCATGGTTACGCGCAATCCCCGGCCTGTCGGCGGGGCGTGCGGCGACGCTGGGCGATGCGACGGCGCTGCTGGTGGTGCTGCTCAAGCATTTGCAGATCGAAACGACGATCGTTTCCGCCTTCGGCTTGCGTGAGGGATTGCTCTATGGCGCGCTCGACGACAGCGTGCGCGCGCAGGACCCGCTGATCGTCGCGACGCGTGACGAGGGGCGGCGGCATGGGCGTTTTGCCGAACATGGCGATTTGCTCGATGGCTGGATCGCGCCGTTGTTTACGAACGATACGCCCGACATGGCGCGGCTGCGGCTGGCGGCGTGCTTGCTCGCTGATGTCGGCTGGCGCGCCAACCCGGAATTTCGCGCCGAACGCGGGGTCGAAATCGCGCTGCACGGCAATTGGGTGGCGATCGATGCGCGGGGCCGCGCGTTGGTGGCGCAGGCGCTCTATACCAGCCTTGGCGGTGGCACCGAAACGCCCGAGCCGCTGGGCGTGCTCGCCACGCCGACGGACTTGCGCCACGCGGTGTTGTGGGGGCTGGCGATGCGGCTCGGGCAGCGGATGAGCGGTGGGCTGGCCGGGCCGTTGCAACGCTCGTCGCTTGCCGACGATGGCGCCACGCTCACGCTCAGCGTCGCACCGGGTGATCGCGCGCTTTACAGTGAGACGGTGGAACGTCGGCATAACGCGCTGGCGGCGGCACTTGGGCGCAAGGCGTTGATTGCGCCATAGCTGCCTGGATGCTTGCGCGGAGGATCGGTCACCATACTGATTGCCGCTCTCACTAACTGTAATCCGATCAATCGGTTTTTACGGTCATCGACGCCGCCATAAGAGCGGCCCTGCATTCAGCAACAGAATCGCAGGGGAATCATCGATGTTCAAATCACATGTCTCTATCTTCGCCCTTTTGGCGGTGGCAGCGTCGCCGACGCTTTCCGCAGCCTCGGCGCAAGCACAGGAGGCAGCTCGGCCCGTTGCGCCGCAGGCGGGGCTGTCGAACAAGGATTGGTGGCCGCAGAGCCTCGATTTGACCGTGCTGCGGCATCATGAAGCCCAGTCCAATCCTTATGGCGCGGGTTATAATTACACCGCCGAATTCGCCACGCTCAACCTCGAAGCGGTCAAGGCCGATATCCGCAAGGTTCTCAAAACCTCCCAGCCGTGGTGGCCGGCCGATTACGGGAATTATGGCCCCTTCTTCATTCGTTTGGCGTGGCATAGCGCGGGGACCTACCGCGTTGGCGACGGGCGCGGCGGCTCCGATGGTGGCGAGCAGCGCTTCGAACCGCTCAATTCCTGGCCGGACAATGTCAGCCTCGACAAGGCGCGGCGGCTGGTGTGGCCGATCAAGCAGAAATACGGTCGCAAGCTGTCCTGGGGTGACCTGATGGTGCTGAGCGGTAATGTCGCGCTGGAGGACATGGGCTTCAAGACGATCGGCTTTGCCGGCGGTCGCGTCGATGCGTGGCAGCCCGACCTGGTTTTCTGGGGCCCGGAAACCAAGTTTTTGACCGACAAGCGCCGCGACGAAAAGGGCAACCTTAAGGAGCCGCTGGCGGCGACGCAGTTGGGCCTGATCTACGTCAACCCCGAAGGGCCCAACGGCAATGGCGACCCGATTGGCGCCGCCGCCGACATCCGCCGCGCCTTTGGCCATATGGCGATGAACGACGAGGAAACGCTGGCGTTGATCGCGGGCGGACACACCTTTGGCAAGGCGCATGGCGCGCATAAGCCCGAAGGGTGCGTGGGCGCAGAACCCGCTGCCGCCGGAATCGAGAAGCAGGGCCTGGGCTGGGAAAACATGTGCGGCAAGGGCAATGCCGAGGACACGATTTCCAGCGGCCTGGAAGGTGCCTGGTCGGCCAGCCCGACGGCCTTCACCATGCAATATCTCGAAAACTTGCTCGGCTATACCTGGGTGAAGACCAAGAGCCCGGCAGGCGCGACGCAATGGACCCCGACCGATCCGGCGGCGGCGCGACTTGTTCCCGATGCGCACGTTCCCAACCTGCGCCACGCGCCGATCATGTTCACCACCGACATCGCGATCAAGGAAGATCCCGGTTTCCGCAAAATCGCCGAGCGTTTCCAGAACAACCCGGAAGAGTTTGCGCAGGCTTTTGCTCGCGCCTGGTTCAAACTCACGCACCGCGACCTTGGCCCGCAGGCGCGCTACCTTGGCAAGGACGTGCCGACCCAGACCTTCCTGTGGCAGGACCCGTTGCCCAAGGCGAGCTATCCGCTGGTCGCGGATGCCGATGTCGCGCAGTTGAAGACGAAAATCCTGGCTTCGGGGCTGACCGGCCCGGAACTGGTCCGCACGGCATGGGCGTCGGCTTCGACCTTCCGGGGGACGGACATGCGCGGCGGCGCGAACGGAGCGCGGCTTCGCCTTGCCCCGCAGCGGGCGTGGGCCGTCAACGACACGGCGGAACTCACCAAGGTGGTGAGCAAGCTTGAAGCGATCCAGAAGGATTTCAACAAGGCGAATGCGGGCGGCAAACAGGTCTCGCTAGCCGACCTGATCGTTCTCGGCGGGAATGCCGCGATCGAGCAGGCGGCTGCCAAGGCGGGCACCCCGGTTACGGTTCCGTTCAAGCCCGGTCGAACCGATGCGACGCAGGAGCAGACCGACGTGGTTTCCTTCTCCTATCTGGAACCCAAGGCCGATGGTTTCCGCAATTGGTACAGCCCGCAAGCCCGGCTCTCGCCCGCCGAGATGCTGATCGACAAGGCCGATACGCTCAACCTGACGGTGCCGGAAATGACGGTGCTGCTTGGCGGCCTGCGCACGCTGAACGCCAATGCCGGCCAATCGGCCAACGGCGTGTTCACCAGCCACCCGGGCCAGCTAAGCAACGATTTCTTCGTCAACTTGCTCGACATGTCGATGCAATGGTCGAAATCGGACAAGGAGCCGGGCCTGTATGTCGGTCGGGATCGTGCAAGCGGCACACAAAAGTGGACCGCGACGCCGGTCGATTTGATCTTCGGGTCCAATTCCGAACTGCGTGCGGTGTCTGAAGTCTATGCGTCCGATGACGCACGCGAAATGTTCGCCAAGGACTTCGTCGCGGCCTGGACCAAGGTGATGAACGCCGATCGCTTCTGAACCACTCAGGGCATGGGTCGGCGGCGCGGCATCGCGTCGCCGACCTCCGTCCGAGACGAAACCGGCATGGCCGCGATTGCTATTGCCGGGTCAACCCCCGACAAATGCGCCTGACGGTCAGGCGACTTTTTCGGTGCGCGTCATCTTCAATTTGCCGTTGACGACGGCAAAAGCGAGCCGCCCCTCGACCAGATCGAGCGCATCGCGGCCAAATTGATCGAAGCGCCAGCCCTCCAGGATCGACAGCCCGCTGCGCTGCCCTGCGGCAAGCGCGTCGAGATCATCAGTGCGCGCGAGCAGCCGCGCGGCGACGTCGATTTCCTTCGAGCGGATCTTGAGCAGCAGCTTGAGCAAATCGGCGACCAACGCGCCATCCTTGCCCATGCCGGGCTTGCGGTCGTCACGCGAGGGCAGTTCGTCGGGTAACATCGGTTGCGCATGTTCCAGCGCCGTCATCAACCGCGCGCCAATGTCGTTCTGCGCCCAGGTGGCCGATAGCCCGCGGACCTTGGCGAGATCGGCCTGTTTGCGCGGGGCGTGGCCCGCGAGATCGGCGAGGGTTTCGTCCTTGACGATCCGTCCGCGCGGTAAATCCTTGCTGCGCGCCTCAATCTCGCGCCAGCGTGCCAGCGCCTTCAGGCGGCCGAGCACTTCGGGCTTGCGGCTTGGCACCTTGATCCGGCGCCAGGCTTCCTCGGGGTCGTTGGCGTAATTTTTGGGGTCGCCGAGGCGCTCCATTTCCTGGTCGAGCCACGCGCCGCGCCCGGTGCGGCGGAGGCGATCGAGCATTTTGGGGAAAATCTTGGCGAGATGCGTCACGTCGCCGATCGCATATTCGATTTGCCGCGCGTCGAGCGGGCGGCGGCTCCAGTCGGTGAAGCGCGCGCCCTTGTCGACGGTGATGCCGAGATACGCATCGACCAGATTGGAATAGCCGACCTGTTCGCCTTGCCCCAGCGCCATCGCCGCGACTTGGGTGTCGAACAGCGGATGCGGGGTGGTGCCGGTGAGATTATAAACGATTTCGAGGTCCTGCCCGCCCGCGTGGAAGACCTTCAGCACATCCTCATTGTTGACCAGCAATTGCAGCAGCGGCGTCATGTCGAGCCCGGGGGCGAGCGGATCGATCGCGGCGGCTTCGTTCACATCGGCAATCTGGATCAGGCAGAGCTCCGGCCAGAAGGTGTTTTCTCGCATGAACTCGGTATCGACGCAGACGAAATCGGCCTGGGACAATCGGGTGCAGAGATTGGCGAGCGTTGCACTGTCGGTGATGAGCGGATGGATATGCATACAGTCCCCATAGCGAGCGCCGCGCGGGTTGACAAAGGTGGGTGAGGGAGGGAAGCGCGGGCATCCATTTCACCGTCATCCCGGTATCCGCCGGGATCACGCGGCGGCGGCGTTACGGCGCCATCGCCAGTGGCCCCGGCTCCCGCCGGGGTGATGCCAAGAGAAGAAGAGCCATGCACGCCTATCGCACGCACACCTGCGCCCAGCTTCGCGCCACCGATGTTGGGGTCTCGGTCAAGCTTTCCGGCTGGGTCCATCGCAAGCGCGACCACGGCAATTTGCTGTTCGTCGATCTGCGCGACCATTATGGCATCACCCAGATCGTTACCGACAGCGATAGCCCGACCCATGCGGTGCTCGACAAGCTGCGGCCCGAGTCGGTCGTCACCATCACCGGCGATGTGGTGGCGCGTTCGCCCGAAACGGTGAACGCGGCGCTTCCCTCGGGCGAAATCGAAATTCGTGCGCGCGACGTCGTGGTGCAGTCGGCGGCGCAGGAATTGCCGATGCCGGTGTTCGGCGAGAATGAATATCCCGAGGATATCCGCCTCAAATACCGCTATCTCGATTTGCGGCGCGAGCGGCTGCACGCGAACGTCCTGCTGCGCTCCAACGTGATTTCCTCGCTGCGCCAGCGCATGATCGGCCAGGGCTTCACCGAATTCCAGACGCCGATCCTGACCGCGTCGTCGCCCGAGGGTGCGCGCGATTATCTGGTGCCGAGCCGTGTGCATCCGGGCAAGTTCTACGCGCTGCCGCAGGCGCCGCAGATGTTCAAGCAGTTGCTGATGGTCGCGGGCTTCGACCGCTATTTCCAGATCGCGCCCTGCTTCCGCGACGAAGATGCCCGCGCCGACCGCAGCCCAGGTGAATTCTATCAGCTCGATTTCGAGATGAGCTATGTCACCCAGGACGATGTCTTCGCCGCGATCGAGCCGGTGCTGCACGGCGTGTTTGAGGAATTCGCAAACTGGCAGGGCAAGGGTCGCACCGTCTCGCCGCTGCCGTTCAAGCGCATTCCGTACCGCGAGTCGATGCTGAAATACGGCAATGACAAGCCCGATCTGCGCAACCCGATCGTCATCAGCGACGTGTCGGAGCAGTTCAAGGGCTCGGGCTTCGGTCGCTTCGCGTCGATGGTCGATGCGGGCGATGTCGTGCGCGCGATCCCGGCGCCCGGCACTGCCGAGAAGAGCCGCAAATTCTTCGACGAAATGAACAGTTGGGCGCAGAGCGAGGGCTTCCCCGGCCTTGGCTATGCCACGCAGAAGGACGGCGTGTTCGGCGGGCCGATCGCCAACAATCATGGGCAAGAAGGGATGCAGGCGATTGCCGCTGCGCTCGGCCTTGGGCCCAATGATGGTATTTTCTTCGCGGCAGGAAAGGCAGCGCAAGCGGCCAAACTTGCCGGTCTCGCGCGCACCCGCGTCGCCGAGCAGCTCGAGCTGCTCGACCAGAAGCGTTTCGAATTCTGCTGGATCGTCGATTTCCCGATGTTCGAATATGATGAGGACGCCAAGAAGGTCGATTTCAGCCACAACCCCTTCTCGATGCCGCAGGGCGAGATGGAAGCGCTGGAAACCAAGGACCCGCTCGACATCCTCGCCTATCAATATGACATCGTCTGCAACGGCATCGAGCTGTCGTCAGGCGCGATCCGGAACCATCGCCCGGAGATCATGTACAAGGCGTTCGAGATTGCTGGGTACACACAGGCCGATGTCGACACCAATTTTGCGGGCATGATAAACGCCTTCAAGTTCGGCGCACCGCCGCATGGCGGCTCGGCGCCGGGCGTGGACCGCATCGTCATGCTGTTGGCGGATGAACCCAACATCCGCGAGGTCATCACCTTCCCGATGACGCAGAAGGCCGAGGATCTGATGATGGGCGCGCCCAATTTCGCGACGCCCAAACAGTTGAAGGAACTCAACATCCGCGTGACCGGTGATGGCGCGCGGGCACAAGAGGGCTGAGGATGCCCGGAAGCGCTACAGCAGGGCAGTGGAGCCGCCGTGGCGTCATCGGCGCGGGGCTCGGCTTACTGGCGGCACCGGTGCTCGGTGCCGAGATCGCTTCCGGCACCGCAGTCACGCCGCATATTCTGCGGCTGGCACCGGGGCTCGACCGCATTCTTGATCCGAATGCGCCGATCGAGACGATCGCCACCGGCATCCGCTGGGCCGAAGGGCCGGTATGGGTGCCGCGTGGGGACTATCTGCTATTCTCGGACCCGCCCGCAAACATTATGCGGCGCTGGTCGCGCAGCACCGGGGCATCGGTATTCCTTTTGCCCTCTGATGCGGCCGCGCCCGATCCAGCGACGATCCGTGAGGGCGGCTCGAATGGCCTGACGCTCGATCACGCCGGAAACCTGTTGATCGCGGGCAGCGGATCGCGCGCGGTGGTGCGGCTCGATCTCAAGACCAAGCGCCGGACGGTGCTGGTCGATCGCTATCAGGGCAAGCGCTTCAACAGCGTCAACGATTTGTGCGTCGCCGCAGACGGCGCGATCTATTTCACCGATCCGCCTTATGGGCTGGTCGGTGGCGACCAATCACCGCTCAAGGAACAGCCGCATAACGGCGTTTATCGCTGGACACCCGGCGGCGCGGCGGTGCTGGTCGACGGCACGCTCACGCGGCCCAATGGCATTGCATTGTCACCCGACGGCAAGACGTTGTTCGTGTCGGTTTCCGATGAGCGGGAGCCGCAGATCATGGCCTATGCGCTCGACGCGCACGGGATGCCGACCGCGCGCACGCTGTGGCTCGATGCCAAGCAGATGCTCGCCAACGCCGCACCCGGCCTGCCTGACGGCATGAAGATCGCGCGCGACGGGACGCATTTCAACAGTGTGCCGGGCGGGATGATGATCCTCACCCCCGATGCCGAACCACTCGGACTGATCGCCACCGGCGCGCCCATCCCCAATTGCGCCTTTGGCGAAGACGGTCGCACGCTGTTTTTGACCGCGAATGACCGCGTGCTGCGCCTGCGGTTGAAGGTTTCCGCGCTATGACGATTTCCTTGTCCGATTATGAGGCGGGCAAGCCCTATGCGGGCGACTACGAAGCCGATCTCGTCGCGCTGCAAACCCGGCTTGCGCACATTCAGGTCGCGCATATCGTCCACCGCAAGCGCGCGATCGTTTTGCTTGAGGGTTGGGACGCAGCGGGCAAGGGCGGGATCGTCCAGCGGCTGTGCGCCGATTGGGACCCACGCAATTTCGAGGTCTGGCCGATCAAGGCGCCGAGCGAGGACGAACTGGACCGGCATTTCCTGTGGCGCTTTTGGCAAAAGCTCCCCGCCAAGGGCGACATCGCGGTGTTCGACCGTAGCTGGTACGGGCGCGTGCTGGTCGAGCGAATCGAGGGGTATGCGAGCGAAGCCGAGTGGAAGCGCGGCTATGACGAAATCAACGAGTTTGAGGCGCAGCAGGCGGATTCGGGCACGACGATCGTCAAGCTGTTCGTCCACATCACCCAGGAACAACAGGACATGCGCCTGAAGGACCGGCTCGACCATCCGTGGAAACGTTGGAAAACCGGCCTTGAGGACTATCGCAACCGGGCAAAACGCGCCGATTATCTCGATGCGATGCACGACATGTTCAAGCGCACCGACACGCGTTGGGCGCGCTGGACGATCCTTGACGGTAACGACAAGAAAGCCGGGCGGATCGCGGCGTTGACCGCCATCGCCGCGCAACTTGAGGCCGGGGTCGACATGACCCCGCCGACGCTTGATCCGGAAACGGAAAAGGTGGCGCGGGCGGCGCTGGGGCTACCGCCGACGCCCGCTACCTGATCGTCGTTAAACCCAGAGCAGAACGATCGGCACCACGGTGCCGAGTGCGAGCAGGATGATCGAAATCCGGCGCATTGCGCGGCTGGCAAGCGCGATCACGATGCCGGTAATCGTCGACAGGCTCAGCGCGATTGACAGCAACACCACGAAAATCTTCAGCGGCAGCGGCGACGGGCGCTTGCTGGCGCTGGCTTCCGGGCGCGGCTTGGCTGGCTGTCCAACTTCGGCAGGGGGCTTGGGTTGTTCCGCCTTGCGTTCGCGCGGCGGGCCCTGATCTTTATGGACGCTGGCCAGCCAAACGATCCAGTTGGGCGGGGTGCCGCCATACCCCTTGGCTTCCTGCAAGCGGAACGTCTGCAACGCGCCGCTGATCGCGAACAGCAGGATCATCGGGGCAAAGAACAAACCCAGATAATGGTGATAGCGCCGTAGCAGCCGAAGCGTATTTGGTTTCATGCCGCGTGATTAGCGCAACCGCGCCACCCCGGCAACGTTTGGCCGACCAGCTTTGGGCGGCATTCGCTATGGTATTTCCCAATCAAGCGATCACGCGGCCGTAAACGCACCGTCGTCGTCCATCAGATGCAGCACGCCATCATGAATCGCGAAATAGGCGCCACGCAGACGCAAGGTGCCAGCCGCCTCCCGCTCCGGAATGCAGGGAAAGGTCCGCAAATTGGCGATGCTGACGCGGACCGTTTCGAGTTCGAGTTCATGGATCGCGTCGGGCCCGGTGCCATGCTGCGCCACGACACGTTCGCGCGCGTCGTCGAGCATGTCGACCCAGTGATCGATGAAGCCGCCTTCGCCCGGCGCCTTGCCGGCAAAGGCCTGTGTCATCGCCGCATGGACGCCGCCGCATTGGCCGTGGCCCATCACCACGACCTCGGAAACCTCCAACTGCGTTACCGCAAATTCCAGTGCGGCCGATACACCGTGACGCCTGCCGTCCAACTCGAACGGCGGAACGAGATTGGCGACATTGCGGACGACGAAAATTTCACCGGGCGAGGTATCGAACACCTGCGCGGGATCGACTCGGCTGTCGGAACAGGCGATCACCATCACCTTGGGGCTTTGGCCCCTGGACAATTTGGCCCAACGGTCGCGCTGGCGGGTCCATTCACTGTCGCGAAAGCGGTGATATCCGCCAATCAGATCTGCAAAATCGGTCATACGTGGCGTGTATCCGGCGTCATGGGGGGGTGGCAAGGGCGCGCGGCAGTCGCTATCTGCTGCGCCATGAACGAGATGTCCCCGCTCGCCCGCCCGCGTCAACGCAAGCCCGACTGGATCCGCGTGAAGGCGCCCGGCGGCGCGGTCTTTGGCGAAACCAAGGCGATGATGCGCCGCCTCAACCTCAACACCGTGTGCGAGGAAGCGGCTTGCCCCAATATCGGCGAGTGCTGGACCAAGAAGCACGCGACGGTGATGATCCTGGGGGACACCTGCACGCGCGCCTGCGCCTTCTGCAACGTGAAGACGGGTATGCCGCGCGCGGTCGATGCGCTCGAGCCGCAGCACACCGCCGATGCCGCCGCCGAGCTGGGCCTCGAACATATCGTCATCACCTCGGTCGACCGTGACGATCTGCCCGATGGCGGTGCGTCGCAATTCGTCAAGGTAATCGAGGCGCTGCGCCGCACCACGCCCAACACGACGATCGAAATTCTCACCCCCGATTTCCGCAACAAGACGCAGGCGGCGGTCGAGTCGATCGTCGCGGCGCGGCCCGACGTGTACAATCACAACCTCGAAACCGTGCCGCGCCTCTATCCGACGATCCGCCCCGGCGCGCGTTATTATGCCTCGTTGCGTCTGCTGGAGAGCGTGAAGCGCCACGATCCCTCGATCTTCACCAAATCGGGCGTGATGCTGGGGCTGGGCGAAGAGCGGCTCGAAGTGCATCAGGTGATGGACGACATGCGCTCGGCCGAGATCGACTTCCTGACGATGGGGCAGTATCTGCAACCCACTCCCCGCCACGCCAAGGTGATGGATTTCGTCACCCCCGCCGTGTTCGACGCCTATGCCGCGATCGCGCGCGCCAAGGGGTTCCTGCTGGTCGCTAGTTCGCCGCTGACGCGGTCGAGCTATCATGCCGGTGACGATTTCGCCCGCCTGCGCGCCGCGCGGGAGGCAAAGCTCGCCCAGCGCTGATGCCACGCCATTCCGAAACGCGGCGGCTGCCTTACACGCCCGAACAAATGTTCGATCTGGTCGCCGATGTCGCGCGCTATGCCGAGTTCCTGCCGTGGGTATCGGCGATCCGGGTGCGCTCGAACAGCGAGACGCAAATGGTCGCCGACATGATCGTCGGCTTCAAGGGCCTGCGCGAAACCTTCACGTCGAAGGTCGAGAAGCACCGGCCCGACCGGATCGAGGTCGAGTATCTCGACGGGCCACTCAAATATCTGCGCAACGAATGGGTGTTCCGGCCCGACGGCAGCGGCTGCGCGGTCGATTTCACGGTCGATTTTGCGTTCAAGAACCGCGTGTTCGAAATGCTCGCGGGCCAGGTGTTCGGCACCGCGCTCCGCAAGATGATCGGCGCGTTCGAGGATCGCGCTGCGGTGCTTTACGGGGCTTCCTCGACTTCGGGGGCGGTATCGTCTTCGGATGGCAGCAGCAGTTCGAGCGCGCACAACGCAGCCTGAAGCCGCACGCCGCCACGCCCGAGATCGCCGAAATCCTTGCGGTCGGCAACGACATGCCCAGGGTCGGCGCCACGTTCAGCGCGCGCAAACACGACCGTGCCGACGGGCTTCTTCTCGGTGCCTCCGCCGGGG
>Ga0172379_10009474_pt1 | contig 12011 bp, 11 predicted proteins | sample GrowelOW334metaG_FD_119756 | JGI IMG/M metagenome (GOLD analysis project Ga0172379, IMG submission 119756) | Groundwater microbial communities from an aquifer near a municipal landfill in Southern Ontario, Canada - Groundwater well OW334 metaG | ecosystem: Environmental > Aquatic > Deep... | reverse complement strand
CCGAGAAGATCTCCTTCTTGCTTTCTGCATTAAAGAGTGAAATTTCATAATTTGTTTGTCGAAGTATACCTGTATGGAGGATTAATGAATGTTTGGTAAAAGAGACGAGTTTGATTTTTTAAAAGCCGCAGCAGCAAGAAAAGGATATCTCACTCCGGATGAGATCCTATCCGTTTATCCAGAACCCGAGAAAAATTTGATCGAGATCGAATCGCTTCTCGGCGGAGGGATCGAAGTTGCTGAAAGAAAAGACCGCGAGATCATTCCGCATAAAGCAGAATCGGCGCATGAAGAACTTGCTGAGATAAAAGGGGTCGGGGTGGATGATACGGTTCGCATGTATCTTCGCGAGATCGGAAAATTCCCTCTGCTCACATCGGAAGAAGAGATCGTCCTGGCAAAACGGCTGAAAGCCGGCGATATCCGCGCGAAACATAAATTGGTCAATTCAAACTTAAGGCTGGTCGTTTCAATTGCTAAAAAATATACCGGCCGCGGAATGCTCTTTTTGGACCTTGTCCAGGAAGGGAACCTCGGCTTGATCCGCGCCGTTGAAAAATTTGATTACCGCAAGGGGTATAAATTTTCTACTTATGCAACTTGGTGGATCCGTCAGGCAATAACCAGAGCGATCGCTGACCAAGCGAGAACGATCCGTATCCCTGTGCATATGATCGAAACGATCAATCGTTTGCGCAAGACCTCAAGAATTTTGCTCCAACAGCTTGGACACAAGCCGACGGAAAAAGAGATCGCGCAAAGGGCGAGAATGTCGGTCGATAAAGTACGGGAGATCATAAAAATTTCTCAGGTCCCGCTATCTCTGGAAGCGCCGATCGGCGACGAAGAGAGTTCCAGGCTTGGAGATTTTGTGGAAGACCATACGATCCAGCATCCCGACGATGTTGTATTGCAAGGTTTGCTCAGGGATGACTTGGAAGAAGTGATGAACACGCTCTCTGACCGGGAAAAAGTAGTACTAAAACTGCGCTTTGGCCTGGAAGACGGGCATCCCAGGACGCTTGAAGAAGTTGGAAAAGTATTTAACGTTACCCGCGAGCGCATTCGTCAGATCGAATCAAAAGCTTTGCGGAAACTAAAACACCCGACGAGATCCAGAAAACTGCGGGAATATTTGAAGTAATTAGATCGCTTCAGACCAGCTTGGGCCTACGCCGATATCAACCTTCACTGGAATAGATAGCGGAAGGGCTTTTTCCATCTCTTCATCGACAATTTTCTTTACGGCATCGGCTTCGCCTTGGGGCGTTTCAAAAATTAACTCGTCATGCACCTGCAGAATTAGCTTTGCCTTGTAACTTGAAGCTTGTAATTTATTATTTATATTTACCATCGCGACTTTGATCATATCGGCGGCGCTGCCTTGCACCGGCGTATTGATTGCCATCCTTTCTGCTGCGGACCTTATTCCCTGATTTGGATTGTTGATATCCGGAGTAGGGCGCTTTCTGCCCAGCAGGGTTTCAACGTAGCCTTTCTCTTTTGCATCTGCAATGGTTTTATCAATAAAGGCTTTAACCCCTTTGTGCTTGTTAAAATATTTTTCGATATAGATCGAGGCTTCGGTTCTTTTGATCCCAAGTTGTTTTGCCAGCCCAAAATCAGAAATGCCGTATATAACCCCGAAGTTTACCGTCTTAGCCGCGTCGCGAGAGATTCCGAGTTCATCGGCTGTGATTTGGTGGACATCTTTGTCTTCTCTAAACGCTGTCAGGAGGACTTCGTCCTGGCTAAGATGGGCGAGGACGCGCAGCTCAATTTGAGAATAATCGGCTGCGATGAACAGCCAATCTTTTTTATCCGGGATAAAGGCGGCCCGGATCCTTTTTCCCCATTTGCCTTTGGCCGGGATATTTTGCAGGTTTGGATTGGAACTGGAAAGCCTGCCGGTTGCAGTGATCGTCTGGTTAAAGGAAGCATGGATCCTTCCTGTCTTTGGATTGACCAGGGTTGGCAGCACGTCAATGTAAGTATTCTTCAATTTGTTTAATTGGCGGTATTCGAGAAGTTTTTCGGCGATCTCGAATTTGCGCGCTGCCAGTTCGGTTAATACTTCCGCATCGGTCGATGCGCCGGTCTTGGTCTTTTTTATTACGGGAAGCATGAGCTTATTAAAAAGAATGTTGGCCATCTGTTTTGGCGAATTAATATTGAAGACTTCTCCGGCGATCGAAAAAATGTGTCTTTCCAGCTCTTTTAACTCTATTTCCAGCTCTTGCGACATGACCGCTAATTTATCGGTAGCTATGTTTACGCCGTTCGTTTCCATCTCAACCAAAACTTCTATCAGCGGCATCTCTACCCGGTAAAAAAGGTCTTCCATCTTTCTGGCTTTGAGGGCAAGTTTGAAGATCTCATAGAGACAAAAAGTCGAGTCGGCATCGCTCCCTGCATAATCGGTTGCCAGATCGATCGGGACATGTGAAAAATCTTTGTGCTCGACTTCATCCCCCGCGATCTCAAGATATTTGATCATATCTTTTCCGAGGAACTGTTTTGCCAGGTGTTTCAGTGAATATTTGCCGGCTATTGGATCAAGGATGTAGGCCGCAACCATCGTGTCAAAGTAGGGGCCTTTAACTTCGATGCCAGAACATTTTAATATTTCCAGATCGTATTTAATATTCTGGCCGATCTTTAATTTATCCGATAAAAATATCGGTTTAAGCCTTTCGAAGACGAGGTTAAAGGGAAGTTGCGGTGTAGAACTGCGGTGCTTAAGGGGAATATAATACGCTGATTCTTTTTTTGTGGAAAAAGATATTCCTACGATCTCAGCCTCGTAAGGATTTAAGCTGGTCGTTTCGGTATCAAAAGCGAATTCATCCGCACTGCTTAGTTCATCGAACAGGTTTTGTAGTTCACTTTCTGAAAGGACGGTCTTAAAATCGAGCTTGGCTATTTCTTCCCTCTTTTTTATGATCATATCTTCTGAATTTTTATTGTTCTTGGCGTATTTCTTTACCAGGCTTTCGAACTCGAACTTTTCAAAGAGCTTGATCGCTTTTTCCCAATTGATCTCGGTCCTTTTTAGGTCTTCCAGGTCAAATTTAAGCGGAACATCCGTTACGATCGTTCCTAATCTTTTGCTAAGATCGGCAAGCATGCGATTGTTCTTAAGCGTTTCATGCAGAGCCGGTTTTTTGATCTTGTCTAAATTGTTATAGATATTTTCGAGCGAGCCGTATTCTTTCAACAGCTCAACGGCTGTTTTTTCTCCAATTTTTGGAACCCCGGGTATGTTGTCCGATGAATCGCCCTTCAATCCTTTATAATCAATTAACTGTTTTGGCTCAATTCCGTAACGTTCCCGGACTTCCTTCATGCCATAGAGCATGGTGTCGGAGATCCCCTTTTTGTTGATGAGAACTTTTATCCTATCGTCCACGAGCTGCATCGGGTCGCTATCGCCGGTCACGATAACAACATCGCAGCCTCTCTCGGCCGACAGAGTTGCCAAGGTTCCGATCACATCATCGGCTTCAAACCCGGCGAATTCATATATGGGAATATTTAATCCGGCAGCAATTTCTTTTACGTACGGCATTTGTTCATGCAGTGTGGGGGGGGCTTTTTGCCGGGTAGCTTTATATTCTTTGTATTCCTTGTGGCGAAAGGTCGGCTCCTTAAGGTCAAATGAGATGGCGATGTATTCCGGTTTTTCCTCCAGGACCTTGAGGATCATAGTTGTGAAGCCGTAGATCGCGTTGGTCGTGATGCCGGAGGTGGTCCGCATGGTATCGGGTAGGGCGTAAAACGCGCGGTAAGTTAAAGAATTGCCGTCGATCAAGACGACTTTTTTAGCGGCCATAATGGGATTATATCACAGGCTTATGATTTTTCGCCGAGCTGAAACCTTACAAACCTTCTGATAATGATATTCTCGCCGATCTTAGCGACCAAACTTGCCAAGAGGTCTTTGATGCTGACTTTTTGGTCGCGGATGTATGGCTGGTCGAGCAGGCAAACTTCCGAATAAAACTTTGCGATCCTTCCCTGAAGGATCTTTTCCATGGCTTTTTCCGGTTTTCCTTCTTCCTTCGCCTGGGTCATGAGGATCTCTTTTTCATGTTCGATCATGGCTTCCGGGACGTCGGTCTGTACAAGGTAGAGTGGATTTGCGGCAGCCACCTGCATACAAAGGTCTTTCGCAAAATTCTTAAAATCGTCATTTTTAGCGACAAAATCGGTTTCGCAGTTTAATTCAACCAAAACTCCGATCTTTCCGCCGGTATGAATATAGGATTCAACGATCCCCTGTGCGGCTACCCGATCAGCCCGTTTCGCGGCCGTGGCAAATCCCTTTTCTCTTAAATAATCAACGGCTTTGTCAAAACTGCCGCTGACTTCGGTCAACGCTTTTTTACAGTCCATCATTCCGCAGCCGGTTTTTTCACGCAAAGATTTGATCAAATCCATAGATATTTCCATTGTTTTCTCCTTTGAAATTAGGTAAGTTAGAAGCCGATCCGCTTCTCTGCTTCCTCTTCTTTGGGGACCAAAATAGTGGAGAGGACGGTTTCCTCAAGCTTCTCTTCCAGGCTTAGCGTCTCCGCTTCTTCAACTTCAAGCGGAGCGGCAATTGCTTCTTCGCCATCGATAGAAATTTGGGTGGTTTCTCCCCGGCCTGCAATAACTGCATCCGCGATCGTTTTACAGATCAGCTTAATTGAGCGAATTGCATCATCATTGCCTGGGATAGGAAAATCAACTTCATTTGGGTCCGTGTTGGTGTCAACTACGGCTATGATCGGGATCTTGAGCCGCCGGGCTTCTTTAAGCGCCGTTTGTTCCTTTTGGGTATCAATAATGAAAATAGCGGCTGGCAAAGAGACCATCAGGCGAATCCCGCCAAGCCCTCTCATCAGCTTCCGGTGTTCCCTTTCAAGCAGGATCACTTCTTTTTTAGGGAGTTTTTCATAGGTCCCGTCTTCTTTCATCTTTTCAATATCGTTTAAACGGGCGATGTTTTTCTTAAGGGTCTTGAAATTGGTAAGAGTCCCGCCCATCCAGCGCTGGTTAACATAGAACATTCCGCAGCGTTTTGCTTCTTCTTCCACGGCTTCCTGGGCTTGTTTTTTTGTACCGACAAAAAGGATGCTTCCTGTTTGGCTTATCTGCTTTATATATTCAAATGCGGTTTCGATCAGCGGAACGGTTTGGTGAAGATCGATCACATGGATGCCGTTTCTGGCAGAATAGATATACTTTTTCATTTTTGGATTCCATCTTTTGCTTTGATGGCCGAAATGGACCCCTGCTTCGAGAAGATCTTTCATTGTAACTACTGACATAAACTGATGATTCCCCCTTTAATTATGATGGTACTTTAATTATGGCAACTCAAAGTGAAATTTTATCATATTTTAGGAAAAGGCGCAAGACCGCCCTGGATCAGCTCTTTTGGGAGAAGTATGACGGTGTCTGCTCTTCCAGCGGCCAGCCTTTTTCATCGTAGGAGATCGATATATATGTTCCGCTTGTTTCGGAAAATTCACTTCTGGTCGTATAAGCATAATGGATCCCGATCCCGGCAAAATTTAGGCTAATTCCGGCAGAAAACTTATCTGCCCCCGATCCGGTCCGGAGAGTAAGATAGGGCGATGGGGAGAACTCGATCCCGGTTAACAGGCCGACCGGTTTTGTCTGGTTTAGACCGAAATTTGCCTGCGCCAACACGTTTAATTCAACCGGGGAGATAATTATTGAATGCATTTTTCCGCCTAGAATATTTATGTTTGTACCCAGGGATAGTTCTTGGGGGAGGGGGGTATTTTCACTATTTGAATAATTTATCTGGCTTGAAGTGAGAATATTTTTTCCAACAAGGCCAAAACTTATCCAATCCCAGCCTCTTTTTAATAATCCGACGTCGACATTTAATCCCCGGCCGGTGCTTGAGGCGATCTCGGCGCTATCCACAGAATAGTATTTTATTGATGCGCCAACAGAAAAAGAGTCTGCGAATTTTTTCCCAAATCCGAAGGCAAAAACGCTATTTCCATAATTAGCCTTATTTAAAAATGTACCGGCGCTATTTCTGATATCGATCCCCGAAATAAAGCCCCCGGCATATCCGATGCCGATCGAACTTAGTTTTCCCAGCGGGTAGGTCCCGTTAAGCGATAGATAGTTAGTATCATCAAGAACTTTTCCTGAAGAACTTGAAAGCATGAAAGAGTCAATTTCGCCGAGCCCCGCCGGGTTTGAAAATATTACATCGGAGCTGTCGGCTACTGCAGCGGAGATCCCGCACATTCCCATGAAGCGGGCTCCGGTTCCAAAAGACATTGGATCTACGGAAGATAGTGCATACAAGGACGAAGAGTATGTTAAAAAAAATACGAATATCGAAATACGAAACAAATTATAAGTACCAAAAAAAGAATTTTCAAAACAGTTTAGAAATTTGGATTTAGAATTTAATATTTGTTTAGTATTTCGAGCTTCGAGCTTAGAGTTTATTGGTTCACAACCCATACTTTACCTTTCGAGACCGTGCTTTTGTCGGATACTATTCGATAGAGATAAACGCCGTTCTTAACTTGCTCATTTTCATCGGAATACCCGTTCCAGCTTGTTTTAGTTGTCCCGTTTTGAAGAGGAAAGGCTTTATGCCAGAGAAGTTTTGCGGTCATATCGTAAAGATAAATGGATGCATTCAGGTTTGCATCGCTGCTGCATTCAAAAGTTGTGCTCTCTCCCCCTTTGGGGTTAAAAGGGTTTGGATAATTAATGACGCTTACAGTTAATAAAATAACAAAAAGCCAGGCAGATCTTTTTACCATCCTCCGCCACCACCACCGCCGCCTCCTCCGCCACCACCGCCGCTTCCGCCGCCGGAGGAAGGAGAACTGTTCATTGAAGATCCAAAGCTAGACGACATTGAACCGAAGCTGCTGCCGAATGTGGCGGCATCAAAGCTTCTTCCGGCTCCGCCCCCTCCGCTGCTTCCGCCGCCGAATGAATCTGTCCCTCCGCCCGCGAGAGGTGAAAACCAAACAGGGGAACTAATGGGAGCGGATGAAAACCCGCTTATCCAGGTGGCTTCGATCCCGAAAGCGATGGCATAAGGGAGGTATTCTTCAAAATATTTAGCATCTTTGCCCTCTTCATTGAGAAATTTTTTGAACTTGCGCCAATTCAATTGTTCTTTTGTCCCTTCGCTTGTTAGTTTTGGCATAAGCGGAGAATATAGGATAACTATCAATCCGGAAAGAAAGATCCCCTGAGATAGAAAAAAGGAGAGTGTTGGCTCCAGCTCAAGGATCGCCGGTATCCATGTAAAAACAAAAACAGAAAAACCGACGAAAAGAAAAAGAGAAACATAAATTGCCTGAAAGATCTTTTTCTCTCGAATACTCTTAAAAAGAATGTATAACGGAATACCGGAAAAGAGGATCTCCCAAACCGACATGAAAGCGATAGTGATATCTGCAAATCCAATAAGAACGATCGCTATGAAAAGTAAAATCCCTCCAAAAAAATAATAACGGGTCCGGATCCCCCTTGGGTCTTCCGCAAAAAAATTCATCTTGAGCGTTTGTTTGTAGATTTTTTCAGTAATTTCCGGGACATTTTTATAGAACTTATTTTCAAGGGAAGAAAGCTTAACTTTCTCTCCTTCTTTTAGTGAGCCAAAGAGCCCTTCCAGCAGCTGAATTTCGTAATCAAGTAGTCCGCTTGTGCTGCTCTTTTTTAAAGTTATGGAATAATCTTTCTTTGAAAAGATGAAAACTTTTTCCTTGGTTTCGTGAATAGTTAGATATCCTCGCCGTGCCAGATCGGCGATCGTAGCCATGATCTCTTTGAACTCGGCTTTTTCGTCAATGATCGTTCCGGCAATGGCAGGGGGGAGTGGCGAAGGAGGGGACTTTATGATGTCAGTGATCCGTTTGCCTTCGTTGTCCCTGCCGTATTTCAGAAAAAGTCGATGCATGATGAAAAGCGTGAATAGGGGGATCAAACCCAGAATGCTTAAATATAGAGGCAGATAGTTTGGCCGGATCGGTTTTACATAGGGGGTGATGATCCCTTTTGGGAAATCGATTTGAACTTCGAATAATTCACCGGGGGCGAGATTTTTTCCGCTGAATTGGATCGTCTTTGGATCAACGATTTTCCAGTTAGCTGCCTCTGCCTTAGAAAAAAGATTTATTTTGAGATCTTTTAAAGCGACATTATTCGGAAAGTGAAAAGTTACTAAAGCATTGTTTACGCTGCCATCACGGTCTTCAAAAATTGCTTTCCAATAGACCTCGTCATTGTTTTCGCCGTATGTTGGGAGACCCAAGATCGTATATTTAATTGTAAAGGTCTTACGTTCATTATTATATGGGGGGTCCTTGGTTTCCCTTGAGCGCCATTTTATTACCTGGTCTTTTCCTTCCCGGTAGGTATCAAATTCATATTTATTGATACTCGAAGATAAACCGTATTTAATAGCTTCTTCCCAGACCTCGATACTGGTGATCTTGTCGAATTTTGAGGTGTTTATATTTCTTATCCCGCCGTTCCAAGCGCCATCAAAGACATAATCCTGTTTTTCTTCGATTTGGATCGAAGAATCGGGCTGGAGGTACATATCAACATTAATATTTTCCCAATAGAGAGAGCGGTCGGCGGCGAAAACAGAACTTATTAGAATGGCAGCCAGGAAAATCGTGGTCGTCATGCGATTAATTTTCATAGCGCTATATTAACAGATTTGCCTGTGAAACTAAAGTATGCTAAATTTGCCTCGTGTCTATAAGTGATAACATCCAAAATGTCAGAAAAAGGGTCGGCTTGGCGGCAAGCAAGAGCGGCCGCGGTGCCGAAGAGATAAAAATCATCGCAGTGATCAAAAATGTGCCGCTTGAACAGGTTTTTGCTGCGCTCGCAGAGGGGATGACCGATATTGGGGAAAATCGGATCCAGGAAGCCGAGGAAAGATACAAAAAGATCAAAGAAAAATATCCAAAAACAAACTTTCATTTTATAGGCCATTTGCAGAGGAATAAAGTTAGACAATCTCTTGACATGTTTGATATAATACATTCGGTTGATAGCTTGCGTTTGATGCAAGAAATTGACGCGAGAGCGATGAAGCCGGTTTCTGTCCTAATTGAGGTTAATACTTCTGGTGAAACATCAAAATTTGGAATTGAGTTTGACAAGGCCATCGAGCTTGCAGAGCTCGCAACATCTTTTAAGAATATCAATGTCCAGGGACTAATGACAATGGGGCCGCTTACGGATGATCCTGCGATTTCTCGGGATTGTTTCAGGCGGCTAAAAGTGCTAAAAGATAGGATCGTTTCAGCCGGAATTGCTCTGCCGTATCTTTCGATGGGAATGTCAGGTGATTTTGAGGTGGCGGTGGAAGAGGGATCGAATATGGTCCGGGTCGGACGCGCGATCTTTAAAGGAGGCTAATAAAATGGACAATATATTAAGAAGGGCAAAAAAGTTTATCGGATTTGAAGAAGAAGAAGGGGAAGGGGCAACTGAGAGGGGACAGCAGCTTGAGATCGGAGCTTTCCTTAAAGGGAAGAGAGAAGTGAAAATTGACGGCGGCTATGAAATAATGGTTTATGAGCCCAAGATATATGAAGATTCGTTGAATATTTCTACAAACCTTCGTGCCGGTTCCCCTGTTATCGTTAATTTAAAACATCTTGACCCGAATGAAGGGACGCGCTTGATCGACTTTGTTTGCGGTACCGCTTATGCTATTGACGGCCACATGATGAAGATCGGAGAATCGATCTTCTTATTTGCTCCGGGTGCGATCGCGATCAATTCTTCCGAAGAAAGGGTCTCCATCAGCGAAGAGATGGAAATGGAAAAGGGGAGAAGAGAAACTTTTTTTTCTAGATGAAGATAGCGTTTATAGGGGCGGGGAGGATGGCGGAAGCATTAATTGCAAAATTAAAGGGCGATCAGATTATTGCTTCGGACATTGACCCGGAACGCCTCTCTTATTTAAAAAGAAAATACAAGATCAAGACAACCAAAAGTAATCTTGATGCCTTTGAACATGCTGAAACTGTTATCTTGGCGATCAAACCGCAGCATATGGCTGAAGCGCTGGAAAGCTTGAAGACAAGAAAACTTGGAAAAAAGAAAAAGCTGGTCATATCGATCGCTGCGGGGATCCCGTTAAAATATATTGAGCACAAGCTGCCAGGGAATGAATGTTTAAGGGCGATGCCGAACAACGCATGCCTCATCGGAGAAGGGATCACCGCCCTCACAAGCGGGAACCGTGTTGCAAATAAAATATTTAAAACCGTGGGCGAAGTTGTCGAGATACAGGAAGAATATTTTGATGTTGTTACGGGCTTGTCCGGTTCCGGACCGGCTTATGTATATAGGTTTATCAGGGCACTAGTTAATGCAGGCATAGTGAATGGGCTTAAAGAAGAAATTGCCCGGAAGCTTGCCCTCCAAACAGTTCTTGGGTCGGCAAAAACGGCCAAAGAGTCAAAAATGGACCTTGAAAAGCTTTGTGAAATGGTCGCTTCCCCCGGTGGGACGACAATTGAAGGGTTGAAAGTGTTGGACGAGCTTGGTCTGGAAGAGATGATGTCCAAAGCAGTGCAGAAGGCTTCGGAAAAATCAAAAGTACTTTCAGAAAAATGGGCCATCTAGCTTCGCTCGGAATCTGCGAATAATCATCAAGAAAGGATTTACAAAATGAAAACACTGATCGTCGGTTCAATAGGTTTGGATACAATAAAAACACCTTTCGGAGAAAAGAAGGATATCCTTGGCGGGTCGGCCATTTATTCGGCGACGGCTGCCAGTTTCTTTTCCGAAGTTATCCTTGTTGCGCCTGCCGGAGATGATTTTCCGCAGGAAAGCGTTGATTTTCTCCAGTCAAGAAAAATTGATCTTTCCGCCCTGCATAAGATCGCCGGTCCGACATTCCGGTGGACCGGGTATTATGAATATGATATGAACCAGGCGCATACGGTTGAGACGAAGTTAAATGCACTTTCAAATTTTGATCCGGTCATTCCCGAAAAACACCGGGATACACCCTATGTTTTTTTAGCCAATCTTGATCCGACCCTTCAATTAAAGGTCATCGACCAGTTAAAAAAGCCGAAATTTATTATTGCGGATACGATGAACTTTTGGATCGAAAGCAAAAGAGAGATCCTGCACGAAGTTGTTAAAAAAGTTGATTTTATGATCTTAAACGATGCGGAGATCAGGCAGTTCATGGAAACTCCAAATATTCCGCTCGCCGCCAAACGGTTGATAGAGCTGGGTTGCAAGGGAGTTATTGTTAAGAAAGGCGAACATGGAGCGCTTTTTTTCACCAAGGATTCGCACTTTTCCGCACCTTCCTATCCGCAAGAGATGCTTAAAGATCCGACCGGGGCAGGGGATAGTTTTGGTGGCGGTTTTATCGGGTACTTGGCGCGTACCGATAATATAAGTGAAGAAAATATCCGTAAAGCGATCGTTGTCGGTTCCGTGATCGCTTCATTTAATGTTGAAGATTTTAGTTTAGAGCGGATGAAAACTTTAAAACATAAAGAAATAATTTCCCGTTATGAAATGATCCGTAAATATTCAGAGTTTGAAGCGTTAAATATCCCGAACTGGGGTTAAAAAGGAGTTAATACGTGAAAATAGAAGAATTCAGGAAGATCGGCAGGTTGTTGTTTCAGCAGGGGTTGGTCGACTCGCACAGCGGAAATTTGAGCATTCGCGATGGGGATAAAATATATATTACCAAACGCGATTCCATGTTGGGAGAGCTCGATGATGAAAGCATCGTTGAGGTCGGTTTGGCTTCCGGTGGAAGCGAAGATCTTGCATCCCGTGAGCTGCCCGTCCATCGAGCGATCTACAAGGAGACCGGGGCGCTGGCGATCGTGCATGCACATCCGATCTCTGCGATAGCGATCTCTTTAACGGATAACAAAATTGTTCCGCAGGACGCTGAAGGGCTTTATGTTTATAAATCAGCTTCTATTGTTAGGGTGCATAAT
>Ga0172379_10009473_pt1 | contig 12011 bp, 9 predicted proteins | sample GrowelOW334metaG_FD_119756 | JGI IMG/M metagenome (GOLD analysis project Ga0172379, IMG submission 119756) | Groundwater microbial communities from an aquifer near a municipal landfill in Southern Ontario, Canada - Groundwater well OW334 metaG | ecosystem: Environmental > Aquatic > Deep... | reverse complement strand
TGTAGAAGATGGGCTTTCCCTTGTAGATCTCGATGCCGCGCAGCAGGTGCGGCCCCTGCATCACGTACGCCGTGGCCCCGGCATCGAGGCACTTCCGCGCCCACTCCTGCAGCCACGCCGGAGGCACCACGCTTGACTGATGCGAGTGGCCCGTCACGACGACGTAATCGGCCAGCGCGCTCGCGTTTCGGATCTCCCGCAGAATCCGGTCCTCGTCACTCTTGTTGACGGTCGTGATGGTGCGCGTCTGCGCCCCCTTGCGCACGGTCTGCGTCAGCAGCCGGACTTGCTGCGAGGCGCTCGCGCTCACCGGATTGCCGGAGAAACCGGCTGCCGCGGCGCGCAGCGTCTCGAACGTCGCCGAATCGGCCTCGTACGACACCTCCACCCGCAGCGCGTTCATGCCGGGGCGGCCGACCATGTCGGGGCGGGGATCGCCTGCACGCGACATGGGCGTGAACGACGTCGCCAGTCCGATGAATGCCACGCGCCCCTTGGGCGTGTCGAGATAGCCGGGCCGGCTGGCCGCGCCGAGGTTCTCGCCGGAGCCCGCGTGCACGACGCCGCGCTGATCGAGCAGCCGGTTGGTCATGCGCATCCCTTCGACGCCGTAGTCGGTGGTGTGGTTGTTGGCGCGATTGAACAAGTCGAACCCGAGGTGCTGGAGATCATCCACCACCTCGGGCGGGGCGACCTCCCAGTTGCCGCCGTTCTCCACCTCTGGCCAGCCGTGGAACTCGCTGAACCGGAACGTTGAGAGCTCGAGGTTCACCATCGCGGCATCAGCGGCGCGGATGACTTTCGCCATTTCCTGAAAGCGCGGGTCCGCAGCGTTGTCATACTGCGCCACTCGACGCGTGATGATGGCGTCGCCAACCGCGGCCAGCGACCAGATGTTCCCGGGACCTGGCAGCACCACCGTGGGGCGCGGTGCGGGCAGTGCGCGCTGCGCCGAGACGGCGCAGGGCAGGGCGAGTGCGACGACCAGCAGTGAACAGCGTACGGCGACTTGCATGCGACGCTCCTCAGGGACGGGCGCGGGGCGGGTCGATGACGGCGAGCCTCACGAGGTCCATGAACTTCTGTCGCGGATTCACTCCGCGCGGTGTCTGCGTGAAGACCAACCCTATAATCTGTCGGCTCGGATCAACCCACGCGAGCGTGCCGTCAGAGCCGCTGTGCGAGTAGATACCATCGCCGTCGAGCATCCAGCCGTAGCCGTATCCGCCAACACTGCCGGGCACCTGCGGCGTGTGCAGCGAGGTCATCATCTTGACCGTCTCGGGCTTCAGCAGCGTGGCCGTGTTGTACGAGCCGCCATTGAGAAACGACTGTAGGAAGATGGCGTAGTCCGACGCCGTGGAGATAAGTCCGCCGGAGGCGCGCACGAACGGCACCTGCGCCGCATCGCCCGGCTTCCAGCCGGCCACCCACTTGCCGTCCTTCTGCGTGTAGTACACGGCACCCATGCGGCTGAGCTTGCCGTCGAGCTTGCTGGCCACCTCGTGATTGTAGGTGTCAATCATGCCGAGTGGCCGATAGATGTTGTCGCGCAGGAAGACGTCCAGCGGCTTGCCCCCGGCAATCTCGATGAGCGCGCCCAGCGTGTTGAAGCCCGGGTTGCTGTAGCTGTACGTCGTGCCCGGCGCGACTTCCGCGCCCACTGCACCGTAGCGCGCCACCTCGAGCTGGAGCGTCGGCGCATCGGGATGCTCCTTCGATGGCGCCATGTACGGTTCGAGAAAGAGCGTGTTGATGCGGAACCCGCTCGTGTGCGAGAGCAGCTGCCCGATGGTGATGAATCCCGACTTGTAGTTGTCGAACGACGGGATGTATTTCCGCACCGGTTCGGCGTAGCGCAGCTTGCCGCGCTCCACCAGCATGCCGACGGCCGTCGCGATCACCGGTTTGGTGTTGGACGCCATCCGGAACATCGTGTTCTTCTCCATGGGGAGGTTCGCCTCCCAGTCGCGCCAGCCGACGGCCTCATGGAGCACCACCTTGCCGTTCCGAGCGACGAGCAGCACGGCACCCACCAGCTCTCCGCGCGCGACCGCTTCGCGGTACAGCCCGACGCCCGCCTCCAGCACGGCCGGCGACATGCCGACCTCCTGCGGCGTTCCGTGCGTCAGCGTGACCGTCTGGGCCGAAATGGGCAGCGCAGCGCACAGTGTAATCAGGGCACACGTCAGTCGGCGCGCGTGGCGCGCAAATGCCATGGACTTCATCGCTCTCCCGGGAGTGGCAAGCCGTTCACGCAGCGAATGTCCCACCCCCGGGAAGGGAGCGCAATGGCGACAACCGCCTCGCTGCCAGAGCATATTGCGTGGGCTGGATTCGCCGCTGGGGTGCCCCACGCCCCGGGAGTGGTGTACTCCTTCGTCAGGAGGCGCGACATGACCGGACATCGAATGGAACGCGACGCCATGGGCGAGATCGCCGTGGCCGACGACAAGCTGTGGGGCGCCCAGACCCAGCGCTCGCTGGAGAACTTCGCCATCGGCGACATCCGCTTCACGCGCGCCATGATCCGCGCCTTCGGCGTTCTCAAGAAGGCGGCGGCGCTGACCAATCGCGATCTTGGCACGCTCTCCGCCGATAAGACCGAACTCATCGTTGGTGTCTGCGACGAGATCATCGCGGGCCAGCATGACGCGCACTTCCCGCTCGTGGTCTTCCAGACGGGGTCGGGCACGCAGACCAACATGAACGCCAACGAAGTCATCTCGAACCGCGCGATCCAGCTCGCGGGCGGGGTACTCGGCTCCAAGAAACCGATCCATCCCAACGACGACGTCAACATGTCGCAGTCGTCGAACGACACGTTCCCGACGGCGATGCACATCGCCGCGGCCGAGGAGATCGTGCATCGTCTCGTCCCCGCGGTGACGCGGCTCCGCGATGTGCTCGCCGACAAGTCGGCGGCGTTCGCCGACGTGGTCAAGATCGGGCGCACGCACCTGCAGGACGCCACGCCGCTGACGCTCGGCCAGGAGATCTCCGGTTGGGCGGCGCAGCTCGATCAGGGGATCGGACGCCTGCATGCAGTTTTGCCCGGCCTTTACGAACTGGCCCTCGGCGGGACGGCGGTCGGCACCGGCCTCAACTCGCATCCGGAGTACGCGGCGCGCGTGGCACAGAAGATCGCCGACCTCACCGGACTGCCGTTCGTGTCGGCGCCGAACAAGTTCGAGTCGCTGGCGGCGCATGACGCGGCGAGCTTCGCGTCTGGGGCGCTGCGCACGCTGGCGGGATCTTTGATGAAGATCGCCAACGACGTGCGCTGGCTCTCCTCGGGACCGCGCTCGGGCATCGGCGAGCTCTCCATTCCCGAGAACGAGCCGGGCTCGTCCATCATGCCGGGCAAGGTGAACCCGACGCAGGCCGAGGCGCTCACGATGGTCGTCTGCCAGGTCTACGGCAACGACACGACGGTGGCGTTCGCGGCCTCGCAGGGCAACTTCGAGCTCAACGTCTACAAGCCTGTCATCATCCACAATCTGCTCGAATCGGTGCGGCTCCTGAGCGATGCGTGTGATTCGTTCCGCGTGCACTGCGCCGTGGGCATCGAGCCGAACCGCGCGCGCATCAGGCAGCTCGTCGATGCCTCGCTGATGCTCGCCACCGCGCTCAGTCCGCATATCGGATACGACAAGGCGGCGCAGGTCGCCAAGAAGGCGCAGAAGGACGGGTCAACGTTGCGCGAGGCGGCCCTCGCGCTGGGCTACGTGACCGCCGCGCAGTTCGACGCGTGGGTTGACCCGAGGGCCATGACGCGACCGGAGCTTCCGTGATCCGCGTCGGCCAGCGCGTCTAGCGCTGCGGCGAGCCAGCGGTCGGCACTCCCAGCGCCCGGCGCGTCCAGCGAACGACGCGTCCAGCGCTATGGCGCGTCCGGAACGAACACGCTGTACGCTCCGCGCAGGTCTCCCACGCGGAATCCGTGCGCGCGATCGGCGGGATAGTTCCTCGCGATGAACTCGGGTCGCGCGGACTTCTTGCCGTGGCAAAGAAGGCAGGACGCCTCGACGTTGATGCGCCGCAGGTACCGCGTACCGCTCTTGCCGTCCAGCTTCGTTCGCAGCGTCATCGCGCGCAGCGCGGGATCCTGCCGGAACTGATGCAGCGCGCGCTCAGCCTCAGCATCGGCCGCGTTCGCCGGATTGCGGTACTTGATGGCCACCTGGCGCGCGATCCATCCGTTCTCCCTGGCTCCCTGCTGCATGGCCATCCCCACCGGCCGGCACACTCGGCCAAACGCTTCCTGATCCGCGGGGGCGCCAGTCTGCGCAAAGGTCGCCGCGAGGGTGGAGCGGAGCGCGTCGAGCCGCTCGATCTCCGCGACAGCCTTGCCGACGCGCTCGCCCTGCTGCGCAACCGTCGGCGCAGCCGTGACGACTGAGAGGACAAGGCCAAGGCCAATCGTATGAAGCGAAATGAGGGATTGCATGACTCGACTCCGACGTGTGCGGGAACTGCATGCACTTATCATATGTACCCTGCCGACCTGAAGGAGTCCGCGACCTCCCTACCCGTTGAGGGCGGAACTCCGAGTGCGCCGCTACGCCAACCGCGAGAACCTGCGGTTCGAGCCCGGCACATCCATCCCGAAGCTCGCCGTGCCGATCACCGCCGCGAGCAGTGAGACCGCGATCGTCGGCCAGCCAATGGGCACCGGCGCCGGCGCGCTCGCCGACGGCAGCGTCGTCAACGCCGCGCCGCCCACCAAGAACAGAAGCGTGAGCCACTGATACAGCCGGAACCCGGCAATCACCGCCGTCTGCGGCTCGCCGCGGTAATGCTCCTCCACAAAGCGGCCGAGTCCAACGAGCACGAAGTACATCCCGGCGATGAACGCAAGCGGCGCCTCGATGATCCAGAGCCGCGTGAGCACGAAGCCGACCACCACGAGCCAGAGCAGCGAGTAGATCTGCGTGGGGTGGATGGGCACGCCGCCCAGATTGGCGAGCCGCGTGGGACGCGGCATGGGGTGGACGTACGTCACGCCGATGGATGCCGGCGCCGGCCTCCCGTGACAACAACCGTTCACGAGGCAGCGCAACCGACCGAGTCCCTGACCGTACGCGAGTATCACGCAGGTGGCTGCGAGGAGGCGCCAGGCATCCACTCCGGCATAGAGGGCGGCGGCCACGGTGACGACTACGCCAATCATTCCGCCGAAGTAGCCAAAGGGGCGCAGCAACTGCGGAGAACCCTCGATGAGCTGCGCCCAGAGTGCCGCCGTTACGGCGCCGACGAGCGACACGGCGAAGACCCACCACAGCAGGTCGGGTCCGCCCAGCCAGATGCCGACGGGGAAGGAGAGCGCGACAGCGAGCCCGATGAACAGCCCGTGGCTCAGCAGTCGGACCGGGCCAAGCGTCCACTCCGCCCACGAGTTTGCTCCACGTTCCGATATCCAGCGCAGCCACTCCCACACGTCGGCGCCCCGTGCGAGCACCGCAAACAGCGCGAGCGCCGACACGACATCGGCCGCCGCGTGGATGCCCACCGTCGTGCAGCTGACGCCGATGGCAATGGCCAGGAGCCACATCCAGCGGCCGTGACGATACGTAGACGAGTACGTGGACGCGGCGATGCACGCCCAGACGACGTGGAAGGCGGGGAAGGCGGTCAGCGGCGAGTTGAACGTCCGTTCGAGTGCGACCCACGACGAGAGGAACCCCGTCCCGGGGATCGCGCGCGGCTCGTATACGACCGGCACCAACAGGTAGAACGGGATAATGATGGCCATCGCCCACAAGCCGCGCCGCGCGAACAGCCGCAGGTCGCGTTGGCGCCGCGCGAACAACGGGGCGAGCACCACCATCGGATAAACTGACTCGTAGACGATCGCCGTCCACGGCACCACGGGAATCATTGCATCAAGCGGCAATCCCGATGACGGTGCATCGGGCGGCGCGCCGAGGAACTCGACGCTCAGGTAGATCGCGAGCCACGGAATGAAGACGAGTGCGTAGACTGCGGCGCGGTGCCACGGCGTGGGGGCGTCATCCACGGCCGGTGGCAGACGCAGCACCGGTTCCGCCACGGTGCCGAAGCGCTGCCGCGTACGTTCGCGCTCGAATCCCATGACCCACGCCACGCAGGCAAGCGCGAAGACTGGCGAGACAATCCAGAGACCTGCCGGTGACGCGAAGATCAACGACGTGCCTATCGCCACCGCGACCGCTCCCACGTAGAGCGGATCGGCCAGGTACCGATAGATGCCGCGCGAGACGAGCCGTTCGGGTGGAAACGCACTCATCGGCAGCCCGCCGCCGTACCTCCAGAGTGCAATCGTCCCCGCGGCCATGAGGGCCACGCCAGCGGCCACCAGCAGCGCGCCCGCCCACGCAGTATCCGGAACCGGCAGTCGCATCCATCGGTCGAGGCGGCTGGCCCAGAGGACGAGCAGGGCGGGGAGGACTCCGACGAACAAGGCGGCGTAGAGGGCCTTCAACAGCCGCACGCGGAGCGGTGATGATGTCATTTGAGCCTGACAATCTCGTGAATCGCCCAGCCCTGGGTGCTCTCGCCGGCCGGGTTGGTCCACGTCCCGCGACTGCACCACTTGGTCTCTTCCCACGCAATTGGAATGTGGGCCGCGATGCGCGCGAGCCCGGTGATGCCGCGCAGCAGCTTGCCCACCGATCGGTCATGCAGCGTGCGCGGCGTGACGAGCGCGAGACGCCCGGCGCTGAGCGCCACGCCATCGTCGCCCACTGAAGCGTCAGTGCAGAGCGCGCCGTTGTGGATGACCCACCGCTGCGGCGACGGACCGCGCCAGTCAATCCAGACGAGTGAGACGGTGGCGTCATCGCTCATCCAGCGTCCCCACCGCAATTCGTCGATGGGCATCTCCCACGGGAGCACAGTCATCGTGATGCGCTCGACATAACCGGTGCCCTTGCGGATGACGCCATCATCGTTGGCGCGCACGAGGGCGGACGGCGCGAGACACTCCCACGTGATCCGTCCGCGGGCGTCATCGAGCATGGTCACCGACACGCCGCGCGTCTTCGGGTCGTGCACAGTCTCCAGTGCGAGGCGCTTCGACTCCCACGTCACGTGCCCGTCCACCACGCACGGGGGCGGAACGTGCCGCAGGCTCGACCGCTCCTCGGGCGCGGCGCCGCGCGCGTAGCGACAGACGTTGTGCCAGGTGACGTCCACGCCCATCCACGTGAGCGACGCCCAGTAGGCGATGGCCGCGCTGCCGTCCGAGTCGACGGCATCGAGGTACCACTTCTCCAGCGAGAAGCGTTCGGGCGCGCGCAGCGCCGGCGTCATCGGGTCAACGGAATGCGGAGAACGGTGCGGAGCATATGCCCTCAAGCATGGGGCGATCGGGCGCTGTGGGCAATCATGCGCAGGCAGGTGCAGACGCGTACGCGGTGCGGTAGACTTACCCCGTCGCACGTCACACTTGGGTCCAACATCCACCCCTGCCACGGAACCGCAGCAGATGGCGCTCAACATCCTCATCCTCGGCGGCACCGGATTCACCGGACCGGAGCAGGTGGAGTACGCGCTGGCGCGCGGCCACAAGGTCACGCTGTTCAACCGGAATCGCACGCGCCCCGATTTCTTCAAGGGCAAGGTGGAACAGCTCATCGGCGACCTCAACGGCGACGTCAGCGCGCTGAAGGGGCTGAAGTTCGACGTCGTGCTCGACAACCCAACCACCTTCCCGTTCTGGGTGCGCAACGCCGCGCAGCATCTGCGCGGCAACATCGGGCACTACATCTTCATCTCCACCGAGTCGGTCTATCCGGACAACAGCCGTCCCAACATGGACGAAACGGACGGCACGACGCCGATGCCGCGCGACCTGGACCCGTACACCACGGTGCGCGAGAACGCCGGCCGGTACTACGGCGCGCTCAAGACCTTTGCCGAGCGGGAGGCGGAGCGGCAGTACCCGGGCAAGGTCACGGTGGTGCGCCCGGGACTGATTGTTGGACCGCTCGACCGCAGCGACCGGTTCACCTACTGGCCGGCGCGCATCGACCGAGGGGGCGACGTGATTGCGCCGGGCACGCCCAACGACCCGACGCAGTGGATAGACGCGCGCGATCTCGCCGAGTGGATGGTGCGCCTGGCCGAGCAGAAGGTGCTGGGCACTTTCAACGCGGTGGGGCACGTGCGCCCGATGTCGGAGTTGCTCTACGGCATCAAGGCGGTGACCACCGCTGGGGCGCAGTTCACGTGGATCCCCGCCGAGTTCCTTTCGGCGCAGGGTGTGCGTGGGTGGCGCCACATGACTGTCTGGATGCCACCAACGGGCGCCACCGCGGGATTCATGAGCCGCAACAATGACCGGGCAGTCGCCAAGGGGCTCACGTTCCGACCGCTCGCCGTCACCGCAGCGGAGACGCTGGCCTGGCACAAGACGCGCCCGGAGGCGGAACAGAAGGCGCTTACGGAGGGTGCCGTGGCTGGCCTCGCCGCCGCGAAGGAGGCGGAGGTGCTCGCCGCGTGGCGCGCCACGAACAAGGGAGGGTCCAGCAATGACTAGCCGCCGCTCATTCCTGCGCACGGGCGCCGCGATTGGCGGCGCGCTCGGCCTCACGGGACTCCCCAAGACGCTGCTCGGCCAGCGCGATCCGTTCCTGCTGCCGCCGCCAGTCACCAAGGCGCCAGCGTCGCTCAACATCCTGATTCTCGGCGGCACCGGCTTCACCGGACCCGAGCAGGTGGAGTACGCCATCGCGCGCGGACATCGCGTGACGCTTTTCAATCGCAACAAGACGCGGCCGGGGTACTTCAAGGGCAGGGTGGCAGAGGAGCTTGTCGGCGATCTGAATAACGACACCAGCGCCCTGAAGGGGCGGACGTTCGATGTCGTGCTCGACAACCCGACGACGTTCCCTGCGTGGGTGCGCAACGCGGCGCAGCAGCTCGCCGGCAACGTCACGCACTACATTTTCCAGTCCACGACGTCGGTGTACAGCGACCAGAGCATCATCGGCCTCGACGAACAGAGCCCGGTCGCGGCGTTGCCGGCGGACGTCGATCCGTACACGCTCGATCCGCAGCACGCCTCGCGCTACTACGGCGCGCTGAAGGTGAAGGCCGAACAGGAAGTGGCGCGGCAGTATCCGGGGATGTGGACGGTCGTGCGGCCGTGCCTCATCGTCGGGCCAATGGACCGCACCGACCGGTTCACCTACTGGCCGGCGCGCATTGACGCCGGGGGCGAAATACTGGCGCCGGACAAACCCGACGATCCGTGCCAGTTCATCGATGTGCGCGACCTCGCCGAGTTCTCGGTGCGCCTCGCGGAGGCGCGCGTGCTCGGGACGTTCAATGTCATCGGGCCGGAGAAGCCGCTCACCATCGCGGAGATGTTGTACGGCGTGAAGGCGATCACGGCGACGAAGGGGCGTTTGACGTGGGTGCCATGGGAGTTTCTGCGGGAGCAGGGCGTTCGTCCGTGGCGTCACATGACGGTGTGGCAGCCGCCATACGGCGCCACCGCGGGCTATCAGCGCCGCAGTGCGGCCAAGGCGATTGCCGCGGGCCTCACGTTCCGCTCGCTCGCCGACACCGCCAGGACCACGCTCGACTGGCACCGCACGCGGCCGCAGGCCGAGCAGGACGCCACACTGCGCGGCGCGATCAACGGCCTCGACATGAAACGTGAAGCCGAGGTGCTCGCGGCGTGGCACTCGAAGCAGAAGGCGACGGGGCCGGGTTGAGTCCAGCATCGGCGGACCGGCTGCACGGACTGCTGCGACGGGTGGTGGACGTCCAGCGGGACGAGGTGCGCGCGATGCTCGTGTCCTTCGCGTACTTCTTCTTCGTGCTGAGCGGGTGGTTCGTGCTACGCCCCATCCGCGAAGCGGTGGCGGCGGCAACCGGCGTCTCGCGCCTGCCGTACCTCTTCGCCGCCACGCTCGCCGCGGTGCTCGTGGCCAATCCGCTGTTTGCCGCACTCGTCGTGCGCTATCCGGTGCGGAAGTTCATCACGATCACGTACCAGTTCTTCGTGGTGAACATCCTCATCCTCTACGCGCTCATGACCTTCCTGGCGCCGGTGGAAGGGTCGGTGGCCGACCTGTGGATCGGCCGCACGTTCTTCGTCTGGACGAGCGTGTTCAACCTGTTCGTCGTCTCCATCTTCTGGGCGTTCATGGCCGACTCGTTCCGCAGCGAGCAGGCCAAGCGGCTGTTCGGCTTCATCGCCGTGGGCGGCACGCTGGGGTCGACGCTCGGATCGGCGGCCACCGCCGTGCTCGCCCCGACCATCGGCACGCCGAATCTGCTCCTCATCTCGGCTGTGCTCATCGAGTTGGCCGTGCTGTGCGTGCGGCGGTTCCCAGCGCGCACGCCGGATCATGTGTTGGCGCGCCATGAGGACGCGCCGATCGGCGGAAGCCTGTGGGCCGGCTTCACGCGCGTGGTCAAGTCGCCGTACCTGCTGGGCATCTCGGCGTTCTTCGTCCTGTTCACCTTCGGCTCGACCATCCTGTACTTCGAGCAGGCGGATATCGTGGGCAAGGCGTTCGCCGACCGCGCCGCCCGCACCGCGGTGATGGCGCGCATCGAGCTCATCGTGCAGTCGCTGACGCTCGTGACGCAGATCTTCCTGACCGGACGGTTGATCCGCTGGCTGGGGATTGCCGCCTCGCTGGCGTTCCTGCCGCTCGTCACGATGATCGGCTTCGCCGCGCTCGGCACGTGGCCGGTCTTCCTGGCGGTCGCCACGCTCGCGGTGGTGCGTCGCGCCGGCAACTTTGCGCTGAACAACCCGGCGATGGAGATCCTGTTCACCGTGGTGCCGCGCGAAGACAAGTACAAGGCGAAGAACTTCATCGAGACGTTCGTCTATCGCGTGGGCGACCAGATCGGCGCCTGGGGGGTCGCGGGGCTCACCGCGCTTGGGCTGGGCATGGCTGGCGTCGCGTACGCGGCGGTGCCGCTCGCCGCGGTCTGGCTCGTGCTCGGAGTCTGGTTGGGACGCACACAGGGGCGGTTGGCATCCGCGCAACCGCCCCGGGCGCCGCCGTCGCCGCCGGTGTAGGCTACGTGGTTGCCAGGGCCGGCACCACGAGGGCGCCCAGTACGGCCAGTACGGCCAACACTGCGAGCAGGTCCACGATGGCGAGTGCGGTGACCATGAGCACCGTGCCGGTGCGACGCGGCAGCCAGCGGGTGCCACGGGCACGCTGGACACGCTGCACCGGCCGCTTCACTCGAGGCTTGGGCCAATGGATCATGTGCCGACGACCAGGAGGCCGCGCATTCCGGTCTGGGCGCTGTGTGTTGCCGGTGCCGCGCTGGCCACGGGCAGGCGCACCGTATACGTGATGTTCCTCGTGTCCCTCGCGTCGGAGCACTGCGCAAACGCCGAGGTATACCGCACCATGCTGGATCCGACGGCGCCTGCGGTGAACGCCGAGGCAAAGCACCGCAGACGCTCGTCTACGGTCGTCTGCGCAGGCTGCGAAAGGGTGGTCGTGGGTCGTCTCATCACATCCCCAAGATCGGCGCGAATACAGGCGCCCACCATCGCTCGAACGGCGTAGTCCACACGGCACAGCCAACGTGGCCCGGCCGATTTCCCAGTCTGGAGGGTGTGCCAGCGACGTGACGCCGTTCCCCTGCGGTCGTCGGTACGCTGTAGGCAAGCCGGTTTGATGGTGTCCGGTGGCGCGAGCCCGTTTGACAGGGCGCGGCGTGACCGGCACTTTCTCGACTATCCCCCCTCGCCTTCAGGAGCCCCCCGTGAAGCGCACTGTTGCCGTCGCCGGATTCATTGGCCTTTTGGCCGCCGGCATCGCGGCCGTTCCGTACTCCCCGCTGCGCGCACCGACGACCGCACAGGTCATGGTGCACTGCCCCAATGGCAATCAGCCCGCGTTCGTGACGCCGCAGCAGGTCACCATTGCTCTGGGCGACAGCGTTGTCTGGCGCATGACCGGCCAGGTCACGTCGGACACCCTGGTGATTTCGCTCAAGGATGAGAAGCAGGCGTGGCCGTTTGGCGGCGCGATGCCGAAGGG
>Ga0172379_10009472_pt1 | contig 12011 bp, 12 predicted proteins | sample GrowelOW334metaG_FD_119756 | JGI IMG/M metagenome (GOLD analysis project Ga0172379, IMG submission 119756) | Groundwater microbial communities from an aquifer near a municipal landfill in Southern Ontario, Canada - Groundwater well OW334 metaG | ecosystem: Environmental > Aquatic > Deep... | reverse complement strand
TGGATATGATCCTTGCTCCGACATCTCCCACGTTGCCCTTTAAATTCGGAGAAAAAACCGAAGATCCCATGGCGATGTATCTTTCTGATATTTTCACCGTTCCGGTGAATCTCGCCGGTCTTCCTGCTATTTCAATTCCTGTAAGAGGCAGAGGGGATAAGCTTCCTGTCGGATTTCAGCTGATAGGAAAGAGGTGGCATGACAGAGATCTTTTCGAGCTGGGAAAATATTACGAGAGAATGTAGATTAAAATCCCCGCAATATGCGGGGATTCGGCAAAAGTCGCGAAAGACGTAAGAACGAAAATATCAGAAGCAGAAAAACAATGAATGAAATAGAGATAAAGTTGAAAGTCGATTCTTTCGACGGCATAAAAGAAAAACTTTCCGATCTCGGTTTCGAGATGAAGGTGAGCGATACGGAAGAGAATCTTTTTTTCGATGACCCTGAAGGCAGTTTGGTCGGAAGAAGGATCACAGTAAGAATAAAGAAGGGCAACGGGTGGTCCAGCTTCGCTGTTAAAACAAAGAAGCAGGACGGTGATTATAAGGTGGCTGATGAATATCAGACCGGAATATCAGATCCGGACGGTATGATCGGGGCGCTTATTTCTCTCGGCTTGGAAAAGAAGTTCGAATATTCAAAAGACAGAGAGCATTGGGTGAAGGGAGCTTCGTCCGTGGAGGTGGATCATGTTCCTGAAATAAACGGACACTTCATTGAGATAGAGGCTGAGAACGGGGAGGCTATAGAAGAACTCGTCACAGCACTCGGGCTTCAGGACGCGGAGAGGGATAAAAGGAGCTATCCCGATATAATCAAGGAATCAAAGAGATAGACCGACCTTATGTTCGGATAGGGCCACGCTCATTTGACGCGGACTTTAATTTGTGCTTTTTTTGAGCGAGGTAAATTTCAAAAAAAATAAGGAGGCGACCTACAATGTTCGATAAGAAGATTTTCAATGATTTTCTGGTCAAGGCCAAGAAGAGCGGCTATGCGTCAGGTGACGCTATGGTCACGAAGAATAGAAACGGAGCAACGACGGTTTTTTTCAAGGAAGGCGACTGGGAATACGAGGATAGATATTACGGAGGAGAACCGTTCGGAGGACAGGAGACGATCTTCTATAAAGGCGGCGTGATATGGACGATGCTTTATTATGGTCAAGTTCACGAGAGCTGCGATACTGAGGAGATATATCCTTTCCTGAAAAAAGCCCTGCTTGAGGTCCCGGCCATGTATCCTTTCCGCGGGCCGTCGGAATTAACAGAGGGGGAGATGAAATACGAGAATACTCATAACGGATATGTAGATGACTTTTACGGAAACGAATTCATATACAAGGGAAGAGAAAGAGTTTATTCCGCCCGTTATATGGGAGGATTCGTAGATCAGAGATAGGCGAAAGCTCCATAGAAATATGGAGCTTTTTAATATCTCGGGAAAATAAAAACACCCCGAGCGGGGTGTTTGGTGAAACGAACAGGAATCGAACCTGTGACCACTTCCTTGCAAGGGGAGTGCTCTAACCATCTGAGCTATCGTCTCATGGGGGAGTGGCGAAAAAAGGATTCTGACGGACTGATTTCGCCACTTATATTTAAAAGACCAAAGGTCCTTGTAGGCGGTATATTAATATAAGACAGGTCGAAGTGTCAATTAAAAACTCCCGTTACGGGAGTTTTTAATATGTGCCGACGGCAGGAATTGGACCTGCGACCCAACGCTTATGAAACGTTTGCTCTACCACTGAGCTACGCCGGCATGGCCTTCGCTCCTGACCGTTTACGGCTCCTAGCGAGTCGAAGTGTTGCGGGGGCCGGAATCGGACCAGCTTCTGGAGCTTATGAGGCTCCCGAGATAACCATTTCTCCACCCCGCGGTGTAACGGGGGTTATATTAACATAAGGCGTCCATTAACCGCAATATATCGGACTTCTTGATTTAGAGTTAAGTTACAGCTTATAATTTCATTCGTTGCGTAAGCAGTGGTAGCTCAATTGGTTAGAGCGCTGCCCTGTCACGGCAGAGGTTGCGGGTTCGAGTCCCGTCCGCTGCGCAAAACAAAACAACCCCTTTTCGGGGTTGTTTTGTTTTGCTTGGGGACGAGAACCCCAGGCAGGGGGTCGGGGCGCGCCGAGAGCGCCCCGTGGAGGAAGTAATGAAACCGAGAGGTTTCATGGAGGAACGATGCGAAGCCTCGCCAGCAGGCGGAGGCGGAGACGGAGCGACGACGTGAGATTCCCGTCCGCTTTCCTTTCGGGGCAGTTTTCGTTTGCTTAGGGGGCGAGAACCCCAGTCAGGGGGACCGGGAGGTAAAGAGAAGTAAATTCGGTTAGAATTATATAAACTCCATATGAAAATATTCATCTGTTGCAGTAAGCATATATATAGTCAGATTCCTCCCATAAAGGAATTATTAGATGATCTCGGTCATGAGGTAACTTTTCCGAACAGTTATGATAATCCCGGAAGAGAGGAGGAAATAAGGGCGATGAGCGCGGAAGAACATCGAATATGGAAGGCGGATATGATAAGGCTGCAGGAAGAGAAGGTGCGCGCGAATGACGCGATACTTGTTCTCAATATGGAGAAGCATGGAATTCCCAACTATATCGGTGGCGCGACTTTTCTTGAGATGTTCAAGGCTTTTGAGCTCGGGCGTCCGATTTATCTTTGGAACGAGATTCCGGAAGGTATTCTTCGTGATGAGATCCAGGGATTCGGACCTAAGGTAATAAATAGGGATGTTTCCATTATCGGATAGTTCAGGGTTCTCATAAAAATCCTGATTTAGGAGGATACAAGGCGGTTTTTGTAAAAACCCCTTTATTTCTGTTAAAATCAATGAACGCTATGGAACTCGAAAGACTAAAAAAAGAGGTCATCGGAGAGGTTGAAACAGCCCTTAATCTTCAAGACCTCGAAGCTGTAAGGCTTAAATATCTCGGCCGTAAGCAGGGTATTGTAACAGCTATGCTTAAGGAGCTGGCTCTTATGAATGTTGAAGAGAAGAGGGAAAAAGGCCCGGCCATTCAGCAGCTTCGATCTGATATCGAATCCGCTATTTCTTTCAGAGAAAAGGAAGTGGGTGAGGGGGAGTTTTCGGGAGACATAACTTTGCCTCCGATAAAGCCTGAAATAGGTCATCTTAATCTCATTACTCAGACCGAGAATGAGATAAGAAGAATATTCGAGGGGATGAACTTTTCGATCGTCGAAGGTCCGGAGATCGAAGAGGAAAAATATAATTTCGACAGCCTTAATATTCCGGCGGATCATCCCGCAAGAGAGATGTGGGACACTTTTTGGCTTAAGTCCGAAGGGAAAAAGAAATATCTTCTTCGTACTCATACGAGTCCCGTGCAGATCCGATATATGGAGAAGCACGAGCCTCCTTTTCAGATAATATCTCCGGGAAGAACCTTCAGATATGAAGCGACGGATGCCACCCACGAAACCAATTTCCATCAGTGTGAGGGGTTGATGGTGGGCAAGAACATCTCGCTCGCCAATTTCAAGTTCGTCATAGAAGAATTCTTCAGGCGCTTCTTCGCCGGGAAATCGGTCGAGGTGCGTTTCCGTTCCAGTTATTTTCCCTTTGTGGAGCCGGGCGTCGAGGTGGATGTGAAGCTCGACAATGCCAAGTGGCTTGAAATGGGAGGAGCGGGAATGGTTCACCCGAGCGTCCTTTCGGGCGTCAAATATGATCCTAAGGAATGGCAAGGTTTCGCTTTCGGTTTCGGAATAGAAAGACTTGCGATGGTGAAGTACGGAATACCGGATGCCAGAATGTTCATGTCGGGTGATCTTAAATTCATAAAGAAATTCTAAACTTACATGAAATTCAGTTATTCTCTTTTAAAGAAGTTCGCTCCCGGAATACCGACGATAAATAAATTCGCCGACGAGCTCGCGCTTAAGTCTTTTGAGGTGGAGGAAACGGTCGGAGACATGATCGACATCAAGATCACCGCCAACAGATGGTCAGATGCGGCTTCGCATAGAGGCATAGCAAGAGAGGCGGCGGCCATATATGGGCTGAAGGAAATCTTTCCTGCTGTAAGGGATCTTGCCAAAAGAAGTTACGGCGCACTGAAGGTGGAGATAAAAGACGTATCCTGTTCCCGATATATCGGGATATTAATGGATATAAAGAAAGTCGGTTCATCTCCTTCGTGGATGCAGAAGACCCTCGAGGTCTGCGGAATGCGTCCGATAAACGGCGTGGTTGATGCCTTGAATTACATCATGCTCGAGACGGGCCAGCCGATGCATGCTTTTGATGCCGATAAGGTCAAGGGAGGGATCATCGTCCGTAAGGCGAAGAAGGGAGAGAAGATAACGACCATCGATAACAGGGAGATAGAACTTTCGGTGGGCGATACCGTGATAGCTGATGCCGAGAAGGCGCTTGCGATCGCCGGCATCAAAGGAGGCAAGGCCGCCGAGATAACCGATAAGACAAAGAGGATAATCATCGAGTCGGCGTGCTTCACTGCCGGAGGTATCTACAGAACTGCCAGAAACATAAAGCTTCAGACCGACGCTTCACAGAGATACGGTCACGGCATGAGTCCTTCGACCGCCGCCATCGGAGCCGGAAGAGCTATTTTGCTTATGGAGGATATCTGCGGCGGAGAAGTAAGAAGCGAATGTGATATTTATCCGAAGAAGCAGGGAAAGACCGTATTGAAATTCGACATCGAAAGATTTTCGAAGATCACCGGAGTAAAGATCCCGAAGGATAAGGCTTTCATGATGCTCCGAAGATTGGGATTCAAAGTCTCGCCTGCGGGTCTCGTCGAGGTTCCTCCCGAGAGGCTTGATGTGACTATTTTCGAAGACCTTGTGGAGGAAGTGATAAGAATATACGGACTTGATGCAATACAGGCCGTAGCGCCCGTCGTGAGCCTCGTGCCGGTCCACAGTGATGAATCTTATGCTTATAAGGAGAGAGTGAAGAATGCCATCGCCACTCTCGGATATGATGAGATATACAGCTATAGCTTCGGAGGGGATCCGACAAGCGGTATAGAGCTCATGAATCCCATGAATCAGGAGAAGAGATTCATGAGAGCTTCGATAATCCCGGGACTTGAGAGAATAATCGATGATTCCTCGAAAAAATTCGATAAGATAGGAATTTTCGAGATAGGAAAAGTCTTCGATTCTTTAGGCAAGGAGCACTGGAGTTTGGCGTTCGCCGTTCATCATAAAAAAGATGATCAGGTTTTCCGTGATCTTAAAGGCGCGGTTCTTGAGACCATGAGAAAAGGCGGTGTCGTCGACGTTTCCTTTGCTCCGGGAAACGGAAGGCAATTGATGATAGAGATCGAAGGCAAAAAGGCCGGGATATTCGAAGTCTCCGAGGAGGGAAGAACAGCTTACGCGGAAGCGAACTTAGAGATGATGATGGCCTCCGCTTCTCAGGAGTTCGAATACAAACCGATATCCCCGTATCCTTCGATAATGAGAGATATCTCCGTATGGATACCTGAAGGGGTAAGCGTCGGGGATATGATGCAGGGGATGGAGAGATCTGGAGCGGTGAATCTGGAGGACACTGACATCATCGATTATTTCAAGGACGCAGACAGGACGGCTGCGACTTTCAGGCTTGTTTTCCAATCATATAAGGAGACTCTTTCCGATTCTCAGGCGGATACGGAGATGAAGAAGATAATCTCGGTTTTAGAGGCTATTCCGGGGGTGAAAATACGATAAAAACGGTGTTTCTTTTGCTTGTCCGAAGGTGCTTTTTAAGGTATAATATCTGCATAAAAAGACGCTTTTTCGACTGTAAATATGCAGGTCGGCGGGTTACTTTTGTCTCAAAATAAATGGCTAAGGAAATAAAAAAGGAAGATACGTATTCAGCGAAAGATATATTCGTTCTTGAAGGCTTGGAGCCTGTCAGAAAGCGCCCCGGAATGTATATCGGCTCGACCGGACTGGAAGGACTGCATCATCTCATCTGGGAGGTTGTGGACAATTCCATCGACGAGGCGATGGCGGGTTATGCGAAGAATATAATTGTCGAGATACTGGATAAGAGGACGATCAAAGTGACCGACGACGGCCGCGGTATTCCGGTGGACCCTCATCCTCAAACGAAGAAATCGGCGCTTGAGACGATCATGACCGTGCTTCATGCCGGAGGAAAATTCGGCGGCGGCGGATACAAGGTTTCTGGAGGATTGCATGGAGTCGGAGCTTCGGTCGTCAACGCTCTTTCCACGGACCTCAGAGTGGAGGTCAAGCGTGACGGCGGACTTTATGTCCAGGAATATAAGATCGGCGTACCGCAGAGTCCCGTAAAGAAAATAGGCAAGGCGGACGGAACGGGAACGTCGACAACTTTCAGTCCCGATCCTTCGATATTTTTAGAAATAGAATTTGACCGCAAGAAGGTACTTGAGAGAATGAGGCAGCAGGCCTATCTCACGAAGGGCATCCACATGACCTTCATTGATCACAGGGATGCGTCTCCTTATTATTACGGTTTCAGTTTTTCGGGCGGAATTAAAACTTTCGTCGAATACCTCAATGAGGGCGGAGAAGACCTCGTGCAGAGCGAGGTATTCTATGTGAGCAAGGATACCGATGCCGGAAACGTCGAGGCGGCTTTTGCCTACACGGAAGACAGCGAGATCAAGGAGATGGGCTTTGCGAACAATATCTATACCGTGGACGGCGGATCGCATATCACGGGACTTCGCACGGCCCTTACGAGGACGATCAATGATTTCAGCAGACAAGGAGGATTTTTAAAGGAGAACGAAGATAATCTGACAGGAGATGATGTTCGTGAAGGATTTGTCGGTGTTGTTTCGGTTAAGATCAGCGATCCTCAATTTGAAGGACAGACCAAGGCGAAGCTCGGCAATCCTGAAATAAAGAGCGCGGTCGATACGACCGTTTCCGCCGGATTCAAAGAATTCCTGGAGAAGCATCCTCAGGACGCAAAGAAGATCATCGAGAAATGTATGCTGGCGGCGAAAGCCAGAAAGGCGGCAAAGGCAGCGAAGGAGACGGTCATGCGTAAGGGTGTTCTCGAAGGACTTACCTTGCCGGGAAAACTGGCCGATTGTCAGAGCAGAAAAGCGGAGGATACCGAACTGTATATCGTCGAGGGAGATTCTGCAGGCGGTTCAGCTAAGCAGGGAAGAGACAGAAAGTATCAGGCGATACTGCCTCTTAAGGGAAAAATATTGAACGTCGAAAAAGCGCAGATACATAAGATGCTTGCGAACAACGAAGTCCGTTCGCTTATAGTGGCTCTGGGAACTGCGATCGCCGATGAATTCGATATCACGAAACTTCGCTACGGAAAGATCATATTCATGACCGATGCCGACGTCGACGGAGCGCATATCAGAACATTACTTCTCACTCTTTTCTATCGTCATTTCCCGAGACTTCTCGAAGAAGGACATGTCTATATCGCCCAGCCGCCTCTTTTCAAGATACAACTCGGAAAAACCGTCAAATATGCCTTTACCGACGCGGAGAGGGACGAGATACTCAAGACCATGACCGGCAACCCCGCGATACAGCGCTATAAGGGTTTGGGAGAAATGAACGCCGATCAGCTTTGGGAGACGACCATGAACCCGGAGACCAGAACTTTACTTGCCGTGACCATAGATGACGCCCAGGAGGCGGATAAGGTCTTCGATATGCTTATGGGAAGCGAGGTTGAGCCCAGGAAGAGATTTATCCAAATTCACTCAAGTTCCGTCAAAAATCTTGACATTTAGGCCTAAAATTTATAGATTTAATCGATAAAATGAAGTTTTTGAACTCGCTCGCGAAGGATATGGCAGGAGAATTTAAGCAGATCAACTGGCCGACCAAGAAAGAAACTGTCAGGCTTGTTTTGACGGTTGTGGGCTTTTCGGTAGCAATGGCCTTGGTTCTCGGTATCGCCGATTACGGATTTCTTCAGCTTATAGAGAAGTTTATAATCAAAATATAGATCTTATATGAAGGATAATCAGAACGCTATGCAGCAGGAGCAGGAGGCGCGACAGTGGTTCGCCGTCCACACTTATTCCGGTTATGAGGACGCTGTGGCGAGATATCTTCGCCAGAGAGTCGATTCTCTCGGGGTAAATGACCGCATATTCAATGTGGTCGTTCCGAAGGCAAAGAAGATAAAGATCAAGAACGGAAAGCGCGTTGAAAGCGAGGAGAAGATATATCCCGGATATGTGCTCGTCGAGATGTTCATGAGTCCCGACACCTGGTATATCGTCCGTAATACGCCTCGAGTCACCGGATTCGTCGGAGCGGACAGCACCACTCCCACCCCTCTTTCAAAGGAAGAGATCGATTCTCTGATGATGAAGATGAGCGGAGAGGAGACCGGATTCAAAGTGGAATTCACCATCGGAGAGCTTGTTAAGATCATAGACGGTCCTTTCAAGGATTCTGACGGAAAGATCGCTGAAATCGATGAATCTAAGGGTAGGGTCAAGGTTCTTGTTCCTATCTTCGGCCGCGATACGGCTGTCGAGATCGACGCGTTGCAAATACAGAAGATATAGGGTAGATTAGCAGAGCATATAAAACACCATGGCTAAGGCAATAAAAACAGTATTAAAGCTTCAGATCCCGGCCGGAAAGGCCAATCCTGCTCCTCCGGTAGGTCCGGCTTTGGGACAGCACGGTATCAACATCCAGGACTTCTGTAAGCAGTTCAACGACGCTACGAAGGAAATGGGAACCGATATCGTTCCTGCCGAGATAACCGTCTATGAGGACAGAAGCTTCAGCTTCAAGCTCAAGACCCCTCCGGCTTCGGACATGCTCCGCAAGGCCGCGGGAATCGACAAGGGTTCCGCTATTCCCCACAAGAACAAGGTGGGAAAGATAACTCAGGATGATCTTCGTATGATCGCCGAGAGAAAGATGGAGGACCTTAATTCCAACGACATCGAGGCTGCCAAGAAAGTGATCGCCGGCACCGCGAGATCGATGGGAATTGAAGTAATAGATTAGTTTAAGCCCTCGGTTTTAAAACATTTCGTCGTTACACTTCATAAAAAACGGCTTGCAGTATGATTAATACAGCTCGCCGTTTTTTATTTGCGCGCCTAGAACTGCATTTAAAACCAGGGGCTTATTTTTTAAAGCCGCCCTTATGGGGCGGCTTTTTATTGTTTCAATTATATTCTCAGTAGAGTTTTCTCTACTAAAAAGTTCTCCTTTCGTGGACGACCGTCCACGAAAGGAGAACTTTGAATTATTAATAAATTCAGGCGATTTTCAGTAATTCGGGTGTTAGCAATTCGTGACGGATACCTCTTGGATTATTAATAAGTGATTTTGACGATGGTCTATAAATGTGGTATTTCTCTATAAGACTAAAAAAGAAAGTATTTTAAAAATATTATATTGGAGTGCTTTCAGTTTTTGAGCCACGAATATTCGAGAGGAGTGATGAATTGTGGTCAGAAAGATAACAGCGTTTTTATTGGTGGTTTTTCTTATGATCGTAAGTATTCCTTTTACGGGGTACGCGAAAAATAATGAGAAGCCGAGATTCTTGAATTGGAGCGACAAGCCGGTATCCAGATTTATCGCCAACGAAGTTGTCGAAGCCGAGATGGGGCAAACTAAAAAAGCAGTCGACCCGGAAGGTGATCGTCTGTATTTTAAAGTTCTCAGGGCTCCGGACTTTGTTTCAGTTGATGAGTCGACCGGAACAGTAATGATCTATCCGAAAGAGAAGGATGTCGGAAGGGAAGAGTATATCAGTATTTGGGTAAGTGACAGGCCGGATTTCAATTTCCTCAGAACCAGCTTTCTGGATGGGTGCCTGATAGTTGCTGAGTCCGGTGAGCCCGATTGGTGGGAAGAGACCGACGGACATATAACGATGCCAGACCAGGGGAAATTAACAGTCTGGGCAGGATCGATGAAGGTCGGTCTTGAAAAGAACAATCTTTGTTCGGAAAAGATATTATCATCCGCTCCTTTTTATGCGGATGGGGAGCTGTATCTTCCTCTTAAATCAGTCGGCGGAATTCTGGGTTGGAAATTCAGACTTGAGTCTTTCACGTCCAACTTGATCATCTCTTATGACGGTATGACGGTAACGTTGCCTTCAAGAGGGGAAAAGAAGATCATTCTCAGGAACAAGTACAAAGAAGTCGAAGATAACTACGGATACACGGGTTATACATCTTCTCTCAAACCCATAATGGTCGGCGGAGAGATATTCATGCCTCAGGGATTTTTTGAGCTATTAAGACTTGCTGTTCGTGATCTTCAGGAGCCTGAAGGAGGTATCGGATATCTGCCGGCGGAAGTGGAAAAAATAATCTGTGATGAGAATGCCGTTCGGTGCTTCAGCGATCAATTCGGCGTAATGACATTTGATGAGATGAAAGCCGGCCTTATGGGTGAGCCCATAAGCGGAAGAAGTCTGGCCGTCTCAGTCGCCGGAGATATGATCGTAGTGGGGGATATAAGAGACTGTGTTCTGCAGAGTTATTATTTTTTCACTAAGGACAGTAAGGGAGATCCGCTGATCTTCTCATTTGCTGCAGGAGGGATATTATCCACTTTTGTCGCCGAAACAGGTGCGGACAGCTTGGTTTCCGGAGCGAAGAATTACTTTAAGGTGGTTAAATCTCTCGAGAGGGCTGATCCGATATTCGCGAAGGCGATGAAGGAGGCCTTTCAGCAGAAAGTAAAACCGAAGGGTTCCGACCTTAAGTCAGCGAAGAAGCTCATAGATTTTTTCACTAAAAACATCCTTGATATTAAGAAGCGAGCCAGTTATATGCCGATCATCAGAAGTTCAGCGGACGTAGGCAGGGTGATGGCTTAGACGGAGAAATACGGATCAAGCGGAGAGAAGCTGATAGAAGGCGTCGGAAAGTGGGCGGGAAAAGGCGGCTCGAAGATGGTCTTTAAGAAAGATTCTCTTGCTGATCATTTCAAGCTTCATAAGGCGGATACTGGGAATCCTTGGTTAGGGCGTTCGTTTAAAACCGCTGATGAATATCTTCAGGCTGCCAGAAGCGTGATAAATGATCCGAAGTCAAAGAAGGTGATATATTATCATCAAAATATAATCAAGTTAGAAAATGAGCGACTTGGTTATCTGCTTGAGAAGAATGGAAAAGTTTTCCTGGTTTCGGTCAATAGAGACGGTTTCATATCAACATTCCATAATTTGAAATATGGATGGAGTTATCTTGATAATACGAATGTATTTGCCAAACTTCTGAAGCTGTATTAATTTGGAGGTATAGCTATGACCACTGAAGAAAGAGTTAAACAGAAGCAGTCTGACAGGGTTTTCCCGATAAGAGAAACCTACGAGCTAATCGGAGAACTTATCGGTAAGTTGGGTATCGGGCGATTTATTCCTATCGAAGGCGATGCTGAAGGGGATATCCTTCCTGGAGGTGTTTATAACGAGTCTGGAATCCTTCTTGCCTCTGATGGTAAGTTATATCGTTATTGGCTTGGCTGGGATGATGAGAAAATTTCTCCTGATGGAGAAAAAGGGTACTACACATTGGGAGAGGATTTCAAAGATCCTGATACCAAGGAACCCTATCCTTTATTCAGGGAACTTAGCGCGGACGAGTATGAATCTTATCGACTTTCTGAAGGATACATTTCCGCTCGTCAGGAGTTAGGACTTCCGATCACTCCAGAACAACAGAAAGTATTAGACGAGAAATAACTATTTACCCCTGCAATAATGCAGGGGTTTTTATTATTACAAAGATTTTTAAAGTTCTCCCTTCGTGGACGACCGTCCACGAGAGGAGAACTTTAAGGTTATCAACTGGCTTTAGACGATCGTTTAAAGCCAGTTGATATTTTATAGGGTAGAGGTTGTGCGGGATCAGGGGTGATTAAAGAAGAAAAAAGGACAGGGGGAGGGGAAGCTTTAAATACCCTCTTTCTTTTGCTAAAATGGCGTCAGAATGAAGTATATTCCGACAATAGGGCTCGAGGTTCATATGGAGCTCAATACC
>Ga0172379_10009471_pt1 | contig 12011 bp, 7 predicted proteins | sample GrowelOW334metaG_FD_119756 | JGI IMG/M metagenome (GOLD analysis project Ga0172379, IMG submission 119756) | Groundwater microbial communities from an aquifer near a municipal landfill in Southern Ontario, Canada - Groundwater well OW334 metaG | ecosystem: Environmental > Aquatic > Deep... | reverse complement strand
TTATCCCGATGCCCCGCATGCGTTTCACGCCGATTACCGTCCAAGCTATCGCAAGGAGCCTGCCGAGGATGGCTGGAAGCGAATGCTGGAGTGGCTGAAGCAGAATGGAGTCTGACGCCGGCCCCGCGAAGCGGAATCCCCGGCGCGCAAAGCGTGCCGGCCCTCCGCCTGGCGACATGAGCGACCTCGCGCAAGATCGTTCCGGCAACATGTTCTGGCAGTCGCTGGACGTGGGGAAGGCGGCGCGCTCGACGCTCAAGGGCCAGAAGACACTTTGCATCTGGTTTACCGGCTTGCCCGGTTCCGGCAAGTCGACGCTCGCCAACCTGCTTGAGAAACGCCTGCATGAAGCCGGGCGCCATACTTATCTGCTGGATGGCGACAACATCCGTCAGGGCCTCAACCGCGACCTTGGCTTTACCGAGGCCGATCGCGTCGAGAACATCCGCCGCGTCGCCGAAGTGGCCCGGCTGATGACGGACGCGGGCCTCGTTGTCCTCGTCTCCTTCATCTCGCCGTTCCGTGCCGAGCGGCGCATGGCGCGCGAGTTGTTTGCGCCTGGCGAGTTCCTCGAAGTCTTTGTCGATGCGCCGCTTGCGGAATGTGAACGGCGCGACCCCAAGGGCCTGTATGCCAAGGCGCGGCGCGGCGAACTTAAGGACTTTACGGGTATCGACAGCGCCTACGAAGTTCCGGAAAGCCCCGAACTGACGGTGAACACGCAGCAGCGTTCGGCGGCCGAGTGTGCCGACATGATCGTCGAGCGAATCCTGCGCGCATGGAACAGGCAGGGGTGAAAAGTCGGCGCTGGCGGCACGGCGGTTGACACCGCCGTCGCCGAGTGGAGGGTCTCCTACCAGGCCTCCATCACCTCTTCAAACGGAAAGTCCACGCCCGCCTGGCGCCACACGTCGCTCACCCGGCGTACCACCGGCTCGGCTTGTTTCATCCAGTCCGGATGCCGTGCGCGCTGGTCCAGAACCTTGAAGTCGTCGGGCCGCTCGGCACTGCCGAAGCGTTCGTGGAGTCCTGCCGCAAGTCTTTCCATACGTTCCTTGCCGTAGGCCACCACGCGCCACTTCGGGTTCAGACGCAGACCGGTCAACAGCAGGTTGTAGTGATAATGCTCCCAATAGCTCAGATAGGCGTCGAAGTAGCCGAGTTGCGCCGTCTTGTTTTCGGGCACGCCGGCATAGACGTTGTCGCGGCGCACCCAGGTCTCGATGTTGCCGCGCACCGCCAGGCGGCCATCGGCAGGCAGGCCACCGGATTTCTCGTAGGTCGAGATGCAGGCTGGAACCGGGTGGCGTAGCGTAATGATGTACTCCGCATTCGGCCCCAGTACGCGATCAAAAAAGCCGCCCTGGTAGGCCGCCTTGGTGGCTTTCTTCGGCACCGGGATCATGCTGTCGAAGGCGCGGCTGTTGGCGAAGTAGATCTCGACCATGACCAGGTACTCCGCCATGTTGTGCATCATCCGCGTGTAGGCGCTGTAGCCCTGGTCGAAATCGAAAGGCGTCGCGTCGGGGAAGCCGTCGTGGGCGATTGCGTTGGGCACGCGCGCGGCATCGAAGCCCAGAGCGCGGAACAACTGTTTGGTCAGGTAGGAGCCACCGTGACGCGGCGCGCCGACGACGCAGATAAAGTTGTAGCGATAGTGAAAGGGCTTCAGCTGCTCCGAATTGCCGGTGAGGAAGGCCGAGAGCAACTCGTAGCTGCGCAGCACCGCCTTCTGTGCGCGGGGGTCGCGCATCATGTTCTCGGCCTGCTCCACGGCCGTGCGCTGAACGCTGTCGTCCTGGCTCAGGCCTTCGGTGAGCTGATCATGCCAGCGCTGATCGGCAAAACCGCCATGAAAATGGCGGTAGAGAAAATCCATGAACAGCGGGGCAAGTGTGAACTGCTCGTCGGTGAAAGTGAGGGAAACGCCCATCGTGCGACCTCAGCAACGACGGGCGCACGGCGCGCGCAGGAAGGCGCGCGCCAGCGACTCAACTGCAGGTGGCGACGCGCTGCTTGCCTTTATTTGACCGTTGCTTGTCGCCGCCGGTGTCACCGTTCTTGTTCTTGTCTTTTTCATCCTTGCTTTCCTCGTCGCCGAACTCATCGCTCTCGCCGCCCGCAGTGTAGCTCGACAGACGCCTGGGGTCGTCTTGCAGCGCACTTTCCAGGGTAGTCAGCCTCTCCGGATTGGTCGCGGAAACCGCGCGCATCAAGTCTGTCGTGACGCTGGAATCGAGAACAATTTTCGGTCGGTAGGCAATATTCAGCCCGGCGCCTTCTTTGGCCGGCGTCATGCCGGGCCCGACGAACAGGCCGCTGAAGCCGGCGAGAGTCTCCAGGGTTTCCTGGCCGTCGATCATCACTCCGCCGCTGGCCAGCAATGGGAAACTCAGGAATATGGTGCTCGGCGATTGGGCCCAGATGTAGGAGGGCTCTTGTCCCGATGTGGAGTTCAGCGTAAGCAGCGAATCGGCTCCGTTCAGGGCCAGCTTCACATCGGTGCCGGCCTTGATGTACGACCCGTTGTCGAGCGTGATGTCTTTCGTGACGTCGATCGCGGTCAAACCTGAAACGGCTTCAACATAGGAGGCATTGCCCATGGTCAGGGACGCCGCCTTGCCCAGTACATCGGTGTTGGCCTTGATGTACGACCCGTTGCCGAGCGTGATGTTGTTTGTTACGTCGATGCTGGCCTTGCCTGAAGAGGCTTCAACATAGGAGGCATCTCCCATGGTCAGGGACGCAGCCATGATCAGTACATCGTTGCCGGCATAGAGCCTGCTGCCCTGTGACAAGCCGATGTCGCCGCCGGCATTGACCGCCAGGTTGTAGCCGCCAAAAATGTATGCGCCGTTGATAAGGCTCAGAGTCCCTGCGCTGACGAAGGTATTCAGTCCGGATCCCGCGTTGGTGCCGCTAGCGACAATACTGCCGCCCGAAAGCACCAGACTGCCATCGACATAAATATTGCCGGTCAAATTCAGCGTACCGCCCGCGGCCAGTCCAAGACTGCCATATCCCGGGGATATGGCGCCGACATCCATGTTGCCGCCGGCACTGATGATGGTGCTGGCGCCGCTGCCCCATGTGGTAAAGCTTCCGCCATCGATCGTCATATTTCCCGTGGCGTCGATCGCGATGTCGCCAGCTGTGCTCGACACACTGAGGTTGGCCGTGGATAAGAGGTCGCCGACCTGCTTGAGGCTTATGTTCCCGTAGGCGTCGATAGTGATATCGCCCACCGCGCCATTCGAACTGCCAACGCCGCCTGCTACGTTGAAGGCGCCAATGGAAACGTCGCCACTCAGCGTGGTAGTCAGCGAAACGTTGCCGCCATCGCCGCCCGAACCGCTCGCCAATCCATTGCCGCCGCGCGTGTCGATCGAGGTAACGGCAATGCCGCCGCTGGCGGTCGTGATGCCGACAGTGCCGCCGCTGCCGCCGCCATCGCTGCCGCTGTAGTCGTTGCCGCCGCGCGTGTCGATCGACGTGATCGCGATTGCGGTCCCGGTCAGGCTTACGCTGTTCGACGCCAGCGTGATGTCACCACCGCGACCGCCACCGGAATCGGTACCGTAGCCATGACCACCGCGTGTATCTATGCCGGTCAGTGAAATCGCATTCCCCGAGACCGCATGGACGCCGTTGGCGGTCAGGCTTACATCGCCACCATTGCCGCCGCTGTCGCCCCAGCCTGCGCTGCCGCTGAAGTAACCGGTGCCGGGAGGTCCGCCAGGGCGGCTATTGCCGCCGTACGTCGCGATGCTGCCGGCGATCTTGATGCCGCCGCCTGCGGTCATTGTCACACCACCGCCATCCCTGCCGCCGCCGGCGTCTCCGCCGCCGCCGGCAGAGTAGCCTTGGCCACCGGTGCCGCCAGCGCCGCCGTTACCGCCATAGGCGAAGATGCTGCCGTCCAGTGTGATGTCGCTGCCGGCCACGAGCGTCACGCCGCCGCCGCCGCCGCCCCAGCCGCCGCTGCCACCCCAGCCGCCGCTGTCGTAGCTGTTGTTTCCCCCCGTGCCGCCGTTGCCTCCTTTGCCACCAGCCCCGCCGTAAGCGGAAATCCCTCCGCTTAATGATATCTGGCCAGTTGTTGTGGTCAGGCTAACCATGCCCCCGCTTCCTCCGCCTCCGGCGCTTCCGCCACCGCCGCCCGTGCCGGACCCGTAACCCCAACTGCCGCCGGCGCCGCCATTGCCTCCCACGCCGCCTTGCGCCGCAATGCCGCCGGTCACGGAAATATTGTTGCCGGCGGTGAGAGTAACGGTTGCGCCATTTCCACCCTGGCCGCCTTGGCCGCCCCTACCACCCGATCCATCGCCGGTTCCGAGACCTCCGATACCGCCAGTCCCGCCATCGCCGCCGTAGGCCACGATTCCGCCGTAGACTTCGATATTTCCAGCGGGGCCAGCCGCAATCCCGATGGTGCCGCCAACGCCACCGGAACCCCCTTGACCGCCGGTGCCGCCATCACTTCCCCGTGCTCCCGCACCACCAACACCGCCTTGACCGCCATGGGCGTCGATACCACCGGTGACCTTTACGCTGCCAACCATAGCCGTCAGCGAAACCGTTCCACCGTTACCGCCAGCACCGCCAGGGCCGCCGCTGCTGCTGCTGCCGTAGGAATGACCACCACCACCACCGCCTATACCACCGTACGCACTGACATTGCCGGTGATCGTGATGGCTGAGGTGTCGGAGAGTAGAGTGATCTGTCCGCCATTGCCGCCATTGCCGCCATTGCCGCCGTTACCGCCTTCCGCCCCGTCACCACCGATGCCTCCGTTCGCCGAAAGCGTGCCGGTTTCAATAGTATTGAGGGCATGCAGATCGATGATCCCGCCGTAGCCCCCATTGCCGCCACTACCGGACGTGGAACCTCCGGCGTGCCCGCCGTTGGCTGACACGCCGCCGACGGTGATCGAACCCAGGGTGGCCTTGATGCGGATTTGGCCGCCGCTGCCGCCGCCGCCCCCGTAGCTGCCGCCAGAACCGCCGTTGGCATTGATGTTGCCGACATTGATTGGGCCGGCACCGGCATCGCTGGCGCCGGGTCCGTGGATGGTGATCAGCCCGCCGTTGCCGCCGGCGCCGTACGAGGAACCCCGGCCACCGTTGGCGGTGATGTCACCGACGGAAATCGATGTGCCAGTGAGCGTGACCGTGGCGCCGTTACCACCGTTGACATTGGAGTAGCTTCCATCAGCGCCGATTCCGGTGAGGTTGCCGAGCGCAATGCTGCTGCCGGTAACGGTAATGTCACCCGCGTTCGCGCCCGACATTGACGGGGTCGTATCAAGGATGCCACCCCCAAGGACATTGTTGCCGGCATGCAGCAGGATGCCGCCACCATTGGTCGTGACTGCCGTCGTGGTGAGTGTGATGTCGCCCTTGCCGGCGATAACGTTGGGTGCGGATGTTGAGACTCCGTCCCAGCCGGCCTTCATCACAAGCCCGCCGGATAGGTTGATCGTGGTCGCGCCGCCGACGCCGGTTGTTATGTTTCCAGTGGCTGAGCCGCCACCGTAGGCGAGCAACGATAACGTGGAAGTGGCAGCGCTGGCGTAGGTACCGGCAAGCCATTCGATGTCGCCCCCGTAGGAGGAGCCGCTGGTGCTGATCACGACGTCACCTCCGAAAAGGTTGCTGTCGATGGTCGTCCACTCGGTTCCGTCGATCGTGTATTCGGCCGGGTCGAGCAACAGCGTGCCGGCACGGCCGTGCGGAGCCCGGCGGTCGGCGAAGCCGCGGAATATCAGCGACTGCTTGCCCGAGACTTCGACGAAGCCGCCGTTGCCGCCGTTGGCTCCGCCGCGTGCTGAAATGTTGCCGTAGGCCTGCGTCGTGTCATCGGCCCAGACAATCACCGTACCGCCATCGCCGACTTTTCCGGCATCGGCCTTGAGCCTGGCGTTGGGGCCGAAGTAAGTGATGCTGGCGTTCTGGATGTCCGGGTTCTTCCCCTGGTAGTCGCCGCCGACCTTGATGCTGCCGCCCCCGGTTTGTCCGCTGGCGTCGATGCTGGCGTTGTCCGTCACCGTTACGCGATTGCCGAGGACTTCGACGCTGCCGCCCTTGGTGCCGGTGGCGACAATGCGGCCATTGCCATCGACAAAAGTGTCATGGCTCGCCTTGAGGAAAATCCGCCCACCTTCGCTGACGACCGACGACGCATTGAGAGTGCCGCTGTTCTTCACCAGCACCCCGGCCATGCCGATGCGCCCGGCCTCGGCGACGACGGTGCCCAGATTGGTGACATTGCCTACCGCGCCGGTGATATCCACCTTCACGCCCGGCGTCGCCGTATCGAGCAGGCTTACGGTCTGGCCCGCGGCAAGTATGGTTTCGCCCTGGGGCGTGGTGATGATGCCTTCGTTGGTGACGTTGGGGGCGATCAGGTACACGCTGCCGCCGCTGGGCGTGGTGATGCTGCCCTGGTTGATCACGCTGCCCGCGCCGGGCGTTGATTCAAACAGCTTGCGGCCGGCGAGGAAGTCTTCGTTGCGGATGTTCAGTGTCGAGGCGACAAAGCCGGCCGTGTCGATACGCGCGCCGGGGCCGACCATGATCCCGGCTGGATTCACCAGCCAGACGCGGCCGTTGGAGGTCAGCGTGCCGTAGATCAGCGATGGATCGTTGGCCAGGACGCGATTGAGGACGGTGCTGGACGCCGAGGTCTGGATGAAACGGGTAGTTTCATTGGCGCCGATCGAGAAGCTTTTCCAGTTGATGATCGCGCCGTTGCTGTTGGTGACGGTCAGGACGCTGCCATTCTTGGCGAAAGCCGCGTTGCCGTTGGCGACCACCGGATCCGTGGGCAGCGCATGAGAGTTCGCCGCAAAGCAAGTCGCCACGGCCAAGGCCAGTAGTTTGGTGCGGGACTTGGGAAGCCAGAAGGATTTACCCAAACTGGCGGGCCTGGAAGCGAGATTCGGCATAATGACTCCCTGCAACGGCGGCAGAAACTACAACTATTTGATACTAGCACTTCCAAAATTTCAATCAACAGGAAATAGTTGGCATTGCAGGCACACCAAGCAAGGCCATGGCTTGCGGCGTCGCCGCCACGCTGGGGCATAATTGCGAACAGATCTAGCGCCGCCGGGGCGCTTTGGGGTAGCCTGCGATCCGATGAAAACACAAGGTCGCGCCGTGACATCGCTAATGGCGTTTGTGAATCTTTCCGCCTGCAAGCCATGACCCGCGTTCGCCGCATGCAACCGCCTGTACAAACTGTTTCGGATTCCGGTGCGTTCTGGCGCACCCTTGCCGGACAGTGGGACTTGCTCGGTTCACCGGTGCGTCCATGTGCCGAAGACATTCGCATCGTCGAGGAGATGCTTGCAACCGAAACAGGTCTGCTCGGCATGCCGGCGAAAAAGCGGACCTTGCTGCTCGGTGTCACGCCGGAAATTGCCGCCGCACGCTGGTCGCAAGAGGTCGAGCTTCTCGCCGTCGAACGCGTTCGGGCCATGATCGATTTGGTCTGGCCCGGCGACACCGACAGTCGGCAGGCGATCTGCGCGGACTGGTTGCACGTGCCGTTTCCCGATGAAAGTTTCGATCTGGTGATCGGCGACGGGTGCCTGACGCCGGTTGGATTTCCTGATGAACTGTCGCGCCTGCTCGCGTCGGTGCATCGCCGCCTGCGCCGGGACGGGTATCTGATGCTGCGATTGTTCTGTCGCCCCGATGTCGGCGAAACGCCGGATGCGGTCATCGCCGCACTGCAGTCGGGCGCCATCGGCAGCATTCATGCCTTCAAATGGCGTCTCGCGATGGCGATACAGGGGATTGCCGATTCGCCGGATGTTGCGGTCGATGAGATCTGGCAGATCTGGAACGCGGCGCGAATCGATGCGCGCGCGTTGGCCGAGGCGCGTGGCTGGGCGCCCGAAGCCGTCGGGATGATCGACCTCTATCGCGGATCGCCGGCGCGCAACAACTTCATGCGCTTCGACGATGCGATGGGGCATCTGCGACGTGCCGGTTTCGAGCCGGTCGCTACACGTGTCGGCAACTACGAACTGGCCGAGCGCTGTCCTCACGTGCTTTTGAGAAAGCGGCAGGCTGGTACGGGAGCGATAGCGTCGTGAATCACGGTCGATCGTCGGAGTCGGTGTGGCCGCCTCTGCTGTCGCGTCTGCCGGGTGTCGCCTGGCCCGCGGTGCCGGGGCAGCAGGGGCTGCTATTGGCCACCCTGCTCACCCAGTTCGAGCAATCGCAGTGGTTGCCGACAGCGGAGATCGAGCGGGCGCAGATGCGACAGTTGCATGTGCTGATCGAGCATGCGCGCCATCATTCCCGCTTCCACGCGGAGCGGCTTGCGGAGTTTCAACAGGATCCGACCCGGGGTTTGCTGGAGTGCCTGTCGACGATTCCACTGATGCGTCGCGAAGATCTGCAACAGCGTCGCGCCGAAATCGATTGCGCATGGTTTCCGCCGGAGCACGGCGAAGCGTCCCTGGCGCAGAGCACCGGTTCGACCGGTGAGCCGGTCGCCGTTCGCCGCAGCGGGCTCAACGGCTTGATCTGGATGGCGATGACCCTGCGCGAACACCTGTGGCAGCGGCGCGATTTCTCACAGTCGCTGGCGATCATCCGGGCGCAGTACGCCACTGAGGATACGGCACGGCGCGGCATCTCGTCGGCAGACTGGGGGCCGCCGGTCAATCACCTGTTCGCCTCCGGGCCGTCCTTCGGCTTGAACCTGCAAACCGATGTCGTGCGTCAGGCCGAGTGGCTGCGGGAGGTCATGCCCGCCTATCTGCTCACCTACCCGAACAATCTTTCGGCGCTGCTCGATCTGGCCGAGGCCGATCCCGATCGGCTGGCCGGCCTGGGCCGCCTGACGCAGGTGCGAACCATCGGCGAGACACTCCACGACTCGCTGCGTGAGCGCTGCCGGCGCGTGCTCGGGGTCGGCATCGCGGACATCTACAGCACGCAGGAGGTCGGTGTGATCGGCATCGAGTGTCCGCAGGGCGGCGGCTATCACGTGATGTCCGAAGGACTGGTGTTTGAACTGATGCGCGACGACGGCCGGCCCTGCGCCGCCGGCGAAACGGGACGCGTTGTCGTCACCGACCTGCACAACTTTGCGACGCCGCTCATTCGCTACGATCTCGGCGATCTGGCCGAGGCCGACGGGCCGTGCGTCTGTGGCAGAGGCCTGCCGAAAATCCGGCGGATTCTCGGGCGCGAGCGCAATTTGCTGCGCCTGCCCGACGGCCGGCGCTTTTGGCCGCTGGTCGGCGCCTTCGGCTATCGCGATATCGCGCCGGTGCGTCAGTACCAGATCGTCCAGCGCAGCCTCGAGCGCATCACCCTGCGACTGGCGGTGGAGCGTCCACTTGGCGTTGCCGAGGAGGAGAGACTGGCGGAAAAACTTCTCGAGTTTCTCGGCTGCCGGTTCGCGGTGGATTTCGACTACTGCACACCGGAAATTCCGCGCGGTCCCGGCGGCAAGTTCGAAGACTTCGTCTGCGAAATCAAGGTCGACAACTGAGGGCGATGTTGTAGCGCTCCCGGCATTTTCTTGCCCGCCAAGCATCCGCCGGCATCCTTGCGGAAATTGTCGAAATCCTCGAGTCGGGCCGTGGCAGAATGGTCTTACCGTCTATTGCTGCTTGCGCCCATGGAGCCACTGATCATAAATCTTGCGCCCACCGGTCTGGTGCCGACGCGAGCTCAAACGCCGCACGTGCCGCTGACGGCAGAGGAGGTCGCGGCGGACTGCGCGCGCTGCTGCGCCGCCGGGGCCAGCATGCTGCATCTCCATGCGCGGGCTGCCGACGGATCTCCCAGTTGTGACCGTGCGGTGTTTGGCGAACTGGTGGCAGCCGTTCGGCAACGCGTTCCCGATGCGATCATCGTCACCACCACCAGCGGGCGGCGCGCCTCTGAGGTGGAATTGCGCGCCGCCAGCCTGACCCTGGAAGGCGAGCAAAAGCCGGATATGGCAAGCCTGACATTGGGCTCGCTGAATTTCAGTGCGGAGGCGAGCATCAGCGAGCCATCCACGGTGATGCGCCTTGCCGAAATCATGCAAGAGCGGGGCATTCGCCCGGAGCTCGAGGTCTTCGATCTGGGCATGGTTAATTTCGCAAAGGTTTTGATCGACAAGGGTCTGATCGAGCCGCCGTTCTATTTCAACATTCTGCTGGGTAATCCTGGCTCGGCGCAGACCAGCCTGCTTCACCTGGGAACCCTGGTGGCGGACCTGCCGCCCCAGTCGGTCTGGGCCGTCGCGGGTATCGGCCGCCACCAGACGCTGGCCAATGGCCTCGGTGTCGTCGTCGGCCATGGCGTGCGCACCGGGCTGGAGGACAATCTCTGGCTCGACGACGCGCGCACCCGGCTGGCTACCAACCTGCAATTGGTGGAACGGATCGCAGCGCAGGCGGCGGCGCTGGGGAGAGCTCTGGCGAGCCCGGGTCAGGTGCGCACCCGTCTGGGTCTTGCGGCTCGATCATGAAGAAATCCGCTCCCCGTCGGCTGGTGATTTTTGGCGCCAGCAACATCGTCTCCGACCTCTTCGACTGCGCGCTGGCCAATGGCTTGCATCCGGCCAAGGTGGTGCTGCATTTGCCCGAATCCGCCGGCGAACGGGACATTCCCCTGGCTGCACGCATTGCCGCGCTGAAAGGTTTGTGCGCGGCGCCGCAGGTGCAAATGCTGGATGATTTTCAGCCCGTTGCCGACGAGCTTTACCTGTTGGGCCCGACCACGCCGACCCGCGCCAATCTGGCGGCGGAACTCGAGCGACGCTTCGGTCTTCGCTACCATACGCTGGTCCATCCCACTGCCTATGTGTCGCCCCTGGCGCAACTGGGTCAGGGCGTCTTCGTCGGCGCCAACAGCGTGATCGGTCCCGGCTCCCGCCTCGCTGACCATGTCTTCGTCAATCGCGGCGTCACCATCGGCCACGATACGCATATCGGTTCGTTTTCACGGATTCAGCCGGGCGCCAATCTGGGCGGGCTGTCGCGAATCGGCGTCGGCGTCACGGTGGCGATCGGTGCAACCTTGCTCGAACGACTGGTGATCGGCGATGGCGCGTTTGTCGGTGCCGGCGCAGTCGCCACCGAGGATGTTCCCGACGGCGTGCTGGTGCTGGGAATCCCCGCGAAGTTCAAGAAGGTTTTGTAAGCCGCTCTCTCGCGAGAGTGGATGCCTGTCGGCAAGCGGCGAGCAGCGCAGGGCCCGACGCCTCGATGTCGAAGCGCTCGGCAAAACGCTGGCGCAGGCTTTCACCCATCTCTTTGCGCTGGCCGGAGTCTTCCGTCAGAGCCGCCAGACGTTCCATGTAGGCATCCATGTCGGATAGCGCGAAGTCGCCCACCTTGTCGCCGCCATCGGAACCGGCGTAGGCGGTCACCGGCAAACCTTCGGCCATGGCTTCGGCAACGCTGAAGCCGCCGCCCATGCGCGGCGGATTGACGTAAACATCGGAGCACCGGAAGATGCCGGGCAGGTCGTCGCGGGTGGCCAGCGCACGCACGCGCTCCGGCGGTGCCGACTGCAAGGCTTGCGGCAGTTTGCCCGCACCTCCCACCAGAAGCCAGATGACATCAGGATGGCGTGACATCAGTTGCAGCATCCGGCTCGCCCATTCGCCCTTGATCTCGTGTTCGAGACGGAAGCCGGCTGTGACCCAGATCACGGCTTTTTCGTTCACTCCCAACTCCGCCCGCGTGATCTGCCGTTGTTTTCCGGAGCGCTTTACCCGCCAGGGATGAAACACCGGCAGCGGCGGGGGAAAGATTGCGCCCCAGGCTTCCCGTCCGGCAAGCGTCGGATCGCCCGTCAGCCAGACATCCGTGGGGCCGATCGGCGGTACGGTATTGACACTGATTCCCACCACCGGGCGAACAGCGTGCAGTGCTGCCGCGAGTGGTGAATAGAGCCCGACCAGCAGTACGACATCGGGATCGAACCCGGCCAGGATCGTCATCAGGTTGCGCCAGCGTCCCGCCAGACTGTAGCGGGCATCGCTGATC
>Ga0172379_10009470_pt1 | contig 12013 bp, 10 predicted proteins | sample GrowelOW334metaG_FD_119756 | JGI IMG/M metagenome (GOLD analysis project Ga0172379, IMG submission 119756) | Groundwater microbial communities from an aquifer near a municipal landfill in Southern Ontario, Canada - Groundwater well OW334 metaG | ecosystem: Environmental > Aquatic > Deep... | reverse complement strand
GTTTTTGGAACTGTAAAACTGGCACAGTTTAAAGATATCATATACAAAAGTATGGAGGGAATTCTGGATTTGCTTTTTCCCAAGAAATGCGTAAACTGCGGAAAATTGGGAAGTTATGTGTGCAAAAAGTGTGAGGTGGGATTATGGGAGGAGGAGCAATTAGCAAATAGCAGGTTGCCAATATCGCTGGATGGGCTTATGAGTTTGTGGGCATACGAAGGAATTGCCAAGAAGATTATAAAGCAGGCAAAATATAAGTTTTATTATGATTGCCTGTCGGAGCTTATAGCTAAGAGCTCGTGGTTTATAGAAAGACCAGAATACATATCTCCCTATACGATGGTAGTTCCGGTGCCTTTGTGGCCGGGGAGGGAAAGAGAAAGAGGGTTTAATCAGGCTAAGATAATCAGTCGTAGTCTTGGTAAGATTTTAAAATTAGAAACTAAAGAAGTATTGATAAGGGTCAGAGATACGGGGAGGCAGGTGGGGAGGAGCAGAGTGGAAAGACTGGAGGCTATGAAGGGGGCATTCGAAATAAATCCTAAATTCGAAACTCTGAATCCCAAACAAGTGTTGCTAGTCGATGATGTGTGGACGACCGGGGCTACTATGGGCGAGTGTGCGAAGGTGCTAAAAAATGCGGGGGTGAAGAAAGTGAGGGGATTAGTGTTGGCGAGGTAATAGGCGGAAGGGGCGAGATGTTGTCCTTCGGTCAAGAATCTCGCTGCGGAAGGGGCGAGATTCGAACTCGCGAGAGGGTTTCCCCCCTAGAGGTTTTCAAGACCTCCGCACTAGACCACTATGCGACCCTTCCCCGGTGTTTAATTATAGCATTGATTATTGACAACATCTTCGGGTTTTATTAGGATAATTGTGAGAAGTGTATGAAGGAAAGGTTGATATTTAAGGCTGGAGAACAAAGAAAGTTTTTATTAGAAGTTGAGAAGAAAAGTGGTCTGAAAGTAGGTGCTTTGGCAAAGATGGTGGGGGTAGTGGGAAGAAGTTACCGAGATTGGAAAAGAGAAAAACTAAACATGTCGCTTTCTGCAACACACGACTTGTGTGAAAGTTTTGGGATTAAATTATCGGAAGAAGTAGACGTTATGATCAGAAGGTGGAAAATTAATAAAAGTTCAAAAGCTAGAATCGGAGGTTTGGTTTGTTACAGAAAGCATGGAAGTTTTGCAACTTTGGAGGGAAGGAGAAAAGGAGGAGCTAAAGCATTGGCTGTTTTGAGAAAACGGGGGATAATTCCATATGCAAAAGAGTATAACTTTCAGAAAATAAAATCTGAGGAATTGGCGGAATTTGTGGGGATAATGCTTGGTGATGGAGGTATTACAATGAGCCAAGCGTGTATTACCTTGAATAGCGAAGCGGATAGGGAATATCTGGGGTTTGTGATTGGTATTATCAGTCGATTATTTAATTTTGTACCACATTACATAAAGAGAAAAGATAGCAAAGCTAATTGCATATATTGTAACGGGATAAATTATGTTAGGTGTTTGACAGAATTGGGATTAAAGATAGGGAATAAGGTTAAGTTGCAGGTGGATGTTCCGGAGTGGATTGAAGACAAAGTGGATTTCAAAATTGCATGTGTAAGAGGCTTAATGGATACCGACGGTGGGGTATTTATACATAAATACAAAGTTAATGAAAAGGAATATAAATACTTGAAAATCAGTTTCAGCAATAGATCAGAGCCTTTATTGCATTTTGTGGAACGAGTTTTGAGGGGTCTGAAACTAAATCCTAAAATTGTTCTAGGCAGGGAGAATAAACAGGTGTGGCTGTATAATCATAGGGAGGTTGAAAAGTACCTCCAAGTGGTAGGTACTCACAATCCACGACTATTAAGAAATCTGGGAGGAGTCCGATAGAGGCCTATTCGGGGAGTTTGCTAAACTCCTGTCCCGAAAGGGATACGCGAGTTCGAATCTCGCCTCCTCCGCAATAATTTCGTATGCTATATTTGATTTATGGTAGAGCAGGATAAGGTATTGGTTTCCTGGGTGGCAAAGTCCAGACCATTTCAAAAAAATCCGGGTCAATCACGGCAGGTGATTTTTGTATTGGGGGGTTTAATTTCGATGGTACTGGTGTTTGCGGGGGAATGGATGCTTTTGGCGGTATTGGCTGCAGGAGCTTTTTATTATTTTGCGACCAGCAAGATAGCTCCTGAAGATATGGAATATAAAATTACCAATAAGGGAATAGTTGCTTTCGGCCGGACTTTTATGTGGTGGGAGTTTGCCAGATGGTGGTGGACGGAAAAGTGGGATACGCAGCTAATTGGGTTGGATTTACAGTCCGGAGTGATGGGGAGAATGTACATTCCTATCGAGGAAAAAAGGAAGGACGAAATTGAAAAATCTCTGAACGAATTCTTGCTTTTTGAGAAACCGACAGATACGACAATAGATAAATTCAGCAAATGGGTAGCGGAAAAATTTCCACTGGAAAATAAGATTTAATGTGCCCTCTGGGCGAATCGAACGCCCATCGACGGTTTCGGAAACCGGCACTCTGTCCATTGAGCTAAGAGGGCCTACTTCGCCAATGCTACGAAGGCTAGGGCTTGTGCGGAGAGAGTGGGATTCGAACCCACGATGAGGTTTCCCCCATACAGCTTTTCGAGAGCTGCGCCTTCATCCACTCGGCCATCTCTCCAGGCACCACAGGAAACAGGATTCCCGTCGTTTGCTGTGCACCCGACAGGAATCGAACCTGTATCGGAGGATCCGCAATCCACTGTTCTATCCGTTGAACTACGGGTGCAATATTCCCGTCGTTCAGCTGGATCTATTCGATCCAGAGGAACTATGGGTGCAATAGTATAATTTTATCATTATGAGGCTTAATTCGGGAATTATTCTTTTCCTAGTATTCTTGACAGGAACTATCCTCTTCACTATTGCCGGTATGCAAATTTTGGATCCCGATTTCGGCTGGCACCTGCAAATGGGCAGGAGAATCAGTTCTTCGGGTCTGCCTGCCACAGATCCTTTTTCTTATACCATGCCCAGCTACCCATTTATCGACCACGAATGGCTGACTAATCTGTTCATCTTTCGGATATATGACGCCTATGGTTATTCGGCTGTAGCACTGGTTTTCGGGCTGCTTTTCGGATTGTTGATTCTTATCATATTAACTCCATCAAATCTGGTCTTTGCCGGTTTGCCTCTTCTGATGGGCCTCGGGGTGCTTTGGTCCCGCGCCGGTGTCCGCCCTCAAATTATCGATTGGTTGTTTCTGGGCCTGCTTCTCAAAATTAATTGGACTCGGAACAATTGGGTTAAAGCGAGATGGTTTGTTCCCGGATTGTTTCTTGTTTGGGCTAATCTTCATGGCGGGTTTGCATTAGGCCCGGCAATATTAATTTTTGTAATTGTAATACGGACTTTTGAGACTAAAAGATTTTCTGTTTCTGATTTTCTGATCTGGATTATCAGTGTGCTGGCCACCTTTGTAAATCCTTACGGACCCCGTTTGTGGCACGAAGTCTGGATGCAGATTACTGATCACAATTTACGTTTGTATATTGCCGAATGGCAACCTTTTTGGAATCGGCCGGAACTCGGCCTGTGGTTATTGGTAGCTATGACAGCAGCACTGATTTCCAAGTCTTATCAGCGATTGGAAAAATGGAAAATTCTGCTTTTTATCGTTTTTTTTGCAGCCGGATTATCCAGCCTGCGGCATATGCCACTTCTGGTATTAGTAAGTATTATTTTTACTTCGGACCTATCCCAAAAGATTTACGCCCAAATTAAGCCGGATCCTCTGGCGTTAATGAGGGCCAAACAATTTTACCGACTGTTGTATGCTATTTCCTGCCTGGTGCTTCTGGCCGAAGTGGGGGTAGGGCTTTGGAGGAATAGTAAAGGTTATGGTATTTTGTATCCTCAAAAAGCTGTGACCTACCTAACCGCACATCCTGTTTCCGGTCAGCTTTTTTCCGATTATGGCTGGGGTGGCTATTTAATTTGGAATTACCCTCAAAAAAAAGTTTTTATCGATGGCCGTATGCCCAGTTTCCGCTGGGAGGCTCCTTTAGGGGAAAGTGATTGGGCGTTTAATGACTACCGGGAAATTTCGGATAAAGCCAATTTTTCCTGGTATTTTGCCAAATACAATATCAGCACTGTTTTGTGGCCGGTAAACAGAATTACAACTCAGGGAAATGCGCCGTTTCTGAATTTAATCCGGTTTTTTCCCTGGATTAATAAACCTTCGGATTCTGTCGATTTTTTGAAGAAATTGGAGGAATCCGGCTGGCAAAGAACCTATGAGGATGAGATCGCGGTGGTCTATCAAGCTCCGGGTGAGGTAAAATAAGCTTTGGTTTGGCGTTTTGGAAGGGTCGCATAGTGGACTAGTGCGTACGCTTGGAGAGCGTATGTGGCCGAAAGGTCACCGCGGGTTCGAATCCCGCCCCTTCCGCACTTCGACAAGCTCAGTATAATTAATTTATTATTTTTTTACTAACCAGTTCATAAGTACTATAAAATAAAGTATGTTCGATAATAATGATCTTGGCCTTGATGATCCGGGAAGAGTAATCAGTGAAATAACACCGTCGATGGATCCAAAACAAGTTATATTAAATGTTAAAGAATATAACCGGCTAACTACAAATTCAAGTGAAATCCCTGTTGACGAGGCTAGAAAATCTCTACTGCAAAAAAGCGTACAAAACCCAGAAGACTGGACTTATTTTTCAAATACAACTTTTGATGACCCAAATGATGAAAAAAAAGTTGATAAAGATTTAGAAATATATAAAAAGAGGTTTCCACCAGGAATTGAGTTTCTTTTTATTCAAGGAGCTTATTCAGGAGGTTTGTCTAACTGGGGGACGGGTGGGGGTATTCTGCCTTATCGATTTGATAAAAACCATTTCACCGTGTTTGTCCGAGAGAAAAAAGAATTGGGGAGTGGAAAGAGGTAAATAATTTGGGTTACATTCGGGACTGGTAATTCAACTTTTCGGGGTAACATATATTACCCATTTAAGAAACTAATGGGCTATAATCCGGAACATGGCGTTAGAAAGAATTTTAATGAGGCACGGGATAAAGGGAGGTCTCCTGGATTATGACGATGTGCTTTGTGAGACTTTTGATTTGTTTAGCGGAATCGTAACGGGATGTGTGGATGAATTGGCCGAAGAGACGGGAGTAGATAAAAATGATTTGAGGGAAAAGTTTAACAGGATTGAAAAACATATATTTAAGACTCATCGGGTTCACCCCAGCCGCTGGGCGGAAATTTTGAAAAATTTACGGAAGGAAGTGCCGGAAATTTCACCCCAAATGGCCAGGGACGGGGTAGAAAGACTGTTGGGTATTTATCAGCAAGTTCCGGAATTACAGCCGTGTGCCGGTGAAACTCTGGAGAGTTTGAGAAATGCAGGATTGAAATTGGCAATTGTGACTCACAGATATGAACCCTGGCATGAGCTGGTAATAAATGCGCATGGAATAAGGGGGTATTTTGATACGGAGGTAGTTGTAGGCCCCAAAAATTTGAAGACTGAGAGACATTGGAAACAGGCGGCAAAAAGATTGGAGCTTTCACCCGGAGAGTGCCTGGGGGTGGAAGACAGGGTTGCCGGGGTATTGGCAATGGCAAATATTGGGGTAGGGAGTCTGTGGTGGGTAAAAAGCCGGTGGGATTTCTATGCTGAAGGTGAAAACCTCCTGCCGGAGAGAACTAACAGAATTAACAGGTTTTCGGAGTTGGTACCGGGGCTTTTGGCATTAGAATAGAAATATGAAGAGTTGGCTGGTTTGGAGTCTGGTGATAACGGCAGGCATATTGGCTGTAGGCGGGGGGTGCGGGTATTCCGGGCTGAATACTATCCGGAGAATTATTAATAATCAGCTGGCGGTTAATGCTTGGGAATACAAAACATTCAGATGGTGTACGAACGGATTGCCCTTTATAGACAAAGTTGAACAAATTTTGGGAGGAAAATACGTGATTTTGCTGCAAAATAACACGGAACTTCGGCCGACCGGAGGATTTGCCGGAAGCTATGCCGTAATAGATACAAATAGTAAAGGAATAAGACAAATAAGGGTGCAGGATATATATGAACCGGACGGGAAACTGCCCGGACATGTGGAACCACCCTATCCAATTCAGGAAGCATTCGGGCAGGGATGGTGGAAACTGAGGGATGCCAACTGGGACATAGATTTTGCATCCTCCGCGGGAGCTATGAAATGGTTTTTTGAACAGGGAGGAGAAAGCAATATTTCGGGAATTATAGGAGTTAATTTGAATTTATTGGATCAAGTTTTGAAAATTACCGGTCCGATCAGACTGACGACTTACGACGAAACAGTGACGGATAAAAATTTATATACTCTGGCACAGAAATATGCAGAAGCCAGAATTACGGGAAACAAAACAGATAAAAGAGGATTTTTGGGGGCTGTGGGAGCAGCATTGGAAATAAGAATAAGAAATGCAAAATTAAAGGATGTAATCAAGTTGGCCGGATTGATTTTTGGAGAATTGAAAAAAGGGGAAATATTGGTATGGATGAATAATCCTGAAATCCAAAAAGAAATAGAATTTCGGAAGTGGGGGGGGAGAATTACAAAGGGAGAGGGTGATTATTTGTACGTAGTGGATACTAATTTAGGGGCGAATAAAGCTAACTGCTGTATAGATAGAGATATCAGAATAGAGGTAAGCCCCCCTTCGCTAAAAGCTTCGGAGGGGCAAGTGACGCAGCAAAAAATAACTGTCACTTGGAAAAACAATAATGAATTTGAGAATCCGAAACCGCCAGTGTTTTGGGGAGGGGATTATAGAAATTATGTAAGGGTAGTAATACCAGCAAATAAAAAAATTGTAAGTGTAAGTGTAGGCGGAAAATTGCTAAGACAAGCCAGTGATAAAGATTTTCAACTTGCGAATGCACTGAGACGGGGAATTTCGGATGATATTTTCGTAGTAGAGGAAAGGGGGGAGTTACAGATAGTCGGGTTTTGGGCGGTGGTGGGAGCGGGACAGCAGGTAAAAGCTGAGCTGGAATATATAAATAACGCCCCCTCTGATCCCCCTCTTAATCTAAGAGGGGGAAAGTTATTATTTAAACACCAGCCGGGATCGGGGATGATAAATTATCAGGTTTTGGTGGATGGGACAATCGAGGAGACGGGAAAGTTGGATCGTGATGTTATCATTCGGTTATGGACCAGATAGAAGAAGTTAAGAATAAAACAGATATCGTGCAGGTGATTTCCGAGTATGTGAAACTGACCAAAGCAGGCAGGAATTTTAAGGGTTTATGTCCGTTTCATGGTGAGAAGACTCCTTCATTTATGGTAAATCCTGAATTGCAGATTTATAAATGTTTTGGCTGCGGAGAGGGTGGAGACGTACTGTCTTTTGTACAGAAAATAGAAGGATTGGAGTTTGGTGAAGTGCTCAAAAACCTGGCTAAAAAGGCAGGAATAGTTTTGAAATCCTACACGCCTTCTAAAAATGAAGAAAGCCGGGAGACACTGTTTCGCATAAATAATCTGGCGGCTGACTTTTATCATTATTTGCTAACCGAACACAAAACCGGTGAGGAGGCCAGAAAATATCTTTTGGAGAGAAAAATAAATCAGGAGGCGATAAAAACTTTTAAACTGGGATTTGTACCGGAAGGGTGGGACTACCTGATTAAGTATTTAGTAGGGAAAAAGAATTACAAATTAGACGATTTGACCAGAGCAGGTTTGGTGGTGGACGGGCGATATGACCGGTTTCGAAACAGAATTATGTTTCCTCTAAATAATCATCGGGGCGAAACAGTAGGGTTTGCCGGAAGGGTATTGCCGGGAGGAGATGAAAAAACCGGTAAATATGTGAATACTCCGGAAACGGAAATTTATCATAAGGGGGATTTGCTTTACGGATTGGATGTGAATAAAACAGAAATAAAAAGTGCCAAGTTTGCCGTGATTGTGGAAGGAGAAATTGATGCTATTGCCAGTTGGCAGGCGGGAGTAAAAAATGTTGTGGCGATTAAAGGATCGGCACTAACTTCGAAACAAATAGAGATTTTGAAAAGATTTACAGACAGTCTTACCCTGTCTTTGGATGCTGATCTGGCCGGGGATATGGCTGCCAGAAGAGGAATCGAAACAGCGGAGAAATCAGGTATGCTTTTGAGGATTTTGACGGCAAAAGGACAAGGCCTTGGATACAAAGATCCGGGGGAATGGGCGACAATTGACCCCAAAAGTTGGAAAGAGGCGGTTCCCAAAGCAGTTGCAATTTATGATTATTACATTCAATCGGCTGTAGACAGACATGGATTGGATGCAACGGGCAAGGCAAAAATCGGGAGGGAACTGGTACCGATTTGGGCAAAAATGGATGATGAAATTACCAAGTCGCATTATGTAAACAAATTGGCAGAAACTCTGGGGGTGGAAGCGAATGCCATTTGGCAGCAAATGAGTAAAAAAACTGAGGAAACAGATACCCACAAAGAACTAAAAACAGAAATAAATGAAGGAGAGACCCCGAGAGAAGTGAGAGAAAGAAGAGTGGTGCAGGTGGCAATATTGGGAAATAAAATAGAAGAACTGACAGGGGAGGTGGCGGAGTTTATAAAAACCGATTTTTGGAAAAAAGTGGTGGAAGAGCTTAAGAAAGAAAAGGATATTAAGTTACTACCTGCGGAACTGCGGGATAAAGTGGTGGAGCTGGTGATGACGGACGAAGAGTATGAAGCCGGATTGTGGGAAGAAGCCTGCCGATTGGTGGAACTTTTGGATGTGAAGGAAAGGCTGAACTCGGGAGCCGGAGTGAAAGAGGCTGATAAATTGGCAAAAAGGAAGGGTGAGTTGACTCTTTTGAAGTAGGAGTGTATATTAACCTATAAGTTCTTGACCCTGTTGGTCTGGTGGTAAGGCCGTAAACCTACTGTTTCAGATTTGACTAGGTCTTTTTTCTATGGCCAAACTAAAAAAAGTATCAAATGAAGCGGAAGATTTGCTGCAAAAAGGCAAACACCAGGGGTTTTTGACCCTGGACGAGATTTTGGAGAAATACCCAAACGCGGAAGAAAGGGTGGCAGAGCTGGACGAACTATTCGGGAAGCTATTAGTGGCTAGTGTGGATGTGTTTGAAACAATAACCGAAGGGGAGGTAGAAGAGGATGAAAAAGCGGTGGCGGAATTGGAAAAAGAGATTGAGGCTTTGACCAAATCGGATACGGTGGTGACAACAGACCCGGTGAGAATGTATTTAAGAGAGATCGGAAAAATACCTCTTTTGAAACCACCTGAGGAAATTTCGCTGGCACAAAAAATTGAAAAAGGAGATCGGAAAGCAAAGAAAAAGTTGACGGAAAGTAATTTACGATTAGTCGTATCTATAGCCAAAAAATATGTAATGCGGGGATTATCTTTACTCGATTTAATCCAGGAAGGAAATCAAGGATTAATTCGGGCGGTAGAGAAATATGATTGGAGAAAAGGATATAAATTTTCGACCTATGCCACATGGTGGATCAGACAGGCAATCACCAGGGCGATTGCGGATCAGGCAAGGACGATTCGTATTCCGGTTCACATGGTGGAAACGATTAATAAATTAATCAGAACACAAAGACAGCTGATGCAAAGCTTGGGCCGGGAACCGACTGCCGAAGAGATAGCGACAACTATGGGAGAAATGACGGCATTCAGAGTACGGGAGATATTAAAGATTGCCCAGGACACCACCAGTCTGGAAACGCCGGTTGGGGATGAAGATGACTCAATGCTAGGTGATTTTATCGCTGATACGTCACAACCTTCACCGATCGAAGCGGCATCAAGGGAACTTTTGAAAGAAAATATTGAAGAGGTGCTCGGTACCCTGACTGACAGAGAAGCAAAAGTACTGCGGATGAGATTCGGATTGGACGGGAAAAACCCCATGACTTTGGAAGAGGTGGGGAGAGAGTTCGGGGTAACCAGGGAAAGAATTAGGCAAATTGAAGCAAAAGCATTGAGAAAACTAAAACATCCCAGCAGACGAAAGAAGCTACAAGACTATTTGGATTAAAATATGGAAGGCGAAGCAGCCAAAAATGAGGAACAACAGGACAGATCCCGAGGGGGATGGCTGGCGGCAAAAGTGTTGGGGGTTGCGGCTGAGGTGACTGCAAAGGGAGCATTGAAGGCACCTGTGGAAGGGACAAGTAATCTGGAAGAGATTGACCTGAACCGACCGGTAATGTTTGTGGGGACTCATTTAACAGATGTAGATATACAGATTGCTGTAGACAGGTTATACACGTTAAAGGGATATGAAATGGTGGTGGCGAATCAGACAACACAACACAAACCGAAGGATTTCGCTTCCAAAGCGATCAGCCTAGTGCTGGATGTAATGGGCAGAGATAGGTTTTACCCATTGGGATGGGAGTGGGGACGGGAAGGGAAAGCCCAGACTGTGTTTAAATTGGATGATTATAAGAAGTTGAAGGAACAAGTATTCGGCAGGAAGCGGGTATTGGTAGTGGCCGGGCACAATCCAACACTTGACGGAAAACTTGCGAAAAATCCGGGGCTGGCGGCGGCTATGGTGACACAGGTTGCTGAAGGTGTGCAGATTGTGCCGGTGGCGGTGGTGCTAGCCGGAAAAGCCCCGGATGCATATGACCTAGCGGGTTCTATTAAGAGGCGAGGATCACAAAATCCGCGGATGGTGATAGGCAAGGTGTTTAGTGTGGATAAGAAAATATCGGATGAAGAACTGGGAGAATTGGAACGAGGATTCGAAGGAGAATTAAAACGAAAACTAGTGGGCGTATTGCGAGAGACTGGCGGTGAAATCATGAGACGACTGGCGGAATTGCTGCCGGCCGAGAAACGGGGAGTATGGGGTAATCAGGGAAAGAATTAGGCAAATTGAAGCAAAAGTGAAGCTTCAAGACTATTTGGATTAGGAGAAGAGAATATAATGTAGGTATGGTGGTGAAACTGTTGTTTCGGACATTGGCTGTAGGGGTGGCGGCCTATGTGGTGCCGGGGGTTACTGTAACTGATCTTTGGGGAGCGGTGGTGGCGGCGATAGTTTTGGGAATTTTGAATACAATTGTAAGACCGGTGTTGTTATTTTTGACTTTACCAATAAATATCCTGAGTTTGGGATTGTTTACTTTGGTAATTAATACGGTGATTGTGCTGATTGCGGCAGAGGTAGTGCCGGGATTCGGAGTTTCCGGGTTTTGGGCAGCGTTTTGGTTCTCATTGGCGCTGACGGTGGTAAATTGGTTTTTGGATAAATCTAGTTAGGTATTGCGATAGATTTTCGAGATGATCAGACGCTGGTATAATATGGGAGTTCGTTTACATTCTCCTGTATCGAAGCGACTTGAGGTTGAAGCCTCAAAAGCTTCTCTATCGCAAGGGTTGCACCCTTGGGATACCTAAACGGAGGCATACCGTTTCGTTACAGGTGTTCTTTTACATTCCCCTGTAGCTCAACGGAGCACTTCGTTAACCGTTGATCTTCAGGTGTTCTTTTACATTCCCCTGTAGCTCAACGGTAGAGCGCTCGCCTGTTAAGCGAAGGGTTGTAGGTTCGAATCCTACCGGGGGAGCACAATAGGACTGAAGGCATGCAAAACGTCCTTTTGGATTGATAAATAGGGGTTTTTCGTAGGTTCGAATTTTTTATCTGTTTTGGGGTCGTCAGACCTGGCGGCAAAGTTTTAAAATTGTAGAATCGAGCGAGCCAAGTTTTAAATCTGTAGATTTGAGGTGTCTCGATTTTACGATTTTCGAACTATTTTGAGGTAAAATTTGGGAATGAGGACAAAAACAAGGGTATCGGCTATCATAATTTCGAATGATCAGTTATTGTTGATCCACAGAAAAAAAGAAGGAAAAGAATATTGGGTATTTCCCGGCGGAGGAGTAGAGGAGGGAGAAACAAACGAGCAAGCCATAATTAGAGAAATGAAGGAGGAAACGAGTTTGGATATGGAAAACGCTAG
>Ga0172379_10009469_pt1 | contig 12013 bp, 11 predicted proteins | sample GrowelOW334metaG_FD_119756 | JGI IMG/M metagenome (GOLD analysis project Ga0172379, IMG submission 119756) | Groundwater microbial communities from an aquifer near a municipal landfill in Southern Ontario, Canada - Groundwater well OW334 metaG | ecosystem: Environmental > Aquatic > Deep... | reverse complement strand
GGGGACAAATGCAGCCCGGAAACGATTGAAGACGCGGTGATGGCATCGACGAACGTTGTCGAGCAGAGCATGGCCTGGTGCCTGTACAGCAAGCACCCCTGCGCCCTCGTGACCCTCGATATAGCCAAAACGAAGGCCCTCATCGCCGAACGACGCATCGGAACAGCGGAGGAGCTCTGCAAAACCCTGCAGGACGAATTCTTCCGTTTTAAAACCGGCGCGGGTCCCAAGCGAATCCAGGCGAAATGGGTTCCCATAACCTTCCAGATCGTGAACGGGCAATTCAGCGAGCAGGACGGCACCATCAATTCCACGATGAAGCTCGTCCGCCGGAAGGTTGAAGAACGATATAAGGAGCTAATTGACTATTCCTACACGAGCGAAGGGGCCACAACGGTGAATCCCAGGAACATTGCGACCTTGAAGGAGCTTTTTCAGCTCTAGGAGGCCTTTCGTTTCCGACCTCCTTCACGCTATATTTTTAACGATGGAAAAACCACTCGACTTCCAAAATGTGCAGGAACTGTCCATAGCGCTCACTAAAATGGCGAGCGTCACCGACTCGCCGGGGGAAAAGGCCTTCCCGTCCTTCCTCCTCTCCCTTCTCGGGCAGATTCCCTATTTTCGCAACAACCCGGATAATCTCGCCTCTATGCCGATCCCCAACGATCCCAAGGAACGCTCCAATGTGTTTGCCCTCGTGAAGGGTTCAGGCTCGCGCTGCGTCATCCTCACCGGACACTATGATGTCGTCCAGACATCCATGTATGGCTCCCTCGAGCCGTGGGCCTTCGATCCCGAAACCCTCCAGCGCAAGATGCTTGAGTCGCTCGCCGATATCAGCGGAAAGGACAATCCCCTCTCCCGCCTCAAGGAAGACCTCGCCTCGGGCGAATTCCTTCCGGGAAGAGGCATCCTCGACATGAAGGGCGGACTCGCGGCCGGGATTTCCGTGCTCGCCTCATTCTCGACCCCCTATGAGCGGGCGGGAAACGTCCTTTTCCTTTCGGTGGCAGACGAGGAAGGCGCCAGCCACGGGATGATCGCCGCCTCGGCCATGCTCAAGGACTACCTGGCCGAGCGGGGTCTCGAGCCGGTCGCCGTCTTCAATCTCGATTCCGCCGTCGATCAGGAAGGCGGCGAGATGGGCAGAGCGGTTTTCACCGGTTCGGTGGGAAAAACCCTGCCCTTCGTCTATTTCGTCGGGAAATGCACCCACGCGGGAGCCCCTTTCGATGGAATCAACCCCGTCTTGGCCGCTTCCGAGTTCGCGAGGGAAGTCGAATGCAATCCGGACGCGCTCAAGGAGCGGCAGGTGGCGCCGGGCGAGGAAGCGCCGCCTCCCACCATCCTCTATTTCAGGGAATCGAGGGCGGTCTATAACGTGACGACGCCATCGGCGGTATTCTGCGCGCTCAATGTCCTAAGCCATACGCGGGGCCCCGAGGAAATACTCGAGGCCGTGGGAAAAATCGCCGCCGACGCCATGAATCGGGCGATTTCCACCCTGCGCGAACGGTCTTCAACCCTCTCGCGCCGCACCTCCGGCCATTTTTCGCTGCCATCGAAGCAGCCTGCCGTCCTTGATTTCGATGAACTTCCGCGCCTCGCCGAACGCCTCAGCCCCGGCATCCTCGAGAAGGCGCGAGCCTATGCGGCCGCCCAATTCCCCACGGACCGGGTCCTGCAAACCCTCCTCATTCTCCAGGAACTCCTTCCCCTTTCCGGGGTGGAGGGCCCGGCGGCCATCATCGGCTTCGCTCCCCCCTACTACGCTCGCGCCGAACTCAACCCGGGCCGCGATGTCGGCTTCGTCTCCATGCTCCGCGCCGAGCTTTCCGATTTTTCCATGAAGACCGGCAATAGCATCAGGGTCAGGCCCTATTTCCCCGGCATCTCGGACATGAGTTTCCTGGCCCCGGCCGATTCGCCCGATCAGCGCTCTTTCGTGAAGCGCCAGTCTCCCATCTCCGACGAAAAAGAGCTCGCCCGGATATCCCTCGACTGTCCCGTGATCAACATCGGCCCCTGGGGCCGCGACTACCATCAATCGGGCGAACGTGTCCACAAGCAATACGCCTTCGTGGAATTGCCCGAAATCCTGACCCGCCTCGTGCGCGGCGCCCTGGATCTCGCCGAAACTTCCGGAAACGGAAAAACATCCCCCAAACAGGACTAGAACCATGAGCATAAAGACGATCATCTTCGACTGCGGCCGGGTAATCACCCAGGACCAGAACCTCGAGCTCGCGGGAAAAATGGCAGCGATCATTGGCGCGGGGCCGGACGAGTTCGCCCACGCCTACGCGGCGGAGCGGGCCGAATACGACAGGGGAACGATGAGCGCGGAAGAGTATTGGAACCGGGTAGCCGGAAGGTTTGGCCGCCAGATCGAGCCCAAGGACCACGCCACCCTCGTCCGCCTCGACATGGACAGCTGGTTCACCATTAACGCGGAGACGATCGCCCTCATCCGCGCCCTCAAGACGCGGGGCTTTCGCCTCCTCATCCTTTCCAACATGAACGTGGAAGGCAAGGAAAGGATGCTCGGGCAGGCGCGGCTGCTGGATGGCGAAGATTGGCTGGCCCTCTTCGATGATGTTCTGCTTTCCTGTGACCTGCGTCAGCTGAAGCCGAGGCCGGAGATCTATCATTCCTGCCTGGAGCGCGCGGCCGCCCAGCCGGGGGAGTGCCTTTTCATCGATGATATACCTGCCAACGTGGAAGCCGCGCGGGCGACCGGCATGCATTCCATCCATTTTACGGGGGCGAAGGAACTCGCCGCGATTCTCGCCGAAGAATACAAGGTGCTTTGAAGCGTGGCGGGGCCTACCGCGCGGCCCTTTCCCAGGAGGTTTCCCATGACGTGTGTATTGTCCGTCGGCGGCTCGATCATCGCCCCGCCCGAAGGCCCCGATGTCGCCTTTTTGGTGGAATTCAGGAACCGTCTCGGTTCATGGCTTTCCGCCGCCAGCGAGCGCCGCGCCATCCTCGTGATCGGCGGGGGAGGCCCCGCCCGTTCCTACCAGAATGCCCTCAAGGAATTCTGGCGCAGGCGGGGCGAGCCAGAAGACCTCAATGAGGCGTTGGATTGGATCGGGATCGCCGCGACGCGGATCAACGCCCGCCTCGTCAAGGCGGCGATGGGCGAACTCTGCGTCGACGAGATCGTCACCGACCCATCGGCGCCTTTCGTTTTTTCCGGCCAGGTGCTCGTAGCCTCGGGCTGGAAGCCTGGTTTTTCCAGCGATTATGACGCCGTCTACCTGGGCGAACGCTTTGGCGCCAAAAGAGTGCTCAATCTTTCCAACATAGCCAAGGTCTATACCGCCGATCCGAAGCTGGATCCGACAGCAGCGCCCATCGATTCCATTTCTTGGGCCGCCTTCAGGGCGATGGTGGGTTCAACCTGGACGCCCGGCGCCAACCTGCCCTTCGATCCCATCGCCTCGGCCCGCGCCGAGGCGGCCGGCATGCAAGTGATCTGCGCGGCGGGCAAGGATTTGGACAATGTGTTCAGGATTCTGGATGAGGAGCCCTTCATCGGCACGACGATAGGCTAAGCCACGCGCCCGGCCCCGCGGGGCCGGGCGCGGCGGGGCACCGGCGGCCCTGTGGATTTTTTCCGCGATATTCGGTATTTTTGCCTGTAGCGCGGCGCCGCTTCAATGAGGGCCGCCAATTCCAAAGCGGTGGCGCCAAGCGGGCCACAAGGAGCGGACAATGAACGACCGCTACAGTTCCGTGCCGACACAGGGCGGAATGAACGAAATGGATCGGGAAAGGCAGACCGCCCTCGATACCATCACCTCGGCTTTCGCCTTGGGCAAGATTTCCCTCGAGGATTACGAGGTCAGGGCGGAAAAAATCCAGAAAGCGATCGCGCTGAACGATATTGTCGGACAGACCGTCGACCTCCCGCCGCAGGAGCTCCCCCGCGAGCCCGAACGGGGAACCAGGGCCGCCGCGAGCGCGCGCGGCGAACGCGGTTTGCCCAACTCCCGCCCAGGCGCGGCCTCGCTTCGCCGCCAAGCTCCCCTTCCCGCCGAAGACCTCTTCATCGAGGTACGCAACGGCACTCCTGAATTCTCCCTCTGCGTGATGGGCGACCGCAAGCTCGCCGGGGACTGGCTCAACTCCGACCAAGCCACTTCCTTCACCCTCATGGGGAGCACAACCCTCGACCTGAGCAACACCGCGCTTCCTCCCGGACGCCTCAAAATCGACGCCATCGCCATCATGGGCGAAATCCGGATCCTCGTGCCCCGCGGACTTCCAGTCAAAATGTCGGCTTTTCCTTTCATGGGCGAAGCCAATGTCCATTCCTCGGTGGAACAGCGCATCGACAGGCATTTGCCTTGGGTGGACATATCCGGTTTGGCCCTCATGGGCTCCATCACGGTGAAGGCAGTGTGAGCCCGGCGAAGCGGCCGCGGGAACCCTTCAACAGTGTTTCCCACCTCATCGGCGCCGCCCTCGCCTTGCCGGCCGCCGGCGTTCTCGTGGCCAAAGCCGACACTCCAGCGAAGGCGATCGCTTTCGCCATCTACGGCGCCAGCCTTTTCTTCATGTTCTCGGCGAGCGGGATGTATCACGCCTCGAACGCCTCCCCCAAGACGCTCGTCCGCCTCAGAAAGATCGACCACTCGGCCATCTATCTTCTCATCGCCGGCAGCTACACGCCCTTCTGCCTGATAGCCTTCGACGGCTTCTGGCGCTGGGGCATGCTCGCCATCATCTGGGGCCTGGCCGCCGCGGGCATCGTCATCAAAATTTTCATCATCGGCCTGCCGCGGGGCATGACCGCGGGGATCTATGTCGCCATGGGCTGGCTAAGCCTGATCGCCGGTCGCGAATTCCTGCGGGCGCTCTCGCCGTGGACACTCGCCTGGCTGCTTGCGGGCGGCCTTCTGTATTCGCTCGGCGCCGTGGTCTACGCGACAAAAAAAGGCGATTTCTTCCCGGGAAGATTCGGATTCCACGAGATTTGGCACCTTTTCGTGCTTTTGGCCGCCGCCGCCCATTTCGTGGCGATAGCGAGCCTCGCGTAAACGCGGTTATAAAAAAAGCGGCCGGATACCGGCCGCTTTTCGCGCGCTTCCATCGACTCAAATCTTGTCGATCAGCATCGAGCATTTGCCCGATGGAATGGGCAAGGTTTTCTTCTTCTTGTTGAGCACATTGATGGTGAAATAATACAGTTTCTCGCTTTCCATATGGATTTCCCAACCCCTGCCCGATTTGCTCGAGAGAATCGTGACCATGTTGCGCTTTAGCGACAAGTTCTCGATGCCCATGATTTCCAGGTTGGGGATAATCCAGTCGACCGTCTTCCTCGGCAGGGAGGCGTACAGGCCGACGATATTCTCTATCATCAGGGTTACGCTGGCGAGGCCGTTATAGGGGAGATAGTGGGGATAAGGCCATTCTGGATGACCTTCCCAGACCGCCTTGCCCTCGGATTGGGGCTGGTAGGCGCTCCACACGATGGGCTTGTGATCTTTCTGGTGGCCTTGCCCCTCACCGTGATCGGCCCCCGCATGCATCGAATCCAGGATGAAATAGAGGTGGCGGATCGCGCAATCGCGGGCGAATTCGTAGAAGTTGTATTTTTCCAGACCCTTGATCACCATGAAGGTGAAAGCGGTGATGACGGAGCCGCGACAGCCTCCTCCCTTCTTATCGAAGAGAGGGTTTTCGGCGGACAGCGTCGGAAATGGATTGTCCGTGCCAAAGCAAGCGGGATCCTTGAGCTTCGCGACGAGCCTCTCGGCCCTTTCCTCATTGGGGATTTCGGCGAGAAGGAGCCAATAGGAGCCTATCGTCTTGACCTTGACCTGGTTTTCCTTTTCATCGAGATCGTAGTAGAAGCCTTCCTCGGCGTTCCACATTTTGCCGTTCACCCTCGTCTTGAGGGAAAAATAATCGCGCTTGAATTGGAAGGAAATTTCCTTGTCGTTGAGGATATCCCCGAGGGCGGAAATGTAAAGGGCATTCATGGCCATCGCCGCGTTGAAGTCGACGAGGAATCGGGCGCCTTCGCGCGGGGAATTCGGCATGCCGCTCGCCGCGACAGGGGAGGAATACAGTCCGTTGGCGTTCTTGAAATTGGCTTCGAGCCATTTGTAATGTTTCTTGAGGGCGGGCATCACGTCTTTGACGCGCTTCTTGTTGGCCGTTTTGTGATAGAGGTTGTACTCGGCCCAGGCGAAGAGGGGCAAGATGAGGCCATCGGTATTGTCGGGAGTTATAATGGGCGCGCCGGTTTCGATATCGTAGGTCGAACGGATGGCGCCGTCCGCTTCCTGCAGGCTATACAGCGCGTCGAGGCCATTGGAAGCGGCATAGATGCGGTTGCTATAGACGAGAAAAAAAGAGGAAAAAACCTGTTCCATCACATCGAGGACGGGCTTCTGCGGATAGTGGAAAAACTTGATCTTGTCGAAGCCGCTCCCGGCTCCGCCAGAGGTCCAGCAGTCGGCTACCCACGCCCATGTGCGGTCGTATATTTCTACGAAGTCCTGGTCGTAAAAATGGACACGCGGAAAGTCTTTTTTATTCAAGAACGACCCCTCTCCTGGATGCTTTATGCGACAGCGGCACTTGTCTTCGGGCGCGACAGCCTGCAAAGTTTCCCGTTTGTTGCATTATTATACGTGATAATCCCCAAAATTCACTATAATGATCTTCACGGTATTTGTCAAATTTTCCGATTTCAATTCGACATTCCGGCTATTTTAGCCGATTTTTCCTTCATCCGCACTATACAATCGTCAATTTTCGCTCCGCCCTTAACGATATCTTCCGCGAGAGCGCTACAATCCGGCGCCCCGCAGGCTCCGCAATCCAAGCCGGGCAGATCGGCGGCGATTTTTTCGAGCCGCTCCGCCATTTCGAGGGCTTTCCCCATATCCCTGTCGAGCACCATGACCGGCTTGGGAAGGAGCTGTTCCTCCCATGTCAGGCTCGTGGCGCCGCAGGTGCGCGGCCCCTCGGGGTCAAGCTTCATTTCCCGCGCCACGAGGGCCTTTATCGTCGTCCGCGCCACATGGGGATTGGCGACCGCCATGGGCCCGCCGACGCAGCCGCCGGGACAGGCGAGGGCTTCGATATAGGGGATGTCCGAGAGCTTACCGTTGTCGATTTCCTCAAGGAGGGCGATCACGTTGCCGATGCCGTCGACGGATACGGCGCCGGGTATGCCCAGCGCCTCGAGCTCGCCGTCCGAACGGGCCCAGCCGAAGCCCGAACCGAGGCCGCCGATTCGCGGCAGGGCGGCGTGGCGAAAGGCTGGCGTGGCGGGCTCGGCGAGGCCTTTTTTCAAGGCCGCGTAGATATCCTGGAAAGAGAACACGGCGTTCACCTGGGAAACGGCGTAGCCGAGGGGAGAGCGTATGGCGGTCACCTTGGAGGTGCAAGGGCTGATGAAGAAAATGCCCACGCGTCCGCGCTCCAGGCTTCGTCCCCGCCTTTCGAATCGTTCGCGCACTTCCCTCGCGGCAACCTCCACGGGGGGAAGAAAGGGAACGAGATTGGGAATGAGCGAGGGAAAACGGAGTTGGATGAGACGCAGGACGACAGGGCACGCGCTTGAAATCAGGGGCCTCGCGCTCATGCCGCCGGCGTATTCCCTGATGGAATCGGTGAGGAGCTTCGCCCCCCAGGCCACATCGAACACTTCGTCGAAACCAAGGGAAAGGAGGGCGGCGAAGATCTCTTCGTGGGAATGGTCGAAACCGAATTGGCCATAGAGGGAAGGGGCGGGAAGCGCCACGCGGATATCGTAGCCATCCATGAGCGCCAGCGGATCGGAAACGGATTTTTTTGCCCCCTTGGGGCAGGTCCGAATGCATTCGCCGCAGTCGACACAGCGTTCTTCGGTGATTTGGGCCTTGCCTTCCCTGACGCGAATGGCTTGGGTCGGGCAGCGCTTGATGCAGGTCGTGCAGCCGACACAGAGGCTTGCGTCGAGATAGACGGAATGAAAAACGCTGCCGCTCATCGGCGCCGCCTTCGTGGGAGCTTCATGAAGGGATCAGGCGCCGGGGGCGGGATCGAGCCGGAACATCATCCGGACCTTCGTGCCCGAGCCCAAGGCGCTTTCGATTTCCATGGAATCGGCGTTGCGCTTCATATTGGGTAGGCCCATGCCGGCGCCGAATCCCATGCTCCTGACTTCCTGGCTTGCCGTGGAAAAGCCTTCCGTCATGGCGAGGTCGATATCGGCGATGCCCGGCCCGTGATCGACGAGAAGGATTTCCACCTTTTCGGGCGTGAATTCCATCTCGGCGGCCCCTCCGCCTCCGTGGATGGCGATGTTCATCTCGCCCTCGTACATGGCGATCGCGATGCGCTTGACGAGGTCCTGGCCAAGGCCAAGCCGGGCAAGCAGGCGCTTCACTTCGGTCGAAGCCTTGCCCGCGGCCGAAAAGTCCATCGACGGAATGGAAAAGCTGAGCTTCACGCGCGGATTCCTTTAGGAAATTTCCCTGATGCCGCCGCCCCTCAATCCCGCCTCGTAAAGCCGGCCACAGGCCAGGAACATCGAGTATTTTGTCGTGAGAAGGATCATGCCCGATTCCTTGGCCATCTCGAGGAGGTCGGCGGTGGGCTTCTTGCCGCGGACGAAGACGATCACTTTGATGTCGAGAAGGTCGGCGGTCCTGAGCGCCTGGGGATTCATGAGGCCGGTGAGGAGAACCACTCGCTCCTTCACGAAGGCCATGACATCGCTCATGAGGTCGGCGCCGCAGGCCGATTGGACATCCAGATCGAGCTGGCTTTCTCCGGTGAAGACTCTCGCGTCGAGGGTTTTCACGATATCGCGGATTATCATAGCGCTACCTCCGATATTCGATGCCCGCTCAAAGCGGCATCCGCCCGTGGAACGAGCGAGCGAGCGTGAGACGGTCGGCGTATTCCAGGTCGCCGCCGACGGGGATGCCCGTGGCGAGTCTGGTTACCTTGAGGCCCTCGCGCTCCAGGACTTTCTTGATGTAGAGAGCCGTCGTGTCGCCTTCGACGGTGGGATTGGTCGCGAGCACGATCTCCTCGATCGCGTTCCTCGGGGCCGTGCCTTCTTCCGCCGTTTTGTTCCTGCTCGACCTGATTCTTTGGACAAGGGAGGCGATCCGGAGCTTGTCGGGGCCGATGCCGTCAAGGGGGGAAAGAAGGCCGCCGAGCACATGATAGAGGCCCTTGTATTCCTTCGACGCCTCGATGGTAAGGACATCCTGGGGCTGCTCGACGACGCACACGATGCGCCTGTCCCTGTCGAGTCCGTCGCATACGGGACAGGGATCGGTTTCGGTGTAGGAACCACATATCGAACAGAAATGGATCTCGCCCTGAAGGCTTCGGATGCGGTCGGCGAGGGCCTCGGCGTAACGCTGGTCGGCCTTCAGAAGATAATAGGCCATGCGAAGCGCGCTCTTCCTGCCGATGCCCGGCAGGCGGGTGAGCAGGGAGATGAGATCCTCGAGAGCCCGCATCAGAGCCCTCCGAAGGGATTGCCGCCGCCGAAGAGGCCGGGCGGCATGGCCATGCCGCCCATGGATTCGGTCAATTGCTGGCGAATGGCTTCCTGGACGCGCTCGGCCGCGTCGTGGTGCGCCGCGCGGATGAGATCCTCGAGCATCTTGGAGTCGGTCGGGTCCACCACCTCGGGGGCGATGGAACACTCGAGCATCTCCATTTCGCCGGTAAGCGTTACTTTCACCATGCCGCCTCCCGATTGCCCGATAGCGCGAATGGCCGCTGTCTTCTGTTTGAGTTCGTTCGCCTTGGCCTGGATGGCCTGGGGATTCTTCAGCATATTCAGGAGATCGGAGATTTCCATGTCTTTCCTCTCATTCGGTTGTTTCGCCCTCGTAGACATCGGGGGCTTGCGTTCCAGCTACCGGCCGCGGAGCCGATTCGGCCGCCGCGGGAGAAACCCGCGAATACCCTGCGCGGTTGCCCTTGAAAAGCCTTTCGACAAGGCCAATCGCTTCGCGTTCGCTCACGCTCACGCTCAAGACGGGTTCAGGGGAAGGGACCGCGGCGCCCGGGCCTCGCTCCCCTTCGGAACCGCCATTGGCCTGCCGCTTCGTCTCGCCCCGCGCCCTCTCGTTGAAGGTGCCGGGCAGACCGGGTTCCCTGCCTCCAAGCGTGGCTGCGCCAGCCGATATGGAAGAACCGCCGCCCGACTCGTCCATCCCCTGCCGCGCGTCCCCGGCGCCCGCGCCGGGAAGGTCAAAAGGGGAATCACCGGAGGCGGGGCCGGGGCTCGCCCCTCCTTCCTCAGCCAGGATCACATTGATTTTTCTGGATGAACCCAAACGCTGGGCAAGCACTTCGGCGATGATGCCCGTGAAACGCCGCAGGAGATCACACTCCATTTTCGTCGATACCGACAGCGAAAGAGCATCCTCCTCGAGCGCCCAAGCCCTGCTCTTGTCGAGGGTTGTCGCGAGGAGCACATTGCTTTTGCGAATGTCGGCCACGAGGGCTTTCTTGAGTTCCGGCAACTTCGAAAGGTCGAAAGGACCGGAGGAAACCGGATTCGCCGCGCTCGTTCCCTCCTGGCTCTGCCTTGGGGCGGCGGGAGGGGCGGACGCTGCGACGGCTGGCCGCGCCTCGCTCCCTCTCGATTCGGCCGGGCGAGGATCTTCCCGCCTCGCGGCGACGGGGCGAGGATCTTCCTGCCTCGCGACGGCAGGGGCGCTTTTCTCGAGGAAGCGCTTCAGCGTGCCCACCGCCCGTACGAGGTCCGAGGGATGCACGTAATCATTGATATGGGAGGCCTTGGCCACCGCCAAGTCCAGCTCGTAGCGGGGATCGATGGATTCTTTCAGGTTTCTGTAGGAGGCGAGGAAGATCGAGAGGATTCGTTCGATCCGCTCACCGCTCAATGCCTCGGTGACCCCGAGATCGAAGGAGGAGAGGGGCGCCCCGAGGATACTTTCACGGGTGATGCCGTTCTTGATCAAGAGCAGTGCCCTGCAATATTCGACGGTGTCGGCCACGAACTGCTCGGGCGAAACGCCGCCGCCGAGGATCGAATCCAGGGCCGAGAGCGCCCCCGCCGTGGCGCCGGCCACGAACATGCCGAAGAGATCGTTCATCCGATCCTGGCCGACGAGGCCGAGCTTTTCTCGGATGAGGGCGGCCGTGATCTTGCCTTCGGCGAAGGAGACTACCTGGTCGAAAAGGGTGTAGGCGTCGCGCACGGAGCCGCCCGATTCACGGGCGATCCAGAGCAGGGCCTCGGGCTCGGCGGCCACCCCGAGATCGGCGGCGGCGGCGGCGAGGAGCCCCACGATCACGTCGGAAGCCACCAGCCTGAACGTGAATTGCTGGCAACGGCTTTTTATGGTGGCCGGCACCTTGTGCTGCTCCGTCGTCGCGAACATGAATATCACGTAATGCGGCGGCTCCTCGATCGTCTTCAAAAGGGCGTTGAAGGCGCTGGTCGAGAGCATATGGACTTCGTCGATGATGTAAATCTTGTAGCGGCTCGAATTGGGCGGGAAAAGCACCTCGTCCTTGATCTGCCTTACGTTCTCCACCGAAGTGTTCGAGGCTCCGTCGATTTCGATGACATCGAGGGAGGAGCCCGCGGTTATGGACTTGCAGGCATCGCAGACGCCGCAGGGCTCGGAGGTGGGCCCTTTCTCGCAGTTGAGCGCCTTCGCGAGGATGCGCGCCGTGCTCGTCTTGCCGCAGCCCCTGGGGCCCGAAAACAAGTAGGCATGAGCTATCCTGCCGGTCTCGAGGGACTTCTCGAGCGTGGCGGCGACAAACTCCTGGCCCGCTAGTTGTTCAAATGATTGGGGGCGTTTCCTGGCTGCGGTGACTTCGTAGGGCATGGCATCAAAATAGCATGGAGGGGCTTGAGGGTAAAGCACTTGAAGCGCAAGAAGCCAGGCGCTCTGCGGCACCGCACCTTCCACGTACCGTTGCTTCCTTCCGGACCTGGCGGGTTCCGCAGTGGTTACGAGCACAGTGCCTGGCTTCTTGCGCTCTAAATGCT
>Ga0172379_10009468_pt1 | contig 12013 bp, 9 predicted proteins | sample GrowelOW334metaG_FD_119756 | JGI IMG/M metagenome (GOLD analysis project Ga0172379, IMG submission 119756) | Groundwater microbial communities from an aquifer near a municipal landfill in Southern Ontario, Canada - Groundwater well OW334 metaG | ecosystem: Environmental > Aquatic > Deep... | reverse complement strand
TTCGGGACGTAAACATCTTTTATTAGGGAAGAACTAAAGTGACGGTACCTAATGAATAAGGGGCTGCAAAACTCGTGCCAGCAGCAGCGGTAAAACGAGTGCCCCAAGCGTTATCCGGAATTACTGGGCATAAAGGGTGCGTAGGCGGTCTTATTAGTCGTGTGTTAAAACTCCTGGCCTAACTGGGAAGATGCATACGAAACGGTGAGACTAGAGAGAGTGAGAGGTTAGCAGAACTCATGGTGTAGGGGTGAAATCCGTTGATATCATGGGGAATACCAAAGGCGAAGGCAGCTAACTGGCGCTTATTCTGACGCTCGAGCACGAAAGCGTGGGTATCGAACGGGATTAGATACCCCGGTAGTCCACGCCCTAAACGATGATCACTAGCTTTTTGGAGTATCGACCCTCTGAGAGGCACAGCAAATGCGTTAAGTGATCCGCCTGGGAAGTACGGCCGCAAGGCTAAAACTCAAAAGAATAGACGGGGGCTCGCACAAGTGGTGGATTATGTGGTTTAATTCGAAGCTAAACGAAGAACCTCACCAAGGCTTGAAATTCAGTTGAAAGTCAGCAGAAACGTTGACCCTCCCACAAGGACAACTGGACAGGTGATGCATGGTTGTCGTCAGTTCGTGGCTTGAGTTGTTCCCTTCAGTGGGGAAACGAACGCAACCCCTGTGACCTGTTACAAGTGTCAGGTCAGACTGTCCTGCTCTGCAGGAAGGAAGCGGGGATGACGCCAAATCAGCATGTCCCTTTGACGCCTTGGGCTACACACATAATACAATGGTCGCTACAATGAGACGCAATACCGTAAGGTGGAGCAAATCTATAAAAGCGGCCTCAGTTCGGATTGAGGTCTGCAACCCGACCTCATGAAGCTGGAATCACTAGTAATCGCAGGTCAGCTATACTGCGGTGAATACGTTCTCGAGCCTTGTACTCACCGCCCGTCAAGCCAGGGGAGCCGGGAGTGCCCAACGTTCCACTTGAATGTGGACCTAAGGCAAGTTCGGTGACAAGGGTTAAGTCGTAACAAGGCACGGCTAGCGGAAGCTGGTCGTGGATTTATTTCAAATTGAACGGTCTTGTCGCAAGATAAGACAATTGGCGATCTTCTCCCTCAAGGAGAAGGCAGGTGATGATTCTATTTTCACCAATTGAATTCTTTTCGAAGGAATTCAAAGAACAATGAATCTGAGTTCTATCTCATTAATCTAGAAGAACGGGACAGAAGAAAGAATATTTTCTCTGGAGTTAGTTTTGATAACAAGAACCCCTTAAAAGAGGGGATTTTTGTTGTGCTTGACAAAGGCTGTGGTTGTGCTATAATTAAAGGTAGAAGGGTATTAGTGTTCTTACTACCGTCCGCCTAGCGGACACAGCAGAAGGAGAAGAAGAGATGAACAGGACCGACAAGTTTTATTGGATGGCCATTGCCCTTGTTTTCGTTGTCGCCGCTGGGCTGACGGGATGGAACTATCTGTCCGCCCCCATTGTCCAGATGGACGACGACGGCAATATCAAGGCGGTGTGCACTCGCGATGGCAAGGTCCATACCCCTGAGTACCTGAAGACGTACAAGGGCGGGTATACCACGGAGCCTGTGGACCGGTGGTACGTGCCGAAGTTCACGGCCAACCCCTGACCTAACGACCGCCAAGTCCTGTGGACTGTGGCACCCCCGTACCGGCTGATAGCTGGCGCGGGGTGTTTTTATACAGGTTGAAATGGGTCTATTTATCTGGTATATTGTGAAATGTCCGCACGCTTGCGCGCGTGTAGCTCAGGTGGTTAGAGCGCGTCACTGATAATGACGAGGTCGTAGGTTCGAGTCCTACCATGCGCACCAAATGGAAATCAAATCTCGATTTGAGTTTTTTAGAAGAGATAATATCACTTATCTTGATAGTGCCGCGACAACTCAAGTTCCTGATCAAGTTATTCGATCAGTGGAGCAAGTTTTGCAATATCGGGGTAACCCTAGTCGTAGTGCTCACTTAGTCTCTCTCCGCAATGAAGAGTTGTTAGCTGAAGCGAGAGCTAATATTGCCAAGTTTATCGGGGCTGAAGCCGAGGAAATTGTTTTTTCTGGCAATGCGACTGGCGCCTTGAATTTGGCGGTTGATTCTATTGCGGACTTAATTAAAAAAGACGATGAGATAATTATTTCTGTGGCCGAACACAACTCTAATATGTTGCCCTACCTTAAGCTGGTAAAAAGAGGGGCAAATATTCGAATTGTGGGACTTAAGGATGGAGTGGTGAGCTTGGATGAAATCAAGAAGACCCTAAACGACAAAACAAAAATTGTTGCCATTGGCCACTGTTCCAATGTTTTGGGTAATATTAATGATGTCGAAGAAATTGGTAAGATTGTTAAATCCTATAACAAAGACATCTTTTATTTTATTGATGGGACTCAAGCTGTGGCCCACCTTGCCGTTGATATGAAGAAAATTCAAGTTGATTTTTATGCATTCTCTAGCCATAAGATGTATGGCCCCGATGGTGTAGGTGTTTTGTTTATTAAAAAAGATATTCACCATTTACTAACCCCAACACAAGTTGGTGGCGGGACAGTGAAGAATGTCGCCGTTACTTATGGTCAAGAAAAGGACATCATCTCTCCTGAATACCATCAATCTCTAATTACCCTAGAAGGGGGGACACCAAATACCTCAAATATTATTGGACTCTCGAGAGCGGTTTACTTTATTCGTTCTCTTGGTTTAGAAAATATTAGGAAACATGAATTGGAGTTATTGGAGTATCTTATTGATGGTCTAAAGAAGATTGAGGAAGTTGTCGTTTTTGGCCCTGAAGATTTTACTAAAAAAATTGGCCTAGTTTCTTTTGGTTTGAAAGATCATTCAGTAAAAGAGCTTGGTGATTACTTAGGCCGACAAAAAATTTGTATTCGTTATGGTTCCCATTGTGCTTTCCCTCTGGCTGACAAACTTGGACAAGAAAGCTTGCGTATTAGTTTTGGTGCTTATTCCGACCTCGAAGATGTTGACCGAATATTGGGTGAAATAAAACTCTTTTTCGATAAGAAAAAAGGCCTGATAAAAAATCCTAATTTAGAAATTCTTAAGAATAAAATTTATTATAAAAATACAGCCATTGTTAGGTCTAACAATCAGGTTGATGGGACAAATTTGGGTTCGATTTGGGATAAAATTAAGTCCTCAATCTATAACCCGAGAGAAACAACTACTGTTGTGTTGGGGGGACATTTCTTGGCTATCCCAGATATGCAAGAGAATAAATTTTGGCCTAGTATTAAGCCAATGCTACCCGAAAGGCTTCATGGTTTGCTTGAAGAGTTTGGGATGACTTCTTTCCCCCTTTTTTCTTGGGAGATGGCTTGTCAGACAGTGTCAAAACTCAAGGAACAGGGTGTTAGTGCCAAGCTCCTCATCGTCGCCAATGACACAACGGGAATTAACGAATTAAGACTTTCTAGTGCTAACAAAAATTCTCGGACAGCTGAATCTTATCGAGATGAATTGCTGGGCCTCTTTGCTGGGGAGGATGGTATCCCCAAGGAATATGTTGAGATACTTAAAAAATATAAATTGAGCAAAAAGGATTTGATTAAGAGTGGTAAGGATTACTTCATGAGGGAGACCATTTTGCGCGCTAATTTCAAGAAATTTATAAGCGGAAATAAAAAGTTTTTTGATGGGGTGATAAATTACTCCGCGGAAGAAGGGGAGAACATCGATGTTGCTATTAATATTCTTGATAACCAGCAAATAAAGACCTGTAGCTTCCAAACCTTTAATTCTAAGACGGGAGGAAGATTTTGTATTGCTGAGGTTGCTGAATTGATGGCTGAGCTATTTGGCAAGGCACCAGACGTTAACTTTGATTTTCTAAAAGAAAAGGTTAAGGAACCGAAGGTTGGAGGTAAACATAAAATTTTTGTTATGTATTCTCCGGCTATGTGTGATAATGCCATAACAAGAGGAGGGGAACTCTATACAAAAGTATTTTTGCAAGAAAAGGGAGTTGGTTCTTTCAAATTCTTTAATATCCCGTTAGGTCCTAATGCTGAGAGAGATTTGGCCATTGGCACCGAAATGAAATATATTTCAGACAAGGATTCCCTTGAAGTGTTGAATGTCGAGACGGAGCCGAGCTTTGCTGACTTGTGGAAGATTACCGAGTACAATCTTCTCTATAATAGTAATGCTTATGCTGATGAGGTAGAAAGTGTTTTTGAGAAAATTGGTATCAATAAAAATTCTAAGATATTGGATACTTGTGTCGGTCCCGGCTTTTTCTCAACCGAATTATTGCAGCGAGGCTATAATTTAAGTACCGCTGATATTAGCGAAGAGACAATTAAGCCCTTTTATCAGGGATTGGAGGAACTTGGCATCGAACATAAAGTTACAAAATCGGCTTGGCTAGATTTGCTCAAGAATTATAATAAAGAGTCTTTTGATATTCTCTTCAACCGTGGGAATTCTTTTATCTATGCCGCTGGTGGTTGGAACGAGACCCTGCCGGTAAATAAAGAGAAGTCGTTAGAAGTTTTTTCTCAAACTCTTAAGGTCTATTATGATTTATTAAAACCAGGGGGATATTTATATATTGATAAGTTTAGGGACTCAGAGATACCAGACAAAAAAGTCGCCGCCCGATTGGAGATAGCTGATACTAAAGAAGAAAAAGATGTTATGTTTTTGGTAGAAAGACGACCTGAAGAAAACACCCGTTTTGCCCAATTATCGTTGCGTAACACTGTCGACAACAAGGAAAAAATTATGTTGACTGGCTTAGTTTATGATCTTAGTGAGGGGGAGCTAGAAGATCTACTAAAAAATGTTGGTTTCAAAAAAGTGGATAGATTAAATCTTAAAGAAGAAAGGCATTTTGTCGTTTGGCTAGCCCAAAAGTAGGAATTTACCGGCTTTTGGCCTCTTTCTCGTCTTGTGCTAAAATGCCCCTATGACTAGCCATAAGGGCCATTTTAAGGATAAGAAAATTACCGTGCATGGGCTTGGGCTACTTGGCCGGGGGATTGGTGATGTAATTTTTCTGGCTAAAGAAGGGGCGGATTTGTTGGTGACCGATCTTAAGACTAAAGAACAATTGGAGGCTTCACTTGAGAAGATTAAGAAAGAAGTTGGCCCAGATTTATATAAAAAAATTAAGTTTGTTCTAGGAGAGCATCGTTTAGAAGATTTCAAAAATAAAGACTTTATTTTGAAGTCAGCTGATATTCCTCTTAACTCTATTTATATTGCCGAGGCGCGCAAAAATAATATTCCCATTAAGATGGACGCTTCATGGTTGGCCGAATTGGCCCCCGAAGGTGTAACTATTATTGGCGTCACCGGCACGCGTGGTAAATCTACCACCACTCACTTGATTCATGATATTCTAACACTCAATAAAAATCCAAGGAGAGTCCTTGGGAAAAATAAGGTGTGTTGTAATGATGTTTATCTTGGGGGGAATGTTAGAGGGTTGGCAACACTTCCTTTGCTTAAGAAAGTTAAGGCTGGTGATATTGTCGTGATGGAGCTGGACTCATGGCAATTGCAAGGTTTTGGCGATTCGAAGATTAGCCCAAATATTTCTGTTTTTACGAATTTGATGGTGGATCATCAGAATTATTATCATAATGATATGAACCTCTATTTTGCTGATAAGGCGAACATTTTCTTGAATCAAAAAGAAGGGGATAGCCTGATTTGTGGCAAAGAGGTTTTAGGATTGATCCGTAAGAAATTTAAAAAATTCGCTGGGCAAGCAATAGTGCCAGATGCCGGCGTGGTCCCGAAGAGTTGGAAAGTAAAATTACTTGGCGAACATAATCGTTTGAATATTGCTCATGCGATTACTGTCGCGAGGATTCTCGATATTCCCGAGAAGATAATTAAAACAGCGGTGGAGAATTATGTTGGCGTACCGGGGCGTTTAGAGTTTGTGCGTGAAGTTAAGGGCGTGAAATATTATAACGATACTACTGCTACTACGCCAGATGGGGTGATGGCGGCGTTAAAAGCTCTAGGTGGCTTCCCTGAGGGTAACCCTTTAAAGGCCTCTCCCGCCTTCGCCAAGGCTTCTTCGGGCAGGCAAGGGTTACCCTCTAAGAAGCCTCGAATAATTTTGTTGGGTGGTGGTCGCGACAAAGAATTGGATTACAAAAAATATGCGCCAGTGGTAAAGAAGAGTGTGAAATCTCTGGCTCTTTTTGCTGGCACTGGTTCAGATAAAATAATTAAAGCCTTGGGCCGTACGAAGCTACCGGTAAAAGTTTTTGATAATATGCCGGAGGCTTTTGCTTGGTCTAACGCCGAAACCAAGAAAGGGGATATTGTTTTGCTCTCACCTGGTGCCGCTTCTTTTGGTGTTTTCAAAAATGAATTTGACCGGGGCGATCAATTTGTCGCTCAGATTAAGAAATTGAAGTAATGAATTTTAAAGATATTAAAAAAGTTTATTTTATCGGTATTGGCGGGATTGGCATCTCGGCTTTGGCTCAGTTGATGCACCACGAAGGGAAAATGGTTTCTGGAACAAATGATAATCCAAGCCCTGATACCTTAGATCGAGTTCGGGCTCTGGGGATTGAAATTAATATTGGCGCTGATATATCCAAGATACCAGCCGACACAGATCTCATTGTTTATAGTTTGGCTTGGGATGATCGGGAACCGGAATTTATGAAGGCCGTTCGTTCACTTAATATTCCGGTCTTTTCTTATCCTCAAGCTCTTGGTTTGGTTTCGGTTGATAAATACACTATTGCAATTTCTGGTACCCACGGTAAGACAACAACTACCGCAATGATTGCGGAGATGATGATTGAGGCTAAACTTGATCCGACTGTAGTCGTAGGAAGTCTATTAAAGTCTGGTTCTAATTTTGTTGCGGGGGAAAGTAATTACTTCGTCGTTGAGGCTTGTGAGTATCGTCGATCGTTTTTGAATCTTAATCCTAATATTGCCATTATCACTAATATTGATAACGATCACCTCGATTATTATAAAGATATTGCCGATATTCAAAATGCCTTTGCTGAGTTTGCTGGCAAACTCCCAGCCGATGGGTTTTTAATTTGTGATATGGAAGACCATCTCTTAATTCCAGCTATTGAGGCGGCCAAGAAAATCGGAGCACGAGTTGTAGATTATAAAAAAATGCCGGAGATTCTTGATTTACTTGTGCCTGGTGCTCACAATATCAAGGATGCCCAATGTTCTTTGGCCGTGGCCGAGATTCTAAAAATTGATCTAGAAGAGGCAAAGAATTCACTTAAAAAATTCAGTGGCACCTGGCGACGTTTTGAATATAAGGGTGAGACAAAAAATGGCGCCTTGGTTTATGATGATTATGCTCATCACCCGACAGAAATTAGAGCTTCTATCTTGGGGGCACGAGAATTCATGAAGAAGCGAGACCTGACAGGGAAGTTAATCGTTGTCTTCCAGCCTCATCTGTATAGCCGTACGAAGTTGCTCAAGGATGATTTTGCCGAAGCCCTGGCTCTTGCTGATCAGGTCATTTTGCTACCGGTCTATGCCGCCCGCGAACAGGTTGACCTGGAGATAAGTTCGGACATTTTAGCCAGTTTGATAAGGGAAAAAGGTGGGGCTGTGGATAGCGTCCTGACCCCCCAAGAAGCCTCTAAAATGGCCCTAGAACAGACGGGAAAGGGGGACTTGTTGATTACTATGGGGGCGGGAGATATTTCCCAATTAGCCCCAAATTTGCTATAATTTAGACCATATGAGACACATTATTTGGCGTAATCGAGCCAGTGCTATTTTAGGTATTTTTGTTATACTCGTTCCTTTTACTGGGTTTCCGGAAATAATGAGAGATTCGCTTATTGTCTTGGCCGGGTTTTTAATTACCCTTTTTGGTTTCTACCATGGTTCCGCTAATTATGCCCTGGTCGAAGAAACTCTTGTTGTTGCGGATGTCAGCCCAGAGGAAGAGAAGATCAAGACCCACCGCCGAGCCAAAAAAGAAGACTCTTCCCATGACGAACCATCATCTCTCAGTTAGTCGTAAGAATTTAACTTTCCTCGCTATTACCCTGGGACTCTTTGTCTTTGTTTTTATTGCCCTGTCATCTTTTCTTTCGACGGGAGCAATGGAGAAGGCCCCAGAAAAAGTTTCTCTCGATGAAACTAGCCAGGCCTCGGGGGCAGCTATCTCTAATTTTTCTTTTCCCTCCGTCATTATTAGTCACAAGAAAACACCTGAGCCGGTTAAGGCAATTTATATGTCTAGTTGGATTGCGGGCTCGAAGACGGCTCGAGAAAAAATGTTGAAGAAATTTGAGGGGACACAAATAAATACTATTGTTTTGGATATTAAAGATAATTCTGGAGAAATTGTTATTAAGTTGAATTCTCCGACCCTGGCTCGCTATCAATCAGAAGAGGGACGGGTGTCTGATATTAAGGAATTTGTCGATGAGTTACATAGCAGAGGTTACTATGTTATTGGGCGTATCGCTGTCTTCCAAGATAATTATCTCACTCGTGTTCGTCCCGATCTCGCGATGCGGCGTAAGGATAATAATGAAATTTGGCGTGATGCCAAGGGTCTAGCTTGGCTTGATGTTAGCCAGCAGGAAGTTTGGGATTATACGATTGCTTTGGCGAGTGAAGCTTATGCTACCGGTTTTGATGAATTGAATTTTGATTTCGTTCGTTTCCCAACCGATGGGGATATATCCCAGATCCGTTATCGTAATTATGATCCAAGTAAAGAGACGCGGGTTGAGGCTCTCCGCAAGTTTTTTATTTATCTTCATGGTCATATCAAAGATATTGGGGTGCCAAGTTCGGCCGATGTCTTTGGTATGGTTACGACAAATGACGACGATCTTGGTATTGGTCAGGTAATGGAAAACGTCGCCCCTTACGTTGATTATGTGGCCCCGATGCTTTACCCTTTCCAATACCCTAAGGGCTGGATGGGTTACAAAAAACCAGCCACTGTTCCTTATAAGGTGGTTAAAATTAGCTTGGATAGCGGCATAAAGAAAATTGAAGCGCTCGGTTTTTCTAAAAACAAAATTCGTCCTTGGCTACAAGATTTTGACCTTGGGGCAACTTATACGGCCTCGATGGTTAAAGCGGAACAACAAGCTGTCTATGATGCCGGTCTTTCTTCTTGGATGATGTGGGATTCTTCCAACAAATACACACCCAGTGCCTACCAAAAATAGTTTAATTAACTTATAATAGAAAGAGTTTATGGTGGAGCCAACAGTAAATTATTTTGCTCAAACCGATTTTCGCGGTAAGCGTCTTCGTTTTGGTATTAAGTCTGAAGATCGAGCCAAGCACGTTTATATTATCGGGAAGACTGGTATGGGTAAGTCTACCCTCCTTGAGAATATGGCCATTCAGGATATTAAGAATGGCGAGGGGATGGCTTTTGTTGATCCTCACGGCAAATCGGCAGAATTCTTACTCGACTTTGTTCCACCTGAGCGACTTAATGATGTTATCTATTTTGCGCCCTTCGATTTGGATTATCCCATCTCTTTTAATGTGATGGAGGATGTGGGGCAAGACCAGCGGCACTTGGTGGCGAATGGCTTAATGTCTTCGTTCAAGAAAATCTGGCCCGATGTCTGGTCGAGTCGTATGGAGTATATTTTGAATAATTGTCTCTTGGCTCTTCTTGAATATCCTAACTCAACCCTGCTTGGGGTTAACCGCCTATTGTCTGATAAAGCTTATCGTCAGAAGGTAGTAGATAATATTACTGACCCATCAGTTCGTTCTTTCTGGGTAGATGAGTTTGCTAAATACAACGAGAGATATATGCAGGAGGCGGGGGATGCAATTAAGAATAAAATTGGTCAATTCACGGCTAACCCCCTGATCCGCAATATCATTGGCCAACCTAAATCGACAATCGATTTGCGTAAGGTGATGGATGAGAAGAAGATTTTGATTGTTAACTTATCTAAGGGTCGCCTTGGTGAGCAGAACGCGAATCTCTTAGGGGGAATTTTAATCACTAAAATTTATTTAGCCGCTATGTCCCGAGCGGGGGCGGAGTCGAGTGCTTTGTCACGTTTACCTTATTTTAATCTCTTTGTTGATGAATTCCAGTCTTTTGTTAATGAATCGTTTGCCGATATTTTGTCTGAGGCTCGTAAATACAAATTAAGTTTAACAATTGCTCATCAGTATATTGAACAAATGCCCGAGGAGGTCAGGAACGCAGTCTTTGGTAACGTCGGCACAACCATCGCCTTTAGAGTTGGCCCTTTTGATGCTGAAGTTCTTGAAACAATCTTTTTCCCCACTTTTACTAAAGAGGATTTGGTTAATCTTGGCTTTGCGCAGATTTACCTAACCTTGTCCATTGACGGTGTTGGTTCACCTCCTTTCTCGGCTACAACTCTACCCCCAATCGTTGTTGTCGGTGATTCCCTCAAAGAACAAATTATCGCGAATGTGAGACGTGTTTATGCTAAGCCTCGTGAATTTGTGGAGAAAGAAGTTGTCGATTGGTATATCCCTGAACCGAGTTCGGTTCCTGGTAAAGGCTCTAGTTCTGGAGCGAGTTCTCTTGCTAGGGTTGGAGCGAGCGCTCCGGCCCGTGTTGCTCCCAGTAGTGGTGGGGGAGCCTCTGCTCCCTCGCGGGCCAAATCTATTGAGGCTATTTCTTCTCTGCCAGGGAAAGCACCGACTCCATCTTTACCCATAAAGTCTCCCGTTTCTCCTTTAACTAAAGAAGCACCAAAATCTTTCTCTCTGGGAATTTTAAATAATAAACCCAAGGACAATAAAAATAAGAATGAATTAAAAAACTTTCTTGACGAAATTCTGGCTGGCAAAAAAGAGAAGGCGAGTCTCTCTCCCGTTGCTGCTAAAGTTGAGGTGAAACCAGTCACTGTATCCCAATTTGCTCAGCCCATGCCTGTGGCTCAAGTTCAGAGTCCGTCACAGCAAAATGCAATGGAAGCTAGGTTGAAGGAAATCTTAAAAGTGGATACCGAGTAGAGAAAAAATTCTTACTGCGAATAAGCGACTGGAGCGTCGGAGCCACGCCCAATAAAAATTAGGGTAGAATTCTCTGTATTTTTTTATTAACGTTAGATTTGCTCTCATAAGTCTTTCTCTGTCGGTTAAACTGATATTACCAGAGTGTTTTCTATAACCGAGATCATAGCGTGGTAAATTATGGAGTTTGTATTTAGCACCAAGACGGAGCCATAAGTCATAGTCTTCAATCCCGTTTAGATTTAGGGGATAAGCCCCAAGTTTTAGTACCGTTTCTCGTCGATAGAGAACGCTCGAATGGGCAAAAGAATTTTTTGCAAGCAGACTATTTTTGATAGCGATAGCTCCCTCGGGGTTAACATAACGCTTAAGTTCTTTTCCTTTTTCATTAATTATCACAACCCCAGTGCCGACAAGGGCATACTCATAGTTAAAGTCTAGGAAGTCAATTTGCTGGCTTAGCTTATCCTTGGCGAGCCAAACATCGTCGCTGTCTAGTACCGCAATATATTCCCCAGTCGATTTTTCTAGAGCGCGGTTGCGAGTAAGACATATGCCTAAGTTTTTCTCATTTTTAAAATATTTAATTCGGGGATCTTCAAGATAGGGGAGTAAAATATTGTAGGTATCATCAGTCGAGCCGTCGTCGATAATAATTAGTTCCCAATCAGTAAAATCTTGAGCTAAAATGCTGTTTATTGCCTCAGCCAAATACTGACCACGATTATAAGTGGCCATGTTGATGCTAACCTTGGGATTTAATCTCGGGGTAATTTGATCCATGTTGGAGGGATTATGTCTTCAGTTTTAATACTGTTATTGGTAAACCAGAGGTCAGGGGCAATAATAATTTTCTTTTTATTGGGATTAAGCCATGTTGGGAGCCAACTAAAGCTCGAGTTTGCAATAATCCCATGCTTACATTTACTCATGACCATCATCTCTTGAAAGTAGCTGATAGAGTTATTCTTTCTCATTTCAGAAACATAGATAACCGGGTAATTTTT
>Ga0172379_10009467_pt1 | contig 12015 bp, 5 predicted proteins | sample GrowelOW334metaG_FD_119756 | JGI IMG/M metagenome (GOLD analysis project Ga0172379, IMG submission 119756) | Groundwater microbial communities from an aquifer near a municipal landfill in Southern Ontario, Canada - Groundwater well OW334 metaG | ecosystem: Environmental > Aquatic > Deep... | reverse complement strand
TTTAATGGTTATTTGCGGCAATGATTGTATTGCTTTAAGCGGGAATACAACGTTCCACCCTTGGGTCGGGTGCAATAATACCGCAAGCGTCAGCTTCCAGACAACCCACTACACCCCGTTCGGGATAACTTCTCAATTGTATGCCACCAGTCACAACAGAGGGAGCACGATGCTTGTTCTCGATGGCAGTGCAAAACATGTCGGCTATATGGACTTCCTGGGCTACTGGCAGTCGCCAGCAGGAAATAAGTCCACCAGGAGCATCTGGTATATAAACGGCCTATTGGGTGAATAAAAACAAATAATAATAAGGAGGATTGCATGCGTATCAATAAAATCATTGTTTCTGCACTGTTGGTCTGTGCAGGAATGGCAGCCGGAAATTCCGCTGCTGCCGAAGACAGCAGAACGCCGATCGTCATCCAGGAGAGCTTTGCCGACGATTCCGGCTTTAAGAAGCTCAACATCAATCCGTTGGCATGGAAAGTAATTGACGGCGAACTCAGGAATGTTCCCGGGGCGTCGTGGACGGACTTTAATTTCGGCGCGGACGACTGGAATGACTACGAAATCGATTTCAAGTTGAGATGTCTGAAGGTATATCCGAAAGATCAGCATTTCGGGATCTTGCTCCGGAATTCGGAGCAGGGTTCAGTTATGCTTTACTGCCGGGGCGACTCAATCGCTTATAAGGCAGATTCACGGCATGATATTCTGGGCAAGTTGGCGAAACCGTTGCCATCGGGGCCTGATGCTCCGTGGACGGCTTTTCGCATTACGGTGAATGGTCCGCAGATCAAAGCCTTTGTCGGCAATGCATTAGTGGGGACGATTGACAAGGTGTCCGTCTCAGCCGGTAAAATCAGCTTTTACGCCTATGGCGTTGACGTCGCAATTAAGGATTTAAAAGCGGTTGTCAACCGCACCGGTGAAAAAAACACCGTGTCCAACGCCGGTTCGAAAAACATTCTTCACAACAGCAGCTTCGAGCAATGTACGCTGGACGACCTGCCAGACTATTGGGGAGTTCCGCATTGGGGACTCGCAGATCCCTATTGGGCAATCCATTTTGAGGAATGGCAGAAGAACTTCATCACAGACAATACAGTGGCCTATGACGGCAAGCGCAGCATGCGGATAATCAATCCGGACAACAAACCAAGTAGCGGTTTGACGCTGTGGTCGGTGCGCGTTGGCGCCACGCTGAACGAAAAATACACGCTCTCGGCGTATATGAAAAGCGAGCCCGCAGGGCTGAAGGTGAAGCTGGGCAGTATATTGGGCAAGGAGGAAACCTTTACGCTGACCGGTGAATGGCAGCGCTATGCGACCTCCTTCGTCAAGGAAAAAAATAGTCCGTATGCGGACATGGTTAAAATTGCTCCTCTGGAAAAAGGTATCGCCTGGATTGATGCGGTACAACTGGAAAACGGACTGCCTACCGCTTATCAGCCGATGAAAAACGAGACTCAACAATTGGAAACTGAAGAAGGCAATGTCAAGAAGGTATTGACCGAGGTCCCGAAATATCAGCCACCGTATTATGACCGAGATCTCGCTCTCACCGGAAAACGCGATGACAAGATATGGGAAAATGTTCCCAAAATGAAATTCGTCAGCTCCTCCGGCGACACGGTGAAAGACCCGACCGAAGCGCAGGTGTGGTATAATGCCAAGGGCATCTATATCGGCGTCAAGTGTTTTGACCGCGAAGCGGGGAAAAACAAATGCGGGGTGACTGCCTGGGACGGTAATATCTGGAACGATCCGTCATTGGAGCTGTTCATTGACCCCCAGCTCTCTCGGAATTACTATTATCATCTGGCGGTAAACCAAATCGGCGTGCAGTATGACTCCTTCAACGGAGACATGTCCTGGAATGGGAACTGGAAGGCGGTGACCTATACCGATCCGGATGGGAAATACTGGAGCACAGAGATCTTCCTGCCGTTCGGCGAACTGGGAATAGACCCGACCTCCAGCGACAGGTGGGGGTTCAATATCTGCCGCGAGAATCATGTGTTGCAGGAATACAGCTGCTGGTCCCCCACTTATGGTGGCTTTCACACTCCAACCCGATTCGGACAGATCGATATTGACCGCGAAATCCAGCAGAACTATTATGCGGGTTGCCGCAGCGCAGAACTCCAAGGCGTGTCCGCCAACAGCGCGTCCGTGGCGGTAAGCCTTTACAACAATACGAAGCAGGATCAGGTCTATAGCCTGTCCGCCCGGCTGACGGATCAGAAAAACAAGGAGACTGCGAAGTTCACCAAATCAGTTGAATTAAAAAAAGGCATCGAGCAGGCGATTGAATTGGGCAATGTCAACTGCCAGGCGGGGGCGAAATACCGTCTGGCACTCAGCCTGCGAGCTAATGACAGCGGCAACTTGTGCTATTCCGGAGTAAAAGATCTGGAAACACCGGAATCATTGTCCGTCCTGACCCAGTATGATCTCTATACCCGGGAAGACAAGATGCTGGTGCGCGTCCAGTTGAATCTTGGGCGTGGATTGCTGGCCGGCGCCCAATTGAGCCTTAAAATCTACGATTCCGCCGGGAAAGAAGTATTAAGCCAAGCCGTGGACAAACTCCAGCAGGAAATTGAGACGGAAATCGGCATCGTAAATTTGACGAATGGCGATTACACGCTGAAAGCTGAATTGAAGACCGGCGGCGGCGCGTTTAGCGCATCCAAAGAATTCCGCAAATTACCGCCCTCCAAAAATGAAGTCAAAGCGGACCATTTTTCCCGTATGGCAGTAGTTGACGGCAAGCCGTTTTTTCCTATCGGCATGGCCCTGGAAGGCAATCAAAGCCAGGAATGCATAAAATACTATGCGGAAAACGGGATTAACAGCTTCACCTTACCTACTTACCTAGGTTATCCCCGCACGGTTGAACTCTTGGATTGCGCACAAGAGAACAATGTCAAAGTTCAGCTCAAGTTCCCAGGACCGCATGATGATAACGAAAAGAAGATCACGGACGAAAGCATAAAGTCGTTAAAAGACCATCCGGCCGTATTGGCTTGGTATATCTATGACGAGGAATTCACCATCGAATGGGGCAGAACCAACTATCCGTTCGTAATGACCTACTGCAAAGAAGTTAAACAAATGGAGCCATATCATCTGACGGTGGTCAATGAAAATTCCTGGGGTTTGGGCTTTCTTAAAAACAACAAGCTGGATTTTCCCGGAGAAGTCGTTGAAGTTGACCATTATGTGTATCCGCCGGCTGGGAGTCTTCAGTCGGTCTCGTACTACGCCAAGACCATGTCGGAGATGGGAGCCAAGGAGGGGAAACCCTGCTGGATTTATATGCTCGGGGGGGGGTACTGCTTCTGGGCCAGCCGCGACTTAACCCCGGCGGAACAGGAGTTTGAGACCTATACCGCCATCATCAACGGCATTCGCGGGATTAATTATTGGGCCGATCATCCCAAAAGCAAGAGTCATTGGGCGCGGATGAAGGAACTGTTCAGGGAAATAAAGAAACTTACTCCGGCACTGGCATCCACCATTAAGGCGCCGGTAATAAAATGCAACACTCCGGCGATTGAATTCCTGGTGAAAAAAACCGATGGCGGGGTTTATCTGATCGCTGTCAACAACACGACGGAGCCGGTCAACGCCCGATTCGACTTGTCGGAAGTTAAAAACCCCGGCGAGAATGCCGAAACACTTTTCGAGAACCGGAAAGTAAAAATCAGCAAGAGCATTCTCGACGACAAATTCGATGGATTCCAGCGGCACGTTTATTTAATAAAATGATGAACTTGAAAATATCACCACAAAATGGAGCGATAACCAGTTTAACCCGGAACGGCAAGGAGCTTGTCGTACCGGCAAAAGAGGCGTTTACGCTTGCCCTGCTTGACAGCTTGGGCAATCAGCGGATATTGTCCTCAAACGAGTTTGCATTCAAAAAATCGCCAGACAAACTGGTGTTTTTCAATAATGCCGAGCATGAAAACCTGCGTGTTGTAATAAATTATCGCGGAGAGAACGGTTTCTTTTATTTCAAACCCGAAATTCACGGTGTCCCGCAGGATCACATCATAGAATGGATTGACGCCCCGCAGATTGTTGTCCCAAGCAAAGGCAACCTGTTTTCACCATTCAGTGAAGGTGTGATCATCACCGATCCGGAGCTGCGGGAGGCAAGCCCATGGACGAAATATCATCCGCTGGAATTTGCAAAACGCGGACAAGGTGAGGGGGGGCTTTATCCGGGAAGATGCCAGATGCAGTTTTTGGCGTTTTACAATGAAAACGGCGGCGTCTATTTCGGGGCGCACGATCCGAAGCATGGAACCAAAGGCGTCGAATATGCGTGTGACGGTAATGGCAGAACGCGTCTTTCCCTGCAGACTTTCTGTTCCGGCGGACAGGATTATGTTTCGAAATTTGAATACGTCTTAGGCTCGTTCGAGGGTGACTGGATGGACGCCTGCGAAATCTATCGCGACTGGCTGACGCCTCCCGAAACGCCGAAAATGCCGCAATGGATGGATGAATCCCCCGTACTTGTCATATATGCGGTCAAAGGCGACGGGGATGACAAGGGGAGGCTTGAGCCCAATGAATATTTTCCGTATGTGAACGCCATGCCTGTTGTGCGCAAATACGCTGAAGCTTTCGACAGCAGGATCATGCCTCTCCTGATGCACTGGGAAGGAACCGCGCCCTGGGCTCCGCCTTACGTCTGGCCACCGTTCGGTGGGGAAGGACTTCTCGCAAAATACCGTGACCAGCTCCACAAGGAAGGGCATCTGCTCGGGCTTTACTGCTCCGGCAGCGCCTGGACCCAGACCAGCTCCATCAGTGATTATTCATGCGAGGAAAAGTGTAAGAATGAAGGTCTGGAAAAGCATATGATGCGCGGTCCAAAAGGTGAAATCGAGGCGTCAATATGCAACGGGGAAGACTCCCAGCGTCTGGGATATGACATGTGCCTGTCCGAGGAATGGTCACGGCGGACTGTCAAAGACGAGATCATGAAGCTTGCAAGGTTTGGAACCGACTACGCCCAGTTCTTCGACCAGAACCTTGGCGGAGCATTTCATCTCTGCTATTCGCGTGGGCATCATCATCCGCCGGCTCCCGGCGAATGGCAGGTGGAAACGATGAAAAATCTTCTTGAAGAGTCATGTAAAGACATCGAATCGTGTGGAAGCCGGATGATAATGGGGTGTGAAGCCGCAGCAGCGGATCCGTACGTAAAACACCTTCCATTCAACGATGCGCGTCCCGTTTTCGCATTTGGATACGGCATGCCTGTCCCCGCATATTCTTTCGTGCATCACGAACAGGTCAATAATTTCATGGGTAATCAGTGCGGCATTCATTATCACATGGATTTGACGGGATCGCCGGAAAATCTTTTGTACAGGACAGCATATGCCTTCAACGCCGGAGACCTGTTGTCTGTTGTACTCAAAGACAACGGAAAAATCCATTGGGGCTGGGCGCTCAAGTGGGATTATCCGGAACCGGAACCGGAAAGCGTCATTACCCTCATCAGGAATCTGAACAAAATCCGCAAGTCCCATCCGGAATTCCTGCGATATGGAAAGATGATAAAGCCCCTGAATAAAATCACCGGGGGGAAATACCACCTGAAGATGACCAGGAATACGGTGACTGTTGATTCATTTCTGCATTCCAGCTGGGAGTCGAAAGACGGCGCAAGAATCCAGATAATAACAAATTTCCTTCCGAGGAAACAGGCTGTTAAATGCGGAGGAAAGACCATTGAGATTGATGCGTTGAGCGTTGTAATAATACAAGACAAAGAGAAACATCTATGAACTACGAAGCATGGATATGGATCGAGCTATTAGCATTTGACAATACTCAGTCCGATATGGGAGTAGGAGCATATCTTGAAAGAGTTGGCTTCACTCCGTATGGCATATCGCTATTAGCTTCCGCGCCTGACTTTATTGTTCTCCATGGCGCAATGGAGCATGAATACAAGCTTTTCCCGGATGTTTGCGCCCGGTTTGGGCACGATGGCAATGAAGAACGGTGCAGACAAGAATGGACTAATTATCAGTTGCGCTTACTTGTTCACAATCTCCAAGCGCATCGGATCAAGGTATTCTTCTCCCTTTTCGTTAAATACCTATACAACAAGTTTCATGAGGAATTTGCCGGAAAGCATCCTGAGATACTGTTATGCGTTGACCGCTGTTCCGGTGTCACCGATCATATAAATGTGTTGAGCCGGTTAAAAGATGGAACTTATTATGAAGACTTGTTTGTCTCACAACTAAAACGCGTCATGACTGACTATGGATTTGATGGGTGGCATGGAGCGGACTGCTGGGGGCCGTGCAATTCCATCACCTACAGTGATTGCTCGGACAACTTCATCGCTCAATTTGCGGAATGCCTTGGAGATAAGCTCCCCAGTGATTTCGAGTTGATTACTAATAATGAAGAGTCGGAACTGCAAAAACGCACCAAATATATCGAAAAACATCTGTGGCGGGAATGGACGGATTTCAATATAGCCCGCTGGGAATCGTTCTGGCGAAAAGTAGTTGATACCCTGCGTCCACTCGGCAAAAAAACGATGATTAATTCCGGCAACACCAAATCCGCTTTCGAATCAATTTATATCTTCGGCATGGATTACAGGAAAATTGCCGCGCTCGGAGTTGATTATCTGGTAGTGGAAACCGTAGCGGCCAACGTATCGTTGATTAAGGGCGGGTATGAGCGGCATTTTGATTTTGCGGCAACGCTGGCTGAAATGAAGGCTTTTGTACCGGAAATGAAAATACTTTTCCTGCATGGGATTAAAGATGTTGTTGAAAGCTATGATCTTCTTCGACACGCTCCCGCCAAACTTGAAAGAGAAGTATTTACCCTTGCAAACCAATATTACTGTGATCCTGATTCCTCATTAGCTCGCTGTGCTGATGGTTTCATGGCATGCCTTGGTGATGGCATAAGCCCAACGGAATGGAAATATTTGCGAAAGCAATGGGATATGAGTTATTCATTCAATCCAGTTCGGGCGGGGAGGCTGACATGGATTTTTGATGATACAGCAATTGACGTATTAAGAAATGATTATCCAGCCAACGGTACTTGGCCTGGATTCACCCAGATAGCGCATTTGAATGAGCGCTACAATCTGCAGATCAATAGTATCTGCAGGGTTGAGAACATTGCCAAAGTAAAAGGACCAATCATAGTGCCGAATTTTGATCTGTGCAGTCCGACCGTAAAAGATAAAATACTAAGTTATGTCGGAAGCTCGGTGGTTTTACTTGGGAGAGTTGATGATTTTAAGATACCGGCATCCGCTATTTCAGTAACATGCAGGATATCAAGCCTTTACACTTTTGGGTGTGTTGTTATAAACGGGATGCGCAATCTGAAAAATATCAAGATTCCCAATAAAGGGATATCGGAATTTGTCTGTCAAAGAACTCCGTATACCTGGGATATCAAACCTGATTATATGCGAATTCCTGATGAATTTTGGCGTGAATCGGCAGGACTGATTACGCATTGCCTCAAAGAATTTGACGAAACCAACAAGATTGCATCAACTCAAGTCCTTAATCTCGAGGATGGAGTGAGAACAATGGACATGATTAATGCGTCTGGAGTCTTACGAACTGCGTTAATTTCATGCGTTCACAAATATATCCAACCCAAGTTCTGTCTCCTGAATAATCCGACTGAAGTAAAGAAAGTGAGTTCATTCCCGTACACAACATTAAAAATTGTCGACAATACGATTGTAAGCAGGATCCATAGTCCACTGCATATCCCCCCATACGGAATCATTGTAATAGAAACTCTTTAGATTTTCAGGTAAATAGAGCCTGTCTATAAAAATCTAAATATTTAACAGAAAGGATAACTCTAATCATGAATTCAAAAGAAAGGGTTATGTCCGTCTTTTCAAGCGGAATACCTGACAGGGTGCCAGTCAACTACTTGGCCAACCCTGGAATTGATGCGCGTCTTAAGACGTACTTCGGGCTGAAGCCTGACGATGCGGAGGGATTGCGCAAGGCACTCCATGTTGATTTTAGAAACGTCACTGGACTTTATAAGGGGAAAAAACTACATGCCGACATTCCCGATCGTGGAGTCAAAGTTGACTATTGGGGCATTCATCGCAAATGGGTGGAACACGAGACTGGAGGCTACTGGGATTTATGTGACTTTCCGCTTGAACACGCAACCGAAGAGGAAATTGCAAATTGGCCCATGCCGAATCCTGACGATTTCGACTACTCCGGCATCGGGGAGGAATGCAAAAAGTACTCTCAATATGCAATAAATGGTTCAGGCGGATTTGGAGACATTATCAATGGAAACGGAATGCTTCGTGGAATGGAGCAGACTTTAATTGATCTAGTTACAGACGATCCGGCAGGACTTCTTCTCGCTGACCGCCGGATGGAAATCCAGATCGAAATTACCCGCCGGATACTTGAAGCTGGAAAGGGGGAAATTGATTTTATATGGCTTGGTGAGGACCTAGGCTCGCAGAACGCTCCGATGATAAGCATGGAGCTCTTCCGAAAACACATAAAACCGCGTTTCCAGAAATATATTGATGTCGCCAAAACCTATGAAGTGAAGGTGATGATGCACACATGCGGATCAAGTAGCTGGGCTTACAATGATTTCATTGAGATGGGGATTCACGCCGTTGACACGCTTCAGCCTGAGGCAAAGGACATGTCTCCGGAATATCTTAAGAAGACTTTCGGCGGCAGGCTTGCATTTCATGGCTGCATCAGCACCGCTGGTCCGGTCGCGAATGGCACTGTCCGGGAAACTGAGGACTATTGTAGAAAAATATTGGAAATCATGATGCCTGGCGGAGGATACTGTTTTGCCCCAACCCATTGTCTTCAGGACAACTCACCCACGAAAAACGTTGTCGCAATGTATGAGACGGCAATCAAATATGGTGTCTATAAGCAATAGAACGACCAGTACAGATTCAAAAAAATAATGAATATAATCATAAAAACGGAAGATAAAGCATTAGAAACAAAGAATTTTGTAAAAGGCTCAAATAAACGAGGAGTATGTTTATGTCCGCAAAAGACAAGTTCATGATCTACCCGGTACCTGTCGAAGAAGAACAAGCTATAGATTATGAGTTGACCGTCAACAGTCTGCCAGTATTTACATACAAGGCCCGGGTTTCTGCGCATCCGCTGAACCAGATATGGCCGGGCTACCAGCGGACCATGGAGCAGACGGAAGTCGCCGCATTTTCCTCGTGGGACATGTCGGAACCGGTGGAGGTGTCCATCATGAGCAGCCGTCCGGTGCAGGACGTACGGGTGCGCCCTGCATCCGCCGGAATTAAGCCGCATGTCGAAGATGGCGTAATCCGCTTTACCATTACAAAGCCGGGGCAATTTACAGTCGAGGTGAACGGCACTCACCATGCGCTGCACCTCTTTGCCAATCCGCCGGAAGATGCCACACCCGACAAGAGTGATCCCAATGTGCGTTACTTCGGTCCGGGAGTGCATTGTCCCGGCCTCATCCGGATGGAAAGCAATCAGACTGTTTATCTGGCCGGGGGAGCGGTGGTTTACGGTGCTATTCTTGCCGAGAAGGCGGAGAATATCGCCATCCTTGGCCGTGGCATCCTGGACGGGAGCAAGTTTGATCGCCTGGATGGCCTCACGGCTTTGGTCTGTTTGTATGACTGTGACAGGGTTCGCATCGAAGGCATCACGCTGCGGGATTCCGGCACTTTCACGTTCGCGCACCTTGCCTGCCGCCAGGTTCGTATCCGCAACGTCAAGGTGATTGGCGGTTGGCGTTATAACTCTGACGGCATTAATTTCATCAACTGCCGTCACTGTAGCGTGGAAGACAGCTTCGCCCGCACGTTCGATGATTGTATCTGCCTCAAGGGCTATGAAAAGTTCGGCAACTTCATCTACAAACTGCAGCTCCCTGACGGTATGTCGTCGGGCAGTGAAAACTACGATATCGATGGTGTGCGCGGTTCCTTCGCCAAATTTGAGCGGAGTCTGGGCGCATACGCCTGCAACGGCGCGCCTATCAGCGACATTCAGGTGCGCCGCTGCGTGCTGTGGAATGCCTGGGGGAAGGCGCTGGAGATCGGCATTGAGACCGTTACCGATGAAATCAGCGATATTCTTTTCGAGGATTGCGATATCATACATGTTCAGTATGTCGCCATGGACGTGACGACCCATGATCGTGCCCGATGCAAAAACATCCTGTTCCGTAATATCCGCGTGGAACTCGATGCCGACTCGACTCCTCCGGTAGTACAGCAACGGAAGGATCAACTCTACGAGGTGGTGCCGGGCGATAATTACAGTCCGTACCTCATCATGCTTTATGTTGGCACAGGATACTGCACCATCGACTCCATCCGTGGTTGCATTGAGGATGTCCGCTTCCAAGACATCGAGGTAACCTCCCGCAGCACGCCGCCTTCGCTAATTCGCGGGCACGATGCCGAACACATGGTGCAGCGCGTGAGCGTCGAGAACCTGCGCATCAACGGACAGGTGATGACCAGCTTAGAGGCGGCGGGCTTCAAAACGAACGAGTTTACACGAGATATTTCCATTAGAGAAAAAACACGTGCAATTGAATCCGGAGTTGTCCGGAATAAGGTGGACTCCCAATCGCAGCCTCCGCTGGGAACCGATCCGTCCGAGACTGTATGTGTCAAATCTGAAACGGCAAAAATGCCGGAGACAGGGAATAAAGGATGGTCCGGCGGACTCGACCTGTGCCATATCCAGGTTTTCGGGCCGGGGCGCGGACTGTCCGCCTACGGATCGTTGCAGCCGAGCAGTGTCAGCATTTGCAGCGACGGCCGCAGGCTCGAAGAAGGCAGGGACTACGTTGTGGATTACGACTGGGGCAAAATTGGAATTGGCTCAAACCCGTCGGTTAAAGCCGGAGATCCTATAAGCATAAATTACGCCTATCGTCTCCGCCGCATTGATTCGCTGGTGAAAGACGCGGACGGCAAGGAAATATTCGTCAAAGGGGTGAGCCATCTGAACGTGCCAGATCTTCCTGTGCTCCAACCGGGGCAGAAACGTCTGGCGAATCTATTCGTTGATTATGCTTGCGACGGAAGCAACGCCGAGATTTTTCCGGTCACGGCCACTTCCACAGATGCGAAAACCGCATCCACCTGCGGCATGATTCCCGCTACTTTAGTTAAAATCAAGACTGGGCAACCCGTTAAAATCGTCTGCTGGGGCGACAGTGTTACCGAAGGCGGCGATGCATCCAAGGGCAATGCCTACACCGACGTTTTCTCCCGGATGTTGAAGGATAAGTTTCCCCGGGCTGATATCACGGTCAGCGTCGTAGCCGTTGGCGGTTCCAATTCGGCAAACTGGCTTGAGCCGGAAAAACATCCGTTTAGATTGACAAGCAAGGTCTGCAGTTGGGAGAAGGTCGCAGCGGAGAAGCCGGACCTGGTCACGCTGGAATTCGTCAACGATGTTGGTCTGACGGATGCCGACTTTAGTAAACAGTATGACGAAATTCTACGGAGAGTCAAGGAGTTGAATGCGGAGTTGATTCTGATCACGCCTCACTTCACCATGCCGGCAATGATGGGCTTCAGGTCGCTCAGGGAAAGGGAAAGCCGCCCCTACGTAATCGCTCTGAAGAAATTCGCGCAGGACAAGCGGCTAGCCCTGGCCGATGCGTCCGCCCGCTGGGAGCATCTTGCCGATGAAGGGATTCCGTACGTCATATTATTGAAGAACTCGATTAACCATCCGGATGACCGGGGGCACCGCATGTTCGCCGAAGAGCTGTGGAAGTGCTTTCGCTGAAGAATCGGCTCACTGGCAAGACAAGGACAAAAGGTATGGAGAAGCTGAAATGATTTATAGGAACGGATGTTGTGAAGACAAGCAGATAATGATCGTCTTATGACAAATTCCCTTCGCAGGGTACTAATGCCTAAAACGGATGTCAACCTTATGGTGGAGACCGCCC
>Ga0172379_10009466_pt1 | contig 12019 bp, 9 predicted proteins | sample GrowelOW334metaG_FD_119756 | JGI IMG/M metagenome (GOLD analysis project Ga0172379, IMG submission 119756) | Groundwater microbial communities from an aquifer near a municipal landfill in Southern Ontario, Canada - Groundwater well OW334 metaG | ecosystem: Environmental > Aquatic > Deep... | reverse complement strand
CAGCAAAACAGTCTCAGCAAGCCAAGCACTGTTCCTTGGGATAGGGAGCTCGGCTTGAACGAAAAAGCCGCCGACCAAATTGGTTCCTATCTTAAGGAAACCAATCCTTCTCAGCCTGAGTCTGAGAAGGAATAGTCCTTTTCCCGGTTCTGCCGGGAGAAAAAGAAAGATCTAAACGGATTGCCTCGTCCGCAAATTTCTTTCAACCTGGGCCAATACTCTTTGAGTATCTGGCCCTTTTTTATTTGAACAAAATTTTAAATTTAGATATACTAAACAATAACATATAATTAAGAAACTTTTATGAAACTCAAAAAACAGGATATACAGATTGCAAAATTAATTGAGTTGGAAACAGAACGGCAAAAAACATCTTTGGAAATGATTCCTTCTGAAAATCATTGTTCGCCTGCTGTAAGGGAAGCATTGGGTTCTATTTTAACCGACAAATATGCAGAGGGCTATCCTGGCAAAAGATATTACGCAGGTTTAAAATACTATGATATTTTAGAAGATTTGTGTAGAGACAGGGCAAAAAAATTATTTAAAGTTCCGCACGCTAATGTTCAGCCATATTCCGGCTCTCCTGCTAACGCAGCTGTTTATATGGCAGTATGCGAACCCAAAGATATAATTATGGGAATGGCTTTGCCAATGGGAGGCCACTTAACCCATGGCTGGAAAGTTAATTTTTCTGCCAAGTTTTTTAATTCTGTGCAATACGGCGTTTATGAAAAAACAGGGCTTTTAAATTATGAAGAAATAGAAAAATTGGCAAAAGAAAATAAGCCAAAATTAATTTTTGTGGGGGCTACAGCTTATCCAAGAATTTTTGACTGGAAAAGATTAGGAGAGATTGCAGATTCCGTGGATGCTTATTTGGCAGCTGATATTGCCCATATTGCAGGATTGGTTGCCGGAGGCGTTCATCCAAGCCCTGTGCCTTTTGTGCATATTGTTTCAACAACAACTCATAAAACTTTGCGGGGTCCGAGGGGCGGAATGATAATGGTAACCCAGAAAGGTTTAGACAAAGACCCGGATCTGGATAAAAAAATTGATAAAGCTATTTTTCCGGGTTTTCAGGGAGGTCCTCATATGCACCAGATAGCGGCAATAGCAGTTTGTTTAAAAGAAGCTTCAACCCCAGCTTTTAAAAAATATGCCAGTCAGATTATTAAAAATGCCAAAGCTCTGTCCGAAGAATTAAAAAAATATGAATTTAATTTAGTTTCTGGAGGCACAGACAACCATTTAATTTTAATTGATTTAAGAAATAAAAATATTTCAGGACCCGAAGCGCAAGATTTACTGGAAGAAGCTGGCATTACAATAAATAAAAACAGTATTCCTTATGACCCTGCTCCGCCGTTTAAACCATCTGGAATTAGAATGGGCACTCCGGCAATTACCACAAGAGGCATGAAAGAAAAAGAAATGAAAAAAATTGCAGGCTGGATAAACGAGGTAATAAGCAATCCTAAAAGCGTGAAAAAAATTCGTGAAGAAATAAAGAAATTTTGTAAAAAATTTCCTTTACCTAAGTAAAAAACCATGAATATAGATTTATATTTATTTAATTTAATAAACGGATTTGCCGGTAAAATAGCCTGGCTAGATTATACAGCAATGTTTTTTGCTAAATATTTTGAATATTTTTTGTGGCTTTTTTTGATTTTGTTGTTGGCTGTAAATATTAAAAAATATTGGAGAATGGTTGCAGAAGCATTTATTGCAGCCGGTTTTGTAAAATTTATTTTAGTTGAAATTATACGTTGGTTGTGGTTTAGGCCAAGACCTTTTGTGTCTTTAAATTTTGTCCCGCTAATTGACCAAAGCCCGGCAGAAGCGTCATTTCCTTCCGGCCATGCCAGTTTTTATTTTGCCTTGTCTACAATTGTTTATCTTTATAACAAAAGAATTGGAATTATATTTTATATTGCCAGTTTATTTATTGTTTTAGCCCGTGTTTTTGTGGGGGTCCATTGGCCTTCAGATATTTTAGCAGGAGCTATAATGGGCATATTTATTGGCTGGGTATTAAACAAATTATTCAAAAAATATCTCCGGGGTTACATCGAGGATTATCCATAAAAATAGCAGAAGTAAGAGAGCTAAAATAAAATCGCCCGACTAAGGCGATTTTATAATGTTTATTGCAATGCTTTTGTTTCTTTTTTGTAAAAATCGATTCTGTTTTCAAATTCATCTGGTCTAGCCGTTTTTAATTTGCTGTTTACGGTGTCGGCATATGACAAGATAATTAATTCTGGGTAGATTGATTCGCCGAATCTGTTTTTTAAGCTTTCTAAATCCTCTTGAAAATTTAGATTATCGGGACTTAATAAGTGATGAAACACAGAGTGGTTAACGATTATGTCCAAAACTAATTCGATTTCTCTGGATGATAAGTTAAAACGCTCCAATATTATTTTTGTTTTTTTGACGCCGATTTCTTCATGTCCTGCGCATTTTGTAAATTCGCATTCCTTGGTTAATGCTTCTTTTTTTCCAATATCGTGAAATGCAGTAGCAATTTCTAATAACTCTTTTCTACTGTAATTGTCAATTTTTTTATCTAAGGCAGCCTTCAAATTTTTATTATCAGCAAATATTTTTTCCAATGCCTCCATAACATTCAAAGTATGATCAAACACAGATTCTTGCTGATGCCATCCATCTTTGGAATTTTCAATCGAATTTTTTAATTCATAAAATTCCGGAAGCAATTCAGCCAACTTTTCTGATTTTAAATCTTGAGCGGTTAAAATTAGCCATTGTTTTTCCTGGCCTTCAAATTTTGATTCTGCCATTTACACAAATTTAATTTTTTGTTGTGCCCGAGGTGGGAGTTGAACCCACAAGTCCGTAAGGACACACGATTTTGAGTCGTGCGCGTATGCCAATTCCGCCACTCGGGCTTCAGTTTCTAATTTTGTCACATTTTAAGGCGTTTTTCAACTATTTCCAAGAAGCGTCTATTATTTTATCAGGAAATTTTTCTGATATTCTTTTGAAATTTTCGCAGTTTGTTTTGTGCAAAACAGCAGCCCTTCTTTGCGACAAATATGCCTTCACTTTATCTCCGGGCTGGGGATTGCAGCACTTGGCAATATGAATAAGCATTCCTTTCTGCCCGGCTAAAAAAATTTGGACAGGCCCTTCTTTTTTTATAAGCTCTTTTTGCTCTTTGTTTTTTCTTACTTTTTCTGTTATTTGGGCAAAGCTTCTTTTTATAAATCCCGGAATAGGGAATCTAAATCCAGATTCGTTTTGACCGGTTAATTTTTTAATGTTTGATTTTGCAAAACTGGTTTTTACAAACCTTAGCCAGTCTTTTGAAGGATTTTTATTTTTGTTTATGGTTATTTCAACTATATCCCCATTTTTTAAAATATGGCTAAGGGGCACAATTTTTCCGTTAATTTTTGCGAATTCGCAGTGGTTTCCAATTTCTGAATGAACGCCATATGCAAAATCAACTGGCGTGGAATTTTTCGGCAAAACAATAATGTCGCCCCTTGGGGTGAAAGTAAAGATTTGATTTTCAAAAAAGTCTATTTTAAATGTTTCCCAGAATGATGGGATTTTTTCAACCCATTCAAAATTTGTGCCTTCTTTTTTAAGGTCTATTTTTTCTTTGTAAGACCAGTGAGCGCAGATACCGTATTCGGCTTCTTTATCCATTTCTTTTGTTCTTATCTGAATTTCTGTTATTCTATCCTCTCCAGAAAAAATTGTTGTATGTAAAGACCTGTAGCCGTTATTTTTGGGCTTGGCTATATAATCATTTATTTCTTCAGATATGGGCCTGCAGTATTTGTGCACTATCCCAAGAATTTTATAGCAGGTTTTAACATCGGCTACAATTATTCTTAGGGCAAGCAAATCATGGATTTTATCAAAATCCATATCATGCTTTAACAATTTTTGGTATGTGCTCCAATATGATTTTGCCCTGTAATTTATATCTAATACCTCTGTCCTTTCTTTTTTTAATATTTTTTTAAGATAAGCAATAAATTTTTTGAGATATCGCTCTCTTTCTTCGTACTGTTCTTTTATGTTTTTTTTCAGCCATTCAAATCTTTTTGGCAGTAAATAAGAAAAGGACGCGTCTTCAAGACTTCTTCTTATCTCGCTTAAACCCAGTCTGCTGGCTATTGGCACAAAAATATGCAAAGTTTCACGGGCGTAAAATTTTTGCTGGTCTTCGGACATATGATGCAGGGAATTTAATCCGTCTAATCTTGAAACAAGCTCAACTAAAATTATTCTCAAATCTCCTGCTATTGCTAAAAACATTCTTCGCAGATTTTCAATTTTTTCCCTTGTGAGTTTTTTCTTTTCCTTTATGTTTGCCGTTAAAGAATAGCGGATTCTTGAAAGCTCAGAAATTTTTTCAACTAAATGGCCTATTTCTTTACCAAATTTTTTTTCTATATTTTTTATTTCAGCTTCTTTAGCTGAATCGGGCATATCGTCTGCTATATCGTGCAAAAAACTGAAAGCTATTGTTGTCGGGTCCAAATTCATTTTATCCAGCATTGATGCTACCCTTAGCGCATGATATATATAATTTTCTCCGGAAACGCGATATTTATCTTTATAGGCCTCTTTCGCAAATTCAAAAGCTTCCCTGATTAATTCCGGATTAGAGCTTTTATTTATTAATTTTTGTATTTTATTTTTCACTTTTTGTAATCGCAGTCTTTATTACTGCAAATAATTTTTTTCCCTTTTTCAACTAAAATAGAATCGCATTTTAAGCAGAATTCATTTATTGGCTTATCCCATAAAGCAAAGTCGCATTTTGGAAACTTATTGCATCCGTAAAATATTTTTCCTCGTTTAGTTTTTCTGGAAACAATGTCTCCCTCTTTACATTTTGGGCATTTAATTCCCAAATCTTTATTTTTGTTTTCCATTGATTCTGTATATTTGCAATCGGGAAATTTTGAGCAGGCATAAAACTTGCCAAATCTCCCATAACGTTCAATTATTGGAGATCCGCATTTTGGGCATATTTTATCAGTTTTTTGAATTAAGTCTGATTTTTGGACTTTTATATATTTTTCTTCAAGATTTTTAGAAAATGGCTTCCAGAAGTCGCCGCATGTTTTTTGCCATGTATCTTTTCCCTCAGCTACCTGGTCTAATTCTTTTTCCATTTTGGCCGTAAAATCAATGTCAACAATTTCCGGGAAATTTTTTACCAAAACATCATTAACTATTGTGCCAATTTCAGTCGGCATAAATCTTTTTTGCTCGTTTTTTTCAACGTAATTTCTGGTTTGTATTGTGGTCAGCGTGGGCGCATAAGTTGACGGCCTGCCTATGCCGTATTTTTCTAAAATTTTTATTAAGCTGGCTTCGGTATATCTTGCGGGCGGTTCTGTAAAATGCTGCAAAGAATCAAGTTTTACCAGGTCAAGCTTATCATTTTCTTCTAAATCCGGCAGATCTTTTTCTTCAAATTTAGACGGATAAATTTTTAAAAATCCTTCAAATTTTAATGTTTGTCCGTTTGCCCTAAAGGCGTAATTGCCGGCTTTAATGTCAGCAGACACAGAGTCAAAAACAGCTGGCGCCATTTGGCAAGCAATAAATCTTTGCCAGATTAGAGTGTATAATTTTAACTGCCTTGAATCAAGCCCGCTTAAAGATTCGGGAGTTTTGTCGGCATAGGCGGGTCTTATGGCTTCGTGGGCCTCCTGCGCGCTGTTTGATTTTGTTTTATACTTTATTATTTTTCCTGTCCAATAATTGTTGCCAAGTTTTTTTGTAATAAAATCTTTAGCCGCGAATAAAGATGTTTCGGATAAATTTAAAGAATCTGTTCTGTGGTAGGTAATGTGGCCCTCTTCATAAAGGCGTTGGGCAAGGGACATGGTCATTTTTGCAGAAAATTTAAATCTTTGCCAAGATACCTGCTGAAGAGTGCTTGTGGTAAACGGCGGAGCAGGGTATCTTTTGGTTTCCTTTTTTTCAATATTTTCTACAATATAATCTGCCCCGTTTAAATCTGCCAAAATTTTATCTGCCTCTGTTTTATTTTTTACTTCAAGCTTATCTATTGATTTTCCGTCTTTTTTTGCCAAAGATGCTAAAAATTCTTTATTTTCTTTTTTAAGCAGAGCCTCAACGCCCCAATATTCTATTGGCACAAATTTTTCAATTTCTCTTTCTCTTTCAACAACCAATCTTACAGCCACCGATTGCACGCGCCCGGCTGAAAGGCCCTTGGAAATTTTTTTCCATAAAAATGGAGAAAGTTTATATCCTACAATTCTGTCTAAAATTCTTCTTGCCTGCTGGGCATCAACTAAATTCATATCAATATGCCTAGGGGATTTTAAGGCGTTATCAATTGCTGTTTTTGTGATTTCATGAAAAACTATTCTGTCGGGATTTTTCAGTTTTAATGCTTCTTTTAAATGCCAGGCAATTGACTCTCCTTCGCGGTCTTCGTCAGTTGCTAAAATAGTATTTTCTGCTTTTGCAGATTCTTTTTTCAGTTCGGAAATGGTTTTTTTCGCTTTTGCCGGAATAACATATTTTGGCTGAAAATTATTTTCAACATCAACCCCTAATTCTCTTTTCGGCAAATCCCGCACATGCCCAAAAGAAGACAAAACTTTGTATTGTTTGCCTAAAAATTTTGAAATAGTGCGTGCTTTTGTCGGGCTCTCAACTACAATTAAATCCATATTTTTAATAATTTTAAATAATTTTTATATTTATTATTTTTTTAACTATACCACAAAAATTATTACTTGATTAATTTTGTCTCATTTTTTCTACTGCTTCAGATAGTATTTGGGAATACAGGTTTAAGCCGATTTTATTTATGGCGCCGGATTGTTCGCGGCCGAGTATGTTTCCTGCTCCTCGTAATTCTAAATCTTTAATTGCAATTCTGTAGCCCGAACCAAGCTCTTGAGCGTCTTCTAACGCTTTTAAGCGCTCTTTGGCAAGTAAAGTTAATGACTTTGGCTCAAACATAAAATATGCAAAACTTTCTCTGTGAGACCTTCCAACCCTGCCCCGTATCTGGTGGGCCTGCGAAAGGCCTAAACGCGTGGCGTCTTCTATTATAATGGTATTTACATTCGGCAAATCCAGCCCGTTTTCAATAATTGTTGTGGCTAATAAAGTATTTATTTTTCTTTTTTGAAAATTATCCATTATTTTCACAAGCTCTTTTTCTGGCATTCTGCCGTGGATAATTCCAATTTCAGCTTTAGGGCAAAGTTCTTCAATTTCCTTTTTTGCCATTTCAATTGTTTGCACTCGGTTATGTAAATAATAAATTTGGCCTTTTCTTCTTAGTTCAAAATTTATTGCTTTTTTAATTGTTTTTGGGTTATATGGCAAAACATGCGTTTTTACAGCTTGCCTGCCCACAGGCGGAGTTTGTATTAAGCTTATATTTTTAAAAGAAGAAAGAGCCAAATAAATTGTTCTTGGAATTGGCGTAGCCGACAAGCTTAAAACATCAAGAGACGGATATGCCTGCCTTAATTTTTCTTTTTGTTTTACGCCAAATCTTTGTTCGTCGTCAATAATAAGCATTTGCAGATTTTTAAATTCTATATCTTTTGAAAGAATTCTGTGCGTGCCAATAACAATATCTATTCTGCCCTCTTTAATTTCTTTAATTATTTTTTTTTGTTCCGTTTTTGTTTGTAATCTTGAAAGCAAGGCTATTTTTACAGGCAATTTTTCAAACCTTTTTTTAAAGGAATTAAAGTGTTGGTTTGCCAGAATTGTTGTGGGGCATATTAAAGCTGTTTGCCTACTGTTGGCTGAAGCTAAAAGAGCGGCTCTAATTGCAATTTCTGTTTTTCCAAAACCAACGTCTCCACAGACAATTCTGTCCATTGGTTTTGTTTTTGCCAAATCCTTTTCTATGTCTTCAACGGCCTGCAACTGGTCGGGAGTTTCTTCGTAAGCAAAACCGGCCCTTAACTGAAATTCCAGCTCATTATCTGCTGAATACGCAGGCCTTTGCGCGCTTTCTTTTTGGGCGTATAAAGATAAAAGTTCTTTGGCAAATTTTTCAACTTCTTCTTTTATTTTTCCTTTTATTTTTTGCCAAGTTAAAGACCCCAGTCTTGATACCTTTGGGTCTGCAAAACCCACATATCGTGAAAGCTTTTTTTCTAATCCCAGGGGCACATAAAGCTTGTCTTCTTTTGCATATTCTAAAATATAATATTTTTGTTTGCCGGAATCCGAAAGTTCAAATTCTGTAATTTTTAAAAATTTGCCGACTCCGTGGTCTAAATGAACAAGATAATCTCCAGACTTTAATCCTTTTAAATCGGAAAACAATTTATGAGATTTTAACCTTTTCTTTATTATTTCTTTGGATTTTTTTTCGTCATCAATTTTAACATCTAAAAATTCTATAGATTCAATATCGTTGCTTAAAAAATCAAAGCGCGCAGCCTGCATTAAATTTATAGGAAAAACGTCAACTGTTCCGCCTCTTTGTGAAAATTCACCGGGCTCGTTAACTTTAAAAACTCTTTCATATCCCATTTCATCAAGTTTTCTTAAAAACTGCGAAAAATTATAACTTTCTCCTTTTTCTAAAAAAACAATATTGTCCTGGAAAAATAGTTGAGTTTTTGAGGCGCGTAAAATCTTTTTTAAATTTTTTTTAAACCAAAAAACCTCCTTGTCCAAAAAGTAGGGGGTGATGCCGACTATTAAAAGTTGATTTGTTTTATTAGTTATATTCATTCATGGTTTTTTCAATCCCTTCTTTTATTAAAAAGTTAAGCGCTTCTGCTGTTTTATTAATAGTTTGGTTTATAATTTCTTGTTCTTCCTTAGAGAATTTTTTTAAGACAATTTTTTTAGCTTCAATATTTTCTTGTGGAGAAATTCCTATTCTGATTCTTAATAAATTTTCATTTCCTATGTTTTGAATTATTGATTCAACCCCTTTGTGGCCGGCAGAGCCGCGATCTTTTACAATTTTAATTTTTCCGACAGGTAAATCAATATCATCATGAACAACAATCAAATTTGCCGAAGGACTATTTTCTGATATTTTTTTTACTGCCTTTCCGGATTCGTTCATAAATGTTTGCGGTTTTACCAACATCATATCACTATTTTCTGAAATGAGAGCGTTGGATTTTTTTTGCATTTTAAAATCAGGAAAATCATTTTTTTCTGCAAACTTATCAATAGCCATAAAGCCAACATTATGGCGGGTGTTTTCAAATTTTTTGCCGGGATTTCCCAGGCCAATAATTATTGTTTTCATATTATTTAATATATTGGTGAATTATATCATTTTATTTATTATTTCCAATAGTGCGGGTTGACAATATTTTTTTAGGAACTATAATTTATAAATCAGCACATTGTTTTTTAAGAGGAAGGAGGTGATCTTAATCTATCGTTTTTTATTAAGATTGGCATTCAACAAAGAAAGGAAGGTGTGAATGGTGAGACACGGGTGATGAGACTCTTTTGCGAGATTGCATGCACAGGACACAGAGAAGAGGCAACTTGTCTGTTCCTGAAACGAATCTTCACCGCTTTAGAAAGGAATCATCATGTCCACGACAACTTCGCATCACCTGACACCAGAACAGAGGCAATCGATTTTCGAGCGCTATCTAGAACGTGATAAAAGCGCTCCATTTTACGATTTTTGTTGTTCTGTGGCAACAGAACTGGGTGTCAATCCAAGGGTGGTGCGGTGTGTGTTTCGCAAGGGACATTGGAAGCACAACGGAGCTACTGTCCGAAAGAACAAGAAAATTCGCCGAAAGGAACATTGCCGAAGGCGAAGTACTTCCCACGCGCGGAGTGTTTCATTCCGCTAACTGATCACCTCTTTTTCCAGGGGAGCTGCAACTTTTGTAGCTCCCAATTTTTTTTGGTTTTTGGGGCCTTGCATCACCCTTAAAAATATGCTATAGTAAGCCCAATATATATAATAAATTTGATAAAAAAATGCCCGAAAATATAGAACAATCTCCACAAACAAATAATAATATAGTTGAAGAAAAAGGATTTAAAAAATACATTTCTTTTACGTGGGATCTTTTTAAAATAGGTCTTATTGCCCTAGTAATAGTTTTACCTATACGTTATTTTTTGTTCCAGCCATTTATAGTAAAAGGAGAATCAATGGCGCCCAATTTTGAAACAGGAGATTATTTAATTGTAGACGAGATAACTTACAGGTTTTCTGACCCTCAAAGAGGAGATGTGGTTGTTTTTAAATATCCGAAAGATGCTACGCAAAGATTTATTAAAAGAGTTATAGGAATTCCCGGAGAAACAGTGGCCGTAAAAGACGGCCAGGTTTCAATAACCAAAGACAGCGAGATAATAATTTTAGATGAAAGTTATCTGCCCGACGATTTAAAAACAATGGGAGATGCAAACATCACGCTGGGCTCTGATGAATATTTTGTTTTAGGAGACAACAGGCAATATTCTTATGATTCTAGAGCATGGGGAATTGTGCCAAGGAAAAATATAATTGGCAAGGCATTTTTAAGGATTTTTCCATTATCCACATTATCTGCAATTTCGCAACCCGCATATTAAATTATGAGCAAAGCCAAATATCAAAATTTAACAGGAATGCATGATGTTTTGCCCGAAGACCAGCTTTATATGAAAAAGCTTAATAAAGCTGTTGAAAGCGTGGCAAATTATTATGGATTTTCAAAAATAGAAACCCCTATATTAGAACAGGCGGAGATTTTTTTAAAGGCAGTTGGAGCTGACACAGATATTGTTGGAAAAGAAATGTACAGTTTTAGGACAAAGGGAGGAGATATGGTTTGTTTAAGGCCCGAAGGAACAGCCGGCATAATGAGAAGCTACATAGAACACGGCATGCACAACTTACCACAGCCCGTAAAATTATGGTATATAGGCCCTTTTTTCAGATATGAAAAACCTCAGGCAGGAAGATTTAGGCAATTTCATCAATTTGGATTTGAGGCGCTTGGAGAACAAAATCCTTCAATAGACGGCCAGATTATCCAAATGAGCTATGATGTATTAAAAGAGTTGGGGCTTAAAAATATAACAATTGAAGTTAATTCAATTGGTGACTCAGAATGCAGGCCTTATTTCAAAAAAATTCTGACAAGTTATTTTAGGTCAAGAAAATCATCTTTGTGTTCTGATTGCCAAAGAAGATTAAAAGAAAACCCATTAAGAATTTTAGATTGCAAAGAAGAAAAATGCCAAAGGGTAAAAGCGGGAGCTCCGCAGATAATTGACCACCTTTGTGAAAATTGCCATACTCATTTTAAACAAGTGCTTGAATTTTTAGACGAGCTTGAACTTCCTTATGCATTAAATCCATATTTGGTGAGGGGGCTGGATTATTATACAAAAACAGTATTTGAAATTGTTGAAAAAACAGAAGACGGCCAAAATCAGGGCACTTTAATTGGCGGAGGTAGATACGACAATTTGGCAAAAGTATTTGGCGGAAGAGACACCCCTTCGTGCGGATCAGCCGGAGGAATAGAAAGAATTATAGATTTGATGAAAACTAAAGAGGTAAAAAATGTTAAAAATAAAGATGAGCCTCAGATATTTTTAGCTCAGTTGGGCCAGCTTGCCAAAAGAAAAAGCTTAAAGCTTTTTGAAGAATTCAGGTCAGCTAAAATACCGGTGGCAGAATCTTTTTCAAAAGATTCATTAAAAACCCAGTTAAGAACAGCAGACAAAATGGGAATAAGATGGGTTTTAATTTTTGGGCAAAAAGAAGCATTAGAAGATTTTATTACTTTAAGGGACATGGATTCGGGCGTCCAAAAAGAAATAAAACTTGACAAGGTCGTAGAAGAAATGAAAGATAAAATTAAGAAATAATAATATAATTTGAAATTTACAATTTACAATTTGAAATCAATTTGAAATTATCCAATTTGAAATGATTAAAACGTGTTTTAAAATTTAGACATTTTTACATTAAAAATTGAATTAAAATTTCAAATTTCAAATTAAAAATTCCAACAAT
>Ga0172379_10009465_pt1 | contig 12019 bp, 8 predicted proteins | sample GrowelOW334metaG_FD_119756 | JGI IMG/M metagenome (GOLD analysis project Ga0172379, IMG submission 119756) | Groundwater microbial communities from an aquifer near a municipal landfill in Southern Ontario, Canada - Groundwater well OW334 metaG | ecosystem: Environmental > Aquatic > Deep... | reverse complement strand
TTGTTTCGGTGTATGAATCTTCGCGGAGCATTTCTAAGATGCAAAAGGAAGATATGATCAGCATTGCCGAAAGTCTTGCAGGAGCCTTGGGGATCGGCATGACGGAACAACTCATGACGGTCAGGAATATTTCTTATTCCAATAGCGTGATTGCCGCTGCAGAGAAAGTGGGAAGGGAAGGGGAGAAGAACAGTCAGAATGAGATTCTTTTTGTCCAAAAAGAACTTACAAAAATGAAAGACGCCGAGGGGGACCGTTTTTCAAGCATCCTGCTTGTTGGCAAAAACGGAATTGCTTTTGCCTCCTCTGAGAGCGGAAAACTTAAGGGGCTTAATCTTGCGGGCAGAGATTACCTTGATAAGGCGCTTAAAGGAATACCCAATGTGGGTTCGGTCGTGATTTCAAGGGCGACCGGCAGGGTTATCTGCACGGCGGCGAGCCCGATCTATGCTTCCACTGGAAAAGAAATCATGGGGGTCGTTGTGACCGCCATGGAACTCAAATATCTGACCGATATAATAGACAAAATAAAAATAGGCAAAACCGGCTATGCGTACATCGTCGATAAGAACAATCTCTATGTAACCCATCCTGTAAAAGAAAATATCTTGAAAGTGAATATTTCCCAGGTCAAGGGAATGGAGGCTGTAGCGAAGATGACTGAACAGAACAAATCAGGCATCGTAGAGTATGAACTCGATGGTATAATAAAAGTGGCGGCCATTGCCTATGAATCGCTGACCGGATGGAGTATTGTCACCGCCATTCCAACCGATGAGCTGTATGCTTCCGCTCATTCTGTCCGTAACGTGATCATTACCATCGGTGTGATCTTCCTTTTCCTGGCTTCCGGTTTCTTCTACTTTTTTGCCCGGAGCCTCACCCTTCCCTTAATCAATATCGTTGGTGCAGCTCAGAAGATTGCCGGCGGCGATCTGGCTGTGGAGGTTACTTCCGAGGCTCGTCAGGATGAAATCGGCAGTCTTGCCCGGGCATTTGCCCTCATGATTCGGTCTCTCAAGGAAAAAGCGCAAATTGCGGAGAAGATTGCCGCAAGCGATCTCACAGTAAAGGTGACGCCTCTCTCCGATGCAGATACCCTGGGGAATGCCTTTTCAACTATGGTGGAGAAACTGCGAAATCAGATAGAGCAGATTATAGAAGGTGTCAATGTGCTTGCTTCAGCCGGGAGTGAAATCATGGCTTCCGTATCACAACTGACCTCCGGCGCTGCCGAGACAGCCACTGCTGTGAGTGAAACCACCACAACGGTGGAGGAAGTCAAACAGACGGCGGAGCTGGCCAATCAGAAGGCAAAACACGTTTCCGACCTCGGCCAGAAGGCGGCAGAGATATCTCGGACTGGTTTGAAATCAATAGAAGATACCGTCAACGGCATGAACCGTATCAGAGAGCAGATGGATTCTATTACGGATATGGTTGTCCGGTTAAGCGAGCAGAGCCAGGCGATCGGTGAAATCATCGCGACGGTAAATGATATTGCGGAGCAGTCGAACCTCCTTGCGGTGAACGCTTCCATTGAGGCGGCGAAAGCAGGCGAGCAGGGAAAAGGATTTGCCGTGGTCGCCCAGGAGATCCGGAGTCTTGCGGCACAATCAAAACAGGCAACGACGCAGGTTCGCAACATCCTCTTTGATGTTCAGAAGGCCATTGGTTCGGCGGTTATGGCAACGGAACAGGGAAGCAAGGCGGTTGAGGAGGGCGTGCGGCTCTCAACCCAGGCAGGTGAATCGATAGACACTCTGGCGGAGAGCGTTACGGAAGCGACCAATGCCGCAATGCAGATCGCCGCATCGAGCCAGCAGCAACTCATCGGGATGGACCAGGTCGTCTTGGCCATGGAGAACATAAGAGAAGCGAGCGCGCAAACGGCATCCACAACAAAGCAGACGGAGCGGGCCGCGCACAACCTCCATAGCCTGGGGCAGAGATTACAGGAGATTGTGAAACTCTACAAGGTGTGAAATGGGGAAATAGAATATGGCCGGTGAAAGTGATGAATTCGCAAAGAGACTCCTTTCGACCTTCAAGGTTGAGGTAGGCGAACACCTGAAGAACATCACATCGGGGCTCATTGAGTTGGAAAAAGACCCGGATATGCAGGTTAAAGCAGGGATCATCGAAACGGTGTTTCGTGAGGCCCATAGCTTGAAAGGCGCCGCCCGGGCAGTCAACCAGACCGAAATCGAGACCATCTGTCAATCTCTCGAAAGCGTATTTTCCGTTATGAAACACCGGGAGATTCAACTGGTTCCCTTTGTATATGACACCTTGCACCAGGCCGTGGACATTCTCAATGAATTAAATCTTTCTCTTCCGGAGGATGCATGCATTGATAAGGGAAAAATGTCAGAGATTATTGGGAAAATAGCCAAAGTGGCAGCGGGTCAGGTCGACGTTTCAAGCGGCTTGCCTGAGCCTCCGGCAATTCAGTCGGATGAGCCAGTTCGCCGTCAGGAACTAATGCCTTCTAATACCATTCGCATCTCTGTCGAGAAGATGGATGCGATCTTAAGGCAAGGCGAAGAAATGCTCTCCCTGAAACTGATGGCTGATCAACGTGCAACGGAAGTACTCGATCTGATTGATATGTATGAACTTTGGCATAAAGAATGGTCAAAGATATATCCGACAATATGCGAATTCCGTCGTCTCCAGGAGAAAGATGACCGGCAGGGTAAAAAAAGAAGGCGGGAAGATGTACAAAACGCCACAATTTTGGAGTTTAGCAATCTGACTTATGAGCATATGAAATCTCTGGAAAGTAAGCTGCTCATGCTCAGGCGAAATGCCGACCAGCATTGTTCCACAACGGAACTGATGGTGGATAATCTGCTTGGGGAAATGAAGAAGATTCTGATGCTGCCATTCTCAACATTGCTTGAAGCCTTCCCGAAATTTGTACGCGACCTGTCCCGTGAGCAGAGAAAAGATATTGAACTGGTGCTCAGTGGCGGGGAAATAGAGATCGATAAACGAATATTGGAGGAAATGCGGGTCGTTTTCATTCATCTTATGAGGAATGCGATTGATCACGGGATTGAACAACCTGACGTCAGGCTGCGAAATAAAAAAGCCCCCCGCGGCAAAATTAAAATCGTAGTTACAAGCATGGAAGGCAACAAAGTGGATATCCTGCTTTCCGATGACGGAAACGGTATGGATATGCAATCATTAAAAGATGCGGCAATCAAGCGCGGCATTATTTCATCGGAAGATGCGGCGAAGCTGACCGACCAGGATCTGCCGGCGGTTGTCTTCCGGTCAGGCGTTTCGACAAGCCCGATCATTACGGATCTTTCCGGCCGGGGTCTCGGACTGGCCATTGTCCGGGAGAAAGTAGAAAACCTTGGCGGGCAGATCGTGCTCAAAACACGTCGACACACCGGAACCTCATTCAGAATGACCCTGCCCCTGACACTAGTTACGTTCAGGGGGCTTCTCGTGACGGTTGCAGAACGTGAATTTATCATTCCCACAACCAACGTGGAGAAGGTTGTCAGGGTAAAACACGAAGAAATAAAAACTGTCGAGAACCGGGATACGCTGTCTTTGAGCGGCATGACGATTCCCATTGTGAGACTCACAGATATTCTTGAACTTGCGGAAAAAAACGGAGATCGTCCCATGATGACCGTCCTGGTCCTTGAGTTACAGGGGAAACGGATCGGCTTTATTGCCAATGAGGTCTTAAATGAGCAGGAATGCCTCATTAAACCTTTAAGCCAACCCCTTGCCCGCGTACGGAACATCGCCGGCGCCACCATTCTCGGGTCAGGTAAAGTCGCGCCGGTTCTCAATGTTTCAGATTTGATGAAATCTGCGGTTAGAGATGCCTTCCACGGTCCAAAGCCAGGCCTTACAGAAACGAAGGACGCGGTGATCCAAAAATCCGTGCTTGTGGTCGAGGATTCCATTACATCCAGGATGTTATTGAAAAACATTCTGGAAACGTCCGGTTATCTTGTGTTGACGGCCATTGACGGAATTGACGCGCTGACACTGCTGAAATCGGAGAAGTTCGATATTGTGGTATCTGATGTGGACATGCCGCGGATGAACGGTTTTAACCTGACAGAAAAGATAAGGGGGGATAAAAAACTTTCCGAACTCCCCGTTGTGCTGGTCACCGCATTGGAATCTCGTGAAGACAAGGAACGGGGCATCGATGTCGGCGCCAACGCATATATTGTGAAGAGCAGTTTCGATCAGAGCAATCTGCTGGAAGTGATCAGGAGACTCATTTAGATAACGGAGATAAAAATGATCAAGGTTCTCATTGTTGAAGATTCTCAGGTCGTACGAGGCTTGCTGAGTCACATCCTCTCTTCAGACCCGGCCATCCAGGTCATTGGTACGGCTGGCAACGGCGAGGAAGCCGTTAAGGCGGTCCAAGATAAAAGACCCGACATCGTAACGATGGATATCAACATGCCAAAGATGGACGGGTTCGAGGCTACGCGAATCATTATGGAAACGACGCCCACGCCGATCGTGATTGTGAGCGCAAGCTGGGACCACAAAGAGGTGCAAAAGACCTTTCGGGCGATGGAGGTAGGCGCCCTCGCCGCGCTTGAAAAGCCCGTAGGCGTGAATCATCCCGACTATCCCCGGCTGAGCAAAGAATTGATTCAGACGGTAAAACTGATGTCCGAGGTGAAAGTGATCCGGCGGCGGCCGCGAACAAACCATGGGAAAGATACCCCCGCAGGATTGGCCATTAACGACCTTATCCACGCAACAACGGACATTAAAGCCGTTGCCATCGGAGCTTCGACAGGCGGCCCGCCGGTGATAGAGGCGATTTTATCGGGACTGCCCAAAGACTTTCGCGCCCCCCTTCTGATTGTCCAGCATATTGCACCGGGATTTATTCAAGGTTTTGCGGACTGGCTTGCGAATTCTTGTCTGTTTCCCGTCAGGATCGCCAAGCACCATGAATTCCCCCTGCCGGGTCATGCCTATATTGCCCCGGATGGCGTTCATATGGGAATGGATGTCGGAGGAAGGATTGTTCTTGAAGGAACTCAACCTGAAAACGGGCTGCGGCCCGCTGTTTCGTATCTTTTTCGATCTGTTGCAGATGTTTTTGGAAAAAACACTGTAGGCGTGCTCCTCACAGGCATGGGGAAAGATGGCGCTAATGAGTTGAAAGTGATGAAAGAGAAAGGCGCCATTACCATTGCGCAGGATAAGGAGAGTAGTGTTGTTTACGGCATGCCGGGTGAAGCGGTGAATTTGAATGCCGCCACCTACGAGCTTTCACCGCCAAAAATTGCAGCGTTTCTGGCGGGCTTGCTGAGGATAAGGAGGATAGATGGATAAGATCAAAATCATGATTGTCGAAGACAGTCTGACGCAGGCCATGCAATTGCAGCATATCCTCGAAGAGAAAGGCTATGATGTAACCGTTGCCTCCAATGGAAGCGAAGCTCTCCGGTCGATCAAGAAATCCAAACCGCTGATCGTCATCTCCGATATCATCATGCCGGAAATGGATGGCTATGAACTTTGCCGGCAGATCAAAGCAAATGAGTCATACCGGGACATATCGGTAATCCTTCTGACCTCTCTCTCCCAGCCGCAGGCGGTCATCTGGGCGCTGCAATCCGGCGCCGATAAATTCCTCACCAAGCCCTACGATGAAAGCCATCTCATCTCGACGCTTCAGAACCTGAAAGAAAATCTGAAAAGTAAAGACCCACCTCAAAAAGCTATCAATATTTCCTATAGGGGCGAAAACTATTTTATTGATTCGACCCGATCACAGATTGTCAACCTTCTTCTTTCCACATATGAAACAGCGGTTAATAAGAACCTTGAACTGATCGAAGCTCAGGATGAATTAAAAAGACTAAATCAAGGTCTCGAAGAAATAGTCGATCAAAGGACAGCGGTTCTTCGTATTGAAGTGAACGAACGCAAGGCGGCGGAAGCTGCTCTTCAGGCAAGGAGCGATGAAGTAAAGACCATGTCACAGCAGCTCTTGCAGGCGGAGAAACTTGCAACGATGGGGGAACTGGCGTCGAGTATTGCCCACGAACTGAATAATCCGCTTGCTACCGTCAGCCTGAGAGCTGAATCGCTCATCTCCCAGACCAGCGGGGATGATCCACGTCGGCGGGAACTGGAAATCATTGGACAGGAAGTCGAGCGAATGGGCAACCTCGTCACCAACCTCTTGCAATTCAGCCGCCGGAGTCAACAGCAGATCTCCACCGTGAGCGTGTGTGATGAGATCGAAAAAACCCTTGAACTTGTTCAGTACCACTTACGCAATCATGGGATTGCCGTTGCACGGGAATTTAAACCCGAGGTACCGCTTATCCATGCGGATCGCCAGCAATTAAGGCAGTTATTTCTGAACCTGTTCACGAATGCAAGCGATGCCATGCCTGAGGGAGGGACGCTTACGATCCGTGTGACCAAACGTCCCGAAGAAAAGCAGATCTGCGTCGAGATTGCCGATACGGGTGTCGGCATACCGCCTGAGATCCTGCCCAAAGTTCTGGAAGCCTTCTATACCACAAAGCCGGAAGGAAAAGGAACAGGATTGGGATTGGCCATTTGCAGGCGTATAGCTCAGGCGCACAATGGAACACTCAATATCACAAGTGAGGGGGGGGCTGGAAATGGGACAAGGGTATACATCGCCCTGCCTTTCTCAAATGGAAGTAATTCAGCATGGCTAGAGGATGAATGACCCATTAAACAGGTGGTGGCAGATATGAAGAATCATGAAGATTTCAAAGTGGGACGCATCATGGTTGTTGATGACGAAGTCGAGCTGATGACGGCTCTCTGTGAGGCGCTCGCCGTGCAAGGGTACAAAACGACGGGATTTACCACCGGCACCGATGCATTGAAGGTTCTTTTGGAACAGGATTACGACCTGCTGCTGACGGATTTGATGATGCCGGAAATGAATGGCATTGCCCTGCTTCATGCCGGTCTTGAAATTGATCCTAATCTTGTCGGCATCATCATGACCGGGCATGGGACGGTTCAGACGGCTGTGGAGGCAATGAAGACAGGCGCGTTTGATTATGTTCTGAAGCCTTTCAAGCTGAATACGCTTCTGCCGTTACTCTCCCGCGCCATGGAAGTACGCAGTCTGCGGATGGAAAATATACAGTTGCGGGAAACAGTGGCCATTCATGAACTGGGGAAGGTGATCGCTTTTTCTTCCGATTTGAACGCTATTCTGAATAAAGTCGCTGATGCCACCCTTCAGCAATGCAACGCGGATGAGGTGTCCATCATGCTCCCGACCCGTGACGGCAAAGAGCTTTATGTGGCCGTTTCCCGCGGCGGTCATAGAGAGTACATCGGGGAGCGCGTGCCTATGGAGCGTGGCATTGCCGGCTGGGTGGCGCGTAATCGCGAGACCGTGATCATCAATGGAGAGGTTGATGATCCCCGTTTTTCTCCTGTCAGTCCGCGCACCGATATTCGCGCCGCTGTTTCGATGCCGATGATGGCGGGAGGCAATCTGGTCGGCGTGCTGAATGTCAATGTCACGCGGGGTCACCGCCATATGACGCTGGGACAAGTGAAGGCGCTCAGCATACTGGTGAGCATCATTTCACCCATCTTGGAAAATACTTGGTTGAATATACAGATCCGCGATGCGGAAGAGCGATACCGCTCTATCTTCGATAATGCCCAAGATGGGATCGCGCTGACCGACGTCGAGACAGGCGCGCTCTCGGACTGCAATCAAGCCCTGTGCCGCATGGTGGAGCGGGAAAAGACGGAACTTGTGGGACAGGCGCAGTCCATTCTCCACCCCCCGCAAGAAGAGATCGATGGGCAATCCCCGAGCTACCAAAAACACCGAGAGGGTGATGCCGGTCTGGCTCTGGGAGACACCCTCTTGTCGAAAAGCGGCGCGTCGATTCCGGTGGAAATCCGTGCAGCCAACATTGCGCTGAACGGGCGCGACTACCTCTTGGGAATCTTCCGCGACATTACCGAGCGGAAACTGCTGGAAGAGAGAGTGCTCCGGGAGCGCAGCATGGTCGATCGAATCATGAAGACCAGTCCTGCAGGTATTACGGTTGTTGACCGTAAGGGACAAATCGTATTTGCCAACAAACGGGCTGAGGACATATTTTGTCTTACGAAAAATGAAATCACCCAACGGGGCTATAGCTCTTCAGATTGGCATATCACCGACTTTGACGGGAATCCGCTTCCTGAAGAGCAGTTGCCGTTCGCCTTGGTGATGAACACCGGCAATCCGGTCTATGGGCTCCGTCATGCCATTGAGTCGTCTGATGGACAACGGGTGTTCCTGTTGATTAATGGATCTCCCATTTTTAATGAGCAGGGCCATATTAGCGAGGTGGTATTGACCATTGATGATATAACCAAATACAGGCAAGCCGAAGAAAAAATCCAACAAGGCCTCAGGCAGTTAGAGAAAAGCATGGGAGACACGATAAAAGCGATGTCGATGGTTGTGGAAACAAGAGACCCGTATACGGCAGGTCATCAGGATAAGGTAGCCAGGCTTGCCACTGCCATTGCTAAAAAAATGAATTTTTCGGAAGAGCAGATCAGAGGCATTCAGATGGCAGGGGTCATACACGACATCGGCAAGATGTACATACCGGCAGAGCTTCTCAGCAAACCCGGCAAGTTATCAAGCATTGAAATGCAAATGCTCAGGACACACCCTCAGGCAGGTTATGATATCATGAAGAACATTGAGTTCCCGTGGCCTGTAGCGAGGATTATCCTGGAACACCATGAGAGAATGGATGGCTCCGGCTATCCTAATGGGCGGTCAAACATTGATATTTTGCTGGAATCAAGGATTATAGCTATAGCCGATGTGATTGATGCCATGGCCTCTCACCGACCCTATCGTTCCGCCCTCGGACTTGAGAACGCCCTGGAAGAAATCAAAAAGAATAAGGGACTTCTCTATGACACAGATGCAGTAGATGCCTGTCTGATGCTCTTCATGGAAGAGGGGTTTCAACTCGAAGGTATCAGATTTCAAGATGAATGACCAAGCCATGATAAATGCTGAACTGATCGAAGAGATATCCGGTTTAAAACAGAGAATCCAGGAACTGGAATTCTCGGACTCCGTGCGGAAGCGGGCCGAAGAGGCGCTCAGGAATGGTGCACAATGGTTGCATATCATTAGCGACGCTTCACCGATCCCGGCCTTCGTCATCGGGTTGGCCAGTTAATGTACCAGGGAAAAAAGAACGGAAAAGACAGGGTTTGTTGCGAGTCATAGTCTCATGAGCGGAGGCAGAGAGAAATATGAACATCTATTTGCAGTTATCCAGAAAAGATCTCGTGCGGCTGCAATTTTTATTGGAGGGATACGAAAGGTTATCATCCATCACCACCATCGATTCCAGGGAGGCCATTGTCCGGATAATGATCATGCCTGATTTTCAAGATGATTTTCAGATAATCCTTTCCGAGCTGAAAAAATCTGTTGATTTCCGGATCATCCAGTCATAAATTACGGCCATCGGTTTGACAAAATAAATATTATGAGAGACGCTTCCCCATGCTGATGATGACCCATACTTGGCTCCTTATGAATTATCCGGGGGGAGAAGAATTTGTCAGGAATCATCCCGACCTCCTTATTTACAACATCTGTCCGGATCTGCTGCCGATTCATAAAGATATTACTGCCGAGGTCACCCACGGCATTCCCCGCCGCTGCACGCTGCCGGCAAAGTACCAAAAAAACGCCTTCGTCCATTTTCATTTGATGGTTGATGACATTTCCCATCACGGATCGATTACAAGCCAACCCGTCATGGAATTCAATCCCGATTCCCAAGGCTATACATATCTCAAGGGGCGACCCCTCGTGCAACCGCTCCTTGAGATCTATGAGAATCAGGGAACACCGATTCCTTATGCCCACGCCGCCTACCGGTCCCACATGATTATCGAGATGACATTTGACCTTGCCCTGCATCTTGAGCGGCTTGGAGAGAGCGAAAAACTTCTCATCCTCCTTAGCGATGCCATGAGTTACACCGCTACAGAAAAACTCGTCGAGTTCAGTGAAAATATTGCCTGGTTGTATGGAATGCCTGTGCAGAGTATCGAAGAGGCATCGATGGAAGGGGCGGCGGTATATACCCTGAAACGGATCAGACGTTTTATGACCCTCAAAGGGCGGATCCAGTTTTTTGCGCACAAATACGGCATTTCCCGTGATGATGGGCAGGCCATCGCCGGGCTTACCGACGTCATGAACCAGGGAATGGAATTGGTGAAAGATTACGGTGATTTCTTAGAGCCGACCCTCACGGCGATCCGGAGGGTCGGATTTAATCCGGATTTATAATTAAACCGCTTTGCGCACGGAGCCGGAACGGAGGCAGCGCGTACAAATCTTCACTCTCTTGACGGCGCCGCTTTTCTCGTCAATGGCGCGGATCTTCTGTAGATTCGGTCTCCAGACCCTTTTAGTCTTATTGTTGGCATGGCTTACATTATTACCGCTGACGGGCTTTTTCCCGCATACCTCGCACATTCTGGACATATCCCTCGCTCCTCAAATTGTAGTGGCGTGGTTGCTACAATATAAGACGGAAATATGCAAGCAATTTCTGACGGCTTCGTGAAAAGCCCGGATGCTGCGTTGCGCTGCATCCCTCGTCACTGCGGCGTACGCCAAGTATACCTCATTCCTCAAGATTTGCGCGCCTTGCCTGCGAACCTTTTTACGAAGCCGTCGATTTTTACGTGTTCATCAAACTTAATCTTGACGTCATTGCCTAAATCAGTCATTTTTCATGGACATTGGCTGACCCGTGGATTCAATGACCCGCATCCAGATATTTCCCGACGGATCGACCTGTTTACCCGACATGACTTCCTTTAGGGGCAGATGGACATATTCGCCCCGAAAGAGACCGACCAGCATGCCCGTCTTACCGGCCATGCCGGCATGGACGGCGTATTGCCCCAAGGCTCCGCAGTAAATACTGTCACTGGCGGTTGCCGGGACGCTGCGGATTGTGTAGCTGGGATCGATATATTTCAGATTGACTTCCAGATCGCAGTTCTTGAAATATTCTTCTATTATTCCGCGCAGATATATGCCGATGTCACGCAGTCTTAGGTTTCCGGAGGCGTCCGTCTCGATCTTGCCTTCTTCCGGGCGAAAAAACTCCTGTCCCGCTCCTTCCGCAGCCAGTATAACACAGTGTTTTCGTTGGCGCAGGCGCTTCTCCAGGGCTTTCAGGAAACCTTTCTCGCCATACAGATCGAAGGAAACCTCCGGAATCAGGACAAAATTGGCGTCGTTCTGAGCCAGGGCGGCATGAACGGCTATATGTCCCGATTGACGACCCATCAGCTTGACCAGACCGATGCCCATCGGTGACCCTTTCGCCTCCACATGGGCGCACTCAACAGCATGAACCGCCTCTGATATGGCGGTGTCAAAGCCGAAGGTCTTGTCCACGAGATTCAGGTCGTTGTCGATCGTTTTGGGAATGCCGATTACACTGATCCCGAGCTTTCTCTTCGATATTTCTTCCGTGATAAGTTCCGTAGCCCGCATTGTTCCATCGCCGCCAATGCAGAAAAACATATCCACATTCATCCTCTTGAGGATGTTGACCATCTCCGTGATGTCCTGCTTCCCCCGGGATGAAGACAAGATGCTACCCCCCTCCGCATGAACATCCTTGACCAGTTCCGGTGTCAAATCCATCATATCATGTCCGTATCTGGGAATCAAACCCTGGAATCCATACTTGATACCGATGATATTACTTACCCCGTAGCGGTGGTAAAGTTCCATGACGATGGCGCGAATCACATCGTTGATTCCCGGACATAGACCACCGCAGGTTACAATGGCCGCCTTGCTTTTCGGCGGGTCGAAATAGATCATTTCTCTTGGCCCCGCGACCTCGATTGCCGCAGGCGGACCTTCGTCCCAGCAATGTTCCGAAATGTTACTCAAATCATTATCGTAAAGAATGCGCTTGGTGTC
>Ga0172379_10009464_pt1 | contig 12019 bp, 3 predicted proteins | sample GrowelOW334metaG_FD_119756 | JGI IMG/M metagenome (GOLD analysis project Ga0172379, IMG submission 119756) | Groundwater microbial communities from an aquifer near a municipal landfill in Southern Ontario, Canada - Groundwater well OW334 metaG | ecosystem: Environmental > Aquatic > Deep... | reverse complement strand
TTCTGGTTTCTCTCGGTTATGGACTGCAAAAACTTTTGATTGAAAAAATTGCCCGCTCAGACACTCTTTCCACCTTGGATGTGGCCGCTGGAAATTCAGCGCTAATCAAAATCGACCAACCCATCATCGAGAACCTTTCAAGAATTCCTAATGTCCTAGAAGTCAGTCGGATGCAAAACATACTATCCATCTGCAAACTGGGTGATATCTCCAGCCAAGTCACTCTCAATGCCGTCAATGTAAACTATTTCCGATTGGGAGGGATTGATCCGGCCCAAGGTACTCTTTTTCAAAAAGACGATGCACCGGAAATTATTCTTTCCCAAGGAGCAATTAACTCAATGGGTATCGACTCAGAAATGTCGCCAATTGGAAAAGAAATTCAGATTGAACTCATCACTTCATCGATCTTGGAAAAAGATGACAACGAGCTGACCAATCAAGAAGGTGGTGTTCCTTTGGATCAAAAATTCCGCATCATCGGCGTTATTGATGATGCCGCTGAAAGTTATGCATTTGTTCCTCTCAATTGGACGGAAAACGCCGGTTTGAAAAATTACAACAGTTTGAAAATAAAAGTTACCGATCAAAAGAAGATCGATGAGGTGAGAAACAGCATAATCGACCAGGGACTTTCTGTGATGGCATTGTCTGACACGGTCGACCAAGCGAACAAGATTTTTTCCGTCATCCAGATTGTCTTAGCTCTTTTTGGAATAGTTGCACTTATCGTTTCCGCCATCGGAATGTTCAACACGATGACTATCTCCCTTTTGGAACGCACCAATGAAATCGGCATTATGAAATCACTCGGCGCATCTAATCGCGATATTCGTTTTATGTTTTTGACCGAATCGGTGCTCATCGGTGCTTTCGGCGGAATCGGCGGAGTGCTCATCGGATTTATGGGGTCAGCCACAATCAATTTGGGGTTTAATTTTCTGGCGCTTCGGCTGGGCGGTCAATCAGTTAATGTTTTCTACACCCCAATTTGGTTCGTTTTGTTCGTTCTCGTTTTTTCCACAATCATCGGACTTGTTACTGGAATCTACCCGGCAGAAAGAGCCTCAAAACTAAATCCTCTTGTTGCTCTCCGTTACAAATAAAAATGCAAAGAAAATTCGCCCAAAAATACAGTTCAAAAATAGTTTCTCTGCTAGTTAGCATTGTCGTTTTGCTATCTTTCTTTGGCGACATTCCCAAAGCTCGGGCGACATTTCCGGTTATTTCCGATGTCGCTTCTGGTTCGGTCACTTCTGTTTCCGCCATCATCACTTGGACAACCGACATTGCTTCAAATTCGCTAGTAGATTATGGGCTGACTACCGCCTATGGCTACACCAGCGGAGACGCAATTAACCTCGTGACCGACCACAGTATTGAAATTACCGGACTTGTTCCGGGAACACCTTATCGTTTCCGCGTGCGATCAGCCGATAGTACTGGTGATGAATCTTCTGATGACAACAGTGGATTCGGTTTTACTTTTACCACCGTCGCTTCTCCAGTCATTTCCAATGTTCACTTGGCCGATTTGGGAAATAACTATGTTACCATCGATTGGCAAACAGATGTCGCAGCCTATCCCTACGTTGCTTATGGAGCAACCGACAATTATGGAAAATTAGTCGGCGATGAAGAAACAGCCGTCACTTCGCACAGTATTTCTCTGGCGGGATTAACTTTGGGAAATCTATATCACTATAAACCAAGAGTCAAAGATATCTATGGCAACTTCACATATTATGGATCAGACAATGTTTTCACGGTCGGCTCCCCCCATCTGCAATCTTTCACTTCTTCAACTTCCGATGAAACCTATGGACCAGCCTCGGCAATAAACATCACCGCCAATTATTCGGAAAATTTAGCCACTGGTTCAACCATCACAGTTGTCCTCAATACTGGCGCCTCCGTCACGCTGGACACCATCACCGATAGCACAAAGCTGACCGGAACTTACACGGTCGGCGCCACCGGATCAGGACAAAATACTAATGATTTAACAGTATCTTCTGTTACTTCCCAAAATTCCTGCGATTCCAATTCCTACTGTAATACCAGCACCACCCTACCGACAAACAATCTTGCTGCTAGTGCGGATCTGGCCATTGACACGACGGCTCCAGATTTCTCCGCGGTCCTTCCCGTTGCCTCTAGCAGCATCAACAGTGTCACCACAACATCTGACATTTCCTATACCCTTTCGGAGACAATCGAAAACGGAACAATTATGATCACGCAAACCGGTGGATCTGGAGACGGAAATTCTCCCCACACTTGCACCCTGACCAGCGCGGCACTTTCTAGTGGAGCGCATAATAATTTTGACACAACTGCTTGTTCCGGTGGAGCAATCACATTGGTTGATGGAGCCATCTATACTTTCACTTTCGATGGCGAGGATGCTCCGGGTAATGCTGCCTCCACAATCACTCGCACTAGTGTCACTTTTGATATTAGTTCTCCTATATTACAATCATTCACGTCTACCACAACTGACGGAACATACGGTCCGACAGCAAATATAAATATTACTGCTAATTATTCAGAAAATTTGGCTAGCGGTTCGACTGCCACTGTCGTACTCGATACCGGCGCTTCTGTCACGCTCGATACAATCACTGATAACACCAAACTCACCGGAAGTTACACGGTCGGCGCAACCGGTTCTGGGCAAAATACCAGCGACCTCCTCGTGTCTTCCCTTACTTCACAAAACAGTTGTGATGGTGCGGGAAATTGCCAGATCGGAACAGACGTTCCCGGCACCAACATTAATGCTGGGTCTGAGCTTGTCATCGACACAATTGCCCCGACCGCTCCGACTTCCGTTCTTTTTGTCACCGATCCAATCAATAGCACAAATACAACTAGCACTACATTGCGCATCATTGGCGAAATAAATTCAACAATCTACTATTCCATCGATGACACTGACGGAGGGACTTCCGCCGTAACGGGAAATATCGCGATGGAAGGAGACGGATCGACTGATGTTACGAATATTAATCTTTCCGGTCTTACTGATGGAACATTGACCGGAGTCGCCTACTTGCGTGATGCGGCCGGCAATAACAGTGGCAATACTCAAGATACTGTCACTAAGGATACAACCAACCCAACTTTCACCATCCAATATTATTCCGATGCCGAACTGACTAACTCGCTAGGAGACAATCCCCATTTAAAAGCGGGAATATATTATTTGAAAATTATCTCCGGAGAAACATTAAACGCCACACCAACTATTTCTTTCGATGCCCAAGGCTCCGCTAATGATATCAATGATGCCACGACAAGCTTTGTGAGCGGAACTGATTATACCTACACGCGCACCATCGCATCAGACGTCGCGGCTGACGGAACAGCGCTAGAGACTATCACAATTACCGGAACAGACGCTTTTGGAAATACTGCTAATGCTATCGCCCCAAGCGACGCGGGAACTAAGGCGGCTTACACTGATACAATCAAACCAACGGTTAGCGGTTCAGTTCTTCCAGTCAATGCCAAAGCTGGATCCGTCACTGTCGATTTAACTTTCGATGAAAATGCCAATCAGCTGATTGCTCCGACGGTAGTTTTGCGAAAGCAAGATAGCTCAACCCTTCCAGTCACGGGAAGTTTCACCGGACCGACAACTTGGTCTGGTACCGCTACAGTAGCACCATCGGATGCTAATGGAACAACCACGCTAGAAGTCAGCTTTGCCGCTGACTTGGCGGGAAACGTGATGAACGCTAATAATAATGTCACAACTTTCACGATTGATACGACTAACCCAATCCTCATTATCAATTCAGGGGTCGACGTCGGACCGACCAAAAATGACACAATCAATATCACAACAAGCGATACTGGCAGCGGCGTGACCTCACAATTCCACGGATTTAGCAGTGATGCAACTTGCGATACCGACGATACGATTGATACGGCTTTCGTCAGTGGATCAGATTTTGTCATTAGCGGAGACCACACTGATTATCTCTGTTCACGCGCAATCGATAACGCGGGAAATATCGGTTATCAATTGGTCGGCCAACTTAATGTTGATAATTCTGTCCCTACTATAACTTCCGTTTCTTCAATGGTTTCCGATGAACGTTACAACGCTAATGATGTGATTGACATCAATGTCGTTTTTTCGGAAGCAGTCACTTCAGCTGAAGTGCTGATCACACTAGAAACCGGAACGACTGACCGCACTTGCACATTTTCTATTAGTGATTCCGACACGGGAAGTTGCAATTATATCGTTCAAGCGGGAGACATCAGTGAAGATCTCGACACCAAATCTATTTCCGGAACAATCAACGACCAAGCAGGAAACACAATGGTCGATTTTACTCCAGACACAAATCTGGCTGACAATAAAGATTTAATCATTGACACGACTAGCCCGATAGTTAATATTATTTCTCCGCTCAACGGAAATCATGTCAATGGAGATGTAGAAATTTTCTTTTCCGATGATGATACAACCGATCCACAATGCTCTTTAGATAACACTAATTGGGTAACTTGCAGTTCCGGCGTCACAACACTGGCAGACCTGACCGACTGGGTAGCGCTTTCTGATGGATTATTTACCCTCTATCTACGCGATACCGACCTCGCGGGCAACATCGGCACTGACAATGAAACCGGAATCATCAAAGATACCGATGCTCCACGAATCCAAACCGTTTCCTCTAACCATGATAATGGACGTTTTAATGTCGGAGAGATTATCGACATTGATATTACCTTTTCCCGCAATGTCACTTCAACTGAAAATGTCGATCTCTATCTTGAAACAGGCTCGAATGATCGTTTTTGCACCTTTTCTGTCACTGATTCAAACATTGCCAGTTGTGATTACACCGTCCAACCGACAGATATGAGTGATGACTTGGCAATAAAATTCATCACCCCAGTAGTTGGAAATATCACAGATCAGGTAGGCAACGAAATGACTAATTTTACCCCGATAACAAACTTGGACGAAAATAAGGATATAATCATTGATACTCTCGGCGCCACTATTACAAATGTCACTTCCGGACACGACAATGGAGTTTTTGGCATAGATGAAGAGATTAATATCGGTGTAACCTTTTCAGAAATTGTTACCTCAGATGGGTTTGTGACAATCACCTTAGACACGGGAGGAAGTTGCACCTTTACTCTAACTAATAGTACCGATGGATCATGTAATTACGTCGTAGACGAAGGAGAAAACAGCACCGACCTTAATGTTTCAGCCATTTCCGGAACGATTAATGATCAAATAGGTAACTCAATGACCAATTTTGTTCCTGCGACCAATCTTTCCGCCAATAAAGAAATTGTGATTGACACAACCCTCGCCGGAAATCCCACCATCACCAACATCACTTCCAGTAAAGACGACGGCGCATATAAGGCAGGCGAAATCATCCCGATTGAACTTACTTTTTCGGAAGCCATCACTACCAACGGAGACGTGACTGTTACATTAGAAACTGGAGCGACTGATCGCACTTGCACTTTTAATGCCAGCAACTCAACTACTGCTAGTTGCAATTATGTCGTTGAGGCTGGTGATATCAGTTCCGATTTGGAAGTGAGCTTGGTTAGTGGTGTCATTGCCGACCAAGCCAGCAACCCAATGATTGATTTCACTCCTCTTGCTAACTTAGCCTACAATAAAAATATCGTCATCGATACCACCAATCCGGATGCGCCGGTCGTAACATTGCTTGACCCAATCAATGACGCCAATAAAAATTCTGCCACAATTACGGGAACTGGCGAAGCCAATACTTCAGTTAACTACTCCATTGATGACGTGAATGGAAATACTTCAGCTAAAACTGGATCTGGTTCAGTTGATGGTTCGGGCAATATCAACATCACCAACATCAATCTGACCGGTCTGGATGGCGGAACATTGACGGCGACGGTTTATCTGACAGACATCGCAGGAAACAGCGGAACAGTAGGAACAGATGATGCCACTAGCAGCGTTGCCTTACCCACAATCACCAGCATCTCTTCAGATAAAGATAATAGATCCTATTCCGTCGGAACAGTTATCGACATCGATTTCACCTTTTCTGAATCAGTCACCTCTAATGGAAATGTAACAGTCACTTTGGAAACCGGAACAAATGATCGCTCTTGCACCTTCCAAGTTACCGATTCTGACACAGCCAGTTGCAATTATGTCGTCCAAGCTAATGACGCCAGTTTAGACCTTGATGTCTTGTCTGTCTCTGGAACCATCCTCGATGGAACCTCAAATCCAATGGCCGATTTTATCCCACTCACTAATTTAGCTGCCAACAAGGATATTATCATTGATACCACCATTCTTTCTCTCGTTAGCTTCACTTCAGCTACTATTGACGGAAGTTATGGACCGCTCTCGACCATTAATATTACCGCCACTTACAGCGAAGCTCTCACTGTAGGTTCTAATATCTCACTCAGCCTTTCCAGTGGAGCAACAATCGTCCTTGATACAATCGTAAATAACGACACTCTTTCTGGAACATACACGGTTGGAACAGCTGGCTCTGGAGAAAACACGAACGATCTTTCTGTTAGTGAGATTACCGAACATAATAGTTGCGATCTCGCACTTAACTGCATCTCGGGAACAACTTTGCCCGGCATCAACATCGCGGACGGCTCAAATATTTTAATTGACGCTCTCTCCCCGATATTTAGTGAGGTTATGCCACTCAATTCAAGTAATATCGACAGCGTAACCTCCGCTTCTGATATTTCCTATACACTCTCGGAAAGCTTGGCTAGCGGATCAATTGTTATCACTCGAACGGCCTGGGAACTTGACCCCAACTCGCCACACACTTGCACCCTATCCGGAGCTCACCTAGCAAGCGGCCAGCATGAAAATTTTGACACAGCTAACTGTGTTGAAGGAGCAATTACCCTCGTTACCGGAGCCGTTTATACTTTTGATTTCAATGGCGAGGACGCTTTTGGCAATCACGCTACTGAAGTTTCCAAAACCGGCATTTCTTTCGGACTCGACAATATTCCACCGGTCATTTCTGATGTGTTAGTCACAAATATTACTTCCTCCTCGGCCACAATCACCTGGGATACCGATGAAAGCTCTAATTCGCTAGTCGATTATGGCACGTCGACCGCTTATGGAGAAACTAAGGGAGACGCAAATGCGGACACAACCACTCACAGCGTGGAAATTTCCGATCTCCTCCCAGGAACCGATTATCTTCTTCGCGTGCGTTCGATGGATGCATCGGATAATACTGCGCTGGATGACAATAGCGGGGCCGGCTATGCTTTCGCCACACTCGACATGCCAACCATATCAAACATCGATGTTACTGCGCTCACTTCCGACAACGCCACCATCAATTGGGATACTAGTGCCAATGTCTATGGCTATGTCGAATATGGAGTAACGACAAGCTATGGAAAAGTTATTGGCGACGAAGACACGCTAAAAAACGATCATACCATTGATCTTCCGGGGCTATTCGCAGAAACAACTTATCATTTCCGCATTAGAATCAAAGATACGTATGGCAACTATAGCGTCAGTGGGGATGAAACTTTTGAAACATTAGTCAATGCCGACGACAACGATCCTCCGGTCATCACAAATGTTGCCGTTTCCAGTATCACTTCTGCGCGAGCAACCTTCACTTGGACCACAGATGAACCAGCCAGCTCCTTTGTGGAATATGGCAAGACAACCTCTTATGGAGAAAAATATGGTAATGACATCTTAGCGACTGACCATTCAATTACCCTCCCCGCCTCCCTCGACGGAGAAACACTCTATCACTTTCGTGTCGCCTCTTCCGATTCAGCCCGGAACGAATCCGTTTCGTCTGATGAAACATTTACAACGCTAACAGGCTCGAGCGATAGCGACCCCGCCAGTGGAGGATCTTCTTCTAATATCTCGGGCATCAAAATTTCCGACATCACAAGTTCTACTGCCATGGTCCAGTGGAAAACCAACCAAGTTTGCAATGGAATAGTCCGCTACGGATTGGATAAAGAATATGGTTACTCCACCGCCGAAGACACGACTATCGGTTCTCTTGATAAGTTCGAAAAAAACCATGCGGTGCTCTTGACCAACTTACTCTCCAACACAAAATATAACTACCAAGTGATTTCCTATGACACGGTCGGTAACATTTCCGTTTCCGGAAATAAAACTTTCTCTACCTCAGACCTCTCTTCGATTTCCAAGGTAACAATCGAGAGTGTCACCCTAACATCAGCCGTCATTCTTTGGGAGACCGGCGAACCAACGAACTCCGAGCTGGAATATGGACTCTCGACCAACTATGGACAAGTGCAAAAGAACAGCAAGCTTTCTAATTTCCACCGGGTCGAACTGAAAAATCTCGCCAACGACCAGACTTACCATTTCCGAATCAAAGGCAAGATTGAAAATTCCGGACTGATCTCTTCTGATGATTATGTTTTTGCTACCTATCCAAAACCAGAGGTCCAAAAATATGAGCTGAAGGAGGTGACTGATTATGAGGCGACTATCAGCTGGAACACTAATATCCCGACTGAGTCCAGCGTGGAATATCTAAATATTAATAACCCGGAAGACAAGGGAAGCCAAGGCTTTCCCGAGGCAAGTAGCACGCACGAGCTGACTATTATCGGATTAGAGCAAGGTAGTGAATACGAAATGAAAATCAAAGGAGTGGACATCAATAAAAATGCTTTCGAATCAAGTCCCTTTACGGTCAAGACTCAAAAGGACATCACGCCACCTGTCATTTCCAACATCAACACAGAATCCTCTTTGGTAAATAAAAAGGAAAATCAAGTTCAATCAATCATTTTTTGGAAAACCGACGAGCCGGCCACTTCGCAAGTATTCTTCGATATCGGAATGAACAGAGCCGAAGGCTACGGACAATCTTCCAAAGAAGACACCAACCTAACCACCAACCATCTGGTTGTCTTGCCTGATTTAAAACCCGGACTAGTTTATCGTTTCAAAGTTGCTTCAAAAGATAAAAACGAGAATCTCCAGGAGTCCGACACTTATTCCCTGCTCACGCCAAGAAGAGACCAATCAGTTATCCAACTAATCATCGCCAATTTCGAACAGACCTTCGGTTGGATGAAAAATATAAAATTAAACAAGTAATAATCTTTTTTGAATTTAACTTATGCACGAACATAGCCAGCCCATCAGGCCTAAACAAAAAATTGTCCACATCCAAAGGACAAGCAATCACTCCCTTCATCATGCGCCTCCTAAAAAATTAAGCAGGAATTACCTCCCACTGATTTTTTTGATAATTTTCATTGCTCTTAGCAGTTGGGGAATTTCAAGATATTTCTCCTATCGTGCAAAAAAAATATCCGCCCAAAATTATACTCAGGGCTTGGCGGATTTGACAGCCGGAAATTTTAGTGAAGCGACCAAGAATCTGGAAAAATCAATCCATAGCGGTAATGTTACCAGTGACGCACTTTTGAAATTGGGCGTTTCCAAGTATAACCAAAAAGATTACACTGGAGCAATCGAAGCCTACGCGAAAGTCTTGGAGAGAGATCCGTCGCACACAACAGCCAGTAATAGCCTCGGTAATGTTTATCGTGACCAAAAAGATTTTGAAAAAGCTAAAGAGCAATACCAAAAAACTATCGGAATTGATTCTTCTTTCGCCCCCGCCTATGCCAATCTCTCCATTATGCTCCTTGATCTCGACCAAAAAAAAGAAGCCCTGGAAATAGTCCGGCAGGGCCTGGAAAAAATACCCGAATCGATGGAATTGAAAAATATTCAAACACTCCTTGAGCCGGAGGAATAGAAGCTTCAATCAAACTTACTTTTTTAATTTAGGCTTTCTCGCAAAAAAGAAAACGCCGACCGCGAAAATTGCGCCCAATGTGTCCGCAAGCATATCTTTTTGCGCGTCCCAGATGTCGCCTTGGCTTCCAAGATAGGCGATCCCCGCTTCTGGGTTAGCCAGCGCGGCATAGACCCATTCGATTAGTTCGTAACTCATCGCCACAGTCGCGATGGCAAAAATCGGATAAGTGAAAAGTAAAAATTTGCTAGCCACTAACTTTTTTGATGCTAGCCATTCCACAATCAGAAAGGCATAAAACCCAACTGTGAAATGCGCGATGCGATCATAGTGATTTCTTTCAAAGCCAAAAAAATCCGTCACGAAGTCAAACGGAACCAATGCAAAAGTATAATGTCCACCGATAGTGTGAAGATAAATCAGCACACTAGCAAAGAGATAGGCTAAGCGAGAAAAACGGATACCGAAAAAATAAAGAATCACAATAAAAGCAATAATAATCCAAACGGTCAAATTTTCCACAAACCATGTCGCGCGATCAATCGGATTAAACGCCAGCGCCGTGAACAAGACCACATAAATTCCCAAAAGCCCTAAGATAAATTTTTGATTTGAATCAAGTTTTTTATTTTTCATCTTTTTGTTTTTATTGATTACTCCTTGATTATATCGCTAAAAACAAAAAAAACCAATCAGGAAAGTCAAGAAAAAAATAATTTGGCTTATTTAAGTGTTATGCTAAGCTAAGATGGATGTATATTTTTTCTAAAATTAAGAAAAATAAATATTGGTCGACAATCATTTTGGTCGGATGTTTTTTGCTTGCTACAGCTCTGCGCGTACACCACATTGCGCTTCGCCCATTCTGGCTTGATGAGGCTCATACGGCAAATTTGTTACCTTCAGCTTCGCTAGCGTTTGCGGTACAAACTGACAGCTGCCCGGCCTATTTCATCCTAATGCAAGGCTGGTCATCTTTTTTCGACAATTCAGAGCTATCATTGCGACTACTTTCCACTATATTTAGCCTATTTTCAATTTTCGCCATCTATCTCCTTGGCAAGCAACTTTTCAGCCGCAAAATTGGATTATGGTGCGCTTTTCTTTTGGCCATCAATTATTTCAGTATTTTCTATGCCATCCAATCACGCCAATATTCACTTATCATCTTAATCAGTGCCCTTTCCAGCTTTTTTTTGGCTAAATTCCTAAAAGAGCAGAAGAAATCTCAACTCGTTTTATATGCATTCTTTTTGACTTTTGGGATATATCTCCATCCGTGGATGCTTCTTGTTGCCGGCGGACACTTTCTCTGGGTCGTAATGACTAAAAAAACAAGTTTGAAAATTTTTTCTTTGGCCGGTTTTTTCATTTTTCTGGCCACCATCCCCTATCTCCAAAAGCTGTTAGCCTTCAAAAATGCCGGAGTTAACGATTGGATTTCCCCTCCCACCCTTATTACTTTCAAAGAAACTTTTCACTATTTCGTCTATGGCAGTGGATGGCTTTATCTTCTTTTAGGAATTATCACTCTCTTTGCAACATTTTTCGCTTTCAAAAAAACCGAGCAACTGGAAAAAATAAGCTACTCCATTGAGGAAAATAAATTTAACGCGGAAAATATTTTCGGTTTTTACTTCATTCTTACTTGCCTCTTTTTGCCAATCATCTCCGCCTGGATTATTTCCCAATTTTTTCCCTTCTATGTTCCGGGACGCTACGAGGCTCCGGTACTGCCGGCTTTCATCCTGCTTTGCGCCTTTCTTTTTTCTCAATTCAAGTCTGAAAAAACAATCGCGCTCACAGTTTCGCTTCTTTTGCTATTTAGCTACTATTCAGTTGATGCGGATAAAAAATCGATTGCGCTTTTGAAAGTTAATGATAGAACTGTTACGGAAAAAATTGTCGCTACTGCCACCACGGGCGACACCATAATTTTTACCGGTCTCAGTCGCCCTTCTTTTGATTATTATCTTCCCCGAGTTAGTCTGGAAAATAAAGAATTTAACCTTATTTACTTCCCTGGAGAAATGGCAATGCATCCAGCCACACAAAGCATCAGGGAACTGTTGAAAAAAAAGCCGGCTATTGAAACAGAAGCAAACAACCTAGCGCAAACACTAAAAAATAAAAAAAACACCAGCTCTATCTGGGTTCTCTATAATCTCAATAATCCTATCAGTGAAATTCTGCTCGAAGCA
>Ga0172379_10009463_pt1 | contig 12021 bp, 10 predicted proteins | sample GrowelOW334metaG_FD_119756 | JGI IMG/M metagenome (GOLD analysis project Ga0172379, IMG submission 119756) | Groundwater microbial communities from an aquifer near a municipal landfill in Southern Ontario, Canada - Groundwater well OW334 metaG | ecosystem: Environmental > Aquatic > Deep... | reverse complement strand
TAGCACCAACATTTTTATTTTTTATTTTGCTCCGCCATAGTCCCGACGTGACGTCGAAGAGATGGAGGAAAACTACTTAAACTGATACTGGGATTATAGCATAAAATGGAAAAGGTGTGCAAGCGATTATTTTATCCCAAAAATATCTCTTTCGACGATAATCTTTTTTTCATATTCCGACGCTCTTTGCGCTTCCCGCTCGACAATCTCTTGAAATTTTTGACGATCAAATGTCACTTCTTTATCCTTGGTTTTCAGATACGCTCCCCGTTGCTCTTCGCCCCACTGATAATCAAAAACATAGGCATACCAGAGATAGACGCAATAACCGGATAAACCGAAAAACAGCGCGAAAACAAACCATTTGAAACCGCCGGAAAAAAATTCACTAATCTTTTCCAGAAAAACTCCCGAGGAGATCGTTTTTTTTAATTCGTCCAGTTTTAACATTTATTCCACATAAATAATTATATTTAACAAACTTTTAAGGATGGGCTTTGCTTCTTCCACTTTGGGACTGCCGGTATCGGACGTCGGCGCTGGAGAAAAAAACACATCGTTCGAGCCGGCTTTTTGATTTTTGGGCGAACCGTCTTCATCCAGAAAAGATTTTTGCAAATCAAGAGAAATAATATTCACGTAATATTTATTATTCTCCAATCGATGCACGAAATTCAAAAAACTTTGATAATCTCCCCAAAGACTAAGCTGCATTGTAATGTATTGTCGATAACTCAACTGTTCTTCAATGCTCTTTTTCTCGTCTTCTTTGGTTTTTTTTGCTGACGGCTTAGCTCCCTCTTTGGCCAGTAATTTGTTTTGATCATCGTTGAGAATCTTAATCTCGATTCGGTTATTCGTTGCTCCCGCCAATTCTTCGATGTAGCGGATAAAATCAACCTTACTATCGGCGGACAGGATTATCCCGACAGCATTTTTGTTTCTTTCAAACTCCGCGTTCGCCTCTTCCATTTTGGGAATTTTTTCTATCTTCAATTTTTCCAAATCATTATCCGTAATTTTTTGCTGGATCAAGTCCGCCCTGGACTGAATTCTTTTCACCAAAAAAGCGGTTGCCCAAAAAAAGGCCGGCGCCACGATCAAAATAAAAGCGACAATGCTGATACTAATCCGATGTTTTTTCCAAAAAATTTTCATTGGCTTATGAATTTCAGGACTTACGCATTTGCCGAAAAACAGTTCCGCACGTTTTCCCTGTTAGCAGAGAAAGTCTTTGATAAACAAAGCTCGGGCTAACCAAAACGAGAAAACCGCGCTTTTAGGAATTTTTTGAGGTAAATGCGTAAGTCCCATATTTAATGCATTCTTCTTTAATTTCCAAATCAATTTGAAAAACAATATTTTCACGAGAAACTAAATCGGAAAGAGGCAAGTTGACATTGGAAAAGCAAGCCTCTTTAGCCAAATTATCCCGAAATAGCAACAAATCATCCCGTGTTTTCGCTTGACCGGACAAAAAAAGCGCGTAATTTTTCGTCGCTATCCCGCTAATTTCCACACTTGGCGGAATCACTCCGTCCAATTTTGAAAATAGCTTGGACCAGTAGATTTGACCGGAGGTGACGCCGGAAATCTTGGAAAGCTTCGCGTTTATCTCCGAAAATTTACCTTCGTAGTATTGGATCGTTTCATATTGCGTTTCCGTGCTTTCATCACTGGATCTTTCCGAAACCAACCGAAGATTCAGATCGAGCACATAATTAATACCGAGAATAAACCCGAAAGAAAGCATCGCGATGGAAAAAATTATCACCTCCCATGCCAAAACCGTCCGAAAGCGCTCAATCAAACGAATTTCTTCTTTTCTGTTGGGTGGTAATAAATTAATCTTTATCTCCATAGTCTTTTTTTCTTATCGCCAACCCGATGGCATTGGCAAATTGGAGCGACTTTTCCCGGTTGATTATCGGTAAGCGTTCGCCAAAATTCAAGTTTACCCAAGGATCTCCGATATAGATTTTCTGTCGCAATCTTTTCGCGAGATAAGGAACCAGTCCTTTCAAATTCGCCCCACCACAAATGATAATTTTTCCAACTTTGCCAGGCTTAGTATTGATATTTTGATAGAAATCAATCGTTTTTTCAATTTCCAAGGAAAGTCCTTCGAGATAAGCTTTTATTGAGTTGAGAATGGAACCTTCTTCATGGCAACAGCCGACACCCTCGGAAATTTTGAGTATTTCCGCTTCTTCATTGCTAATACCCAGTGTCTTAGCAATCGCGTCAGTCACGCCATTGGAAGAAAAGGGAATGCTTGAGGTGAAAAAAGGCACATTCCCTTCCGCCACAACGAAATTAGTTCTCTTGGAGCCCAGATCAACCAAAAGAGAAACTTCATCCGAAGGAGCTGTCGCTTCGATGAGACTTCTGGTCATAGCGATTGATTCCGCTTCCAAGCCAAAGACTTCCAATCCCACCAACTCAAGCACCTCTAAGATATCGTCAACAATCTCTCGTGAAATAGCTACCGTCAAAACATTTTGTTTATCCTCCGTTTCACCAATTAACTGCCAATCGTAATAGACTTGATCGACCGACAATGGAATACTAGCTTCAATTTCCCATTTTATCGCTTCGCCGATTTCCGCTTGTTCCATTTTAGGGATAGCCAGCACGCGCAAAAAAACTTTTGACTCCGGCAACGAACAAATGACTTTTTTGGTATTTATTTTCTTCGGTCCGGCGGTTGCGATTGCCGTTCTTATCACTTTAGCCACTTTTTGCTTGTCGATTATTCTCCCCTCTTCAATGCAACCCTCCGGAATTGGCGCGATTGCATATGACTGCACAAAATCATTATCCCCTTTTTTCCCCAGTTGCAAAACCTTGACAAAAAGATCGCCCAGATCAATGCCGAAATAGGTGTCCTCGAAATTAATTATATTTTTTTGCAAAAAATTCATAATTTAATTATAGCACACTTTTTTCTTTTATAATTCCTCCCAAAGATCAACTGCGTATTCCGTGCCGGTGGGGAAATAGGGTGGCGGACAATAGAGCAGATTGTTGTCGAAATTATACACCCGCACCGCGAACCCATCATTACCATGAGCAAAAAACGGCTGGAGATAGGAAGCAATCGCGCCATTGAAAGTCAGAGAAGTTTTCCCGCCAAAACCATTGTCATTAATCCCCACAAAGCCATTTTGCGCCAAAAGTGCCGCATCAACAATAAAATTAGTTGGGCAATCATTGAGCACCAGCAGATTTTTTTGTGCCACTAATCCAAGCATATTGTTGCAGTTATAGGCCGCGTAACGCAGATTGCTATTACTAACTCCGATATAGAGATTTTTTTCTCCTTCGTCTCCACCGGAAAGATTGGCGGCCGCGATTGTCACGCGCTTGTTGTTAATCGTCCCACTCACCCAAACGTTGTCCTCCACAAAAATTACTCCGTCATTTACGATTGGGTAATTAGTCAAACATTGTCCGCTACAAGTACTGCAAGATGAAGTACCTCCGCTAGTCTTATAGTAACTTTTGATAGCAAGCTGGTTGTCATTATAAATTGATTTGACTTTGCAAGCGTCATAAGTTCCATCACTTTTGAGAATAATCCGCCAGCCCAAACCGCTTGAATTGAAATATCTTCCATAACCGGCGATGGCCTTGGTTCGCATATTGGAAAGGTCGGTTGTGATGCCCGTGAAACTAACTTCGGAAACGGGAAAATCCCTTCCGCCCATAAAAACATCCGGCCGGCTTGGCACGGTGCCACTCGGCCAGGGATAGCTGGGAGCGGTTGGATCCGCCGGATTGACTGTCGTATGCACGCCAAATTGCTTTTTGCTTCCTCCATACGTAGAATCATAAAACGATGGCAAAAGTGAACTGACGGTGTTGTGCGCAAGACCATCAAAACGAATTCCACCATTGGAATGCACTTTGCCAAAAACTTCCGCCTCCTCTCCAAAATTCATAAAACTATTCGACAAAAAAGTGTATTCGCTCCAAGAAGGACGCCGAAATCTGACAGAAACTGTTCTTCTCATCGTAGGCACTTTATATGACCAACCAACCGATTGAACGACAATCACCGTGGAGCCGGCAGTCGGCGGAGTGATTGTTAATTGATAGGCTCCGATGCCTTGATAATCAACTTGCGCGGGAGAAAAACCCATCGGACCGCCGGTCTGCAAAAAATTATTAATCTCGATGGCGGTTTTTCCGGAAGTTTCGTGCGCCAGATACCAGCGATAATAATAGACTCCGGCTTCAGCGATTTGAAAAGCTTTTTCTTTTTCCACTCGATTGAAACTGAATTTCAATTGCGCGGAAATATAGTCCAGCATCGAAACTAAAAGAATCATCACAATAGTCATGATTACTAGCGCATAGACTAACGTCGAACCATTTTTATTTTTTATTTTTTGTCGCATACTTTTATATTTACACCCGCCTCATACGGGCTTATTGTTTCATGTTTCATGTTTCATGTTTCATGTTTCATGACCTTAATCATATTCATTCAAATTCCGCATCTCGACAAATGATTGCATTTCAATATTATCCGGCGCGCGATTAGGATCAATGTTTATTTTCAAATGAATCTTTAAAAGACGAATACTGGGCGCGCTGGCTGGCATTGCCAAGGGGAGTTGCGTTGTGCCACCGGCATAATCCTTGTCATAGTAATAAAAAATCGGCTCCGCGTCAGTATTGACAATCCGACTGGCAATCGTAATAATCTCCTGATCCTGGTCCGGATAAGTTTTGGGCATTGTGGCTGTCGGATCGGTCACACCCATAAAAATAGTCTGATTACTTTTGTAGAAATGTAACCGTTCCGTCACGTCGTCCCGGTCATAATCGCCATAAAGCACCAGATCATTATTCGCCGCTGATCTCACGGCATAGTCACCATTATCGGCTTGTCTCGCTCCTCGGATATAGTTGACCATTTTGCTCACACCCTGAGAAACCGTCATCGCTGATTCGCCCATTTCCAATGTATAGGCGTTGTTTGTCCAAGCATGATAAAAAAGCAGAGAAAAACCTTCCATGCCAATCGCAAAAATAGCAATCGCTACGAGTGTTTCAACTAGAGTTAGACCCTGCCTACCGGCAGGCAGGCTTTTTTTGTTTTTTATCATTTTATTTTTCCTGGACTTATATCGGAAGAGCTGTCAATGTTTTGGTTTCCAATTTTAACACATTCTCACTGATCGTCACGACCGATTCGCTGTCCGAAAATCCTTCCGCTGTGATTTTCAAAGTATACTCCCCGGCCAAAAACAAATCGGCCGAAACCGGAAAAAATACTCTTCCTTCCGAGGTAGCTGTCAGTTGCTGATCATAGCCCAATGCGTTAGTCAATCTCACGGTTGCGCCGGGAATCACCGCTCCATCGCTGGAAACCACAGTCACCAAAAGAGCCGTCGCGGTTTTGCTCGCCAATTTTACCTTAAAATCCAAAGTCTCATCAGCTGACATCAGGGAAAATGGCGTATCCGGGTTAGTATCGATTATTTCATAATCACTAAGCGTCGCGTCGACCAGTGAAAAGATATAATCACCCGGGCTGATAGCACTGAATAGTTTTTCTCCGTCAGAATCTGTCACACCATTCTCATTGAAATTATAGATCGGAGTGGGAGGGATTGTGAGCATATCGGTTCCCAATTTTCTTCCGCCAATCAGCTGAAAATTAGCACCGGAAATCGGCTGGTCTAAATAATCCACGCTGGAAATTCTCAGATTTACCAATTCATTTTGTACAATATTTTTGACATTGATTGTTCCGGTCACAACGGAAGCATGCACATCAATCGGCTCATAGGGCGTCTCCGGATAGGGCGGCATCGTGGCTACTGTTTCATAACCGGATTTTGTGACGGTGATTTGATATTTTTGAATTGAATCTCGCACCGTACTTCCCATGAAAGTCACGTTGCCCGTCGCGTCCGTTTCTTCATAGGTATTGATTCCCGTATCGGGATTTGTGATTTGCACTCGGGCGTTGGGAATCCCCGCTCCTCCCGGTTGATCACTGAAAATGTTCACGGAAAGAATTCCGTCCCCCACATGAGGCACCTCTTTGCCCGGCGGAACAAAACGCGAAACCAGCTCCACCTCTTCCGTGCCTTGCGCCCCGGTCCAAGAAACTGTGATGATTACTTTCTTGAAATCCTCAAACCAAGCCGTGTCGGCATAACCGATTCCATCAAAAGGATCATCCACATAGGAAACTTGCGTATGGATATGATAGTGTTTTGTGTTCTCGGAGATGTCCTGGTCTTGGGGAATATTACCGGAAATCGTGCCGCCAACCGTGCCGATATTATCATACTTAAGATTGCGCACAATCTCCATTCGCTCGTTGGCCACAGACAAAGCGCCCAAACGATTTTTGGCATCTTGGATATAGCGCAATCCAACGGAATAGACGGAATAGAACGTGACGGTGATGAGGGAAAAAATAAACAAAACAGTCAGCGCTTCAATGAGCATAAAACCCGACTTATTTATTGTTTGTTTTTTTAGATTTTTTTTAATCATAGTCTGTCAAATAATCAGTTTAATCATAGTTTAAGCATTTTCAATCCTTCCGCTAAAAGCTCCCTAACTTTTTGATCAATTGTTCTTCCAAGTCTCTTTCTATCCTGGATGTCGGAAATTAATCTGTCAATTTCTCGGTTGATTTCTTTTTTCAGATTTTCCACCACGCGCTCTTTGACAAATTTCGGCATCCATTTGCTTTGAAATATCTCCAGCAGTTTCATTTTTTCCTGCACAATTTTCAACTTTAGCTCCAGCTGATATTTTGTCGCTCTCGCGGTGATCAGTTTGAGATTAAAATAGTGATCAATATTACTTAGCATAGCACCAATATCCGTTTTTGACTCGAAACTGACTTTTGCTTCCGTGCTTTTATTGCCCGCTTCATCTTGAGCGAGAAGAGACAGCGTATGCGCTCCCAAATGCTCCAAGGCTAAATCAAGCTTGTTCGCGCTAATACTTTTTCCGTCCAAAAATAATTCCGTTTTAATTTTTTCTTTTGCGCTGATTTCATCCGTCGCGACGTATTTTATCGCTAAACTTTGATTGTTTCTGTAGGTTTTATTTCGCGGAGCAACAATTGTCGCCACTGGAGCAGTGTTGTCAATTTTTATTTGTAATGTTTTTTCCGCCTCCCTGTTTCCGGCCCTATCTTCAGAATAATATTTGACTAAATGCTCCCCGCCAGCCTCAAGCATCAAACTGACTCCGGATTGGTCCGGCGCTCCGTCGAGACTGAAAAATGTTTGCTCAATTTGAGATAAATTATCTTCGGCAGAAAATTTTATTTCCACCGCGCTGGTGTAATAATTATTTTGCCCTTCGACGCCCACAATTTCTGCGCTTGTCACTGGAGCGGTTTTGTCGATATTGATTCCGGCAATAGTCACACTGGCGGTGTTTCCCAGCGTGTCTTTGGCAACACCGGCAACTGATTGATTTTCTCCTTCTTCCGTCAAAAGCACGTCGGGGGTCAACTCCGCTATGCCCGACGCGTCTGTCGCTTCAAAATGAATTAGCACATTTTGCCTGTACCAGCCATTAGCATTCGGTTCGCTGGTCACTGCTCCGGTAATAGTTGGGGGGAGATTGTCTCGACTGGCATCTTCGACCGCCGTCTCGCTGACCGTCACAGCCAATGCTTCTTGCTTATCCACCGTTGCCGTTCCGCTGATTTCAACTGTCGATTCCAGAGTTTGTGCTTGCTCATCATCCACTTCAAAAATTTTAGTCGCTTCAATTTTATACTCTCCCATTCCCGTGCCCTGCGTCAAGATTTGATACTCGCCATTGCCGGGATTGGGAATGGTGATAAATTCATTCTGGGTGTCATAACCGGAATAGAACGCCCCGGGAATTTGCTCAAAAGTTCCCCCGGTCAAAAAATTCTTCCCCATCTTTTTGCCATCCGGCGCGATAATTTGAATGTCGATGGGAGAAAAGACGTTTATAAGCAGTATATTGGGAATATGCGTCTCCACAACCGAGGTGCAACCGCTTCGACCGGTCAATTCTTCAAAAATCGCACATTGCGCCACTGTTGGAAGATCATTGTGCGTTGAATTTGTTCTCAAGGTTTTATTCGCCAAAATATCTTCCGCGCTTCTTTCGGGAACGGTTTCATCTCCCTTGTCATATTTTAATCCCTGATCTGTATTTTTATTATAGAAGTTTTCTGGCATTCCATTATCCCATTTCCAATCAATACTACTATTTATAACATTCATCCTCGAAATAGTGCTTTGATCATTACCCACAATCCCAATGATATTGGTAAAATTTACATTTTTCAATTTTTCCAAATTTGGCCCATCGTTTAAATTTTCCAAAAAGATATTCCGCGGATAATTATCTGAATAACCGCGTAGAGCATTTTGGGCAACATCAAAAAGATAGCTATAATCCGGGAGTAGCTCTTTTATGGACGGAACCTCTTCTCGAATATAGTCATAGAGATTCGTATAATGATTACCATTATGCAGGGCTTCCATTTCAAAATGGTGTTTCATAATTTTATCTTTTCTCGAGAAAAATCCCTCCCCCGCTTCCCATTTTAAATAAGTTTCCGGGGAACCGTGATGCGGTGTTCCCAGCGTGATCAGTTGGTCAATATTTTCATAGCCTTCATTTTCAATATAGGCTCTTGCCACCAATCCGCCCATACTGTGCGCCACCAAATCAACTTGGGAAATTTTGGTAAGATTCATGATATTCGCAACTTTGGTTTGCAATTGAACAGCTGAATCAGTATTTTCTTTCCGCCAATCATAGGGAAATTCAAACAAGTTCAAATTTTTTTTGTATCCATTGGTTTCCAGGGATTTCACCAAATCATCATAGGTATGCAAAATCGGATCCAATTTCAACTGTCCTGCCACCTCCGTCGAACCCATAATTCCCGGGATGATCACCACCGGATCGGCAATCAAGCTATTCGCTCGCGAACCTTCAAATTGGAAAGCTCCGCTAATTTCCTTTCCATTGCCCTCGTTACCGGGTATATCCTGTACTGGTCCAAGCGCCCCATCATACCAATTATTTTTAAGTAAGCACGTATCAACACAACTCAATCCTCCCGTCTCGCAATGAATTTCCGATTTTACAGCCAAAGAATCCTCGTTTTTTTCAAAATTGGAATTAACTATTTCCAGATAACTATCTTCGTTATACTCTTCTTCCCAATAGTTCACTGCGACATCGGCATAACGATTATTCCTGAATGTGCAATTTTCCATATGCACTTTCCCGCTTTTAAATAGCAAGGCGGGTTCTCCATCATCGTAAGCATAGGCAGAGGGGATGAAATTATACCAATGAGCAACACAATCCGGACAACCGGAATTCCAGCCATTCCCGCCACCAGCTATTTCAACATAGCGCAAAAAAGATGGCTTCACTGGAGGAATGCCTTCCCAATTTTCCTGGCGAAAATTGATCAAATAACCTCCGCTTTGCGAAACAGTCCCAATCGTAATCGGTTCAGCCTCAGTACCCTCGGCAACTATCCTTCCACCCAAGACCTCAATGCTGGCGATCCAATCCTCTTCAATCTCGCCCAAATTAACCTGAGCGCCCTTTTCAATTGTCAGTGTTGCTCCAGGGTTGACATAGACGGTTTTTTTGATATTAAGATCATCATTTTTGTGCCAAACGGTATTTTCCGCGTATAAATCCAGGCTCTTTTCATCTTCCTCGTTTTCTCCATTCACCTCGTCAGCCCTAGCTTGAGAAAAAAAGAAGAAAGCAAAAATAAAAAGCCAAGCGAAAAATATTTTAGGTTTATTTATTTTTTGTTTTAACATATTTTATTTTTAAAAAATTACATATTAAAAAAGCTAGCCACAAAAAATTAAAAACTGGCCACACATTTATAGTAAACTTAAATAACCACATTACATCATAATACACCGCAAATCTATAACTGATACTTTCGTAAATAACATAATTAGTCAAAAGAGACAATATGAATAAAGCTACAAATATCTTTTTTGAGAAAATATACACGCCTAGCGCGATTAAAAATGCTCCAGTTAAAAGATAAACCATTAACTCTAAATCCGCACTCGGACTTGACCAAAACATACATTTTTATCCCCCAACTCCCGCAAAAATATTTGCTGAAGTAAAGGTTTTTAAATTTTAAATATTTCAAAGTTCACTACTTGATATTATCCATCAAACTATACATCGGTTGCAACATTGAGATGGCGAAAAAGCCGACGGCTCCGCCGATAAAGATCATCAGCACCGGCTCGATGATAGAAGACATATTTTTGGAAATTTGCGAAATTTCATCTTCATAGAATTCCGCCAATTTCAAAAGCACCACTTCGGTTTTGCCGGTTTCTTCTCCCACTTGCGCCATTTGCGCCATGAGCACCGGAAAAACTTTCGGGTTTTTTTCAATCACCGCGCTGAGACTGACGCCTTTTTGCACGTCTTCAATCCCCGCTTTCACGGCGGTTTTATAGTAATAATTAGTCAGCGTATTGGAGATGATAGTGAGCGCTTGGACCACCGGCACGCCGCTACGCAGTAGCGAGCTATAGATCCGAGCAAAACGAGCGCAATTCACTTTGATAACCATATTTTTGATCACGGGAAGATTGATGAGGATAAAACCCAAAATCTTTTTGCCTCTTTCCGTCGTCAACAGAAATCTCAACGTCGCGCCAAAAATCACAAAACTCACTGCGACCAAGATATAGTGCGCCCGCAAAACATTGCTTAATCCGATGACAAACTGCGTTGACGCCGGCAAATCCACTTTCATATCCGCGAACACCCCCATCATTTTGGGCAAGATGTAGGTGAGCATCAGAACCGCGATTCCGATCATCGCCACAATAATCACCGCCGGATAAGTCATCGCCCCCTTAATCTTGCTCATCAAATCATGTTCTTTTTCCAATTGAAGCGACAGGATTTCCAAAATCTCTTCCAAGTTTCCGCTTGACTCACCCACTCGGATCATATTGACGAATAAATCGCCGAATACTCCGGGATAGCGCGCCAAGCCATCGGCAAAAGTCGTGCCGGCTTGAATATCGTCATAGATGCTCGCCAAAATTGCTTGAAACTTTTTATTTTTTGTCTGGACAGAAATATTTTTGACCGCCTTGGAAATGGGCAACCCCGAGGCAATCATCACACTCATATTGCGCGTGAACATCAATTTGTCTTTAAGCGAAATACTGAAAAAACGATCCAAGAATTTCACTCCCACCTCGCCCACTTTTCCCTCTTGTAATTCTTTGAAAGACGTTAAAATATACCCCTCGCCGCGAAGCTGAGTGGCCAAGTCCCGCTCATTTTTCACATCCAGCTCCCCCGTCTTTGTTTCACCGGAATAATTTTTGGCGCTATAAAAAACACGCATAGCTTTTATTCTTTGGTTACTCTTAAAATCTCTTCTACGCTGGTGATGCCTTGGATGCATTTGGCAAAACCGTCTTCAATCATCGTGAGCATTCCTTTCTCGCGTGCCTTTGTTTCAATCTCAGCTGAAGAGGCGCGCTCGGAAATCATTTTGCGAATTTCTTCGTCAATTTCCAACACTTCGTAGATGCCATTTCGTCCCTTGTATCCATCCATACATTGCTCGCAACCCTTGGCTTTATAGAGTTTGACGTCTTTCCATTTATCTTTTTCCTTCAAACTGCCACCCAGCACTCCGCTTTTTTTAATAGCGGATAAAATCTTTTCCATATCATAGTTGTCGGAAAGTGTTTTCATTTCTTTTTCATTCAGCTTATATTCCACTCGACAATCATGACAGACTTTTCGCACCAAACGTTGCGCGATAATCACATTGGCCGTTGAGGCGACCAAAAACGGTTCCGCCCCCATATCCAAAAGACGGGGCAACGTTCCGGCAGCCGAATTGGTGTGGAGCGTAGAAAGCACCAAGTGCCCGGTCATCGCGGCGTGAATGGCCATTTCCATTGTTTCGTTGTCACGAATTTCACCCACCATAATAATATCCGGGTCTTGGCGAAG
>Ga0172379_10009462_pt1 | contig 12021 bp, 12 predicted proteins | sample GrowelOW334metaG_FD_119756 | JGI IMG/M metagenome (GOLD analysis project Ga0172379, IMG submission 119756) | Groundwater microbial communities from an aquifer near a municipal landfill in Southern Ontario, Canada - Groundwater well OW334 metaG | ecosystem: Environmental > Aquatic > Deep... | reverse complement strand
ACAATATTCTCGGTAAATGTTCCCACGCCTTTTCTTTGGTCATATTTTAAGAGTTTATTATTTCTAAAACTATTTTACGATCACTACCCCTTTATCAACTGGATTATTCTCATTGTGATAAGCCCATGTGCCAGCAGAAACAAAAGTAAAATCATAGATTCCTCCACGACCAACGGTCTTGCTTTGATTCATTTCACCATAAAGAGAGCTTGTCTTGTCATCAGCAAAAATTCTCATTGCCTTGCTTGCATTATTAACAAAGCGAACTGACTTACCAGCTTTAATTTCAAGAGTTTTTGGAACAAAGCCCTTATCCGTATAACTAATCAAATAATATCCCTCTTTTGTCATGGCTGGTAAGGTAGTCCCTGTTTTTGTTGTGCTTGTCACAGCCGATTTAGTTGTTCCTGTTTTACCAGCAGTTTCATTCGTACTGGTTGAAACACCTGATTGTATTTCGTTCTGCACAGGGGCCACTACCTTTTGACTTTGAAATAAATAATAACCAACTGCAACGACAATAACTACACCGATGATAATATTCTTCTTGTTTGTTAGTTCCATAATTTTAAGCAAATATATAATATTGAAGACGCCACGCGACTGTAGCCGTCTTATATTTAAATACTATACCCTCGTGAATATTTTTGCGAACCACTTTTCCACTTTTTAAAAATTATTATTCAATAAAAACTATCATCGAATTATTTGCGTTACAACAATTTATAAAGATTGGCGTAATTTCTGCGCGGAAACCGCGAGAAAAAGAGGAAACTCTTTTCTAGCTTCATCTTCTGCTTCACTTTTAGGACCTTTTTCACTTTTTCTATGAGATACCCATTCCTCCATCTGAGTAACAACAAATCCATTTTTTGAAAGCGCCTTCATATAAACTTGAAGTGGGCGGTGAAACGAGTACGTCACCGCTGATTTTTTTCCGGCGGCAGTTTCTCCTGGGTGCATGTCAATTTTAATGCGCGCTTCCTTAAGATAGCCGTCTAGTCGACGAAATTGTATTTTCTTTTGTCCGTCATAACCCCACTCAGAGCGCTTTGGTATACGAAAACACGGATGATTCAAAACAAATACAAATTTACCGCCTGACTTAAGAACGCGCGCCACTTCTTTAAGAGCTTCATCCAAATGCTCAATGTTCTGCAGAGCAAGAACGCAAACTGCTTTATCAAACGACGAAGCCACAGCAAACTCCATTTTCCCGGCAGGCGCTATAAAAAAAGAAATTTCTGGTGACTGTTTTTTTGCTTTTTCTATAAGCTCACGGGCGATATCGGCGCCAACAACCTTCGCCCCATTTTTCAAAAACAATCTTGAAAAATATCCCTCACCGCAGGCAACATCAAGAACTTTTTCACCGCTGTTTAAAGCAAGAAGTCGGAGTATATTTGGGGAAATAACTTTCTCGTGATAAGTATTTTCATCGGAAAGATGCTCTCGATACCAGTCAGCAACCTCGCCCCATGATGTTTTTTTGGGTTTTAAAGTCATATTCTGCCTATTATATAGGAGTCTTTATTTCAGCACATCCCACATAGCTGGGTCTTCTCCACCATCAATCTTAAATATCGAGACTCCACGCACACCAAGTTTTTTCGCAAGATCGACTTTATCTTTAATTGCTTTTGCATCGCTCCACCACACAATATTTGTAAAATTTGAAACATTGCTTGTTGATAAGTTTTCAGCGACTGTTGAGGTTTTTATATTCTGATCTGGGTTATTACTTGGTTGTGTAGGAGGTACTGTTTCTACCGGAGTATACATAAAACCTATTTCGCCGGAAGAATTTCGTTGGGGAGTTATATTAAGAGAGAGAGCAAGGTCGGTTGCGTACCTGGGGTTAAATGCCCACTGTAAATCATAACGATATCCGTATTCTGATAACTTTGTCACCTTATATTCATAACCATAAGTAGCAATGCCTATTGATATTTTCCGTTTAGAAATATCTTTCATCGCAAGCCTTATTGATTTTTCTACCCAAGCAGGATCTGCCACTGGTATATATGGTGCTGTGCGGGCACGATTTAAAACAATATCTATTGTCCCTTGGTCATATGTCATAAAGCGCACGCGGTCACAATATTTATTTATCGCCACAAAATCATTCGCATATCTAATATCCTTCGGAATATTGTCGTACCTAGAATCAAGCGGTGTACGTGCTTCAATAGTACACATCACCCACTTGTTTCCCATACGCTGATAAAGCCCTTTTAAGAAAGTAGAAAAATATGGTTTTGTTTCTGCTTTCTTACCCTCAAAATCAATATCAATACCATCAAAACCTTTTTCTTTAACTAGGGCGGCAATTTCATCCTCTAGGGCAATTCTAGTTTTTTGATTAGACAAAATACGATGCAACATCTCTCCGTTGCTTGTCATAACAGTTGGAATAATACGAACTTTTTTCTTCTTCGCTTCTTTTATTAAGGTAAGCCAAGGCTCTTCGTCCATCTTGGCTGTATCGTTTAAGGTGCCGTCATTTTTGATTGTATATCCAAATGGATTTAACTCTGTAAAAGTATCGAGGTGAACCAAAGCATCCGCGGTCCCAGTCGCCTTTCTCCAGTATGGAATCCAACCGGAAACCTCAAGTGTACTTTTAAGTGGTGGTGCTATTTTTATACTCGGTTTAGTTGTCGTGGTTGTTGCCCCATAACCAATAAAGGGCAGAAGCACAACAAAAGCCACGAGGGTACCCTTAATAATTGTGTTTGTGATTTTTCCTTTCATTTTATTAATTAAGATGAACTCATTATATCACCACCAAAAAACTATTTACCCAGAACAAATCTTGCTAAAATTATCTAAATGAAAATTTCTCCCGAAGACTTTTGAAAAAATAATTATCCTCTAGCTCCGCAAAAGTTACCAACTGTGGTGAACCAGAAATAATAATCTTATCTTTTTTCCTCAATGGGAACGTCGTATCGCCATCGGCTTGTAGTAAAACGTCAATTGACTCCCGTCCGTTCTGGCTCGCCAAAAGATGATGCTCTCTAAACTCACCTACAACAATCTCTACACTATGTTCTGGCTTTATAACAATACTAGGCGTTGGTAAGCCATGATCCAACAATTCAGTAATAACGAGACATTGAATATCTGGAGAAATGATCGGGCCATGAGCAGAGAGGTTGTAGGCAGTCGAACCTGTAGCCGTCGAAACCAAAATACCACTTCCTCTAACCGACTGTATTCCGTAACCACCGATTCCGACTTCGAGCTCTACAACCCCGAGCAAATTGTGCACCAACACTTCATTTACAGCAGACGCCGAAAACACCTTTTCCCCGTTTCTTATGACTTCCGTTAAAAGCGTTGTTCTCTTAACAGCCTTGTAATCTCCATTGAAAAACTTTTCCAGTGCGGTAAAAAAATATTTCTCTTCACGAACCGAGGCCAAGAAACCAACATTGCCAAGATTAAGACCGATAATAATTGCATTTTTTCGTTTTACCATTCGCGCCGCCTCTAAGATTGTCCCATCGCCACCAAGAACGATGATTGCCTCGGCGTTAAGAATTTCCTCTGTTGTAGAAATATTTTTAGAATCAAGCCATTTTTTAATCTTTTTTGCACAATTAACAGCCCTCTCGTTCTCTTCTCGATAAAACAGAAAAATATTTTTTTTTGAATTTTTTAGGGATTTTTTCATGAATTTCTGAGCAATTAAACTAGAATGAAAATATAGCATGAGATAAAAAATTCATGTACTATTCGCAAATGACCAATAAAAACTGGGGATTTGATGTGCGAGACATGGACAGAAACGTGCGCCCACAAGACGATTTCTATCACTACGCGGGTGGTGGTTGGCTCAAGAAAAATCCAATCCCAGCAACAGAATCACGCTGGGGCTCTTTCACTATCCTACGATACGAAACTGAAAAAAAGCTTAAACTTCTTCTTAAAAAACTAGACAGTAAACAGCATTTTTCGGCAAATACACCTGAGCAAATGATTCGAGACCTCTATCGTTCTGGGATAAACACAAAAGAGCGTACACGCCTCGGCATTAAACCAATCGCCAATTACTTAAATCTGATTGACGATATTAAAAATACTGACGATCTCCTTTCTTGTATCACAGAATTTCACGTTATTGGCATCAACGTTCTGTGGGGTTGCGACGTAGACCAAGACATGAAGGATAGTAATAAGAACATTCTTTATTTTTATCAAGGAGGATTGGGTATGCCGGATCGAGATTACTATCTTAAAAACGACAAGGAGTCGTTGCGTGTCCGCGATGCTTACCGTCCCCACATATCGGCAATCTTTAAATTATCCGGCGCTAAAAAACAAATTCACGGCGAAATGTCCGAGATAGTTTACAAAATTGAACACCGTCTCGCAAAACACTCAATGACAAAAGAGGATATTCACGAAGTCGAAAAAATCTACAATAAAAAAACCTTGCCACAACTCAACAAAATTGCCCCAGAAATAAATTGGGGAGAATATTTAGTCCGTATCGGGGCTGGCACACCAAAAACACTCATAGTTTGCCAACCTAACTTTTTTAAAGAAATAAATCGCTGTATCAAAGATATTTCTATCGAGGATTGGCGCATTTACCTAAAGTGGCACCTACTGCGAAGTATGTCTAGTTTTCTAACGCCAGCCTTTAAAAAAGAAAGTTTCCGTTTTTACGGAACGATAATGCTGGGTTCAAAAAAAATGAAGCCACTTTGGCGCCAAGTTTTATCTGTTGTAAACGGTAGCCTTGATGAGTTATTAGGGGAAATCTATGTCAAAGAATATTTCAGTGCCAGAACAAAAGACCGAGCAATTGAAATGGTGCGGGATTTATTTAGCGCATATGAGGCACGCATTAAATCTCTCGACTGGATGAGCCCACAAACAAAAAGAAAGGCTCTCCAGAAACTACACGCAATGGTTTACAAAATTGGTTATCCTGAAAAATGGAAATCGTATCGTGGCCTAAAAATAGACGCGAGTGACTATGTTGGAAATATTATTCGTATCTCTATCTTTGAGCACAATCGTGCTATGAAAAAACTCAGAAAGCCCGTCGACCGGAAAGAGTGGCACATGAGCCCACAAACCATAAACGCATACTGCAATCAAACAATGAATGAAATTGTGTTCCCTGCTGCAATTCTTCAACCACCATTTTTTAACCCAAACTCCGATGACGCAATAAACTATGGCGCAATGGGTATGGTTATTGGACACGAGATAACACACAACTTTGATGACCAGGGATCAAAGTTCGACATAAACGGAAATCTTAAAAATTGGTGGACACCAGCTGACTATAAAAATTTCAAGAAAAAATCACATCCTCTTGTAAAACAGTTCAACTCCTACAAAGTAGCGGATGGTGTCTCAGTCAATGGCCAATTAACGATTGGCGAAAATATTGCCGATTTGGGTGGTCTCGCCATTGCTCTTGATGCATACAAACTAAACCTCGCTCGAACTGGCCGCCATGATATAGCGGGATTTACTCCTGAACAAAGATTTTTCCTCGGATACACTTTATTTGAGAGAGAAAATACTCGTCCTGAATTCCAAAAAATGATGGCAATTAACGACCCGCACTCGCCATCAATATTTCGAGTAAATGGACCTATCTCAAATCTTTCTGAATTTTACGAAGCATTCAACGTAAAGAAAGGAGACAAATTATATCGCGAACCAAAAGATCGTCTAAAAATTTGGTAATTGAAGAAATAGATATTAAAAAACCACAGGCTTTAACTGTGGTTTTTTAATATCGAAACTTAAGCTGATTTTCGAAGTTTCCTTAAATAAGGAGAGATGAAGTAATCAACCCCGTAATATCCAGCGACGCGCCAAGAAAGCATTAGGAAAATTCCTAAAATGAGAAAAATTGGATTAATACTAACTGTTCCAGCAAGTAAGAAATTGAGGTTCATAAATGCTCCAAAGAATGCCGCGATGCCAACAAGACATCCAACCATTAACCCGAGGCCGACCAAAACCTCCCCCACAGCAACCGCATTTGACCACAACATCACATTTGGTAACACAAAATCATTCAAAAAGGATGCGTACCACATCTGCACATCAGGATGTGCGCCAGAAGTTTTGGCTAAAGCTCCTTGTATAAATCCGGTCAATTTTGCTCCAGCTGTATAGCCAAACCATGCTCCATCTTGAACCTTGTCCCATCCTGCGGTAAACCACCCCCATCCAATATAAAGTCTAACCAAAAGCCACAAAGCCGCGCTCTTTGGACTTGAAAACAAAAAATGAGATATCGCCGACTCTTGAACAAAATGTATCGCCATAAAATATATTTAAAAAATTATTACTATCTACCACAATCACACACGTAAATTATACCCTATTCCCGAATCTTTTCCGACAACAAAGTGTTCTTAAAAAAATAACCTCCATTTCTGGAGGCTATTTTTTCTATTTAGGAAGTTTGGCTAGGTGTGTACACTTAAGACAAGCTGTTTGGCCATCGCGGGTTTTAATATATTTATAACCACAAGCACATTCAAGCACTTCGGTTACATGCTTCTTCTCTACCCATTTGCCATTTTTCTGAAACGTTCTAGTTGATGTTGTAAGATTTGGTTTCATATTATTTATGTTCAATAAATGTTAATGCTTTACCTTTCTTGCCCCCACGACCAGTTCGGCCTATGCGATGCACGTAATCATCGTAAGTCGCAGGGATATCATAATTGATGACATGAGAAACGTCTGGAATATCAAGCCCACGAGCAGCCACGTCGGTTGCAACCAAGACTTGTACACGATTGTCTTTAAACATTCCAAGCGAACGCTGTCTGCGAGCATGGTTTTTGTCACCGTGAATTGACTCCGCCTTAAATCCGCGTTCAACTAGTACATTTGATAACTTCTCAACGCCATGTTTTGTTCGCCCAAAAATAAGAACCTTAACAAACTCCTTTTGATTCAAAAGGTCATGGAGAGTATCAACCTTATTGGAAATATTAACCCTTACCACATCCTGATCCACATTTTTTGAAGTATCTCCTGTCTTAACGGAAATACGGACTGGTTCGTGTAAAAACTCATGAATTAGTTTTTCAATTTCTGGTGAAATTGTTGCCGAGAAAAATAGAGTGTGATGCTCTTTTGGCATTCCCGCCATAACAAAACGCATATCATTCACGAATCCCATATCAAGCATTCTGTCTGCTTCATCAAGAACGATGGTGCTAAAATCAGAAAGCTTAATTTTTGCTCGCTCAATCAAATCTTTTAAACGTCCTGGGGTTCCAATAATAAAATTATTTTTATAACGGAGTTCAGAAATTTGTTTTCCAATACTTGCTCCCCCGACACAGCACACAGAAAAAATCTTTGTACCGGTCCTTATTCCACGAGTAAATTCTTTTAGCTCCTCATCAATTTGAATTGCCAATTCGCGAGTTGGAACAACAATTAAAATATTATTCTTAGGATCAAGGCGAACTTTGTTTATAAGAGGAATAAGAAAAGCTGCAGTCTTTCCTGTACCAGTGTTAGCAATACCAACAATATCAGAACCTGAAAGAATGTGCGGAATAGCCCTGTCTTGAATTGGAGTTGGTAAGATATAGCCCTTTTTTATGATTGCCTCTTTTAGCTCTTGTTCAATATTAAAATCAGCAAATTGATGTTCTGGCTTGAAGTGCTCAATTTTTTCAGCAACAACAACGGCCTTGTTTATGAATCTTGAGAAATCAATTCTCTCGCCTCGCATTCCACTTCCTTTTGACTGACTGCGTGAGCTTCCACTTCTACTTCTACTATACCCTCCCGTACTAAAACGTGATGAACTGCCGCCACTTCTAAAAGAAGATGTTGGTCGTGAGTGTGATGAAGAGCTACCGCTCTTAAATGATGACGTTGGTCGTGATGTCGACGAAGAACTGCCACTTCTAAACGAAGACGCGGGTCGTGATGAATAAGACCCCTCTTTTTTAAAAGATGATGGTCTTGATTTAGAAAAAGGTTTTTTAGCACCCTCTCCAGCTCCAGATTTAATATTTCTTGTATACATAAAACGAATTAATTAGGGCTTTTTGCCCCCATAAACTACGGGTCATTAAGATAAAAGGCGACCGTTATGTCTCGCCAGTTTTTTAGATAAAGCTCCGATTTTGTGTGAGCCTTGGTATTTCGGGGAAACCCCTCAAAAACAAAAACCAATGAGATATTTAGTTATTTGAATATACTACACTCTAAATAGTGGGTTGTCAAGGCTAATATCTTCCCCGTTTTGTACCAATTAATACATTGCTCTTAGCTCTGATAGATGATAATCGAGGTCACTTCGTAGTGGATGATTTGGCCAAGCCTTCTTTATTGCCTCAATAATCTCAACATAATGCTCAATAAGATTCTCTTTTGGAACATTAAATCTGCGGAAGGTGTCGTCCCCTTCTCGGCGAAAATCTGAGATAAGTTCTGTGCAGTTTGCCACAGTGTCAGCCGCTTTTATAAGCAGGGAGTTCTTTGGGAGAGTGGCTATTTTTTTCACATTTTGTTTTTTGCGCTCAAGCCAAGGAACATGTCTATTTTTTTCGGTTACATCATCAACCATCTTAGAAACTTCTTCTCCAAAGCGTTTTTTAATCATCCCCACCGTGACTTTCTTGGTATCAACACTGTCCTCAACGGTATCGTGCAATATTCCAGCAACAACAACGTCTTCGTCTTTTGAAATACGAGAGAGGATAAGCCCAACAACAAGCGGGTGGATTACGTAAGGGACATCTTTTCCTTTTCGTTTCTGTTTTTGGTCAAGCTCGTGGACTCGAATAGCAACGCGGATAGATTCTTTGATTTTTTGAGTATATTGCATGTGAAAAAACAACTTTTATTAACAATGGAGTCAGCAGTATAGCAGGTCGTTTTAAAAATGAAACCTTTGACAATAAATTTTTAACAAAATTGATACAAAAAAAATACACCTTAATAAAAAACGGTGCATTTTAAAATGAATTTTATAGAAAAAAGTAATTAAAGCATTTGCCCAAGCTTAAACCCGACCCAAATTCCCAGAAATCCACCAACGGCAGTCAAAATAACCGAGGAAAAAGAAAATACGCTATCTCCCCACAGTAAAGGAAAGTATCCGCCGATAGCCGAACCGATGAACATTCCACCCCATATTAATTTTTTTGAATCTCCCACGAAAATTTAGTCTACTTTTTTCTCTACAACAATCGTGCACTTAGTGACTAGCGCTGCAATAGTACCTACAGCAGCAAGAGCTGGTGCCAAAATTGCTCCAACCGCGCCTATAGTAAGAGGTATCTCAATTAGGGTTTTTCCCTTTTCGTTCTTGATGATTATTCGACGGGCATTACCTTTTTTAACCAGCTTTTTGACAGTCCTAATAACATCCTCCCCAGAGACCTTAAATTCTTCAGTGTTATTTTTCATATGCCTATTTTACCGCACTTTTAAAAAACAAAAAGTGGTTTAAATATATTACTTAAGAGGAGCGGACGCAGCGGTTTTTGAGACGGCTTCGATAAGAGATTGACTCCTGAAAACCTTTGGAAGTTCGTTTCTCCAGTTTGGATTTTTGATATCAATGTCTGGATCAACGCCACGTCCTTCTATTGGCTGATTATCATCTCTTAGGGTTATGCTGTTCACGAGAAAAAGAGAATATTTTTCCCCTTGTGCGATGGTCGTCTCTATCGGATAAGTATTTTCAACTGTTCCCCAACCCCTTGTTGCCGTTCCGACAACATATGCCAACCCAAAGCGCTTAAATGCCGCAGTGGTGAGTTCTGCTGTTGATTGAGTCATGTTATCGGTAAGGATGGCAAATTCTTTATAGCGCTCAAGTTGATCAAATTTTGCCAAAACAGTACGTTGAACCTGATAATCCCCTTGATGAAACAAATCAAAAGCGTATTGCTTCTCTCCAATAAAAAGACCTAGAAAATACTGTAGAAAATCGAGCGCACCACCAACGTTTCCACGAAAATCAATTATCATACTGTCTAATTTTAGTGTCGTACTCGCATTGTTAACTATTACCCCAAATTCCTGCAAGGTGGTTGGAGAAATTTTACTAATCGCAAGATAAAGCGTCTTTCCCAAAACACGTCCAGAGACAGTTGGTTCTATTTTATTCTCATCATACAAAGCTTTTGAATTTTGGTCGGTAAGAACTTTGTGTGCATAGGTTATTTGCTCAAGTTCTTTCTTTGCTTCTGGTGTTCCATCCTTTGCAAGAACAGCCTCCTTTTCTTTAAACGCTTTTTCAACCACTTCTGGTGTTGCCCCCTTTTCTACACCAAGATTTTTATAAAGATCTGTTTCTGGGTTTATATTACTAACATTCTGTCTAAGAGCAGTCTCTTCCTTTGAAGAAAGTATTCCGTTTCTGCCAACCGGTTGGAGATTGTAAGTCACAACAACCAAAGTATCGAGAGTAAGCTTCTTTTTTGCTTCATCATCAGGAAGAGCTCCAATTGCATCAGAAATCATTTTAGCTGTCCCTGCGCGGTCTTTGGTAATTAGTGGTGGAGTACTTGAAGCATTCTGAGCTTTTTGAACAGAGAGCTGGAAATGTGTCGCGAGGTCTTCTTCTTTCATCTGGCTCCAATAATTTTTTAAAATACTGTCGTATGCCTCCATATCAAAACGAACGTAAGCATTGGCTTCCTCGGGGGTTTTGTATGTTATTGGCGCGATAGATGGATTGGAGTATTTATAATATCCAAACCCTGAAAGCGACAAAACGACAATCAGTGTCCCAATGAGAACGAAATTTCTTTTTAGAAAAAACATCATTTGTAATTACGACTATACCACGTTAAACAAGAAATCTTTTTGTGGACAACTCTATTTAACAAAAGAATTGGAACAAAAAACCGCCAGTTTGTGCAAAAAACAAAATATCACTAAAATGGGCACATGTATCAGGCATTGCAAAAAATCATAATCGCTGGAGTAATTTCAGTCACAGTAATTTTACTGTTGGACCTTACTTCACAAGCATTAATTGAAAAAAGTCGCCCACAAAAAACAACTCTATCAGAAAACCAAACAAAAGAAATTCAAAGAGTCTCCGCAGTAACACAACCTGTAGTATCTCAGTACATAAAAATCATTAACAGTTGTGGCCCATATTTTGCCGAACCATGTGTTAATGCTAGATCTGGACCAGGAGAAGGATATCCTGTTATCAGCCACTTGCGCACAGGCTTAATCCTAAAAACTTCTGGGCAAGTGGAGCGCGCTGGACGCGGTTGGTACAAAGTCGTGTTTGATGACTGGATTAGGTATCCAGAACGCGTGAATGAAGATTGGTTTGTATCTGCCGATTTTGTAGATTTATTTTCTGAAGAAGAAGAGTTGTTGCCAAAAAAGAATAACGATAAACCAAACACAAAACGAATTCTTGTAGACCGTGGAGACCAAATACTTTACGCCTACGACGGGAATGTTTTATTTATGAAGGAATCAATCTCAACAGGCCTTGAGTTTACCCCAACGCCTCGTGGACTATTCACTGTTTACAAAAAAACCCCAAGTCGTTATATGCAAGGTCCACTACCTGAAATTAGCGATCAATATTATGATCTTCCTGGCGTTCCGTGGAATTTATATTTTACCGAACAAGGTGGTGTCATTCACGGAGCCTATTGGCACGATAAATTTGGGCAACCTTGGTCACATGGCTGTGTAAATCTTCCACCAGAAAAAGCAGAAAAACTATACCGATGGGCAGATCTCGGTACAAGTATTCTTGTACAAGATTAATTTAATTCAACACCTTGAAAGAATTTAGAAATTTTTTATAAGAATCTGGGAAATTATATTTTTTTGCAGCATTCAATAGAATGTCGTGATACCAGCGTGAAGGCTCCACGTGTTCGCCACTTTTTTCAACAACTTCGTAAACTTCCGCCTCTATTTCTTTCCCGAATTCGTCTAAAACAACAGTGGTGAATCTTCGGTAACCAGTTGGATGCCCTTCATAACCATCCAATCTCTCTAAGTCATCCGAATTAAGTT
>Ga0172379_10009461_pt1 | contig 12022 bp, 12 predicted proteins | sample GrowelOW334metaG_FD_119756 | JGI IMG/M metagenome (GOLD analysis project Ga0172379, IMG submission 119756) | Groundwater microbial communities from an aquifer near a municipal landfill in Southern Ontario, Canada - Groundwater well OW334 metaG | ecosystem: Environmental > Aquatic > Deep... | reverse complement strand
ACCGCGGGCGCATCATCGGAAAGTCGGTGGAGGAATTCCAAAAGCACAGACTCTTTCGCCTCTGCCTCAATTTCCACACCTCTCACTCCGTTTATGACCCAGCCCGTAATGCCGAGTTCGTTCGCCAAGCGCCACACAAAGGGTCGGAAACCGACTCCCTGCACGGTGCCTTGTATCTTTATTTTAAGCCGTTTTTTCGGCAAGTATTTTTCTGTCATTTCTGATCTCCTGTCATATGAAAAATGTCAAAGTACTGTATATATTTTTACACCGTTTTTAACGATTTGTCAACCACGTTAGAGTTTTAACCATGCAATGAGTGATGAATTCGCTAGGGTTTACTTAAAATGCTCCGGAATCATGGAAACAAAAAACATAAAACTCTAACGTGGTCAAGAAAAATGCCCCGTCTTTGCGACGGGGCACGGTGTTGGTATCGGCAACTCTTATTGATAAAAATAATGTCCGCTATGAGCGAAATCGGCGACCTGATTCCAGATCTTCCAGGAAAGAACTTCGTCCTTCACTTTTGAAATCCAAGAGGGTTCATTGCTGACCGCTTTTACTTCTTTTACTGGAACAACGCAAGCTTGTTTCATTTGCAAATCTTTTGATATTGTACCCGCTTGATCCATCATCTGATGGTACTGAACGCATTTTACCCCGGCAAGATCAACACTATACCCATTCATGATAACGGGTCTTGCGGTATCATCGCCTTGCCATGTTTTAAATGGAACAACCTGGTATGTAGGAAACTCAGAGGCAAATTTTGGCGCTTCGGTTACCATTGATGCGACAAAATTTTGTTCAGTTTGTTTTTGGCTCATGATGGCGCTTTCAAATTCGGGATGCACCGCGAACATCAGCGCTCCGAAAGAGAAAAACGCGACAAAGAAAGCCAATATTAAGAGAACTGGCCACGGATTCTTTTTTGGTTTAAATGCTTCTTTCTTTTTTGTTGCCGGTACGACTTCTTTTGCCATTTCAATACCCTCCTTTAAGGTAAAAACAATGCACATTGTGCGAAAGGGCTAATACCCTTTTGCGTTCCTGCGTCAATTATAAGCATTTAATATTTAAAGTGTCAATAAGATTGACACACACGATACGAACTGTTTTACTTTACACAGGAATTCATTGTTATTTGAAACTTTGACAAAGAGGAAGACTATGTTTAACAGTCATGAAAAAAAAGCAGACCGTTCATTTGAAGTAATTTTCCATGAGCACATTTCCCTATCGGAAACATGCGCCGCGAAAGTAATGCAACTTTTTACCAACATGGACAATGTCGAGGGACGCATTCGGGAAATTGTCGACTTGGAACACGCCGGTGACAGGCTGAATCGCGAGATATATCGCACGCTTGATCTTTCGTTTTTTGCGAAAATCGAAAAGACCGACATACAAGAACTTATCCATCAGCTTGATGATATTCTTGACGGACTTCACGATGTGGCATATCTGACCGACATTTACGGTTTTACAAGCATACAAAAAGAAGCAAAAGATATTGTCGCTATCATTCAACAAATGGTGCCGATTCTCAAAGAAAAGATCGCGCTCATGATGACTCGGAAGGGTTTGTCTCTTGAACAATCTCAAGAAGGTCATGCACACATTGATGTACTTGAAACAAGGGCTGACGAAATTTGGCGGAAAGGAGTGAAACGTTCCTATTCAGAACATAACGAAAAAGAATTCTTTGCGCGCAAAGAAATGCTTGATTCGTTGGAACATGTTACCGATCGCTGTTTGAAAGCCATGTCGGTAATCGATTCCATCGTACGAAAAGAAATGCATTAACAGGAATAAATAATGGATATTATTTTAATTTCCGTACTTTTCTTGGTGCTTGCAGCAGAATTTGTGAATGGATGGACGGATGCACCGAATGCTATCGCCACAGTAGTATCAACAAGGGTAATGTCGCTTCGAACGGCAATCATTATGGCGGTTGTTATGAATATAATCGGCGCAATCTCCGGAACAGCGGTCGCAACAACAATCGGCACGGGGATCATTGATCCGTCGCTCATCACTCTTCCAATAATCGCAGCGGCGTTGCTTTCTATTGTAATATGGAGTTCCGTCGCAGCACAATTTGGTTTGCCAACCTCGGAAACTCATGCATTGGTCGCAGGCCTTGCGGGGGCCGGACTTGCCGTTGCGGGACCCGAAGCGCTTTTGTTTTCCGGATGGATAAAAATTTCAATCGGTCTTGTTGCTTCTTCTCTCTTGGGTTTCGGAGTCGCGTACGTCACCTCAAAAGCCATATTTCTCATCGGACTTAAATCTGAGTGGCGTCCCGGCCCTGCAAGAAAAGCTTTTAATCGGCTACAAATAGTGTCTGCGGGTCTCATGGCCTATAACCACGGTATGAACGACGGTCAAAAATTCATCGGTGTTTTTACTATAGCGTTGGTAATAGGCGGGGTTTTACCGGCTTTTAAAGTGCTTTGGTGGGTTGCGCTTCTGTGCGCGGTTGTCATGGGTATCGGAACTTCTTTTGGCGGGAAAGGTATTATTTCCATGCTGGGAGAAAAAATGACCAACATAACTTCGTGGCAAGGATTCAGCTCTGAAATATCCGCTTCGGCAGTTATTTTTGGCGCTTCACTCGCCGGCGTTCCCATTTCCACAACTCATACCATATCTACCAGTATTATGGGGGTGGCGGCATCGAGAAGAATGGGCGCGGTTCGATGGTTCCATGCAAAAAATATCGTCTATGCGTGGATCATCACGTTCCCGATTTGCGGCGCAATAGGATATGTGACGGCATGGATACTTACCAACGGACTTCCTATTGCTCAACATATCATTGTTCTTTTATCATAAATGTTAAACGACCCTTCGCGGGTCGTTTTTTTTGAACATAAAAAAATGGCTCCGATTTGTATCGGAGCCATTGAACTTTTTTATTTAAATATTATGATCCTGAATCGTACAGGTCTTCGATTTCATGAATGATCGTGTGAGCAATCTCATGAACATCAAGTTCTTCTGTCAGACCCATGCCGGTTTCGGTTTGTCCGGCTTGAACGCCGTAGAAAACTATTTTTTCCGGCAACGCGAGCTCAATAGCTTTCGCTAGCTCAAAGTTGTAGGTAAAATCGTTTTGATGAAGCGATACTTTTGGTCCGGATTTTTTCGCTTTTGCAAGCAATTCTTCCCCTGTAAAACGTATCGTTTCGCCTACGTGTTCCAATCCATCAACCGCATCAACGAAGAACACCGCATCGTACTTTTCTTTCGCCAAGTCTTCAAAGACCGACAAACCGGCAACTCCGCCGTGAACATAGTCGATGTTCCCTTCCACTCCGTGGTGTTTTATTTCTTCCACCACCGCGTGACCGATGCCGTCATCGCCCGCCATCGTATTGCCGATGGAAACGACCGCGACTTTCGCGTCTTTTGCAAGAGCGGCTCTCTTTCGGTTCTTCTTATCCAGATGCACCACATGCACTGCGCATGAGTTGCATGGATCGTAATGAGCGAGCAAGAGATCAAGCGTGTAAGAAATTTCTTCGTCGCTTTTTCCCCATTGCATGAGGTACGGCGTGAAATGTTCCAAGTCTTCCTGCATGCTTCCTGTGTTCATACCCGTAGGAATGATACAGTTCGCCCAGGTAACCAGACCATTTTCATCGTACTTGTACTCATGCCAGATGAGACCCCGAGGAGCTTCCAAGTATCCCGCACCATAACCGGCGCGAGGCTTAATGACAGGTCGTGCTTCTTTATGAAGACCGATTGCCAGAAGTTCGTCTATCGCTTTCACGACATCAACGAGCACTTGCCGTCCTTCGACCAATTGCGCCGCCGTATTCATATACGGATCGTGGCAAGGAAGTGAAAGCCCGAGGGTTTCCATATCCTTTTTGGCTGCTTCACACAATAAGTCTTCGTTCAGATTGAGACGCGCGAGCGCTCCAACCATGTAAGAACGATTGCTATCCGTGCTCACTTGTTTTGAATTTGAATTGTCCACGACATATTCGTGTTTGTATCGCTCAAAAGTCGCCGCGTTCATTGGCTTGTGCCATGAGGAACCGATAAGACCCGCATAGAACGGATATTTCTTATCTCCCCGAAGCGCGATAAATTCGCGTTCGCGGATCGGCAATTTCGGATTGTTGTCCTTTGAAATGCTGGCAAATATATTCACGAGAACACTATATGTTTCGTGCGCACTTGCCAAACGATTGCGAACCGCTTTCAATTCTTCCGCTTTCGGAATCTGGGTCATCCAACCCGGAGTGATGGTGGTGGAGTGAACTTCACGTCCGCCGACCAATCGCGCAAGATCATTGCCAAGCGTATGCAATCCGAGCAGTTGTGCCGCAAGCGCCGTATTTTCGGGCGATGCGACTGCAAACTCAATGATGCTGTTCAAATGAAGCAATCTCGGTGCCACCAGATCAAGCGCGTGAAGCACGTGACTGTTGAACATGTTTCCGTAAATTGCCAATTCTCTCAGACGATAGGTTTGATCCGATACTTTGAATCCAAACGCTTTCTCTGCAGCTTTTGATGCCGCGAGAGCGTACGGGAACGGGCAAACTCCACAGATACGAGAAACGATAACCGCAACTTCTTCCGCAGATTTGCCTTCGCAGATCGCTTCAAAGTGCCGCAATGGTTCTTCAACCACCAGCTTCACGCCGGTAACTTTTCCTTTTTCCGCGTAAATTTCAAACCCCATTTTTCCTTCCACCATCGGAATACTTTTCACGACGATGGATTTTTTACCGCCATTTCCTCCGTGTCCGTCACCAACTTCGTGGTGGCCGGCATGAAGGAGTTTGTGTTTTAGAGCAAACATATTATTTCTCCTCCTTTGCTTCAAGCAGAGTGAAATGACGTTGGTTCGCCATTCTCAGTTTGCGTTTCATTTCTTCAATGGATATGCCGTGGATGTCCGCGATGGCGAAAAGCGCATCGATTGGAGCATCGGGAAGTAATCCGCGACAAGCCCAGCAGAAGCCGCCGTTTGACGGGCAATACGCATCGCAGCCAGACTTTGTGACTGCACCAACGCAAGCGCGACCTTCTAAGAGCAAACACCCGTTATCTTTCAGGGCGCATTCCATACAAACGGGACGATCGGAATAATCCGGTCTTCCGCCTGCTAGGATAACTCTTACTGCACGCACGAGATCTTCTGTCTTGGGTGGACAGCCTGGAATGACGGCGTCAACGCGGATAATTTCATGCACCGGACGCGGAGCCATCGGCCCTTGTCCTTGCACGTGTTTTCCGAATTTTCCGTCTTGTGCATTTTTCACGGCGAACGGAGGCGCCATGCCCGGAATTCCTCCGAGCGCTGCGCACGCTCCTACCGCAACCACATAATCGGCGCGTTCGCGAAGTTTAAGCAATTCTTCCGCTTCTTCTTCGCACGTTACCGCGCCTTCCAACATAAGTACGTCAATCGGACCGTCGTACACGCCTCGCATCGCGATGCGCATTTGCTTGATGTCAAAAACATTGACGAGATCAAGCAGTACGGTATCCAAATTGACGATGATCATGGAACATCCATCGCAACTGCCAAGCTCGGCATAAACGAGCGTTGGCTTATCCCCGCGCGCCGCGCGAGCTTTGTATTCTTCCAACCTACTCATTATAATGCCTCCCAAAGATGTTTCTCTTTGATCTCTTGTAAGCTGAATACGGGACCGTCTACGCAAACGAGCGAATCGTTTACGCGGCAGTGTCCGCAACGTCCGACGCAACAACGCATTTGCCGTTCCAGAGAAAAATAAATATTTTTATCGGGAAGGTTGTATTTTGCGAGCGAAGCCATAACAGGTTTGAACATAACCGATGGACCCACGATATACACCGCTGTTTCTTCGGGTTTGCAACCTTCTATGGTATCTATGACGCCGGTAACGAAACCGCCCCTTTCTCCGTTCGCGAGTCTTTCATAGGCTTCGTGAACTTCAAAAAGTTTAGATTCGTTCCATTCGTCGAGCAGTTTCGGGAAATATCTTTCTTGCGGCGTTCTCGTACCAAACAGTACGAACACGCGTTTGAAATCTTCCCGCATTTCGGCAATTTCTCTCAAAGGGCGAACCCCCGGAAAAAGTCCGATACCGCCGACGATGACGGCGATGTTTTTGCCTTTCAGTTCATGAACCGGAAATTCGCGTCCGAACGGACCGCGGATATCCAGATAGTCGCCGACTTTCTTCGAATGAATATAGGTCGTGACGTTCATGAGCGTTTGTACGTAGGCTTCATCATGCCTGCCTTCCGGCGGGTCGATGCGGCGTACGGCAATCTCAAAAGTTTCATCGGAAGGCGATGAGCAGAGAGATATCGGCGCTTCGCCGATACCCGGACCGTACACGGCAATAAATTCGCCGCGTCCCAGTTTGCTTCCGTCATCAAATTTCAAGACAAATCTCTTTTCCTTATCCGTCAGTTCCTCTATAGCGAGGATCTGTGCAGATCTCGGAACATAGAGATGCTGATTTGCACAATTACTCATGAGGAACCTCCTCTTTTAGTAAGGTAAGTGTTTTTACGGGATCGGCGATATTCGCAGGACATGCGCTGACGCATCGTCCGCAACCGACGCAAGATGTTACGTAGCCGTGATCATAAACGAATTTATCGAATACGCGGTGGCGGAATCTTGCTCCCGGAGTTTTGCGTGCGATCACGTTGCCGGCTTGTTTGGTAAAGCAAGCCAATTGGCATGAATCGCATTCGCGTACGCGCGATCCGTTCTTTCCGTCAAGCGCCGGTTCTTCTTTAATATTGCAGCAGGTGCAGGTCGGGCACACGATGGTGCACTTCGCACAACCTACGCAAAGTTTTCCGACTTCGTCAAAGTACGGATGGTTGACCCGACTTTCAAGGAAAGATTTAAGTTCACTTAATGGAACAGGCAAAGTTTTCGGATATTGTTCCGCTACTTTCTCGCGGAGTCCCGCGCGCAGAAGATAATCTTTCGCTTTCACCGGTTCATAATGTGGTGCAGTGTAAAGAAGAATTATTCCGCGGCGAGTCGCTACTTCAGCGAAGTATCGGCCATCACGAAGATCGGTCAGCATAATATCAAAACCGTCTCTTGCGAGATGGGTTCCAAGACTTTGGCAGAATGAATCCGGAGGCGGAGCAAGTACATCCAAACCGATGACGGCGGTTTCCGCACGTTGTGCGAGATAAGCCGGATCAGCAAGAAGCCCTTTCTCCACACCCATAACATCATCCCACACTTTAAGTGCATGGATATCATAAGGATGCATTCCGAATATGACGATCGGTTTCGCGTTGATATCAGGTTTGAATACGGTCTTTCCGTTTTCTTTCGTCCACGAAACGACTTTTTCGCCCGCAGGCATGAAAACTTTCTGAACGGGCGAAAGCGCAGTCGTCGGATAATCCAGACGAATGTCCTTCGCATCTTTCAGATGTTCGAACGCAAATTTTCCGTTCTCTGTCGCGACCGGCGCGAGAATTTCTTCATTCTCCCGCATGAGCGCTTTGATCCAGAGCGGAATAACTTCGCGCCGTAAAATGTAACACGTGTTTTTTATCATGTTTCCTCCTTCTATTTCAGAATCATAATATTTCAAGGTACACGCAAAACAGGCGCAGACGCACCTATTTTGATTTTTTCTCGGGATCTTCTCCCAACAAGTTGAAAGCTTTTTCCGAAGATCTTACAACTGATTATCTTGTACCACGTTCTGATTAAAATGGCAAGGGCACAAAACTTGCGCTCTTTGAACTTTTGTGATATGAAGAAACTAGGACTTGTTTACTACCGAAGGAGGTTTATTATGAACAAGGTGATAAAATTTTTTGAAAAATTGGGCGAGATCGGTCGTAATCCATTCGCTGTCATCAAAGCGTTGTTTGAAAACGACAAAACTGGCGGCTGGGTCATGGGGGTCGCTGTCGCTCTCATTTTCAGTTCGCTTCTTATTCCATTGATTCACAGAACCGGCTTTTCATGGATAATCGTGGTTCTGACCTATGTATTCATAATCTGTTATAACGGAATAGGATATTACATGTTGCCAACTGGCGATGAATCAAGAGGAGAAGCTCCGATAAGAAAAGCCACGAAAATTCTCAAGTGGATAGGCATTTTGGTGTTTGCCATTGCCCTTGGTGTAGCTTGGTATTTACGTATCGGAACAACAATGTTGCTTTTTGCCACAACCGCCATGTTTATTTATTTAGTCGCTCCAACAGTGTATGAGTGGGCTTTGAATCGATTGAAAATGTAAGTGGATAAAATTCCACAAAAAGGCGCCGTACTCCGGCGCCTTTTCTTTTGATATTTTTAAAATTTTAATACGTCGCAGTGAGCCCTCTTTCAACGAGTGGAAAACGAAGTGATGCGGCTGGCGGACAATCGGTATTGTATCCTCGAGAATCTATGGTGGTCAGTGTAATATCTCCATTAGCATTGACGTCTTTTTTTACCGATACTTTTGCGCATAACAATTCCGAACCGGAACCGAATTTTACCATAAATTCTTGCCAGACGATGGGATTGCTATTGCGATCTATCGGAATGACAGTGACATCATTTGCTCCGCAAAGACCGACATGCGTCGTATCAGGAGTGGATGTCGAAAAATATCCGTTTAAAATATCTCCATAAAAAGCGCAATCCAATCCTGCATCGGCGGCATACAACGCTCGGGGAGATTCTCTATTGACGGAAGAAATGGCGAATTGTCGAAGTGCGATATCGAGTATTCCCATGGAAATAGTGAGAACAACCGTAATAAACAGCACAGCATACATCATGAGAAATCCGCGCGAGGACGTTCCTCTTTTTTCTCTTTGTTTGTAAAAATTTGGCATGATACACATAAATGATAGGTGTTTATTGGAGCCAGTAGGCGAGAAATCCGGGGAATTCAACTTTTTTTCTTCCGGAAGGTGTATCCCAAACTACCACCGATCGTATGTTGACCTGATCTGTATGCCCGACCGCCGGCGTCACAAATATTCCGCGATAAAAGATCGTGGGATTTCCGCTTGCCGTGTGAGAATAAAATCCATTCGCATCTGTGTAAAGACGATATGTTGCATTTGGTGCTATGCTCAGGTTATCCAGATTGCCGGAACCGGCAGTCATGGTTTCTCCGATAATATCGATGGTACAAGGAGTGACGGTGCATTTACCACTGCTGAAACCGGCATCCCAGCTTCCTGAACCGTCACGGAGTATAGTGAGAACATTTTTGTCGCGCACACTGCGTACAAGCTCCTGCCCTTCTTCCGCAAGATACGTTGCTATCATCTGATTTTTTTGGTACGAGCTTATGCTGAGCGCTTTTGACGCGATAGCAAGCGTGCCGGGGAGAACCAAGAGAATAAGCGACACGGCAACGAGCATTTCCACCATGACAAATCCCGCGATATTTTTTATATTTTTTCTTTTTTTGCTGTTCATTTTTTGTTTTTTCATTTCTTCCCTTTTGAAATAACGCGACTAGAGAAGATCGGGCTTTCGTTGAGTAACGATAGTCTGGAGGTCAAAAGTAGAAAGCCTTCTTGGATCCGAGCCGACCTGTCCTTTCATGAGAATGATAACTTTTGGCTGTTCAACATCGCCAGTAGGATCGGGTAATGCCAGCGGAGTATTTCCTACCACATAAAATTTAAGTGTCGTGATCTGTGTTATTGTCGGAATATCGGTAAGCGGATAAAAACTTGCTCCGCCATCGTCAGAACGCTGCACTCTGCCGCAGAGAGGATCTACATTCGGGCAAGGAACAAATTGGTACACAATCTGATCGCTGGTTGCATCTTTAAATGCCAAATAGGTATTTCCAAAGGGACAATCTTGCGGTAATCCGATACCCACTCCGCCCGCACCGCAGTGAAAAGCCGTACCGGTCTTCAACCCGCGAACCATGCTTTCTACCGCAAATGATAAATTATCTACGTTAACTCTTTCAGACGTAACTTTTTTGTAGGCATCGATGATTGAAAGAAACGAACCCGATATGGCGATAAATGTAGCGGTAAACAAAGTAACGGCGACCATAAGTTCAACAAGAGTGAACCCGCCGATATCAGTGCTTTTTTGTATAATTTTTTTTTGTGGAAAAAACATCATTGTTTTGCGTTTATTCAATGGAAATCAAGCCGGTTCTCCATATCACGATAGTTTTTGAAAGAAGTCCGTCGCTCGTTGTAAAAGTTATTTCCGCATCACTGTACGCTTTTGTTGCCCCTTTGATACCAATAATCGAAGGTTCCGGGTTGGGACGTTTAAAAGCTATGTGAACGGAATCCATATTTTTACAGGGACCGCTTTTTTTATCTACGCATATGGCTGTTATGGTAATTCCCGTTTGAATTTTCATCCTTTCGATACATTCACCGCTGCACGTAGCACCGAGATTGCCATTTTGGAGGTTGGCAACGCCGGTATCTGCAAAAAGCATATAGGCGTTGTCGAAATTTTTGTCAAAAGATATTCCATGAGCGACAAAAGAATTACCCGTTGCTACACTTGATATACCATACGATTGCGCTCTGCGAATATCGGCGGCGACAAGATTGGCAAGAGAATTCAAAGCAAGCCCCCTTGTTGTGGTACGATAATTTCCCACCACAGCCACAGAGAGCACTAAAAAGACGCTGATCGTAATAAGCAGCTCAACGACAGTAAACCCTTTTTTTTGAGAAGATGACAGCTTCATAATGTAAACAAACTACAATGCTATTATATCAAATCGAGGAGTACCGTTCCAGAAACTTATCCCCTTTTATCCGATAAAAATAAATAACTGACGCGTTAAAAAATTGACAGTAACAATATATTCTGCTACGCTAGACACGGTATTTTTAGTTTGTTCGTTTACATTTTAGACAACTAAATACTTATTCATTTGCTTCTAAAATAGTTGAAGGAGGATATTGAAATGAATATAGCGTACATATTGTACGGTGTTCTGGGCGCTTGTTTGCTTGGCCTTACGTTTTCTTATTGGAAAGCGCAGTGGGTCAAAAAGCAGGATCCCGGAAATGAAAAAATGGTGCAAATAAGCACTTGGGTGCGCGAAGGCGCAATGGCGTTCCTGAAACGGGAATATTTTGTACTGGCGATCTTTGTCGCTGTCGTTACCGCATTTCTCTATACTGCAAATGCCGGTGACTTGCGATGGGCTGCATTCGCTTATCCTATCGGTGCGAGCATTTCCGCTCTTACCGGATATCTAGGAATGAGAACGGCGACTCTCGCGAACTGCCGGACGGCGCAAGCGGCGCAAAAAGGTCTCGGAGAAGCATTGATCGTCGCGTTCAGCGGCGGTTCCGTTATGGGAATGTATGTCGTTTCCTGCGGACTTTTCGGATTGACCGGACTTTTCCTGTTTTATTTGTGGCTCTTCGGTTGGGATTTGCCGACGGTTAATACACTAGTACTTCCCGTTCTGGTAACCTACTGTTTTGGCGCATCTTCCGTTGCTTTGTTCGCTCGTGTCGGTGGCGGTATTTATACCAAAGCGGCTGATGTCGGTGCGGATATTGCGGGTAAAATCGTTGCGGGAATTCCCGAAGACGATCCAAGAAACCCGGGCGTAATTGCCGATAACGTCGGTGATAACGTCGGCGACGTGGCCGGTATGGGTGCGGATTTATGCGAGTCATATGTCGGCGCAATACTTTCCGCCATGATCTTCGGTGCGGTAATAGGAATTGCCACAGAGAACTTAATGTTTGCAATCTTGCCTCTCGTTTTATCGGCGGTCGGCATAATCGTTTCCATTATTGGAACGCTTTTTGTGAGAACGAAAGAAGGTGGAAATCCTCAAACGGCACTGAATATCGGTACCTTCGGAGCGGGTGCGATTATGATCGCACTTTCCTATCCGATCATTACCTATTTGATTCCTGAAACATTCGTTCTTGCCGGCGTAACATTCTCTGCGATAGGAATTTTCTACGCATTGAACGTCGGTTTAATCGGTGGCATATTGATCGGCTTGATCACGCAATATTACACCGCTGAAAACCTCAGCCCTGT
>Ga0172379_10009460_pt1 | contig 12023 bp, 12 predicted proteins | sample GrowelOW334metaG_FD_119756 | JGI IMG/M metagenome (GOLD analysis project Ga0172379, IMG submission 119756) | Groundwater microbial communities from an aquifer near a municipal landfill in Southern Ontario, Canada - Groundwater well OW334 metaG | ecosystem: Environmental > Aquatic > Deep... | reverse complement strand
AGGGTATCGCCTATCTTGAAGGTACCGGTATCGTGCAAGCCGATTACGTCGCCCGGCCATGCTTCCTCGATGATTTCGCGATCTTGAGCCATGAAGGCCGTAGGATTCGCCGCGCGGAAGGGCTTCCCCGAACGTACGTGATAAAAGGTCTTGTTCCGCTCGAATTTACCGGAAACGATGCGGAAAAACGCAACGCGATCCCGGTGTTTGGGATCCAAGTTGGCATGAATTTTGAATACGAAACCCGACATTTTCGTTTCCTCGGGATCGACCTCGCGCTCCTCGGCCATCTTGGCCGTCGGATAGGGGGCGAGGGCGACGAGTTTGTCGAGAAGCTCCCTGACGCCGAAGTTGTTCGAGGCCGAGCCGAAAAACACCGGAGTGGCCTTGCCCTCGATATATTCCTCCTTGGAAAAAGGAGGATAGACGCCCGATATTAGGGCAATATCGTCTCGAAGCCTCGTGGCGAGGCTAGCGCCGACTACTTCATCGAGCCGCGGATCGGTAAGGTCGTCGATAGCGATCACGTCGGTCGGCTTTTGCACTTCGCCGGGGCGGAACAGCACGATCCGACGCTCGAGGAGGTCGTAAACGCCTTTGAACTCGCGCCCCTGCCCTATAGGCCAGGTGACCGGACGCACTTCCACGGCCAGCTCGCGTTCTACCTCGTCCAAGAGTTCCATCGGTGGCTTGCCTTCGCGATCAAGCTTGTTGACGAAGGTCATGATTGGGGTCGCCCGCATACGACAAACGACGCAGAGCTTGCGCGTCCTTTCCTCGACGCCCTTCACCGAATCGATGACCATGAGGGCGGAGTCCACGGCCGAAAGTCCTCGGTAGGTATCCTCGGAAAAGTCCGCGTGGCCCGGCGTATCCAGAAGGTTGATTTTCCGCCCGCCATATTCAAAGCCCATGACGGAAGAGGAGATCGAGATACCTCGCTCCTTTTCGATCTCCATGAAATCGGAGACGGCGGCGCGTGTATTCTTGCCGCTCTTCACGGCGCCGGCGATGCGGATAGCCCCGCCAAAAAGCAGCAACTTTTCGGTTATGGTGGTTTTGCCCGCATCGGGATGGGAAATGATCGCGAAGGTGAGTCTTCGGTGTATTTCGGCGATTAACTCAGTCATTAGCATAGAAATTACAGCGCCGGAGCGGTCTTGGGCTAGCCCGCGGAGCCCTTACTCGCGGTTCCAAACTCCCCGGCTTTGACAGCCGCCTATATTTCCCGCATATTTACCAGCATGAGAACGACGCTCATTTTGGCCGACAACCTCCAGGAACGCGCTCGCGAGCTTTCTGGGTCGGACCCCGAGGCCGCTTAATCGCCAGAGAGCTTGGGATCTCTACATGAACGAACGCCTTCTGGACCTCGTGGAATCGGGGCGAATCGGAACCGAAGCCGCGTTAAAAAAAGCTTTCCGAGCCCTCGCCAAGCGGGTTCACCCCGATGCCAAGGCCGAAGCCGGGTCGAGGGCACAATCGCTCTCTTTTATCGCCCTCAAGACCGATTTCGAGGCTGCGCTTGCCCGCCTCCAGACGCTCGACGCGGAGTCGGCGGCATCCCGCGAACCCGGGAATACGCTCGACAAGGACGATGCGACGGCAAGTAGCGCTTCCGGTCGGGCGCGAGATGGTCCGGGGGCTCCAAGCCATGCGAAACAAGCCCGACCGGAGACCTATGCCTTCGATCGGCGCGCTCTTTACGAAAACCTCGAGGATTTGCTCGCGCGCGGATTCCCCGAACCGCCTAAAACCGCCTTCGCGCGTCGCAACTACGAGCGCTCACTCAAGGTGGTCCTGGCCTACCTCGCGGGTAGAGACGAAATCTACCCGGAGGATCGCGCTCGCGCCGCCTTCATCGCCTTCCGGGCGGTATACTCGAGCCTGCCCTCGGGCGGATTCCTCGACGTAGATAACGATGCCCGCAGAGGCCTGTATATGTTCCTCTCGAACCTAATCGGCTTCCACCGTCGAGGCTTCCGCCATGAAGCGCGAACCGCCCGTGGGCTATTTCCCGTCGTCGAGGAAAGCCTGCGCGGCTCTGGAGCGACGGGGGCCCTCCCATTCCTTCGCTTTCTGCTCGCCGACCTCGATCGAGGTCCCGCGATGCCCGACTAAGGTTTCACAAGTGCCTTGGCAGCGAGGTGCGAAAGGAACTCCACGCCCATGCCCAGAGCATAATGATTGTTCAAGTCCGCGAGCTGGCTGTGGCAGTTTTCGCAGGCGGTGGTGACGACAGTCGCCCCGGAGGCGCGCAACTGCTCGGCCTTGACTTTGGAACTCTTCATGCGGAAGTCCTCTTCACCCATCGCGACCAACCCGCCTCCGCCGCCGCAGCACCAATTTTCCTGCATGGTGGGCTCGAGTTCGACGAAATCGGCGCTCAGCGCGCGAATGACCGCTCGGGGAGCCTCGTAAATGCCGCCGTTCCGGGCGATCTGGCAGGGGTCGTGGTAGGTGAGCTTGCCAGCGGTCACCTGGGGGTCGAGGCGTATGCGCCCGTCCTTTATATAGCGGGCGATGAGCTCGACGAAGGCGACGACCTTGAACGGCGTCTTGCCGATCATGTGCCGCATAACGCGATAGGCGGTGCCGCACTCGACGATGGCGACTTCCTCCACGCCGAGGCGGACGGCCTCGTCAACGATGCGTTGGGCCATCTTTTTCATCTTGCCGGCGTCGCCCAGGAAAGCCCCGAAATTGACGGCCTCGAATGAGGAGAGGCTCCAGCGCTCGCCGGCCGCGTTCATTATGGCCGCCGCGCTCACTATGGAATGCGAGCCCGAAAGCGCGACATACAATACGCGAGCGCCTTTAGCCTCGTAGGGCACGGCAGGCGCGCCCGCGGGGGTCGAAGGCCAGAGAGCGAGGACCTCTGGTTCGAGATTCCGTAGCGCCTGGGCGAAATCCGCCCGCGTCTCGTCGAGCATCTCGCCCTTCGCGATGGACATGTCGGCAAGCATCGAAAGTATTTTCGGCTCACGATCGGCGCCGATGAGCAATGCCTTCGCGATGCCCATCATCTGCTGCGTGTCGATGCCGAAGGGGCAATGGACCACGCACCTTCTGCATCCCGTGCAGGAGAAGGCCGCGGCCTCGAGCTTGTCCATGGTCCCGTCGGAAAACTCGAGCACCTCGCCGAGCCATGGCGCGAATTTTCCTTGAAGCTTGAAATAGCGTTTGAATATCTTCCGCACGACCTCGGCCCGTCCCACCGCCGAATAACGCGCTTCCGGCATGGAGGCGTAGACGTGGCAAGACTCGACGCATAGCCCGCAGCGGGCGCAGGTATCCAGGTACATCCGCATGGCCGAGTTGAGCTTCTTCGAGAAAAGCCCCTCGAGCTTGGCGCTCAGTTCCGCGTCCATACGCGCCTCCGCAGAAGATTGATGGGAACGGAGAAGAAGGCATGCACGACCTTCGTGAATGGGAGTACGACGAGGACGAGTTCGGCCAGCAGGACGTGGATCACGGCGAAGTGATAGTGGGAACCGCGAAGGAAATCTCTCGGGTTCGCGAAGGTGAAACGCGCGAGCGAATCGAAATACCGCGCGAAGTCCTGCTTCGTCATCACAAAGCCCTTGGCCGTCCAGGAATTCCCCCAGCTCATGAGGTCGCCGAAAAGGAAGGTGAAAAGTAGAAGTAAAAGGAGGATGTAATCGCCGGGAGTCGAGATCTCGCGAACGGGACTCTTGAAGCGGCGCCCGATGAAATAGAAAGTCGGAACCGTCACTAGAAGCCCGACGACGCCCGAACCGACCATGTGCCTCGACTGAGCGCTCACGATGTCGATCGCGGGAAAGAGGTCGAGGTGCCCGAGGATGAGAAGGGCGAAGCCCATGTGATAGGCGACGAGAAAAAACCAGAAAATCGGCGCTTTTTTCCTGATCTGGGGCATTCCAAAGGCATCCCTTAGCGCCGCCAGAAGCGCGTTGCGCGGCGCCGGGTAGATCGCTAGCTGGTATGGCGGCGGCGGCGCACGCAAGGCTCGGACAATCACGACGGCGGAAAAGGCCAGAAAAGCGAGGACCGAAAGATAGACTCCCGGAACCATCAGGAACCAATAGATTTTTTCCAGGACGAGGGCTACTCCGGTCTGCGCGACCAGGGGCGTGGCGCCGGCCACAACGGTAGCGCCCGTCACCGCCTCCACCGCGCCCGCCGCGGATGTAGCGCCGGACACGACCGCGGACGCGGCGCTCAGAGCTTCGGATTCCATGATCCGAGCTCTACTTGATCCGCTTCACGAAAACGCGAATAAGCCCAGGCTCCTGCTTTGTCTCGAGGATCTGCTGCCCCGTGGTCTTGGCCCAGGCCGGAAAGTCGGATAGCGAGCCGGGGTCGGTGGTATGCACCTCGACCACCTGGCCGACGGCGATCTTCCCTATCTCCTGACTGATCTTCACGATCGGCATCGGGCATTTCAAACCCTTGTAATCCAGAGTCCTCACCGCGTCGCGTTCTGCCATATGCGTCTCCTCGAATAAAGGTTATGCGAAACGATCAATTCGCGTATCAAAGAAAAAGCTGGACGGCCGATTCCTTCGCGTGGGCGAGGAAGGTGGCGACTCCGACGAATTCCAGCCTCGGGTAATCGATGATCTCCTCGCGCTTGAAGCCCATGAGATCCATGGACATCTCGCAGACGCAAATATTGACTCCCAATGCGCCAGCTATATCGTAGAGCTCGTCGAGACTCGCCACGCTCTTTTTTTTCATGAGCCCTTTTAGCATCGCGGTGCCGGCGCCGGCCATATGCATCTGCGAAAGCATGAGGCGGTTTCGTCCCTTGGGCAACATAAAGCCGAACATTTTCGACATGAGGTCCTTGCCGCCCGGATTCTTTTTCGGATCGCGCAGCGCGGCCGTCCCCCAGAACGTATAGAAGAGCACCACTTCCATGCCCATCGCGGCGGCTCCCGTGGCGATGATCATCGCGGCTATTTGACGGTCAAGATCGCCGGAAAAGACGATCATGGATAGTTTATTCTTCGCGCCGCCACTCTGCGCGAGCGCGGTTTTCAATGACGCGATCTCGGCCTCGACATCCACTGCCATACGATTCCTCCAAAAGCTTTTATACCTTGGCCGCGCGGAATCCGGACGGATTTCGACCCAACGGGGCTCGGGCGAGGACTCTGGGTTCTCGTTCGGGATTCCGCCAGTGAAGCCGCTCTCTCCTTCGCCAGATCGACGAATAAGAACCCTGCTTCCGGCAAGTATAAATAACTATATATTCAACAATCCAAGATGTTCAAGCCCGCGCCCATCCCCTAAGTCGTTGACGGCGCGCCGAGAGCGATCTAGTCTATACGAGTGAACGACGTAGATAGCGTCAAGCAAGGCATTCTCAACGGCCTTCTCCGTATGATCGCCAAAGCGGGCTTGATCGCCTATGTGCCCAGCCTCCTAGCATGCGTCGCCGCGAAACTTTGGCTGCTCGTCGCCGTCGACACTTTCTTTTACGCCGGAATACTTTTTGCGGCCTATCGTCAATCCGCGGGTTACCTTCCCAAACTCTATTCCCTGGTCGGAGCGGGGCTTGGACTCGGGGCCTTCGTGCTTTTCTACGCCGGGGCCGAGGGAGCCGGCTATATTTGGCTCATTTTCGGCATCATCATCTCCGCGCTCCTTGGTAGAAAGGGCGCGGTATTCGCCACGCTAATGGCATCTATCGCGATAATGGGTTTTTACAGTGCCGCTTCGGCTCTCGGCTGGGTGGCGCGGGGACAAAATGCCCTCGCGCTGCTGGTGATCGCGACGAACCTTATCCTCATTTGCATCGCCCTTACCTATATAATCCGAAGACTTATAGCTGGCTTGGCCGCGGCTCTCCACGAACGCGAAGATTTCGCCACAAAGCTGGAACTCGAGCTCGCGGAATCGAAAAAAGCCCGAGAGGCGCTTGGGCACTCGCTTGAAAAAAGCGAAAGCCTCCTCAGGGAACTCCACCACCGCGTGAAAAATAATATGCAGCTGGCCTTAAGCCTCGTCGCGATCGAAAACGAAGCGGGCCCCCCGGAAAGTTCGGCCAGCCTCGCGGGCTTGGAGCGAAGGCTCAGAGCCCTCTCCGCGGTGAACGACCTTATGCTTGCCGAATCCACGAGCGGCGATGTGGAGCTTTGCGACCTCGTACGCCTTCTGGCGGTTCCCGAAAGGAAGCGCGGGGGCAACAGCCCCGAGGAAGACGGCAGCTGGATCGTCGAAAGTTTTTCGATAAAGCTCGGATCTGGCGAGGCCGTAGTCGCGGCGATAACGATCACGGAAATAGTCACGACTCTCAGCGGAACGGGAGGGGGCGCGATACGCCTCGAACGGAGCTCCGATGGGCCGCGGCTACTCTTTAGAATCTCACCCCCGGAAAATAAGGTCTCGATGGCCACGGAAGCCCTGGAAATGATCTTAGCGAACCCCGTGCTTCTCAAGATACTAGCCCCAGATACCCTTTCCACAGCCTCACAAATGTCTGGCCATTGCCCAGGGCTCTACTTCGTCGTCGGAGAACCGCGTGTCGCCGCGATTTGACCCGAACTCGAGCGAGCGCTTCTTCGGACGCTGATAATCGAAGAGGCCACGACTGCCGCGACGATCAGTCCTCCCCCCGCTAGCGCATTGGCTCCGGGAGTCTCGGCCGTCGCCAGAAAGACCCAAAAGGGATTGAAAAGAGGCTCTATGACGGCCACGAGAATTCCCTGCACAGCGGTGACTCGCTTAATTCCATAGGCGAGAAAAACGGTCGCGAGCCCGATCTGTACCACACCGAGAGCGCCTATGACCGCCAGAGCACGAAAAGAAATACGTGGCGCTGGCAAAAATAGGGCGAAACCGAAAGCGACGGCCGCCGTCAAGATATGGGCTAAAAGGCTCGACTCGAGGGGTGAGCCTTCCTTTTGCATCCGCATGAATACGATATACAAGGCGAAGCTAACACCCGAGGCGGCCGCGGCGAGGTTCCCGACAAGGCTTCCCCCGCCGATATCGCCTAAAAAGAAAAGCACGAGTCCGACAGCTACGGCGACAAATCCCACCCAATGCTCCGCGCGAGGCTTCTCCTTGAGCGCGAAAGAACCGATGATGGCCACGTAAACAGGTGCTCCGTACTGGAGAAGAATCGCGTTGGCGGAGGTCGTCGCCTTGTTGGCGTATATAAATAGGAGCATCGTCACCGCGCTCGCGAGAGCCGCGCCGATCTGGGCGCGAGAAAAGGTGAACAAGGGCTTCCGTATCCATAAAAAGAGAAACACCGCGGCCACGAGGCTTCGGCCGCAAGCTATCGCAAAAGGATTCCAGTCGATGAGTTTGATAAAGAGCCCCGCAAGGCTCCAAAGAAAGGCACATGCTGCCATCGCGGCGATGCCGGCCCCTTGTCGGCTGATTTTAGTGTCCATGAGCCGAATGCTATCCCGAAGCCATCGTCAAGGGCTACGGGCGCGAGATTCGAATCAGGAAATCCCGAATTGGGTGTGGCGAGGAGGCTCGGTAGGCTATAATTCGAACTGGGAAAGGCGGAGCAATGGACACGAGAATAGTGAATGAATTAGCCCAACGCTATAAAGATCGCGTACTCCGCCTCACACCCGAGCTTTTTTCCCAGCTCGGAATCCTAAAAAACTCAATCAACCTTCGGCTCGACGAATTCTACGTAACCTGTATCCCCTTCGACATCTCCCTCTCGGGCGCGAAACTTCTGGCTATTTTGAGTGATCGGGAAATCATATTTTTCGAAAAAATGATCGGGCGGCCTCAAAAACTCGCGCTCTCGAGGCATTCGCCCTATTCGACGAAACCGGTGAACTTTTACATCCCGCTACGGGTGACAACTATTCGCAAGCCCGATGCGAATACACCGTATTGCTTCATCGAAACGACCTTCGGCCCGCCGCCCCAGGAACTTTCCGAAATGCTTGTTTCATATTTCTTCGAAGGCGAGCAGGCGGAGAAATTCTTCGCTGAAAGCAAGGACGAAGACCTAAGCGCCCAGGCGATCATTGAAGTACTCGACAGCGAGAGTCTTTCTCTTATCAAGGAAGGCTGCGACGCCGAACGACTGAAAATCCTAAGCTTTTCCCCTAAACGTTTACGCGTTTTCGGGGAGATTAAGGGGCCGCTGCCCGCGATCGGCGAAACGCTGGAATTGGAACCCTTCGAAGGAGAAGCGGCATGCTTACTGCTGGGAACTTGCGTCGAGATGAAAGCCTTCACCGATGCTCCGGGCTTTTATTTTTTGGGCATAGAGCAGGCTTTTTCGATGCCCGTGGCCATCCGCCTCATGAAACTGGCTAAAAAAGGCATGCAACGCAAATCGAACTGACCCGGCACGATCATAAGGCCGACCGGGGCATGCCGCTCAACCCGGGCACGCGGGACGAGTACGAAGCGCGTCATGGCCGAGAGCGACAATTCACAAAAGACGAGTTATGCGCCATCATCCGGCCAATCCCCGAAGGTAACTCTCGAGGCCGCCCAACAGCATGTCGATCGAGATCGCCGTGAGAACGAGGCCCATGAGACGCTCGAAGGCGGTGATCACCTGATTCCCGAGTATCTTTTGCATTCGACTCGCAAGGAGAAAAGCCACGGCGCTCGTCGCGATGGTAATGACCAGCGCGCCTACCCACTCGAGCATGCGGCTTTGGTCCGATCCCGCGATGAGCATAACGGTGACCATGGCCGACGGCCCCGAAATGAGTGGTATGGCGATGGGCACGATGAAGGGTTCGCCCGTCTCGCCCGGGTCGACGATTCGCGCTCCCGCTCCCGGGAATATCATGTTGATCGCGATCAGGAAAAGAATGACGCCGCCCGCGATCCTGAGCGTGTCCTCGCTCAGATGCAGAATGCCGAGTAGCTGACGCCCGAAAAGCAGAAACACCAGAAGCACGACAAAGGCGATCACACACTCCCTGAGGATGATTTTCGTCCGCCTGCCCGGCTCGACGTTTTTCAAGATTCCGAGAAGGGGCGGGATGTTCCCGAGAGGGTCGGTGATGAGGATGAGAAGTATCGTAGCCGAGAGGAAACTCTGCTCCATTCAAATCCTCCATTGCACATGCCCGAAGGCAGTTTCAAATACTCCGGTCACTCCATGCCGAAGGCACGAAGCGATTGCACGGCTATAGAGTACTCCGAAGTAGGCGGCATCGGAAAGCGTTCGAAGGGACAATCAGCAACCCTTCTGAAACTCAGTCGGTCAATTCCAGAGGATGCCGAATAGACCTTGGGCCATGGCTCTGACCAAGCGACCGATCGGCAAAAGATCTAAGCTCGTTCGATTCTCGATAAGGATTATCGCGATAAGGGCGAAGCTACCGTAACGCTGGAGCTTGGCCTCGATTTCCGGCTTTATGGCGATCGCCCTGAAAAGAAGATGCGATCCGTCAAGAGGCGGAAGGGGAATCATATTGAAAACAAATAAGCCATAATTGATGAAAATGAAATTGAGGACGACCCGGAGAGCCACATAGTTCGCTCCGGCTCGGGCTTCCATGAAGCCGGGGAAGAAGGCGTCCAGAATACGCAACAACAGCGACGCGATCACCGCGAGGAGGAGGTTGGATACTGGGCCCGCGAGAGCTATCACGGCTTCGTCGCGCCTCGGATTTCTCAAGCGCTCACGGGAAAAACGCACGGGTTTCGCCCATCCGAACCCGGCGATCATAAGAAAGAGAAAGCCCAGGGGATCGAGGTGCTTGAGCGGATTGAGGGTAAGCCTCCCCTCGTCCCTAGCGGTAGAATCCCCGAGGCGATATGCGGCAAAGGCATGGGCGAACTCATGGACCGAAAGCCCGAGCACGATGGCCGGCGTGGAATACAACATGGACTGGACATCGAAAGCCATTGAAAACTCCAGTGCTTCGCGGCGTCGATTTCGCGACACGAGAAGACGGCCACTATCGCATATATGAGGTTCCGCGTCAGCACGGAGACTTGACACAGGCATATCTATATGAACAATGTTCATATAGATATGCCCAAGATCATTCCGGCTCTTCGCGAAGCGATTCTCGATTCGGTACAATCCGCGGTCGCGACCGAAGGATGGGACGCCCTCGCCATACGAACGATCGCCCAGCGATGCGGCGTGGCTCCCGGAACGATCTACAACTATTTCCCCTCGCGCGAAGCCATCGCGGCGGCCGTCATGGGCCGGGATTGGCGCGACCGCGAAAAGCGCCTCCATGTTCGCCTAAGCGCTTCATCGCCGGAAGCGCCCAACGACCAACGCGAAGAAGTCATCGCTTGCCTGAGAGCGCTCTACGACGAACTCAAAGGCTTCGCGGCACGGTATCGGCGTGTCTGGCACGAAGGCGGAGAATCAGTTCTCGCGGCGGAGAGCGGCCGGGCAGACGCCGATCGCGTGCGCTTCAGGGAAACGATCGCGGAGTTCGCGCTCCGCGCGCTCGGTCCCATCGCAGAACAGACGGGCATCGAGCCAAACGCGCTTGCGCGCTTCCTGTCCCGCGCCATTCTCGACCTCGCCCTCGATCCGAAATGCCGTTTTGACGACGCGCTTCCCATCTTCATGAAGATTTTGACTCCCACGACAATCCGCCCTATCGGCGCGGAATTCACGACAGAATCGGCATCGCGGAAGGCGAAAAGGAAAAACGATGAGCATTGATTCGGTATTCCAGGAATTGAGAATCGTCGACAATTTCTACCAGACGTCTAGCTATTTTCCCATGCCGATCCTTCTCGTCGGCAGCCTCACGGAAAGCGGCGCGACCAACCTCGGTCCCTATTCGCTCTGCTTCCCCCAGTACATCGCGGGCAAGGGCTACTACGCCATGACCCTCCAGACCAGGAACTCCTCGAACACCGCGCGGAATATCCTCAGAACGGGAAAGGCCAGCCTCAATTTCATACCCGATTCTCGGAAGTTCATGAAAGCCGCCGTCGCCCTCGGCTATCCGGGCGACAGTACCGAAGAGAAAATGGCCAAGTCTCCCTTCACACTCGAACAGGGGCTCTCGGCAAAACAGGATTCAGCTTCGACCTTTCCGCAAATCGTCGCCGAATCCTACCAGGTATTCGAATGCACCTGGATGCGCGACCTGGATGGCGCGGCGAACGATATCGTGCGCGAAACCTACGCCCCGCCCTATCGCGACTTCAACGGGATCACGAGCGAATTCGGCGCGCACTTCATCCTCCGGATAGACCATATCCTCATGAAACCCCGCTACCGAGCCGCGATAATCGGCGGCGTCAAAGCGGCGCACTTCCCGGCCGTCCCCGTCGATTACGGCTATCGCGACAACGCCAATTTCTGGATCTCGAAGTTCGTCCGGCCCTATCCCGAGCGCATCCCCCGCGGGAAGGGCGTCGAAGTGTCAACCGTCTTCTACGCCGCGAACCGCATCGATCCGGGCGTCCGCTTCACCGAGGAAGCCTGCGCGAAACTCACGCAGGTGCCCCGCGTGTTCCTGAATCCCGCGCTCAAGGCTTGTGTGGACTGGGCTAAGGAGAATGGCGTGGAGACGGTCGGCCCCGAGGAGATGGACAAGATTCGCGACAAAAGGGCGAAAGAGAAGGCCTAAACACGGCGTACTTGCCGGGGCTTCGCCCGGCCATGCTCGTGGATGGTCGCTATTTGGGACTTCGTTCGGCCAAGGGCCGGCGGTAGATTCGGCTACCGGCTCCCGCGCGGCGGGAGTAGGAGAGCGGATCGCCCGTGTCAGCGTTCCAGCTTTCGGTACACAATTCTATGCAGGCGATCGGCTGATCGCGGCTTCGCCCGGCCAAGGCCGGCGGTAGATTCAGCTACCGGGACCCGCGTAAACGCGGGTCCCGGAGGGCAGGCAGGCCGCCTTACCGCTCTAGCTTTCTATATACAATCCTATGCGGCCTATCGGTTGACTACAGCTTCGCCCGGCCATAGGCCGGCGGCGGATTCGGCCTCCCGCTCCCGCAGGCGGGAGAGCGGATCGCCCGTGTCAGCGTTCCAGCTCTCGGTACACAATTCTATGCGGGCGATCGGCTGATCGCGGCTTCGCCCGGCCATGGGCCGGCGGCGGATT
>Ga0172379_10009459_pt1 | contig 12023 bp, 14 predicted proteins | sample GrowelOW334metaG_FD_119756 | JGI IMG/M metagenome (GOLD analysis project Ga0172379, IMG submission 119756) | Groundwater microbial communities from an aquifer near a municipal landfill in Southern Ontario, Canada - Groundwater well OW334 metaG | ecosystem: Environmental > Aquatic > Deep... | reverse complement strand
AGAAGAAATATTTTCTTCATTGGTTCTCCTTAACTGTAAAAAAATTACAACAATGAATTAATAACAATGCCTGTTACCACGGCTGTTCCCACACTCAACAGCGTGCCCAATAGATAATACTCCGCAAAGTCTTTATCGTCCAGCACACTGAACCGCGCAACGGATTTTGCAGCAAACACAAAAGCCACTGCTCCATAATTCCCGGCAAGCACAAAGATGAGGATCAGCCAACGTTCCAAGATACCGAGCACTTCTCCGGTACGTTCCTCTTCCCTGTCCAGAGCCTCAGCCTCTTCCGTCGTTTTCCTTCCTTTGGACCGAACGGCCTTAAGTGCATTCAGTTGGAGTTTCGGAAATTTGTTCAGCACACCCCTGACAATCATCGTCCCGCCGTCTCCCGCAAATGAAAATCCCGCGATGTATAATCCCGTCTGTGCAGCGGACAGATGAAATTGTCCGAATAAAAAATTCCATATCGCATCGAACCATTCCGCTCCGGCCGTCGCTCCAAAAAGAGAACATGCTGCCGCCATCGGCAGGAGAACAGCAAGGTTTTTCACAAAGAACAGTTCCAGCATTTTTTCTTTGTTTCCGTTCCAGATCCGGCGGACAATTTCACCCGCAACAAAATACCAAATCCCGATAGAGATACTGTATGCTATTGAAGGAAACGAAATGAATTTGAACGTCGCTGCAGCGACAATCACCATCAACCAGACAGACTGAACATAGACGGGCTTTTGATCGATCCTCCAATACCGGCGAAGGATAAATTCATAGAATGAGTAACCGGATGCCCCGTGGAAGAAAAATTCGGTACCTGCAATCATACTCTTGCTCTCTACTGTCGATGGTACTGTCGGGCAATTGGTTGATGAGACTTCTGAAAAATGTCCAATCGCCGTCCATTCCGCCTACGGCTCGTAGAGAGGATCGTAGCGACGAGCCTGCCTATCGGCGGGCAGGGAATCTGGGTTTATCTCCGAAAAACCTCTCTCAGATTTCTCGCTGCGCTCGAAATGGAATTAAATAATGAATATTTCGGAAGTCTCTTGATTTATATATAGTCAACCAAATAGGTTGATTTTCATAAAGTCAACCTATTTGGTTGACTCTGTTTTCCCGCAAAGATCGAGATATACATTCAGCGCACGATCCATTTCTTCGATCTCCGCGATAGGAACTTTTTTCAGCGTTTTCGATACCGCCTGTTTTGTAATACGAAGCCGCCGGGCAATCAGCAATTGGTTCAATCCCTCGTTCCGCAGGCGGAGTATTTTTTTTTGAGAAGGCGACAGTAATTGTTTCTGGCGGTACAGCATTGCCGCGAGCGCATTGACCATCGTGAGTGCATCATCCTCGAAATCAAAAAATATCTCCTGTTTTGCTTTTTTCGCCCGTACTAATGCCAACCGCGCCCTGTGGAAACATTCGCCGTCCATGCCGATTGCTTCTTTTATATTGAGCGGGGTCGACAATGCGCCGATGCCGATGCCAAATGAAAAGGGAACGGGATCCATAAGGTCTCGGAACCGCTGAACCAATTGAAAGCTTTTGGAAGGACCCGTCAGCAATCCCTGAAATTCATCACCCAGTGTAACAAGGAACTTCGATGCAATATCATCGTTGAATTCTTTATTGATGATCACGACCGCATCTTTGAATTTTTCCTGTACTTTATTTCTCCGTTGAAGAGAACGGGATTTATTGATATCGCCGATAACGGCACAGTACTGTGGTTTCATCGTAGTGAGTATTGAGAGATGGAGTATTTTCGACGGTAATCTATTAGATTTTCAGATAAAATCAAACCGCGTCTTCCTCGCCGTTACAGTACGCTCTTCATGAATCCCCCGTCAACACTGATCGATTCTCCGGTGATATAGGACGCTGCAGGTGAAAGTAAAAATGCAGCCACACGCCCGAATTCATCAGGATCGCCGTACCGGCCCAGCGGAATGGAAACGATATTTTTTTGTTTCATTTCGCCGGCGGACAAATGCTGCTTCTCCGCGTTGACCGCATCAAGACTTTTAATCCGGTCCGTATCGATCCTGCCCGGCAGGATCTGATTGACGCGAATACGGAACGGAGCAAGCTCTTTCGATAATGTCTTTGACAGCGAAGAGACCGATCCGCGAAGAACATTAGAAAGAGTCAGATTTGCGACCGGTTCCTTCACGGAGAGCGATGTGTTGAAGAGAATCGCGCCGGCTGTTTTCTTTAGATGCGGAACAGCGGCGCGGGAAAGGCGTATACTCGAGAGCACCAACAGCTCAAATGCATGTTGCCAATCAGCGTCGTTCAACGATACAAATTCTCCTGCCGGCGGGCCTCCGGAATTGATGAAAATTCCGTCGATCCTTCCGAATTTTTCGGCAGCCGATTCGATCCAGTGTTCGATCTCCTTCGGAGAACGGACATCCACTGCCGAAGGATCGGCAATCGAGCCGTACATGTTTGTAATTTCACCTGCCGCAGATTGTATTGAGGCCGTGTTGCTTGAGGAGATTGCCAGCAGAGCCCCGTCGGCAGCGAGATTCCTGGCAACGGAAAATCCTAAGCCTTTGCTTGCCCCGGAGACAAGAAAAACTTTCCCTTTTACCTGAAGGTCCATTTCCAGTCCTTTCGAAAAGAAATATTCGGCAATTGTCTCATTTTACAATCCCAATTCCATTTGCTGCGTCGAATCACGCTGAAATTTATCGACGGACAATTTCCGCTGAATTTTGGCAATTCCGATTTTTCCGCAAGTCAGATCGAATAGTTGAGAAATAGTGTCGGCCATCTCTCCGCTTCCCGTCATTCGTTTCCCGAATTGGGTCTCGTTCATCTTCCCTTCACGAACTTCCTTGATCCGGTTGATCACTCTCTCAGCCCGGTCGGGGTAGCTCCTCTTGAGCCAGTCGATAAACAAATCATGAACTCCGTGCGGCAGCCGAAGCATGATCCAGTACGCGCCGGTCGCGCCGTGTTCCTGCGCGCGTTTCAGAATGGCGGGAATTTCGCTGTCGTTCAATCCGGGAATGATCGGTGCAATATTCACTGAAACCGGAATCCCCGCTTTCGCCAGTTCCTCAATTGCCTTCAAACGCATTTCGGGAGATGATGTCCGCGGCTCCATTTTCCCCTGAAGCTTTTTATCAAGTGTCGTGATCGTCAGTGTGCAGCGCACAAGATCCTGCGCCGCAAGGCCGGAAAGCAGATCGCGGTCTCTGGTAATCAAATAATTTTTGGTAATGATATCGACCGGATTCTGAAAGCGTAAAAACACTTCAAGGCATTTTCTGGTCAGCTCCATTTTCTTTTCGATCGGCTGGTAGCAGTCTGTATTGCCGCCGAGAGACACCGCCTGCGGGATCCACGATTTTTTCTTGAATTCTTTTTCGAGCAGCAGGTGGATATCCGGTTTCACCATGATCTTCGTTTCGAAATCCAGTCCGGCGGAGAATCCGAGGTATTCGTGCGACGGACGCGCGTAACAGTAGACGCATCCGTGTTCGCAGCCGCGGTAAGGGTTAAGATCGTAGGTAAAAGGAATATCCGGACTGGTATTTTTTGCCAATGCCGATTTTGTGGAATCGCGGAAGAACTGGGTAATTAATTTCTTCCCTTCAACAAGATGCTCATCCTCATCGATCACTTCGTAATGGAGCGCTTCAAACCGGTTCCGCGGATTACCGGCGGCACCGCGCCCTTTGGGTAAGGAGTGTGGATTCATTTATCCGATGCTTGTTTTCATCATGAAGAAACTGAATTTTGTTCCGACACCGATCTCGCTTTCTACCCGTATCGTCGAATGGTGCGCTTCCACGATATGCTTCACAATGGCAAGGCCCAATCCCGTTCCGCCGACATCGCGGGAGCGGTCTTTATCAACGCGGTAGAATCGTTCAAAAATTCTGCCAAGATGCTGCGGTGCGATGCCGATACCCGTATCTTCAACGCACAGTTCGACTTTATCCTTTTGGTCGCTGAACTTGACAACGACCTTATCGTTCGGTTCGGAATACTTGAGCGCATTTTCAATAAGGTTATCCATCACCTGACGCAGCCGTTCCTTGTCGCCATAGACTTCGATGTGCACGCCGGTGTTCCCGGCGAGAGCCAGAGAAACATTCCGCTGTTCGGCGGTCGTCTGCATTTCGGCAACAGTTGTTTCGAGAAACGGAACGAGATCAAAAAATCGGAACCGTAATTTCATTTCCCCCGATTGGATGCGCGAAATATCGATCAGCTCGGAAAGGAGCGAATTCAACCGTTCCGTATTGTTCAATGCTTTCTGCAGAAAATCACGGTTCACTTTTTTGTCGTCAACCGCACCATGGAGCAATGTTTCGATCAGTCCCTGCGTTGAAAAGATCGGAGTCCGAAGTTCATGCGATACATTCCCTAAAAATTCCGAACGGACCTGCTCTAATTTTTTCATCTGTGCAATGTCGGCGCGGAACGAATCCAGCATGGAATTGATCGAGTCCGAAATTTCCTGCATTTCCTGAGAAGAGTCCGCCGTTGCCCGATGCAGCGACGCTTTATCTTTTTGGGCCGTGATGACGCTCTGGACTTTTTTAAGGGGACGGTACACGAATAAATAGAGGACTGTGAACGACGCACCGATGGAAAACAACAACACCGCCGATGCGAGCACGGGAGAACGATCGAACAGGAGCATCGCCGCGCATCCGCCGATGGATGAAATTATCACTGCAAAGAATAATTGGAATTTCAGCGAGTACATGGTGAGAAGATACGAGTTTCTGATGAATTTTTCTTCGCAATTTAAAATAAAAAACCCTTCGCCGATAGGAAGGGTGTGCACGGGAAAGATACACCGGCTAGATCTCTTTCATTCGATATCCGACCCCTTTAATTGTGTCGATATAATCGGCATTGCTGCCGAGTTTTTCCCTGATTTTTCTGATATGAACATCGACCGTCCGGTCGATAACATAGACATCACTTCCCCAAATCTGCGACAGAAGGGTTTCCCGTGTAACGACCTTGCCGGAATTTTTAACAAGGAAGGAGAGCACTTCGAATTCTTTTTTAGGGAAAAAAACTTCTTTCTTGTTGACGAACACTTTATAATGCGATCGGTTAATTTCAAGGATCCCGTGCTTCATGATATCGGAAGGTTCGGCATCCTCCTTCCGAGAGGAAGATCGTTTCCTGAGCGTCAGCTTGATTCGCGCGATGAGTTTCGGTATGCTGACCGGTTTGGTGATGTAGTCGTCTGCGCCGAGTTCGAGTCCGACAACCTCATCGATCTCAGCGCTTTTGGCGGTAAGAAAGATGACCGGGATATTTGCGGTTGCTGAATTTTTTTTCAGGGATCGAACCACTTCCAGCCCGTCCATTTCGGGCATCATAATATCGAGCAGGATCAAATCCGGTTTCTTTTTCGCCAGCGTCAGCGCTTCGGTCCCGTTCCTGGCCGTCAGTACATCGAAACCTTCCTTATCGAGATTATATTTGAGAAAATCTATAATATCACGTTCGTCGTCTGCAATGAGTATCTTTTGTTTCATGCTGTTCCTCAATGTTCACACGAATATAGAGAAATGTCTTTCGTCCTTCAATCAGCGATGTGTTAACTGTGTGTTAAGTTTTCTGCCGTACAGTGTCCGGTTGAAGAGAGGAGTGAGTGCAAAAAGCGTTGCCGTTTCAAAAGAATCCTCACGGGTAACAGTGTTGTTCGTTAAAATGCCGAATGTGCCTTGATTGCTCCGAATATCGGTTTGCACGGCAAAATGATCGATCACACTTCCAAGGTCTGCCCCCTGCTCCATCACGGCATCCGACAACGCAGGAGGAATTTCAACCGCACCGGAACTTCCGAAATAGGTATTCAATCCGTCGAAAGCACAGGTCCAGCTTTGTAAAAATATTTTGCCGCCGGCACGGAACAATCCCCCTTCTACTCCGACGCCGAGCGTCGCCCCATCTCCGCTTCTGCGGAAAATTTTTTCCGCCCTGTTCTGCGCTCCGCGCATCAGCTCATCGATTGATCTCGGCGTATCGGAGACGCCGCTTGGTATGTCGGCCGATTCAAAATAGATTGTTCCGAACGGATGATGAAATCTTTCGGAAAGCCGATGGACCGCTTTTTTTACCCCGTTCACTTTGGGAACACGGGTACTGGCAATTTGGATGATCATTTATTTCTTCAGTTTTTGAAGAGTCGGCGGAGCGGGAAAGATCGTTTTGAACTTTACTGTTTTGGACTTTCCGTCGACGGTGGTCAGAATGATCTCCGTATTTCCGTCGGCAAATTCTGAGATCACCTGACGGCACGCACCGCACGGCGTGATCCAGCTCCGTTCATCTGTTGCAACGGCAACGGCAGCGATTTTTCTCTGTCCGGCAAACACCGCCTGAAAGATCGCATTCCGTTCGGCGCAAATTGCCAATCCGTACGACGCATTTTCAACATTGGCGCCGGTGAATATTTTTCCGTCATGTGTCAGAATTGCCGCTCCCACCCGGAACTTCGAATAAGGCGCATACGCCCCTGTTTTTGCCTCGGCAGCTTTTTGAATCAGCGCCTGCTTCGTCTTTTTATCCATTGAAAACCTTTATCAGTGAGATGCTATTTTTTTATAAAGTTGAAATACAGGGTACGCAAATACTCCCACGAATACAATCCGGTATTGTGGCCGTCCCCCCATGAACATTGGACCGCATAGCTTCCCACCGGAGTGATTGATGCAAGATCGTAATGGCCCGGAAGTTTTGGCTGTATCACCGGAAGAATTTGATGCATCAGGATCGTTTCCCCTTTGCATCCGGCACAGGGACATTCATCCCGCAGCAGCGTGATCGGCAGCGGCGTCACACTGCCGTCATCCCATGTGATCGTAATCGTGTCCGGGTCTGTTTTTTTTATCGAAAGTGGTTTCATAATTAAGAAAGAAGAGATTACCCCTGTTTGGTGAACCGTGGTTCTGCAACAAATGTATGCAAAATATAAAATGAACTCAACGCGAGAATCGCGATGATCGTAAAAATAGCGGCAAAGCCGATTTTGGGGATGAGCCATCCGAAGAGAATTCCCACAAGCAGTGCCGGCGATGCGAGCGTGTTGGCAATTCCCACGTACACCGGCCGGTAATGTTCTTTGCACATTTCGGCAACAAACGGAGAACGTGAGATGGCTTGAATCTGTACCGCGCATGAGAGGAATACAAAAACAAATCCATAGATGAAGATATTGGGAGAAACCACCGCCAGGAGCGCCGCCAATCCCATACACAGAGAATAGGCGAGAAGATTTTTTTTATGTCCGTAGAGATCGGCCGTAATGCCGAAGACAATATTTGCCACGACACTCGATACCATAACGATCGCCGTGAATGTTCCGGCATACCATGACGGCAGGCTGAATTTTTCGAGAGCGTACACTGCATAAAAGGAACCCGCGGCAATCACGGTCATGTTCAATGAATCAGTAACCAGATAATGCCTGTAGTTTCTGTCGCCGCGAATAATTTGTTTTGCTTCTTCGAAGATCTTCAGCCGTCGTTCACCTTTCGGGAATGTTTCGACGCTTTTTTCTTCCGTGACCCTGGTGAGGAAATAGAACGACACCATTGTAAACAGAAACGACGAAAAGAATAAAATGGAGTAATTGAAAGGAAATAACACTTCGGAGAGTATGATTCCCACCAGAGAGCCGGCAACGATACCGCCGATCGATCCGAGCAGCTGACGAATACCCATCAATCGTCCGCGAAGTTTTACGGGAACCGTTTTAGTAAAGACCTGGAACCATGGAAGCCCGGCAATGCTGCCAAACATTGCCGTAAGGAACCAGAGCAATAAAAAAACCGGGACCGAAACCGATGATGAGACTTTTCCGATCAGAACTGCCGCGGTCACTCCGGTCACGAAGAGAATGAAACGATGGACAAACCCCCATTTCACCATCGCGGGGGAAAAAAGGGATATCCTCTTGAGATATTGGGCAACAAAGACGGCAGGGATATTTGCCCCCATCGTCCAGAGAACCTGCACGGAGCCGATCTCAACGGTATTTCCCCCCAGTTCCTTGATGAAAATCGGAAAGATCGTTTGAAACGACGTGAAGCTCATTCCAAAAACATAGAATGCACCGTCCCCGATATGGAAATTTAAGTTTCGCCGAAGCAGTGCGGTTTTATCGGAAGGAAAATCTGGCGGTGTCGGCAAAAGCCGATGAATAATCTTCATGTGCTAAAAATACCAATCAAAAGAATGACAACCAAGCACGAAAAATGGTACTCCGCCGGACTGTCACCGTTTTGCTTCACCCGGACAATTTCCGTATCTTTGTGCATGACAGAATCCAAAATACCAAAACGCCGTCTGCTGCGTGAGTCAGTGATGCAGGCATTGTATGCACTCGAAATTTCCAAGGATGCACCGCAGCATGTTATTGAAACATTATTTGACGACTACAAAAAGAATCCGGTAGAGTACGATTTTGCCGTGAATTTATTCCTGACTACAGTCAACCATCAATCGGAACTTGACGCTCTGATTAAAGGCAAGGCAGAGCATTGGGAATTTCACCGGATCGCATTGATCGACAAATTGCTGCTCCGGCTGGCCACGGCTGAGATCCTTTTCTTCCCGGATATTCCACCCAAAGTCAGCATCAACGAAGCAATCGAAATTGCGAAAGATTTCAGTACGGATTCAAGCGGCACATTTATTAACGGCATATTGGACGCAATGCTGAGTGACATGAAAAAAGACGGTTCGCTGGCAAAGACCGGCCGCGGATTGCTGAACTCAACGGCCAAAAAATCTCCAAATTGATGATTGCACCCGCCCCCGCTTCCCGATTTCAAATTTTTGTGTGGACACTCTTTGATTTTGCCAACACATCATTTTCTGTGATGGTGGTTGCCGTTGGATACTCTTTATATTTCAAGGAAATTGTCGCGGGCGGCAGCGGACGGGGAGATTTGTTCTGGGGGATCGCCGTCAGTATCTCCATGCTCTTAACAGCGCTGATTGCTCCGGTGCTCGGGGCTGCTGCCGATTATTCATCGCGGCGAAAACGATTTCTCTTCGGATTTACGATCACCAGCATTCTTGCCACGGCATTGCTCTATTTTGTGCAGCCGGGGATGATCGCGAGCGGAATGCTCCTTTTTATCCTGGCTAATATCGGATTCGAAGGAGGATTGGTCTTTTACGATGCCTTCCTCCCGAACCTTACCACGGAGCGTAGTTACGGAAGAGTATCGGGCTACGGTTTCGCCATGGGGTATGTCGGGTCACTCGTTACGCTGCTGATCGCCATGCCGCTGTACGCGGAGGGATTTATTGCGGAGAATCTTCCCAATGTCCGTCTCAGTTTCGTCATTGCTGCCGCGATCTTTTTGATCTTCTCCGCTCCGCTGTTCTTTTTTCTCCGCGATCATAAGACACGGTTCGAATACAAAGTATCATACGTCAAAGCCGGAATGCAGCGTGTCTGGGAGACGGTGGGACATCTGAAAAATTACAGAAATGTCGCCAGGTTTCTGCTGGCGTTCTTCATTTACAACGACGGAATTCTTACCGTCATTTCGTTCGCATCCATTTTTGCCACGCAGTCCCTCCATTTTACCCTCCAGGAAGTCTTGATCCTGTTCGCAATCGTTCAGGCATCGGGCATCGTCGGTTCTTTGATCTTTGGAATCGTGACCGACAAGATCGGGGCAAAACGAACGATCAATATTAATCTCGTGTTATGGATGATTGTGACCGCCGGCGCCTATGCAGTGCAGTCTAAAGAACTGTTTTACCTTATCGGCATTATTGCGGGAAGTTCCATGGGAGCATCGCAGGCGGCGAGCCGGAGTTTGATGGCGCAATTGACGCCGAAGGAACGGGAAGCGGAATTCTTCGGATTCTTCGACGGATTGTGCGGAAAAGCATCGGCCGTTGTCGGTACTTTTTTGTTCGGCTTGATTTCGTATATTACAGGTGATCAACGAATTTCTGTCGCCGCTATCGGCATATTCTTTATTGCCGGGTTCATCCTTCTGCAGAAAGTCGATGACACACAATCTGTTCGATAAAAAAAATTAAGGGAGTTGAATGAAAACCATTTTAGCCGCCGTGCTTTTTGTCGTCATGGCGCATCCGACCCAAAAGAAAGAGATCACCGATAACGAGTATGTGAAAATCGTGATGCAGACGGGTGAAACGATGAGCACCGGTGCTGCCGGCACTCTTTCATTTCAATTCATCCCTGCCGAGGGAATCCATGTGAACACGAATCCTGCCATCGAATTCGTTACGGAAAAAAATTCGCCCTTTACAATCACCGGCGAGCCGAAGTTCACGAAAGATAAGCACGGTTACCTCAATACCGCAAAAGAGGTTCGCTTTACATTTTCGGCGAAGAAAGGGACGCCGGCGGGAAAATATGCCCTCAAAGGTTCTCTCCGGTATTTTTTCTGTTCGGATAAGGACGGATGGTGCAACCGGCATGCTCAACCGATCGAAATCTCCGTAGACCTGACAAAATGAAAAACATTTTTTTCTTCTCCGATGTGCATCTGGGACTGCAGGACCGGCAGCAGGAAAAAGAGAAAGAACGGCGTCTTCTTTCCTTCCTTACCCACGTTGAAGAGCATGCTGAACAGCTGTTTATCATGGGAGATTTGTTCGACTACTGGTTTGAATATAAACATGTCGTCCCGCGGGGATACCATCACGTTATTTCAAAACTGGGAATGCTTGTGGAACACGGGGTGAAGGTGCACTACCTTGCAGGGAATCATGATTTTTGGCTGCGCGATTTTTTCCCGAACGATCTCGGCATTCCGGTGTATCGCGATCCGTTCGCCGTCGATCTCCGGGGGAAAAAATTCTTTCTCCATCACGGGGACGGCCTGGCAACGCGCGATACCGGGTACCGGATCTTGAAGAAAATCCTCCGTAACCCTGTCAATATTTTTTTGTATTCCCTCTTCCACCCGGATTGGACAGCCCCGATCGCTCACGGCTCCTCACACAAGAGCAGGCAATACACCGGTGATAAAGATTTCGGCGAATCGGACGGCATGGTACAATTCGCTTCGCAAAAGATCGAACAGGAACACTTCGACGTTGTCCTGATGGGACACCGGCACAAACCGTCCGTTCACCCTATCGCAAACGGACTCTACGTCAATATCGGCGATTGGATCACCCATAATACCTATGCCGAATTCGACGGGAATGTCATTGAACTAAAATCCTGGGACACTCAGCATGGCAGATAAGAAAAAACCGAAATACAGTTCAGAACAGATGAAGAAATATTTTAACGACCCTTCATACCGGCAGCAGTTGCTCCTCCGGGGAAAAAGTTTCTTCCGGAAGTATTGGTACTACTTTGCCGGACTGGGAATCGTCCTGATCGCACTGATGGTCTTGTATGCCGATTATGTGATTTCGGGGCTTCCGTCACTCGAAGAACTGGAAAATCCTAAACCGGATCTTGCCACAAAAGTCTATTCCATCGACGGTGAGGTGCTTGGAACCTTCTTCCTGACAAAGAACCGCTCGTACGTATCGTACGACGAGATTCCCCAGAGCGTCATCGACGCATTGATCTCGACTGAAGACAAAGCATTCTACAAGCATTGGGGCGTGACTCCCTGGAGATTTTTGAGAGCCCTTGGAAAGAATTTTCTCTCTTTCCGCTTACGCGAAGGGGCCAGTACGATCACGCAGCAGCTGGCCCGCGGCTTATACGGGTTTCAAAAAGAGAATGAAAGCGCCTTCGACAAGGCAACACGAAAACTCCGGGAGTTCTTTACCTCCGTACAAATTGAAAAGAATTTTACGAAACGGGAGATCCTGGAGATGTACCTGAACACCGTCTATTTCGGACGCGGTTCGCTCTACGGCATCTCGGCTGCCGCCTCCATGTATTTCGGAAAAACCGTGCAGGAACTTACCCCGGGCGAATCGGCAATGCTTGTTGCCATCATCAACGGTCCTGCGTATTACGATCCCATCAAACATCCGGACAGAGCCGAATCGCGGTGGAAATTGGT
>Ga0172379_10009458_pt1 | contig 12026 bp, 8 predicted proteins | sample GrowelOW334metaG_FD_119756 | JGI IMG/M metagenome (GOLD analysis project Ga0172379, IMG submission 119756) | Groundwater microbial communities from an aquifer near a municipal landfill in Southern Ontario, Canada - Groundwater well OW334 metaG | ecosystem: Environmental > Aquatic > Deep... | reverse complement strand
TGAATCGACTCAGCGCAATCGAGGATTTCAGGCTTGTTCACCGCAGTTATCACAACTAGACTTCTCGTATCGAGGAGGCGTTTTGTGTGCGATACCGTGTATGTAGGCCCGACCGCGGCCGGTGAAGGCCGTCGGTATTTTGGAAAGAACTCCGACAGACATCCTGCCGAACCTCAAGCCCTCTGTATCATTCCGCGGCGCAAGCCCTCAGCGGCGACGAAGGTAGGCGAGCGCGAATTCGCCGTTCCCGATCGTGGATATGCATTCGCTTTATCGAGGCCTTCGTGGATGTCCGGCGGTGAGGCTGGCCTCAATGAACATGGTGTCGCAATCGGTAACGAAGCTGTATTTTCTAAGGATGCGGTCGCTAAAGATGGCGTACTCGGAATGGATCTGCTTCGCGGGGCTTTATGCTCCGCGCAAAGCGCGAAGGAGGCCTTGGATTTTCTGACCGAATGGACCGAGACTCATGATCAAGGAGGAAACGGAGCGTTTCGGGGCAAGCTATTTTATAGCAATTCATATATTGTCGCCGACCGAGAAGAAGCTTTCATTCTCGAAACCGCTGGAAAGAGATGGGCATGGAAGCCAATCGATGGAATAGCCGCTATTTCCAACGCCTATTCGATAGAAGAAGACTATAAACGTTTGGATGCAAGAACGCGTAAGGAAATAGCTCCGGTAAACGAGCGGGCTGCCTGCTCCGACGAAGCCGATCCTGGTAGAAAGGGGCGCAAAGAGTCGTGGCGAGAAAAGGTCGAGAGCCGGCTTTATCTCCGCTTTACCAAAGGAGACATTCGTAGAGCGGCCATATCGGCGATTTTGGAAGCAGCAAAACCAAATACCGGACTAGAGACCGTCAAGTCAGCCCTCCGTTCGCATGGGGAGCGAGATCCCGCGCATCGAGGCGGCATGAACAGCCCTTGCGTGCATGATGGCGTTTTTCCCTTTGATCAAGCGACTACCGCGAGTTTTATTGTTGAGTACGAGCCTCTGCCGGCGCGCAGCGCCATCCTCTGGTTCACCGGCAGCTCTTATCCCTGTGTCTCAGTATATAAGCCCGTCCTGCTCCGCGATGGCGATTTTCTTCCTTTATGGACAGATTATGACTATTCCGAAGGCGCCGAATCGGCATATGCGTATTGGATCAATGCTCGTGCTTGGTTCAAGTCCGAAGGGGCGGGCCGATATTCGCACAAAACTGATTTTATTTCCCGGCGCGACGGCATCGAGACGCGCATACGAACTGCCGCGACGCAAGCCGCGGCAGCGCCAAATGATGCTAGCATAATTGCTGAGGCAAGAGTCGAGGTAAATGCGGCTATGCGGGATTGGTCCGCAACTTTGCCGCGCCGAAAGTAAGCGCCGTGCAAGTATGGGGCGAAATTCTCCTTAAGGAGCAATAGGGACGATTTTTACGCTCTGTCGTCGATAAAACTGAAAACAAAAAAGGCCGCCAGGGATCGAAGTCCCGAGCGGCCATTTTCGGAAGAAAAAATTAAAAGGCTTCGAAGTCGTCGTCTGAGATTTTTTTCGAGGAGGGCTGAGATTCTTTTTTTTCCTCACGCTGCAATGGCGGACGCGCGGATGCGGTTTCGGAGTGAGCTTTTCGTCCGGTTTTGGGGCTTGGGAGCGCGGTTGCAGGACTTTGTGTGTTTCCGCGGGAGTGCTGTAAAGTATGCGCGCTAGAGGCGCGAGCATTGATTATTGGAGAAACAATACGTGGAGTTTCTTGAGCATGGGTCGAAATGGAACTGTTCTTAGGCATCACGGAAGGCGCTCTATTCGTACCTGTCGTCGTATCGAGACGGAAGAAGGAGGCTGTATCTTGGAGAGCCGTCGACTGCGATGCGAGCTCCTCGGACATAGAAGCGAGCTCTTCGCTAGCGGATGCGTTTTGCTGGATTATGCCATCGAGCTGGGTAAGAGCCATATTGATTTGATCCATGCCGGTCTTTTGTTCCGCGCTCGCCGCGGCTATTTCGCGTACTAGATCGGCCGTTCGCTTGATAGCTGGCACGGTTTCAGCGACCAGGCTACCTGCTTGGTCGGAAAGGACACCAGAGCGCTTCGAGAGGGTCGATATTTCGCTCGCGGCGGTTTGACTGCGCTCGGCAAGCTTTCGAACCTCACTGGCGACCACCGCGAAACCTTTGCCCGCTTCACCCGCTCGCGCAGCTTCAATAGCGGCATTAAGAGCGAGAAGATTAGTTTGCCGAGCGATCTCTTCGATTACTGATATCCGGTTGGCTATTTCCTTCATCGCCGAAACTGCCTCACCCACGGCCTCGCCGGCCTTTTCGGCGCTCGAGGCGGCTTTTACCGCAATGGCTTCGGTTTCAGCGGCATTATCCGCGTTCTGGCGTGTCGTCGCGGCAGCCTGTTCCAAGCTTGCGGCCACTTCCTCCGCGCTCGAAGCTTGGGCTGTCGCGCCTCGTGACATCTGGGCACTCGTGGAGCTTATAGCCTGAGCGCCAGCGCTAACTTCGGTAGAGGCTTGGCGTACCTCCGAGGCGAAACTACGCATTTTCGCGACAAGGCCCGCAATCGCGCGTCCGGATTCGCCCAGCTCATCTTTTCGACTGGATAAGTCCACGAGGGAGGGTTCCTTTTGGGGGTCGAATGCAAGATCACCGCCTTCGACACGCACGAGAAGCGACGAGCTTTTGGCGACGGGGACCGCTATTCGACCGACGACCAAGGAAATCACGCCGAGGAGGATAACGAGAGCTATAATTGATGCGAAAATTAGGAATGTTGCGATGCCGTCCGAGCTTGCGAGCACTTCAGCCATCGGAATGATGATTCCAAAAGACCAATTCGGCGTTCCCTTGATAGGATTGAATATATAAAGCTTTTCGATACCTTTATCGTCGCGATAGATTTGGGTACCGGCTTGCCCTTTGACTATTTTCGCTATTCCCTCATCTAGATTTGTATAGCCGATTTTTTGAGGATCTTTGAAGCTTACTTTCATACGGAGGGTTTCATCTGGGTGTGCGATGAGCATGACATTCCCGTCGACGATGACCGCATACCCGGTTTTCCCGAGTTTCACTCGGGACGCTATTTTTGAAATAGTCTCGAGGGTGAGGCTCCCGGCATAAACACCGCGGCCTCCGTCTGCAAGCTTCACCGCGGCTGCCGCGGTGACTATCGAGCTGCCTGTCGATTTCGATACGACGGCGTTGGAGACGAAACTTGGAGCGCCATTTTTGACGATCGCGGCGAAGTAGTCGCGGTCCCCAATATTGCCGACGGCTTTTTTTGTTGTGAAGTATTCGCCCGACTGATTCGCGAAAAACTCGATTTCAACGTCCGAGTCGAGTACCGCGGCTCGCTTGACAAGATACTCTTCGACCGAAGCTTTTACGGCACCTTGTATTTCTGGTTCTTCCGCCGCTCGGCGCATACCTGAAAGTTTGCCCTCAAGCCAGCTCGAGACCTCGTCCGCTCTTGCTTCGACGATTTGGCTAGCGGCATTCACGTAGAGTTCGGTAACAGCCGTTCTCATTCTTAGCGTTACCACGAGAGTTAGTGTCGCAAGCGATAAGGCGACGGGTATGCCGATGAGAAGAGCTAGCTTGCTCCGTAATTTCATTCAAATCCTCCAGTGCTTAATCAAGGCAGCCTAAAAAGCGACCGGAGCGCCGCGAGATTTCTAGAATTCTCGGTTCGGCCTCCCTCGGATGTATATGAATAATCGATGAGCTCTTTATATACGGCGACGATTCGGTGGCGAACTATTTTCATAGTGGAATTAACAGTACCGTTTTTGTCCGAAAAAGGCTCGGTGATTACTTGGAATACCGAGGGTACCCAGGTTCCTTGGACCTTTTTTGCCTTCGGATCGGAACGGAAGCGATAGAATTCTTTTTTGAGTGCTTCGAGCAGCGCATCCGCGGTACTGATTCCACGAGCGTTGATAAGCCGTTTGACTTTTACTTCATCGAGGGTGACGAGTGCGGTCGTGTACTTTTTTTGTTCGCAGTAGACCATTATCTGATCGATGACCTCGGTTGAGAAGGTAACTGCTTCCTCTATGTCCTCCGGGCTATACTTTTCTCCGTCCTCGGCGATTAGGAGAGCCTTTTCCCGTCCGACGACGACGAGGAAGCCGTCGTCGTCCCAGTATGCGAGGTCACCGGTCCAAAGCCAACCATCGCGGAGGGACTGCGCGCTCGCTTCGGGATTCTTGAAATAGCCCTTCATGACGTTTCCGCCCCGAATGACGATTTCCCCAGTCTCTCGGGCGGCGCAAAGGCTGCCGTCGGCATGGCGAATCGTGCATTCGACAGAAGGAGCGACAATGCCCGATGTACCGAATTTGTGTCGCTTTGGCGTATTTGAGCTGATAATAGGTGCAGCCTCGGTAAGGCCATAGCCCTGGAAGACTGGAAGTCCAAAAGCCGCGTAGAATTCTTGCTGTTTGATATCGAGGAGCGCGCCGCCGCCGACGCAAAAGCGGATCGAGTCGCCGAAGATCATTTTCTTAATTTTATTAAATATAAGCATTTTGGCCAGGGCGTAGGGTAGAAAATGTCTTGCCCTGATAGCGAACGAAGGGGAGGTAAAGCCGTCGCCATTCCAGGCTATACCGGATGCGATACCCATTTTGAAAATCGTTTCGATCAAGCCACCCTTTTCCTCGATCCCCGAAATTATTTTTTTCATAAAATTGCCCGAGAGGGCTGGCACGGTGAAGAGGAATATCGGGTTGGATTCTTTGAGATTGATGGGAATGTTGCGAAGGGTTGCGATCCCTCCGCCCCTGGAATCGACGAAGTAAAGTGAAATACCACAGACCAATGCCGTATAGAGGCCAACAGTATGGGCAAAAGAATGATCGACTGGTAGAATCAGGAGCGTTCGGAAGTTGATGGGATTGTCGAAAAGAGCCACGGCATCGATGCAGTTAGTCCAGTAATTTAGATGAGTGAGCATGATGCCTTTTGGATTGCCGGTCGTACCCGATGTGTAGCAAATAGTGACGGTATCATTTTCTTTCGCCGCCGCGGCTCTGCTAGCGAGTTCCGCAGCCAAGGGAGCCGTGGCCGACCCGCCAACAAAGGGAGCTTCCAGGGCTTTCCGGCCCCGCTCTCGAGCTTCCGTGAAGCCAACTATCCGCTCCGCGGCAATTCCATATTGCGCTGCGACAATGTGTGCGGCATCTGTGTCTTTGTCGAGATAGATGACCGTGATGCTACGATTCTCTACCTTTTCGAGCGAGCTTAAAACCTTTTCGAGCTGGTTTTTAGTCGTGAGAATAGCCTTAGCCTCTGAATGGTTGAGCCTAAATGGTATTTCCTCGGCGAGGAGCTTGATCGAGAGGGGGACGGAAACACAGCCTGCCAGGATGAGGCCAAATTCGCCGACAATCCATTCGGGGCTGCCTTCACCGATGAGCGCGATGGTCTCATCTTTTTTGTAGCCCGAAGCTACAAGCCAAGCGGCGAATTCGCGGGCAGCATCGCGGGCTTCGCGAAAACTCGTAGCAGTCCATCCGGAGTCGTTTTTTTTCAGCGCGTACGGCGCGTCAGCCCATTGCGTTGCCGCTTCTTCGAGCATGCGGAGTAACGTTCGTTCCATTCGCGCAGCGTAGCATGGCCGAGGCGCGGTCGTAAAGCGCGGAATGGATTGACAGGGCGTCGCCGACCGTGTAGCCTTCGATCCGATCCCCACGTACGAAGGTGCCCCGCATGAGCTACTCCGACCCGACGAAGCTCGGAATCTTAGCCTGTCCCGGAGGCGCAGCCTTCGCAGACCAAGTCATTCGTAGGCTTGCTTCGATATACAAGCGACGCTTCGACCGAAAAACCGCGGTTCTGGCTTCTCGTTATCATATTAGCCAGGAACTTGTGACTCGGAAAATAAATTTCAGCAACGATATTCAGTCGAGCCTTCTTTACATTCCCGGCAATGTGAATCAATATCGCGCGCCTCGATTCAAGATCGAGGCGCGCCATACATATTTCCCCAACGGCGAGGTAAAAACCGAGATTCTCGACTCCGTGCGCGGGAAGGATTTATATATTTTCCAGGATATCGAAAACCATCAGCCGATTTCGTTCAACGATGGTTCCGTCGAACGCGCGCTCTCCGTCAACGATCACATTTTCTCGCTTTTCGTTACGGTTGACGCGGCTATGCAGGCTGGCGCCGAGCGAATAAATATCGTGCTCTCTTCTTTTCCCTATGCTCGACAGCACAAGAAAAAAGGACGCGAAGGGCTGACCGCGGCACGAGTTAGTCAGATGCTCGAGAGCCTCGGCGTGGCAAGGATCATCACGCTCGACATCCATAGCCGCGAGATAGAAAATTCTTTTAATCGCATGCGACTCGAGAACTTGCACGCATCGCTGCAGATCATCGAAAAACTCATAGGAATAACCGATATTACTAAAGATGACCTTGTCGTGTTGTCCCCGGATACCGGAGCGGTAGACCGTAACAAATTTTACGCAAATGCTCTCCAGAAGCCTCTCGCGCTTTTATACAAGGAACGCGACTATTCCAAGGTATCCAAAAACGCCGCTGAATCCAATATTACCGATATGCGCCTTCTTGGCGACGTGGCCGGGAAAACGGTTTTCATGGCCGACGATATGATCGGGACAGGCGGAACTTTACTCAAGGGAATGAAAAGCATTAAGGATATGGGTGCCGCGCGCATAATTTGCGCAGTCTCCTTACCGCTTTTCTCGGGCAGCGCGGTCGAGGATTTCGACGCTGCGTATAAACAGGGGCTTTTTTATCGCATCATCGGCACCAACGCTATCTACCATAAAGCATTGCTTGAGAAAGAATGGTACGTTCAAGCCGACGTGACGGGACTCTTTGCGCAGATTATCAGTCTTGTCCACCACAATCGCTCCCTTTCGTCGATGCTCGACAATCGCGAGCTCGTCGCGAAGCGTATAAAAAAACAGATGGATCGGCATACGCATGGCGGTAAGCTAGGCCACGGGCCGAGCCCCGCGATACGGCCCGCGCACGGTCCTCACGAAGAGCCTATTCCCTATGGCGGCAACGAAACAGGCTCTCGTTAGCAAGCCCTAACCGCGGCAAATGCGAATACTCCACATTCCGCCAACGCCGAAAGCGCTCATTTTCGATCTCGATTCCACGTTGTATGAGCATCGCGAGTATGCTCTGTTTCAGAGTCGCGTTCTCATCGAGCGACTTGCTCGCGAGCGAGGCGAGCCGTTCCACGCGATAGAAGCGGAGATCGAAGGAATTCGCGCGGCGCGTTTGGCCGCCGGCTTAGGCGCAACGTCGCTAGGTAATATTTTCCTCGAACTGGGCGTGGATATCAAAACGAGTGTCCGCTGGCGCATAGAAGCGATCGAGCCATCGGTGTGGCTCGAGGTCGATCCAAAGCTTCGAGCCGCGCTCGAGTTTCTCACGAAGCACTACTCGCTTGCATTGGTAACCAACAATCCTCGAATTGTGGGCGAGAAAAGCCTTCGAACGCTTGGCGTGCGCGATCTTTTTGCTCAGGTTATAGGGCTCGACGATACAATGCGCTCAAAGCCTGATGCCGCTCCATTTACGCTCGCGACTGTTCGCTTGGGGTTACCGGCGGCTGCCTTTGTTTCCATTGGAGACCGCGAAGAAGTAGATTTGCTACCCGCTCGTGGGCTCGGTATGGGCGCAATATTGATAGAGGCGGTAGCGGACGTATATAAGTTGCCGGAAGCGCTAAATCCTTGACTATTTACCTCAGGGCTCGGAGTGACTCGGCGATGTCGAAGGCGTAATCGCCAATCTTTTCGATATGTCGGACCATGTCGATGAAGAGAAGCTCGGTCCTGACATCTGCGCCGGATTTGAGGCGTTTTCGAGCCTTTTTTTTCAAGTCCGCGCGGAAGGTGTCGAGACGATCCTCAAGCTTCGCCGCGATTGATAGCTTTTCATCGTCGATCGGCGAAGACGCGTTCTCCTCGACGAAACGCAGAAACTCGTCGGCCAGGAGCGTGTATGGCGCAAGGCTTTCGAGTTCGTCTTTATCGATCGTTAATTTTTTACGCTCGCTACGTTCGACCAGGTAGGCAAGGCTCAGTGAAGAGTCGGTGATGTTCTCCAGTCCGTCCACGACATGCAGAAGTTCCTGTATATTGGCCTGGGTCTTCTCGGCAATGTCCTGATGGGTCACTTCGAGAAGAAAGCGCGTAAGTTCCTCTTTCATGCGATCGGCGAGCTCCTCGTCCGCCTTGAAGCTTGCGATCGCGGTTTCGAAATCATCCGGTCGTTCGCGGAGGGCCCCACGGAAGCGGGAGAACATTGAGCGAGCGACACCGGCCATATTTGCGATCTCTTTGCGAGCGTGTACGAGATTGAGCTCTGGGCTGACCATGATAGGGCCCGCAACGTAGGAAAGCCTTTTTCGTTCCTCGGTTTCGCCGGGTTTCTCCGGTATGAGACGACTGACTAAGGCCGCGTATTGCGGGACGAAGGGGAAAAGCACGAGGGTGTTCACCGCATTGAACATAGTGTGGAGCATTGCTATGTGGGCTCCCGCGCTTGCCGCCGATATTTCTCCGGGAGTGACCCAATCTACGAAGAGCAAGAAGGGCTTGAAGACGATAACAACCCATATTGTGCCGATTATATTGAAGAGTATATGCGCCCAGGCGGCGCGCTTCGCGTTCGTATTGGTACCCAGTGACACGAGGAAGGAGTCGAATGTTGTGCCGATGTTCGCGCCTAAGGTTATTGCCGCGGCCATCTCGAAACTGATGATTCCTTTCGCGGCTAGGCCGATGACAACGGCGATGGTAGCGCTCGAGGCATTGATCAGCATGGTGAAGATTATGCCGACAAGAACGCAAATTATGATCGCGATCCAACCCTTGTCCGCAAAATTCCGGAGAAAGAGAAGAGCGTCTCCCGTCGGGTCGGGAATGGCTTTTGCGAGAAATTCCAGGCCGAGAAAGATGAGGGCGAAGCCCATGAGGGTTTCTCCATAGCTCTTGTACGCATCGCGTTTTTTCATGAGTGAAAGAAAGAAGCCGATACCAAAGATCGGTACCGCGAGCGCCACGATGCTGAATTTGCCAATCCCTACGGACGCGATAATCCAGCCGGTCAGGGTCGTTCCGATATTCGCGCCCATGATAACGCCGATTGATTGGATGAAAGAGAGAAGCCCCGCATTGACGAAGGAAACCAGCATTACGGTGGTCGCCGATGAGGATTGTATAAGGACGGTGACGAGTATTCCGGTGAGCACCGACATCAAGCGGTTTTTCGTCATGAAATTGACGGTGCGCTGGAGCTTGTCGCCCGCCGCGCGTTGGATGCCGTCCGAGGTCAGTTGCATGCCGTACATGAAAAGGCCGAGGGCGCCGATCAGCTTGAAAGCGATGAGGATGACTCCTCCGACCATTGGCGGGCTCCTTATCGATGGTGTTTGGCCTTCAGTCTTATCGCGCAATAATGCCAGGCGCTGACGGCTTCCTTATATACGATGACACAGCGACTGAAAAGGGGCGGAAAAGCAGCTTTCGCTTATTGCCGCGGCGTCCAAGCTGAATCGCTGTGCCATTATTCTTTGTTCGGGCTGCCTCGCGTTGACCCGGAGGGTGACGGCGGCTACTATTCGAGCATGTCGGAACCCGCTCCGCGCTCAAAGCTCTTTACTCCCACGCTACGTTTTTTTATGCTCGCGATGATTCTAGCGAATCTTGGCGGGTCGATGTTTTTTCCGTTCTTTTCGATACTCCTTAAAAAGCTGGGCTTTCCCGTTGAGACGATCGGGCTCTATTTCACCATTTCCGCTATTTTTCCGCTTGCGTTGCAGATAATAGGTGGTTGGGTTTCGGATCGTATAGGACGTATCAAGAGCATTGCGATAGGTTCCGTAGCGGGCGCGATTTCATGGTTCGGTATTTTGGCAGCGCCGAATACATCGAATCCCGTTGTATGGTACCTTGTTTCGAATGCTGTTGGAGCGATTACCGTTTCTCTCGTTTCTCCTTCGTTCGATGCCTTTATAGCCGAGCAATCGAGCGAGGGAAATCGGACGCGCGTTTATAGTGTGATCCAATCTGTGTATATGATTGTGGGCATCGCGGGGCCGTTGATCGGCGGGTTTATCGCTGAGCGATATTCATATGAAATTCTCGCGTGGGCTTCCGCTTTTCTGTATTGGACAGCGACTGCCATCCGTGTCGGGATGGCACGTCGTGTTTCAAATCCACACACTGAAGCAGCCATCTCGGAAGTGGGCGGGTCCCATTCTAGCATCGGAGTTCCGCCTCGACATAGTCTTGGCGAGGGACTAAAAGGTATCGTTGGCCTTGCGGTCGCCGGCGGCCTTTTTTCATGGATACTCGTTGCGGATGGCGTTTTCGATATTGCGGGCAAGCTTTCCGGAGACCTTTTACCTTTGTATCTTCGCGAAGTAGGTAACCTTAAAGAAGCTTCGATCGGCGCGCTTCAGTCAGCTTCCGCTATTTGTATGGCCTTGGCGATGTTGCCATTCGGGACCTTTGCCGACAAGCGTGGTGAACGTTATCCGATTGCATTCGGCGCGTTTCTAGTCGCCATGTCTGCCGCTCTTTTGGCCGTCGGTCGAAGTTTTCCGGTTTTTCTCGTCGCCTACTGTTTTTTCGGTTTAGGCATGGCGGGTGCCGGGCCTTCTATTCAATCTCTCATCAGCAAGGCTGTGCCTGAAAGTTTGCGCGGTCTGGCTTTCGGTTTTCTCTCGACGAGCCTGGGGCTTTTTTCATTTTTAGCTCCTGGATTGGGTGGGCTTTTATGGCAGCGCTTTTTCCCAGCGCTGCCACTTGTGGTGAGTGGCATACTTTGCGTGGTCGTGATTCCTCTCGTTCTTGTTAAGCTCGTGGTTTTGCGAGCAACCAAGGTAACGCCTGCCGATGGATTGACAGCCGCGATGATCACAATTACTGCCACAGCCGAGCGTTTAGCTGAGAGCGCGGCCGCGCCGGGGGCGGTAGCGGCGCGCGATTCTGGTAAGGATGAAGAATGAAAATTCCTAGCTCGGCTGGCAGTCTCTCCTCTCTCGTGAAGGCCGCGATTGTGACAGCTCTTCTAGCAGCGCATCCTGTTTTCGGCGAAATGGCTTTACCAGCGGCTACGGCTCCCGAGTACGCTCGCGCCGAGCTTCTTGCGAAGGGTAAGATTCTCAGGGTCGCTTCGGGCCTGGACGCTCGGCAGCTTCTCCTCGTACCGATCCATCCAAGCACTGAGACTTTTTCCCGCGATATCGCCGCAGAATCTCCCGCCATAGCGGTCGAAGCGCTTTTTTTATGGCACAAGCCCGTCACTCTTGCGCCGGGTATCGAACCCCTTGAGATTTATAACATATTGCGGGCGGCAAAAAGTCTCGAGGGCATAGAATATTTTTCACTTACAAAAGGCATGCGAACCATACTTTTCCTCGAGTCATATCGCGTTCGGAGTTTTGAAGATCGGCGCGCCATCCCCGACGAACGTGTCGCTTTGCCCCAGACAGTTGAGCGTTTTTTTGTGTGGCAAAAGGATGCGAGTTTCGGTGGGAACCTGTTCAGCCTGGAGTTACAAAACGGTCCTTCTTATTCTTTGGGGCGCTTCTACAACGAAACAGCGATACGCTTCGGTCCCTTGGCTATTTTTCCCATTGGCTGTTTTTCCATGCGAGTCGTAGCCATCTCGGCCTTGGATGGCATTTTTTTTTACGTTCTGTGCACCTCGAGGACGAATGTGCCTGGCATCCTAAAACCGAGGGTCGAAGCTTCGTTCAGAAACCGATCCGACGCTCTCTATGAGTGGTTTGCCCGCGAGGCGACGAGGGCATGGGCTGCTGCTAGCAAGACACGGTAAAGCGACTTTTCATTGTGTATTGGGAATGATGCCTGGTCTGATTGAGCATTAGGGCAGGCTGAGACTTAAGCGCAGGGTCGCGCCTGCGTTCGTGGCAGCAATGACAAGGTTAGCGTCTTCACGTTCGCGGATATGGAGGATCCCATTGACGGTACCCATGCATGCTCCGAGTACAGAGCCGGCGATTACATCCGTGAGGA
>Ga0172379_10009457_pt1 | contig 12030 bp, 12 predicted proteins | sample GrowelOW334metaG_FD_119756 | JGI IMG/M metagenome (GOLD analysis project Ga0172379, IMG submission 119756) | Groundwater microbial communities from an aquifer near a municipal landfill in Southern Ontario, Canada - Groundwater well OW334 metaG | ecosystem: Environmental > Aquatic > Deep... | reverse complement strand
GTGGCATCTCTTATGCCGACCCTAGAAAACATATCGAAAAAAGACGTTTTTTTCGACACGTCTTATTGACCTGTCGATCCAATCGACATATCCCAAAAACGTGTCGAAATTTAGGCTAAAAATCGACACGTTTTTACCTCAATCCCCAGAATAGACTGCTACACTTGCCTGACCGCTTCCGTTCCTAGCTGCTCCCAAACCCGGCCACCCAAGGTCATGCCTGCGGTTGCTTCCCCATGTGTACAAAATATGACAGACTGCAAACTATCTAAAACCACATGGCGCGGCTTTATCGCTTACAGGCTCGAAAACTCGCAGATAGCATTAATCGTCGTGCCCACTCTCGGCGCTAAGATTGCCAGCATGGTTTACAAACCATCCGGGAGAGAATGGCTCTGGTCTAACCCCTATTCGACCGTCAAACCAGCTCAGCACGGTGACTGTTATACCGACAAATTTGATTTGGGCGGTTGGGATGAATGCTTTCCCAGCGTAGCCAAGACTACCTATCCAGAAAGCCCATGGGAAGGCGTGGAGATTGGCGATCATGGCGAAATTTGGTCGCAGCCTTGGCAGACTGAGATTATTAGTGACAAGGGAACACTTGCACTAAATATGGTGGCAACAGGTGTTGGCCTTCCCTATCGCTTTGAGCGCACCATCTCAATAAACGAGAATGACAGCACAATGTCATTGAAATATTCGGTCGAAAATCTCTCCGATCACGATATGCCGTTCATCTGGTCTTCGCATCCAATATTTGCAGTAGAACCAGGCATGAAGCTATCTTTCCCAACACAGGAAATGACTGTCTTTTCTTCAATTGGTGACCGCTTTGGCCAACTGGGCGAGAAGCATACATGGCCGGTGATCTCTGAGCTCGGCGTTGCAGCCGAGGGCGGCGGCAAAACTGAGTCTAAAAAATACGACCTAAGAGTAATGCCTGCCTTAGATGCAGGCTATGCCCTGAAACTATATGGAGCTGCACCAACATGCGGGGAAGTCAGCCTGGCAGAGCCACAGAGCGGCGACAAGTTGACCTTCTCTTTTGACCCCGCGCAAGTAACTCATTTAGGCTTATGGGTAAATTTCAACGGCTGGTCCGGATTAGACAATGGCAAAACTTACTACAACATTGCTCTTGAGCCAGCGATAGGCGCGCAAGACGACCTCACCCTAGCCTACAAGCGTTTTGCTGAGTATGGCACTGTGCCTGCTAAACAAACACTTTCTTGGAACCTCGATGTCACTTTTTCAGGAGAAAAAATGAACGAAAGCTGCGAGCACGAAGACGAAATGTGCATCGAAACTGAAGTCAAAGAAGACGGACGCCTTCTCACTTATTATCATTTTAGCAAGCCTGGTGAAGTTCAAGAAACCACAGGGGCAGCAACCAAAGACAGCAAAGAAGCTCCCAGCACAACCAAAGCCGAGGCGAAGTAACCATGTCCGAAATGCGCTGGCACCCGCTTCTAAGCGAATGGGTAATCACTGCCACTCACAGACAAGACCGCACTTTTCTGCCACCAGCGGGCTACTGCCCGCTTTGCCCAACAGCGGAGGGCGGCTTCCCTACTGAAGTTCCGAGGCCCGATTATGACTTTGTCGTATTTGAAAATAAGTTTCCCAGCTTAAAGAGAGAACCAGAAGCGCCGGCAATTGCAGGCACCGCTCTCTGCCCGGTGAAACCGTCTAGCGGAGCGTGCGAAGTTATTCTCTATTCGCCTAAGCATGATGCCACCCTCACCGACTTGCCACCAAACAAATTAGTGGAGCTTATTCGAGTTTGGCGCGATCGCTACAATACGCTGGCTGCTAGAGACGACATCAAATATGTATTCATCTTTGAAAATAAAGGTGAGGCAGTGGGAGTAACGATTCACCACCCACACGGCCAGATCTATGCTTTCTCCGAGCTGCCACCACTGATAGAGCGTGAGCTGAAAAACGAACGCGAGCATATGGAGAAATTCGGCAAATGCATTCATTGCGAAATCATCGCCGACGAGAAGAAGAGCAATGAGCGGCTGGTGGCCGAGAATGACAACTTCATTGCCTTTGTGCCATTTTACGCGCGCTATCCCTATGAGCTGCATCTATATTCCAAACATCACCGCTCGGCCATCAACGAATTTTCCAAGCAAGAAGACTTAGATCTCGCCGAGATATTGCATGTGGTGCTAAAAAAATTCGATGGCCTTTGGAATATCTCTCTGCCCTACATGATGGTCATGCACCAGAGACCGACCGACGATCAAGGCTATCCAGGCTCACATTTCCATATTGAATTTTATCCGCCCCTGAGAACACCGCAAAAACGCAAGTATCTTGCTGGTGTCGAATCTGGTGCCGGTACTTATATAAACGATACCCATCCAGAAGTTACATCAAAAGAACTGCGTAATGTCCTTCCCCACCTGGAGCAAGCATGAGCGCGTCATTGCAAGATAACCGATTGACAGCGCTACATGAGCGCTTTGCTAAAGAGTTCGGCGGCGCGCCACAAATCGTTGTGAGAGCACCAGGCCGAGTCAACCTCATCGGCGAGCATACCGACTATAACGATGGCCTTGTGTTTCCTGTCGCTATCGACAGAGACATCATCATCGCTGCTAGAGCAACCGACGACAATTTTATCGAAATCTATTCTGAAGACTACCAACAGAAAGACCGCTTCTCAATTGCCGACATCATCAAAACAGAAGAGAAACCTTGGTCAAACTATGTGCGCGGAACCGCAGCGGTGCTGCTCAAGCACGGCTACAAGTTCGGTGGCTTTCAGGCAGTCAGCACAGGCAATGTGCCACAAGGAGCAGGCCTCAGTTCATCAGCCGCCTATGAAGTAGCCGTCTGCTATCTCATCAGCACACTATCCAATTTATCCCTGACTAAAAAGCAAACGGCTCTTTTTGCCCAAGAAGCAGAAAACAATTTCGTTGGTGTCAATTGCGGCATCATGGATCAGTTTATCTCAGCATTTGGAGAGGCTGACTCTGGGCTGCTTATCGACTGCCGTACCCTCGACTACAAATCTATTCCACTCAATTTAAAAGGCCGCGAACTCGCCCTGGTCATTGTGCACAGTGGTGTGCAGCGCGGCCTTGTCGACAGCAAGTATAACGAGCGCCGTAGCCAATGTGCTGAAGGTGTTCAACTATTGGCGAAGCACCTTAAACGCGAAGTGAAAAGTCTGCGAGAAATAGAAGAGCTTGAATTAGACGAATGTGCCATGGCTCTTCCCGAAATTATATTCAGGCGCTGTCGCCATGTCATCACCGAAAACGCTCGTGTCTCAGCCACGGTAGAGGCGTTTGAGACTGGCGACTTGGCCCGGGTCGGCAAGTTACTTGAGGCGTCGCATCAATCACTTAGACAAGACTTTGAAGTGAGTTGCGACCCGGTAGACATATTGGTGGATTTGACTGCAAACTATCCTGGTGTCACCGGTGCACGCATGACCGGTGGCGGCTTTGGCGGATGCATCGTGGCATTGATGGAAAAAGCCGCTGTGCCTGGATATACAGCGAGCGTTCCCGTTGAATATTTGAAGCAGGCAGGCCTAACTGCCACCGTATATGATTGCCAGGCAGCTGGTGGTGCCTCGACAGTTTAAAGCTTACTTCGGCGGAAGCAATGTTTGTTTCGAAGAGCTCAGAATGGTCTTTGCCAGCTCAGGCGGATACGAAAAAATAACTAGGTACACGTTATCTTCGGTGCGAATCAAACGCACTTTGCCCGACGCATCTAAAAATGCAGACACATCTTTTGCATTCAATTGACCGACCGGTGCAGAAAAAGTGGCACCAGTTTTACTGCTTGCAGGCATGCAAAAAAGCATACGCTCTGTGCCTTCCACTCGCACACCAGAAGCCCCTCTCTTCCACATGAAGCATAGGCTAGGAGAGAAAAATGCTCCCGGTCCAATTGCCGCCACCCACGACTCTGCGTTGCCTTCCTTCTTGCTTAGTTGGCGCGTTTCTTCAAAGCCTTTCAAAAGAATGACAAAGCAAATCACCCATGATAGAAGGGCGGTAACGGAGAGACTGGCAACGAAAATTGGCATGCGAAAGGTGTCGATGATAGGCTGGGGCAAAGGTAAATTTCCCTGTGCCACCACAATCACGAATAGGCTGAAAACAACGACACTAAAGACGAATTGAAAGCCAAACAAAAGCCACAAACTCTTCTTAATTTCATCGAGACTTTTATCCAATTGATCTCCCTACTATTACTCCAGCCCCTTCGTCAAAATCTTCAGGCCCTCAGCATCAGGCTTGCCAACGACTACATCTTTTGTCTGCGTCAAATCAAAACTATTAGCCAGTGCATATGCAGCGCTGCCATCAACTGCCAAAAGAAAAGTCAGTTGATTTCCGCCACAATCATGCGGTTTGCAAACGGTGCCCAATACAAATTTCTTACCGCTATAGTCGATGGTGCGCACTGGTCCGGCCGTGCCTTGCAAGCGATAGACCCAAGCGGCATTCCTCCATGCTTTCGGCACTATGGCCTTGTAAGCAGCGTACGATTTAGGGTATTTAGTCGGCATGTTTACCGGATAAATTTCGCCTGCGACTGTGGCAGGTAAAGCGACTAGTGACGCCACCACAAAAAAGAAAAACCGTTTGAATGACTTCATTTTCAATACCAGGGTGAACCAATAAGAATCTCAATGGAAACTGCAACATGAATATCAATATATCATCGAGCGACCTGAGAAAATAGGCTACAATCGCCAAACTATGCAGTCAATGAAAAAGAAGCTTGCAATCGCTCTCGCCTCAGTCACAGCACTGATCGGCGGGCTGATAGTGTCATGGAAATTACCTGCTTACAGCGGAACAATTCAGCCGTTGACGCCGACTCAACAAAGTTTGGCGAGCAGTTTGCGCGGCCATATTAAAAAGCTATCCAGCGACATCGGTGCGCGCAGCCTTACTAAAAATCCAGGCGGATTAGAGCGTGCAGCTGTTTATACAGAAGAGATTTTTGCTGCTGCCGGATACAAACCTTCCCGACAAACATTCTCTGTAAGCGGATACTTTAACGATGGTCTATGGGGCGCAACCCATGCCACTCAGAGCGCACACAATATTGTTGTGGAAATTCCTGGAATTGGCGGCGAGCCCGATAAAGCATCCGAGATAATTATCATCGGCGCGCACTACGACGCGGTACAAGATTGTCCAGGCGCAAATGACAATGGCAGCGGAGTGGCCGCTATGCTCGAAATTGCCAAAGCCTTAGCCAAAGAAAAGTTTGCTCGCACAGTGCGCTTCGTTGCCTTCACCAATGAAGAACCACCGTTCTTTCGCAGCAACGACATGGGCAGTTACCGCTATGCCGAGTCATGCAAAGAGCGCGGAGACAACATCGTCGCCATGTTGTCACTTGAGACCATCGGTTACTACAGCGACAAACCAGATTCGCAGCGCTTTCCCGTTGCAGCTTTAGCTTTGCTGTATCCCAAAACCGGAAACTATCTTACCTTCATCGGTAATTTAGACTCAAAAGCGTTGTTAACCAAGTGCGCCACTACATTCATTGACGCTTCCAAATTTCCCACTCAAACACTGGCTGCACCGGCTGACTTATCTGGTGTCGATTTCTCAGACCAACTTAGTTTCTGGCGATGCGGATACCCAGGAATAATGGTGACTGACACTGCGCCTTACCGCTATCCGCATTACCACACCAACCAAGATACTGCCGACAAAATCAACTACGACTGCCTGGCTCGCGTCACCGACGGGCTGGTGAAGGTTGCGAAGGATTTGGCGAACAACGGACCCTAGTCGTGGCCACCGGAGGCGGCAGTGCGCCTAGCATTGTGAAAATTGATAATCGCCTTGTATAGACTCGGAGCAAACGGATCGCTAAGCGTCGCATTAGTAAATTCGTCTGCCACCCTCACTACTGGGATATCACTATCATCAATGGTGAAAACAAATTCGATTGCGCCTTCCTCTGCTTCGAAGGCTACTCGGTAACTTTCGAAGCCATCGTTATCTTTTCCATGGGTTTGTATGTTCAGAGGCTGCATCGTCAGCATATTCTAAATCCTCAATGTTAGAAGCTATTTCCTAAAAACGGCAGTTCCAGTCCAAGTACTAATAAACTCAGTTCGAGTCATCTCATACCTCGTTGCCTGTGCCGGATCGCGGATCATTATGTTCCCAGAACTGTCTATACCATCGACCACCACAGCATGGGCCGGCTCCAACCGCGAATAGCGCACACCCATACGCTCTCTCAAATCGGCTACCCAACTGCCGCGATGCAAAAGTAAATCGAGAGCCGTTTCATCGACAGGACCGCCATCCCACTTCGGGCCAAGAGCTCTTGCTAGATATTTAGTTGCGACTGGTTCACCCAATTGCTGCAATAACTCACCTTGCTTAACAGCGCCTTGCATAAGCATTTCACCACAAGCGGATACACACGACATTCTACCAGTTTGCTGTACAACATCCAGAGATGGCCTTTCGTTTAGAATATCCCATCGGCCTCCCGCTCCGGCCTTAGCCACGCCTCTTAAATCATCAACAAACCGTTCACTCTTCTCCGCACCAATAGCCAACCTGTCGGCAATCTTCAAAGAAGCCTCAGCAGCCTCAGTGCTTCCTTCCGGGTTAACCATGTTGAACATGATCTCGCCAATGAAACGACCTTTTTCGTGTGGTTCCATTGAACTATATCTAGCGTTCTCACGCTCTATTTGATGCTCAATTACAACTAACACTTTATTGACCAGGTTAGGATCCTTTGACATAGCATCCAAGGTGCCACCAACAGCCTTGAATAGAGGATCATTGATAGCGTTTGGTCGAGCAAGAAAACTAGCCACCGTTCCATCAGCAAATGCATTCCACGCTTTTCCAGCGCCGACTTTCACACTTTCTTTGGCATGCTCTTTAGCAATATTCAAACCTTCACCAATTCCAAGAATCTTGTCGATCTGCTCTTGAGCAAAAGCTTTCTGTTCATCAGCATTGAACAAACGTCTGCTGGCAGCTTCGGCAAAATCAACGAACTTCTGGCTAAAAGTACGATGCTCCTCGTAGGCAAGACCCAACGAAAAAGTCTGTGGTCCGACTTGCTCTGGTTGGCGCTCAATGATGTGGCTAGCGAGTAGATCCTTTTCTTTCAACTTTGAATGCCTAGATGCACTCGTTTGAAAACCGACTATTTCAATACTTTCGTCCTGTTGTGCCATCAATCGCCGGCGGTCTTGGAGAGATCCATTGCTTGCATTCGTTCGCACAGCCTCGGCGGATTTTATGTCAGCAGCACCGGCATTACGGGCATCGTGCACGTCTGCCTTATCTAGCGCGCCCTTCTCCAAGCCTTGCTTCTCTAAAGGCTTGTAGCGCTCTTTGTCTTTGTCATTTGCCGCGCTATCACTCACGAGATCATCCATCCAATGCCTCACTCAATGGTATTCCCGAACAAAGACGCCGTAAACCGAAAACCCCGTCTCCACTTGGCAATCTTAAGCAAACCTAAGAGTATTCATAGTGCTAATTGGGTACTTCTATGATGGGAAGAATTGCTTCATTAACAACCCCTCAGAAGCTTCACGAGGCACTGTCGCACATGCAGAAAATCTTCGCGGCTATCATTCTCTCCTTTCTTGCCTTCTACCTCATCGGCCACAACGGCAGTGAGAGCAAGAGAGCCTTGATTAACGACTCTGACATCATTGCCTTTGCTAACCTGCTGCGCATGGACCTCCCACCGGCCAACGCCTGCTCAGTTGGGGGCAAGAACGTTCACTACGCCACTATCAATCTGGCCAGCGGCTCCGACATCAAGGGGCACATGCCCAAGAACTTGGCAATCAAATATCGCTACACCTGAAGTCAGCCATCTTTCCACCCCGGGCGGGTGTTGGTCATGCTTAAGAAAGTTAAAAACGAATATGTGCTCACCCACAGCTATTATGGTCTGTTGCAAATTGACGAAGACTCAGCCCTGTGGCCCACCGGCGACAATTTAAGCCAAGTGGCGCCCACAAGCTCCTGGGAAATTTTCAAAGATATTGATAGAGTAAAAGACTCAATCGCTGCAAAGTAACAGAACCAAGGGGAAGAATATGAAAATTGTCGTGGCAATCGATGGCGAAGAAAGCGCCAAAAGCGCACTGGCAGAGATTACAGCGAAAAAATACGGCAGCGACACTGAGATTCACTTGGTTCACGTCATCGTGCCTGGCTTTGCCGATGTCTCAACCCCCGGAATTCCTGATACCGTCGCCATTGAAAGAGCCGAAGAGAAGCAGGTTCTCGAACAGTTAGCTGCTGAGCTCAAACAAAATCTCAATATTACTGCCACAGCTGAAATTGTCGAAGGCGAAGTAGCGCAAACGATCGCACATGTCTGCAAGCAGCATAATGCTGATGAAGCGATTGTTCCTAGCCATGCCCGCCACGGCTTCAGCCGCCTGTGGTTCGGCAGTGTAGCTGACGAAATAGTTGATGCGGCGCCGTGTACTGTTGTAGTTTTAAAAATGCCTGAAACTAAAAAATAGAATCTAAAAGCAGACACCAAAAGTAGAATTAAAATTAGAAACTACCACTAGCTCTAGTGCGCGCTTCCTTTCTTTCGAGCTGCAGCAATTTGCACTTGTAGATAAAGCACGGCTGCATTCAACTGACTGTCGTTGGCAGAACCGCGCACCGCTCCGTCGCTTTGCTCAACCAACATGTCTGGCGTCAAGCCTGTTCTGTTTCTACTACCATTGCCGAGCCACTGCCCATCAGCGTTTCGAAATTTAAGACTGCTCACTGCCAAAATCGCATCTAATGATGGAATTGGAAAATATTTCTGACCAACACCTTGGCCAGCAGTCTCGGTTCCCACTAACTTGGCGTCGCCGTTCTCGCGTAGAGCCGCCGCCATCATCTCAGAAGATGATGCGGTGCCCTCGTTGACGAGCACAACCATGGGAACATCAACTAAGTCTGGTAGACGTAGGTAAGCGTGCGCCTCGAAGTCACGCGCTTCATGCATTACATTAGGAGTGAGCTGAAAACTGCCGTGGGCAAATTGCGGCGCTTCAAGCGGCGAATCAAGGCGCAGTTCAGCAGAATACAGCTTGCCAGTATCCATAAAAAAGGCAGACGTGTGTGCGGCATTTGAATAGCTTCCGCCAGGATTATTGCGAAGATCTAGCACCACAGCCTCGGCGTTCTCGTGTTTCTGCAAAGCATCGCTCATCTCTAGAAGCACTCTATTAGATCGAAAGTCACTAATACTGAGATAAGCAATGCCACTGCCTAAGTCTTTCTCCTCAACTTGGAATGGCGGCTCTGCCTCGGGTCGGCTGGAGGCAACACTAGCTCCACCCAGATCACTCTCATGGCCTCGACTGAGGGCTTCTAATTCTGCGCGCGTAAAAAGCTTGCTATGAGGGTCTAGTTTAGCCATTTCGGCATTGGCAAAATCTATTACATCGGCTTGGCTATTTATGTCGCAGTTATGCTTGCTCTTCAAAGCATTGAGATCACCGATTAACGCAGGATCGTAAATGTTACGCGCGAATATCTCAATTGCCCTATCGTATTCGGGCGAACGTGGGCAGGCGCGTGCATCGGCGGCTGTTAACTGGTCGGCGACCGGTAACTGCTCTGCAGCCGATATTTGATCTGCAGCTGGTGATTGGTCTACAGCTGATAGGTTACCGCTCTCAAACCGTTCGTTCATAGCTCAATCCTCGATGGTGCAACTAACTTACTGCAAAGCAAGAACCAAGCTGTGACCACCAGCAGCCGCAAGGAAAAAATAAACTGTCTCTCTTGCTGCCTGAAGGCAACCTGCGGTTAACCCTGAAGTTTTATCCGCCTTTACCGTCTTATTCGCCAAAACTGCCCTATGCCATAATCGGGAAATGACAAATGCAACAAAAACGTTGCCCCTATTTCTGACCCGACACAAAAAAGGAAGGCTGACTATGTCTCGCCCATGGATTTTTGGCGGCATCACGATCGCGGTACTAGGCTCACTGTTCATCAATAGAAGCTACGCCAGCCCTCTGAGCGGCACACTTTCGCTGGGAAATCTGCCCAGGGCTGAAAAAGGCACAGCGGAGCAAATTACCGTGCACAAAAGTCAAACAAGCACAGACATTCTTGGTGGCAAAGATCGCTACCTCACATATATAAGTACCGACAAACCAATCTATCGCTCCGGAGAAAAGGTCTATGTGCGAGGGGTTTTGCTCAGCGCCAATGGTCACAAACCAATTGCCGACGCACAAGGCACAAGTGCCACCATCGAAATCACCGGACCAAAAGGTGAAGTGGTGGCAAGTGGAAATGCCACCACCCAAGATAGCACCTGGGGCTTCAGCTGGATTGTGCCAGACGGGCAGGCTGGTGGTGAGTATAAATTCAAGGCGACCTACCCATGGAATGGCCACGCGCCAGCAGAAAGAAAATTTGACATTCGCGCCTATCGCGCACCACGCTTGAAGTCGCAGATCACATTCTTAAGGGATGGCTATGGACCTGGCGAAAAAGTAAATGCCACACTCGATGTCAAACGAGCCGAAGGTGGTATTCCCGCTGGTGCTAAGGTGACAGTAACTGCTGTGGTTGATGGAGTGACTATCAATGGTGGCACGGCAAAAGTAGATAGCGATGGTCTATGCGCTGTCAGCCTCGATCTACCACACGACATACCGCGGGGCGAGGGCACAATTGCCCTAATTATCGAAGATGGTGGCGTGGTTGAGACAGCTTCCAAAACCATTCCAATTTTATTGCAAACAGTAGATCTAAAAATGTATCCTGAAGGAGGCGACCTCATCGCCGGCTTCCCCAATCGACTATATATTCAAGCCACATTGCCTAATGGTAAACCAGCAGATTTGGCAGGGAAACTGGTCTCGAAGTCTACTGGTGGCACAGTGGCTGAGTTTGCCACCGAACACGAAGGTAGAGGGCGCATTCAATTTACGCCCGAAGCAAACAAAGAGTATTTTCTCACTATCAATCAGCCTGCTGGAATCAAAACAACTTTTCCACTGCCACTAGTGAAAGATGCCGGAGCCCTCATTCGCTCAGAGCAAGATACCTTTGCCAAAGGACAACCAGTAACGGTTCTTGTCGGCTCTAGCTCTCAGAAATTTAGTGTCACGCTAGCCAAGCGTGAAGTCATTTTATCAGAGTGTCATGTTGACTTGAGTAAGCGCGGAGATGTTAAGGCAGGTACACTTTTGCCGATAACATTTACTGTTCCAGACAACGCCGAAGGAGTTTTGACTGCCACCATCTGGAGTGACAAAGATGTGCCGCTGGCTGAGCGACTAATCTTCCGCGCACCGCAACATCCCTTAAAGGTAAGCATTACTCAAGACAAGAAAAAGTATGTGCCAGGAGACAACGCCAAGCTCACAGTAAAAGCTACTGACGAAAACGGCAAACCGGTCGCAGCAGTCGTTGGCGTAACAGTCACTGATGACAGTGTATTAGAGATGATTGAGAAGCGCGAGCAGGCACCACGTCTACCGGTAATGGCCTTTTTAGAGCCCGAAGTCTCAGACTTAGCAGATGCTCATGTCTACCTCGACTCAGCGAATAGCAAGGCAGCGCTCGCCACTGATCTGCTACTTGGCACCCAAGGTTGGCGGCGTTTTGCTCTTATGGACTTGGCCAAGTTTATTGAGACCAATGGTGACAAAGCTCGCCGCGTGGTCGCCTTGAAGATACAGGCACAGCATGAGCTAATGCGAGCCATGAAAGAAGGTGGGGCAATAAGATTCAAAGGCGGTTTGGGAGGAATGGCTGTCAATGAAATGGCAATGGCCATGCCAGCAGGCGTACCCAGGCCTATGGCTGCACCGAACCAAATGGTGCCACCGATGCCACCGGCGGTCCAGGCAATGCCCGGACAACCAATTGACCAGCTGCAAGCTAAGATGGCCGTGCCCGAAGACAAACCTATGGCACCACAATCGGTTGTTGCTGGATTTATTTCACCTAAACCAATGCCCGAGCCAAGTAAGAAAGCCGCGGCACTGAATGCCGC
>Ga0172379_10009456_pt1 | contig 12031 bp, 5 predicted proteins | sample GrowelOW334metaG_FD_119756 | JGI IMG/M metagenome (GOLD analysis project Ga0172379, IMG submission 119756) | Groundwater microbial communities from an aquifer near a municipal landfill in Southern Ontario, Canada - Groundwater well OW334 metaG | ecosystem: Environmental > Aquatic > Deep... | reverse complement strand
ATTCAAGTTTCCGTGGCTAATTTACGTAAGATTCAAGTTGGAGATAAAGTTTCTGGTCGTCATGGTAACAAAGGGGTTATTTCAAAAATCGTACCTGATGAAGATATGCCTTATTTAGGTGATGGTACTCCAATTGATATTATCTTATCTCCTTTAGGTATTATTTCTCGTATGAACTTGGGTCAGTTACTTGAAACTCACTTAGGTTTTGCGGCTCATAAACTTGGTTATAAAGTAGCAACCCCAGCCTTAAACGGTATCTCTGAACAACAAATTAAAGATGAACTTAAAAAAGCGGGCTTACCAGAAGACGGAAAAGTTACTCTTTATGATGGTAAAACTGGTATCGCTTACGACAATACAATTACGGTTGGTTATAAATATGTTTTGAAATTAAATCATATGGTGGAAGACAAAATCCACCAACGTTCAATTGGTCCTTACTCTCTTATTACTCAACAACCTTTGGGTGGTAAAGCTCAATTTGGTGGACAGAGATTTGGAGAAATGGAAGTTTGGGCGCTTGAAGGTTATGGCGCTGCACACACTTTACAAGAAATGTTAACCATTAAATCCGATGATGTTCCTGGTAGAAGTAAGGCTTACGAAAGTATTATTAAAGGAGAACCAATTGAAAAATTAAACGTTCCAGAATCCTTTAATGTTTTAATTCGTGAACTTAAAGGTTTAGGTTTAAATGTTGAATTATTAAGTAAGGGCGGTGTAGCGGCTAGTGAAGTTATTTCCTCAGAAGATGAATTAATTGCTCAAGCTGATGCGGCTGCCTTAGCTAAACCGGAAAATAAAGAGGCTGATTTAGGAATTGAAAGTCCAGTGATTATTGAAGCGAAAGACACACCGGATGCTCCAGAAGAAGAATAAAAATTACAGCGGTAAAATAAAGGCTTAAAAAACTCGAATTAAAATTGTGAAAATATGTTAAACCCTATTAAAACTAGTGATTTCGATGCCATCCGTTTGAAATTGGCTTCTCCTGAAGAGATTGCTAATTGGTCACATGGAGAGGTTACTAAACCAGAAACAATTAATTATCGCACACAAAAACCAGAAAGAGATGGTCTGTTTTGTGAGAAGATTTTTGGTCCAACCAAGGATTGGGAATGTGCTTGCGGTAAATATAAAAAAATTCGTTACAAAGGAATTGTTTGTGACAAGTGTGGCGTTGAAGTAACTCGTTCTGTAGTTCGTCGTGAGCGAATGGGACATATTACTTTACAAATTCCTTGCACCCACATTTGGTTTTTAAGAGGTATCTCTTCAAAGATCGGTTTGTTACTTGGTTTAGGTATTCAGTCTCTTGAAAAAGTTATTTACTTTGCCAGTTTTATAGTTACAGCCGTTGATGAGGATTTAAAAGAAGCAACCATTGAACAAATTAAACAAGAATATAAATCCAAAAAGAAAAGCATTGAAAATGATTATCAACATCAATTAAAGCATAAGGCCGAAAATGAAGAAAAAGGCGCTGACGAAAAAGCCTTAACTAAAGAACGTAATGAAAAATTAGAAAGACTTGATGAAGATTTTTCGGCTACTTCTAAAGAGCTTAAAGAGCTTAAACCACTTTTAATTATTTCTGAACACCAATATCAAAATTTAAGTTTGAAATTTGGTCATATTTTTGAAGCTGGTATTGGAGCTGAAGCAATTCGTGATTTACTTTCCAAGATTGATTTAGAAAAAAGTATTGTTAAACTTGAAGATAAATTAGAAGGCGCAATTGATTCTAAGAAAGAAAAATTAGTTAAGCGTTTGAAATTAATTAAGAGTTTATCTAACAATCATATTCGTCCAGAGTGGATGATTATGACTATTTTACCAGTTGTTCCACCTGATTTACGTCCAATGGTAGCGCTTGATGGCGGACGTTTCGCGGCTTCTGATTTAAATGATTTGTATCGTCGCGTTATTAATCGTAATAACCGTCTAAAACAACTTACAGATTTAAATGCACCTGAAGTTATTTGTCGTAACGAAAAAAGAATGTTGCAGGAAGCGGTTGATGCTTTAATTGATAACTCCGCTCGTCATTCTAAAACTGTAACAGCTTCTACTGGTCAAAAGAGACAACTTAAATCTTTGGCTGATGCTTTAAAAGGTAAGCAAGGACGTTTCCGTCAAAATTTATTAGGTAAGCGTGTTGATTATTCTGGTCGTTCCGTTATTGTGGTTAACCCACGTTTGAATCTTGATCAATGTGGACTACCAAAAATTATGGCGCTGGAATTATTTAAGCCATTTATTATTTCTCAACTTATTAAGAGAGAAATTGTTCATAACGTACGAAGCGCTTCTCGTTATATGGAAGCCGGACATGACGAAGTGTGGGATATTTTAGAAGAAACTGTTCGTGATGCTTACGTGCTCTTAAACCGTGCTCCTACTTTACATCGTTTAGGTATTCAAGCTTTTAAACCAGTTTTAATTGAAGGTAAAGCGATTCAAATTCATCCTTTAGTTTGTACTGCGTTTAACGCCGATTTCGATGGTGACCAAATGGCCGTTCACGTACCACTGACTACTGAAGCTCGTCGTGAAGCCAAAGAGCTCATGTTGTCTTCCCATAACTTACTTAAACCAGCAACCGGTGAACCAATTGTCGCTCCTTCTCAGGATATTGTTTGGGGTACTTATTACATGACTTCAGAAGATAAGGCACAAACAAGTCGTGAAGATAAAGATTTACGTCATTTCTATGGTGTTGATGAAGCTCGTTTAGCTTACGATAATAATTTTATTGAATTACACGAACCAATTATTGTTAAATGGAACGGCGAAAGACTTAGAACTACTGTTGGTCGTTTAATTTTCAATTTAATTTTGCCAGAAAAATTACGATTTATTAATGAAGTTGTTGGTAAAGGAAAAATTAAAGATTTAATTAAAGAATGTTTAAGATTATATACCGAAGAAGAAACTGTTCACTTCATCGATGATTTAAAGAATAAGAGTTTTGCCTTCATCACTAAATCTGGTTTATCTTGGGGTTTTGGTGACTTACCTGACCTTAAGGAAAAAGATATTTTAATTTCTGAAGCGACTGCAAAAGTTGAAGTTATTCAAGATCAATACGAAGAAGGATTACTTACTGATAGTGAACGTTACGCTAAAGTTATTGAGGAGTGGACTAAGACTAAAGATAAAATTGCTGATATTTGTAAAAAAGGTTTGCTTAATTCCTTGCCAGTGTTCTCCATGATTGATTCTGGAGCTCGTGGTTCTTGGGCACAGCCAGTTCAGATTTTAGGTATGAAAGGTCTAGTTACCTCTCCTTCTGGTGCAATTATCGAATTACCAGTTAAAGGAAACTTTAAAGAAGGTTTCGGCGTACTTGAATACTTCATTTCCACTCATGGTGTACGTAAAGGTTTATCTGATACCGCTCTTCGTACCGCTAACGCTGGTTATTTAACTCGTCGTTTAGTTGATGTTTCTCAAGACGTGATTGTAACAGAAGCTGATTGTGGCGACACAGTTGGTATGGTAATTAATCGCGCCGAAACTGAAAAAACTGGTGACGATTTCTTTAGAAAAATTGCTGGTCGGTTTTTGGCCGCTGATCTTAAGGGCGAAAATGGTAAAGTAATTGCCAAAACTGGTGAATTACTTGGTGAAGAAGTAGTTAAAGAAGCTAAAGTAAAAAATGTTAGTGAAGTAAAAATCCGTACTGTTTTAAGTTGTCATTTACATAAGGGAATTTGTGCTGCATGTTATGGTTATGATTTAGCCTATAACAAACCAGTTAAATTAGGTTCAACAGTTGGTATTATCGCCGCTCAAAGTATCGGTGAACCTGGTACTCAGCTTACTATGAGAACCTTCCATACTGGTGGTGTCGCTGGAGATGATATTACCCAAGGTTTACCTCGTGTTGAAGAAATCTTTGAAAGCCGAACGCCTAAAAAGAAAGCTTTAATTTCTGATGTATCTGGTACAATTAAATTAGAATATGCTCAGAAGATAATTAAAGATCAAGATGGTAAAGAAATTTCAGTTAACAATCCACAATCTAAGATTTTAAGTATTACTTATCAAGGAAAAGATAGTGATAAATATTATTTCTCAGAAAAAGTTAATGAAATAAAATTATCAATGGGTGCTACTGCTAAAGATAAAAAGAAATTAGAAGTTAAAGTTTCAGTTGAAGATGGTGCAAAAATTAAAACTGGAATGGAATTATTTAAGGTTGGTAGTGAAGTTGTAAAAGCTAAAACTGATGGCGTTGCTTCTGTTTCCGACAAGTATGTTAGTGTTTCTAAAGATGTTAGTAAGATTAAAGAACATCACATCTTAAAAGGTACAATGTTACTTGTTAAAGATGGTGATGAAATCGAAAAAGGCACACAACTTACTGAAGGTAGTTTAGATCTTCGTGAACTTTATAAATTAAAGGGAAGACTAGAAACTCAGAAATATATTATTAAAGAAATTCAATATGTTTATTCTTCTCAGGGCCAACCGTTAAACGATAAACACGTTGAAATTATTGCTCGTCAAATGTTCTCTAGATATTTAGTTAGAGAAGCTGGTGACACTAGTTTGTTACCTGGTGAAACTATTGAAGAAGAGGTTTTCTTCCAAGCTAATAAGAATTCTGTAGATTTAGCTAAAGCTGACCGTCTACTTATGGGTATTACTAAAGCCTCTCTTACAACTGATAGTTTCTTGTCAGCGGCATCGTTTCAAGAAACCCCTCGTGTTTTAATTGAAGCTGCCGTTAATGGTAAAATTGATTATCTTGAGGGTCTTAAGGAAAATGTTATTATCGGCTGTTTGATTCCTGCGGGAACTGGTTATAAAGGTAAAAAGGCGAGAGAAATTTACATTAAATAGTCTAAATATATTGTGCAAAAACCGGCTTAAATGAGCCGGTTTTTGTTTGTCTTTTAACTTAAAATGAATTACAATAATGTTATGAATAGTCGCCGTCTTCGTCTAATTTTACTAATTTTTTGGCTTATTTTAGCCGGACTTATCGTCTGGCTTAAAGTCGCGCCTTGGGGGTCAGCAACTTATCAAATAAATTATCCAGTTAAACACAATCTTTTAGGCGGTAAAGGTTTTATTGGTCAGTTTACGCCTCTTGATCGAGTTGAAATAAATTCTGGCCAGATGGCAAAAATAAGTGGCGATCCGGTTTATTTTTCTGTATTTACGCCACGAACTTTTTCGGAAGCTAAAATAACAATTACTTATCAAAATAATTTAACTTCAAGCACGCCAATTATTGAAGCTGGTGTTTTAGTTGATAATATTGTTTGGCGTTATAAGTTGGCATCACTTGAAAATAAAATAATTGATGAAAATTTTAAAAATTGGAATGAGTTACGCGATGGCAATATTTTATTACTGCAAAAAAATAAAAATTTTAGTACCGTGTCTGACTTTCTTAACACTTTAAAAAATAAAGAAGATATTCTTTGTCCAAAAAGCAATCTTAAAAATTGTTTGGCGATTTATAATATCGATAGTTTAAGTAATTATTTTCCTGAAGACTTATTGCCGAAATCAGTCCCCGATTTTAAAGCGATAAACGTTCCTTTACAGGGAACCCATCAATTTTATTTTATCGCCTCAGGAGATAAAGAGCTTAAATTTGATTTAGACTTTGTTGATTTAAATCTTAACAAACAAAGCGACCCGATAATTATTAGTATTTATAAACAAGACACTAAAATTTATTCCACGACAATTGCTGATGATTTCGGAACCGAGACCAGTGGTCAGGTTAGAAACTTTTTTGTTCCTTTAAGCTATCAATCAATTAGCAGCTCTTCTAATCTATACAAATTAGAAATTAAAGCTGGTGAAGATGTTGTAATTAAGAAAATCACTAAAGCGCCATCAGCATTGAATGTTATTGGTCGTCTACACCCCGTAACAGTTCCTAATTTACCTTTATCTCTGTGGACTGATAGTTCGGTCATCTCGGTGACAACTAACAACCCAGCGAGTCGTCAGACCCTAAAATATGGCAATTCAAATTTTTCTTTACCAGAACCATATTTACCATATGAATTTGAGAGCGAGGAGACAGGTTTAAAAAAGATAAGTCTTAACCGCGATGATGTTATTTTAAGTAGTAATGGAATATTCTCTTTTTCGTCAGATGATTTTTTTAATCCAGAATTTAAAAAGTTAGATAAGAATTTTATCTTAAACCAAGAGATCGAATATGTTTTAGCAGAATACCCTACACCTCAAAAAATTAATAATAATTTAATGGCCGCAACAGTCATCTTAAATACTAAAGAAGCTTATCGTGAAAAAGGAAAGTATAGTTTTATAATTTCGGTTCCCGGACTTTCTTTAGTAAATCAAGGAAATTTAATGATAAAAAGTATTAAAGTGGAATTTTCTGGTCGTAATGTGTTAGATAAAATAAAAGAAAAACTACTCTCCTATGTTAATTAAATACAAAAAGAATATTTTTTACGAAATTTTTTATTTTTTGACCGCTGTTTTGCTACTTTGTATTTTTTCAGAAATAGTTTGGCCAAATAGTATCTTGTCTTATCTAAATATTAATTATGTAGTTGTTTCGTGGTTTGTGTCTTGGCTTTTGTTAATCTAAAATATGTATCATAATAAAAAAATTATTGCGGTTTTGCCAGCTTATAATGCGGCTAAGACCTTAGAAAAAACAGTTCGGGAAATCCCGGATATTTTTGATGAAATAATTTTAGTTGATGATGCTAGTTCTGATGAGACAGTTGAGATAGCTAAAAAACTTAATTTAACTATTGTTTTGCACGAAAAGAATAAAGGCTATGGCGGCAATCAAAAAACTTGTTATGTCACCGCTCTAAGTCATGGCGCCGAAGTGGTTGTTATGATTCATCCTGATTTTCAATATGATCCCAAATTAGCACGTTATTTTGCTGAGTATATTGTTGATGGTTATTTTGATGTGGTTTTAGGTAATCGAATTAGATCAAGACGCGAAGCTTTGTCCGGGGGTATGCCCGCTTATAAATATTTTTTTAACCGACTCTTAACCTTATTTGAAAATATTGTTAGTGGTCAAAATCTTGGGGAATGGCACAGCGGAATGAGAGCTTATTCCAAAAAAGCTTTGGAAAGTGTTAATTGGCAAGAGAACTCCGATGATTTTGTGTTTGATAGTCAGATGCTTTTTAAAATGATAAGGCATGGTTTTAAAATCGGTGAAGTTCCTGTTCCAGTTATATATTTTAAAGAAGCGTCATCTATTAATCTAAAGAGAAGTTTAAAATATGGACTAGGCACGGTTTGGTGTGGTCTTAAATATTTATTTGGCTCTAAATCATAATTTACATGAAACTCAGCCCCCAATTTAAAAAAATAATTCCCTATATAATTTTAGTTGTTTTTGGTTTTGTACTGTATTACCAGACCCTGTCTTTTTCCTTTGTTTATTTAGATGATAATAAGTTAATTTTGGATAATTACCAAACTTTAAGAGAGGCTGGTGTATTTAAAATATTTACCAGTGACGTCTTTTTTTCTGCTGCGGGAAATAGTTTTTATTATCGACCATTACTTAGCGTTTCTCTTTTACTGGACTTTTTTATTTCTGGAACAAACCCCTTTTGGTTTCATTTTACAAATATAATTTTACATCTTTTGTCGGCCTGTTTAGTGTTTGCGATTTTTAAAAAATATTTTTTTTCCAAGAAGACGGCCTATTTCCTCGCCTTTATTTTTTTAGTTCATCCGGTTATGACACAGGCTGTCGCTTGGATTCCGGGACGGAATGATTCACTGCTGACAATTTTTGTTTTAACATCTTTTTATCTATTTTTAAATTTCTTAAAAACTGATAAACCTGTTTATTTATGGACTCATTTAGCTTTTTTTATAATTGCTCTATTTACTAAAGAAACGGCCGTATTTTTACCCTTACTTTGCCTCGCTTATTATTTTTTGTTTGATTATAAATTTTCTAAGGAGAATAAGCAAAATAATTTTCTAATAATTTTGGCTCTTTGGTTTTGTGCTTTTATAATTTGGTATTTATTTAGAGCCGTCTCTTTATCTACTGGAGGTTCAATAAATAATTTATTTTTATCTGGTTTTAAAAATCTATCAACGATTATTATTTATTTAGGTAAAGTTATCTTTCCTTTTAACTTATCGGTTTATCCAATAATACAAGACTCAACTTATTGGTATGGCGCCGGGGCCTTTCTATTATTTATACTGGCAATAACTTTAACACCAAAAGTAAATTATCGTCATTTGTTGTTTGGTTTTTTGTGGTTTTTTATCTTTCTAATTCCTAGTTTTTTAAATCCAGACCCCGGTGCCGTTTTTAGTCTATTTGAACACCGTCTTTATTTACCACTAATTGGAATACTTATTTGTTTGGCTGAAGTTTATCCACTACGTAATTTAAATTGGCAAGATAAAAAGGCACAACTTGGAGGGCTCATAATCATTATTATATTTTCTGTTTTAACTATTTTACACTGTCAGCATTTTTCTGATCGTCTAAATTTCTGGACAGAAGCGGCAAAAAAATCACCCAACTCCGCTTTCGTTCACAATAATTTAGGAGCGATGTATCATTTAAACAATGATTTAGATAAAGCTAAGGTAGAATATCTAATTGCTTTGAAAATTAATCCGAATCAAGGGCTAGTTCATAATAATTTAGGCTTAATTGCGGTAAGCAATAAAAAATTTACTGAAGCTGAAAGTGAATATAAAAAAGAATTAGAATTTAACCCTTATTATGATAATGCTCTAACTAATTTAGGAATATTATATTTTAAGACTAATCGTTTAACTGATGCAAAAGCGGCTTTTTTGGCAGCTTATCGTCTAAATCCTAACAATTTAGAGGCTTATAATAATTTGCTTATTTTAAGCGCTAACTGATAGAATATTAAAGTATGTGGAATAGAATCTTTAAACAAAAAATTAATAGTATCGCTGTGGCCGCCGTTTTAGTGGCGATGTCTTCGCTTATTTCCCGTTTACTCGGTGTTTTTCGTGATCGCATTTTAGCGAGTCAATTTGGGGCTGGTCCGCAACTAGATATTTATTATGCGGCTTTTAGGGTGCCAGATTTACTGTTTAATTTAATTGTTTTAGGGGCGCTTTCAGCTGGTTTTATTCCAATCTTTAGTAGTTTAGTTAAAAATTTTAATGACCCCAAAAAAGGTGAAGAAAATGCTGAAGCTTGGAAGTTGGCCTCTAATATAATAAATATTTTATCCTTACTTTTAGTTGTTCTTTCTTTAATCGGTATTTTATTTGCTCCATTACTGGTTAAACTTATTACCCCTGGATTTTCTAATGAGTCTCAACTGGCTACTGCTTCGTTGACTCGAATAATGTTTTTATCGCCTTTATTTTTAGGTATTTCTGGCGTGCTTGGTGGGATGCTTCAATCATTTAGAAGATTCTTTATTTATTCTTTGGCTCCAATTTTTTATAATTTAGGGATTATCGCCGGAGCCTTGTGGTTTTCTTCTTGGTGGGGTTTACCGGGTCTTGCTTGGGGGGTAGTACTCGGTGCCTCACTGCATATGTTAATTCAGATTCCCGCAGTTTATGCCTTAGGTTTTAGACATTCTTTAAAAATAAATTTTCGTGATAAGGCTACTTTAAAAATTGGACGCTTAATGATTCCTCGAACCCTTAGTTTGGCGATTACTCAAATAGATTTACTGGTTGTCACAATTATTGCTTCGGGCCTCGCCTCTGGATCCTTAACAGTTTTTAATTTAGCCAATAACTTACAGTCATTTCCTGTGGGAATTTTTGGAGTTTCTTTTGCAATCGCCGCTTTTCCTGCTTTATCTCAATATGCGAGTAACAAAGAAAAATTAGAAATTAGTTTTTCCTCAACTCTAAGGCAAATTTTATTTTTTGTAATTCCGGCAACAGTTTTTTTAATTACTTTGCGGGCTCAAATTATTCGGGTTGTTCTTGGGGCTGGTTCTTTTACTTGGCAAGACACAATTCTAACTATGAATGCTTTAGCTATTTTTTCAATTAGTTTATTTGCTCAAGCTTCAATTCCTTTGATCGTTCGAGTTTTTTATGCTCGTCACGATTCTAAAACTCCATTTTATTTAGGCATGTTTACAGTAGGCGTTGATATAATCTTATGCTTACTGTTATCGAGAAAAATGGGAGTAGTCGGTCTGGCTTTAGCTTATTCAATTTCTAATATTTTAAATTTTTTATTACTTTGGGTTTGGTTACAATCTAAAGTCGGTAGTTTAGGTATTGCTAAAATTGTTCGCTCGGCAATTAAGTTTTCTTTGGCCGCAGTTGGCGCTGGAATTACTATTCAGCTTATGAAAATTGCTGTTTTGCCAATTATTGATATGACTAGATTCTCTGGAGTTTTTGTTCAATTAGTTGCAGCAGCTACTTGTGGCGGCTTAGTTTATCTATTCTTGTGTTATTTACTTGGCAGCGAAGAACTTATTACTTTTATCAACTCAATTTCTCACAAAACTTCTAGTAAAATAAGTAATTTGGAAGATTCTAGTGAGGCCCGTGGAAGCTAATAATTCGGTTGACCACCCCCTAAAAATCAAGTAAGATAAAAACGATGAATAACCAAGATAAAATTAGAAATTTTTGTGTAATTGCGCATATTGATCATGGTAAATCCACTCTGGCTGATAGAATGCTAGAGATAACGGGTACTGTTGAAAAGCGTAATATGAAGGCCCAGATTTTAGATGGAATGGATATTGAGCGCGAACGGGGAATTACTATTAAGTTGCAACCGGTAACCATGAGTTACAAGGGCTACCAACTTAATTTAATTGATACTCCAGGTCACGTTGATTTTTCCTATGAAGTTTCTCGGTCACTCGCGGCGGTTGAAACGGCCGTTTTGTTAGTTGATTGCACTCAAGGTATCCAGGCTCAAACTCTGGCTAATTTGTATTTGGCCTTAGAACAAGATTTAACTATTATTCCCGTTGTAAATAAAATTGATTTACCGGCTGCTGATATTGTTAAAACAAAAGCGGAAATAGTTAAACTATTAGGCTGCCAGGAAGATGAAATAATTTGCTCATCTGGTAAAACTGGAGAGGGTGTAGCTGAAGTTTTACAAGCTGTTATTGATTACGGTCACGGCCCTAAATCTTTAAGTGGTGAAGAAAATGACGAAAAACAGGATTACCTTAGAGCTCTTATTTTTGATTCTAAATACGACGAATATAAAGGCGTGGTCGCTTATGTAAGAATTTTTGATGGACACGTTAAAAAAGGAGATAAAATAAAATTACTTGCCACTGGCGTTACCAGTGAAGTTTTGGATATTGGTATTTTTAAACCAGATTATTTCTCAACTGGAGAACTAAAAAGCGGTGAAATTGGTTATATTGTAACTGGCTTTAAACAAGTTGGTGAATGTCGAGTTGGTGATACTATGACGGCCAATATTGGAGTCGCAAATTATTTACAAATTAAACCCTTGGCTGGTTACAAAGAAGTAAAACCAATGGTATTTGCGGGAATCTTTCCAAGTGAAGGTGATAATTTACAGAACCTTCGTGACGCGATGGAAAAGTTAAAATTAAATGATGCGGCTTTAGCTTATGAACCAGAACAATCAGACGCGATTGGCGTTGGTTTTCGTTGCGGTTTTTTAGGTCTTCTGCACTTAGAAATTTTTCAAGAACGTTTGCGCCGTGAATACAATTTAGATTTAATTGTAACCGTACCAAGCGTGGCTTATAAAGTATTTAAAAAAGGTGGCGAAGAAATTATTGTTCGTACCCCCCAACGTTTGCCTGATCCTAATGCGATTGAATCAATTGAAGAACCAATTGTGAGTTTAGATATTATTACCCCTAAAACTTATTTAGGTGGCATTATGAAAGTCACCCAAGAAAAAAGAGGTAACTATAAAAATACGGAATATATTTCGGTTGACGGCGATGATGCTCGTGTTATTTTGCATTATGATATTCCAATGTCTGCTATTTTGACTGATTACTATGACAAAATAAAAAGTGTTTCCGCTGGTTATGCCTCAATTAATTATGAATTT
>Ga0172379_10009455_pt1 | contig 12031 bp, 13 predicted proteins | sample GrowelOW334metaG_FD_119756 | JGI IMG/M metagenome (GOLD analysis project Ga0172379, IMG submission 119756) | Groundwater microbial communities from an aquifer near a municipal landfill in Southern Ontario, Canada - Groundwater well OW334 metaG | ecosystem: Environmental > Aquatic > Deep... | reverse complement strand
CCGAATTCCACAAATGGGCGCTGAAAATGAAATTCAAATGGATCGGAGTGGACTGCGGCAGCGCCGACCACCCCATGAACACCATCATCCGCAACTGGCATCCGAAATCCTTCGCCGAAGCGGACGCCAAGATTAAAAAGCTTTACGGTAAAACATGGGACGAACTTTTCCCGCTTGAAACCTATTATCAGGTTATGCATTTAAAGCTGTTCCCGGAAAAAATCGTGCACGCCGAAAACATCGGCGGCGAGATTAACCAGCTGAGCAACCAGCGCGCGTGGATAGGCGCGTTCCCGTTGCGGGGAATTGAACTGGAATCGTCCATGTGCCGGATTGTGGCTTGGCAAGGCTGAAAGCTTACTTGAAAATTACGCGGACTGCCTGCCTTCAGGCAGTCCGTGTTTATTAGGAAAAAATTATGGGTGCAATACCGACATCCGATCTGCCCGGGCACAAACAGCTGCATGAGCGCGTCTGCGCGGCTATAGACCGCTGCCAGGAAAGCCCTGACATAGAATTCAAGGAGTCCGCCTCCTGGGAAACCCTGCGCATGAAAATCACGCGCACGGTCCTTGGCATGGGCAATCTGCGCGACGGCGGCATTATCGTCATCGGCGTGTCGGAACGGGAAAACCTCTGGAAGCGCACCGGCATCTCGGCCAAACACCTGGAAACGTATGACGTGGACGTTGTGATAGACCAGATCAACGCCTATGTTTCGCCTTACGCGGATCTGGATGTGGTGCTGGTAAATTACGAAGGCCTCCGCTATCTCGCCATTTATGTGCACGAGTTTAGGGACACGCCGCTTGTCTGCAAAAAAAACGGCCCGGACAACGAGGAAACACATAGGGGCAGCGTTTATATCCGCCCGCCCGGCAAGCCGCAGACCACTCGCGTGCAGGACGCCAACCAGATGCACGACCTGCTGGACCTGGCCGTTGAAAAACGCGTGCGCAGGCTGGTTGAAATGTTCCGCCAGATCGGCGTTGTGGACGCGGCTAAGGAAGGCGCGGAGCGCGCAGAAATACGCCGGTTCGACCAAGAACTGGGGGGCCTGTGAACGGCAAACTGCCGGTAGCCGTCGTTGAAACGCCGCACTGGCGCGTGGTTATCCGGCCCGACTTGTACAAGCCTGAACGGATAAAAACGCTCGGCGCGTGCATGAATATAATAGAAAACACGGCGGTGAAGCTGCGCGGCTGGCATTACCCGTACGTCAGCGCGAAACCGTCCGAACTGGGCCACGGCAAGGACTGTGTCGCCTCCTGGACGGCGGAGCGCAAGCACCTTGAATACTGGCGGTTTTACCAGAGCGGGCAGTTTCTGCACCTGTTCGCCATACGCGAAATTTTCGAGCCGCGCTGGCAGGACGTCCTTAAGGAACACGTGCAGAAGAAAATGGGCTGGGACCGCAATATTAACTGGAGCGATGTGCGCGGCTATATTTCCATTGAGAATTTCATTTACCGCATGACCGAGATTTTCGAGTTCGCCGCCCGCCTCGCCACCCAGGAGATTTACAAGGGCAGCCTGTACGTCTGCGTGGAGCTTAAAGGCGTCGAGAATTTCGTGCTTTCCAGCGACAGCCGCAGCGAATGGCACGGCTATTACGCTTCCGTTGAAGACTCGTTGGGCTTTTCCTGGAAACTCGAGTGCCGCGAGATAATTTCGGACAGCCCCCGCCATGCCATACGGGCGTGCATGTGGTTTTTTGAACGGTTCGGCTGGCTTTCGCCGCCGCCGGAAGTGCTGAAACGTGAGCAGGAAATTTTTCTGTCCCGGTCATTATAGAACTATTTTAAAGGAGACATCATGTCCAAATTCAACCAGTTGTGCAAGGCGTACGCCACCGCGCGGAAAAGCTTTTTTGATTACCGGGACGAGTGTTTCGAATTCACCTCCTGGCTTCTGGAAGGGCTTGTGTCGTATCTGGACTGCCCGGTCGAGCAGATAGGCTATTTTCCGCTCAAGGGCGATTTCCAGCCGGGCCACACCTATACCCTCATGGGCGCCATGGATTTGGAAGATGACACCTACTGGCACTTCGGCATGGGCATAACGCTTTACGAGCAGAAAAAGAAATTTCCCCACGAAACCGTTTTATTCGAGTTCATGATCAAAAAGGCGGACGGGAAATTTACGGTTAAAATGGACGCCGAAGGCACGGAATTCCACATCGCCAAAGACGATCCCGCGTCCGCGCATAAACTGTATGAAAAAATTTACGAGGAAATCCGCGAAAGCTATTCTTCAGGCCTTCAGCACTTTCTGGAAGAAGACGAAACGGCCCGCAAAATAGGCTTCTGCCGGGATGACGAAGCCAAGCCTAAAGAGTGAGAACCTATGCCGATAACACATGAATTCGAATATTACAAACCCCAAAAACTGGACGAAGCGTTAAAGCTGAAAGCCGAACGCCCCGGCGCAAGCGTGCTGGCGGGCGGCACGGACCTTATCGTGAGGCTTAAAAACGGTTTGGACAAACCGGCCGCGGTGGTTGACGTTAAGGGCGTGAAGGAACTGTCCGTGCTGGAGCTTTCCGGCGACGTCCTGACCGTGGGCGCCTGCGTCACTTTTTCGGAACTTATCGAGTCGCCGCTCATAAAAAAACATTTCCCGCTTATAATGGAAGCCGCCATGACCGTGGCTTCCGTCGGCGTGCGCAACCGCGCCACCATGACGGGCAACATCTGTTCCGCCGTTCCTTCGTGCGACAGCGCGACCTGCCTGCTGGTTTATGAGGCGGCTGTCTGCGCGGTGTCCGTGAAACGGGAGCGTGAAATTCCCATCGCGGAATGGTTTCTCGGCCCGCGCAAAACCGCGCTCGGCCCAGATGAAATAGTGCAAGCCGTGAAACTGCGCCTGCCGGAGAAAAAGAACGGCGCGTGCTACGCGAAGCTTTCGCGCTACGAGGGTGAGGACCTGGCTCAGGCCGGGATTTCCGTTTTCGTTGATTCCTCGAAAAATTACCGCATCGCGTTAAGCGCGGTATGTCCGGCGCCCAAACGGCTGCCGGCGGTTGAGAATTTTCTGTCCGGCAAACGCCCGACGGAAAAAGTGTTGTCCGAAGCGGTCCGGCTTCTCGCCCGAGAGATCTGCGCCATCACCGATATCCGCGCCACGGTTGAATACCGCGAGCACATGACGAAAGTGATGTTCCGCCGCGCAGTCGCGGCGGCGTTCTCCCGGCTGGAAAACCATACTCCGGCCTACGGCACAAGGGTGGTTTGACCATGACACACACTATTTCCTTTAAACTGAACGGCATCGCCAGAAAACTGGACGTGGAACCCAATGACGTTCTAATAGACGTGCTCCGCGTCAAACTGGGCATCAAAAGTCCCAAAATAGGCTGCGACGCGGGCGACTGCGGAACCTGCACCGTTATTTTTAACGGCAAAACGGTGCGCAGCTGCCTTGTGCTCGCCATTGAGGCCGACGGCGGGGAAATCGTAACGCTGGAAGGCATTTCAAAAAACGGGCTCTCGCCGCTTCAAAAAGCGTTCGCCGAAAAGAATTCGTTTCAGTGCGGGTTCTGCGCGCCGGGCATAATCCTGTCCGCCACGGAACTGCTGAAAAACAATCCCGCGCCTTCCCGGCATGAGATACAGGAAGCCATAGCCGGCAATCTCTGCCGCTGCACGGGTTACGCGCCGCTTATTGATATTATCGCCGGCGTGGCGAAAAATAAGGCGAAAAAGAGGTAATTATGGAACACTTTAAAACTATCGGGCAGTCGGTGCCCAGAATAGACGGCTTGGACAAGGTGTCCGGCGCCGCGGTTTATGTGGACGACATCGAATTCGGACCGGGCCTCCTCTACGCCTGCGTGGTGGAAAGCCCCTTCGCGCACGCGAAAATTTTATCAATTGACACGTCTAAAGCTGAAAAAGTGCACGGGGTTGTCAAAGTGCTCACGGGCAAGGATTTCCCGTGGAAATTCGGGCTGTATATGAAAGACCGCTACATCTTCGCCCAGAACACAGTGCGTTTCGTCGGGGAGCAGGTGGCGGCTGTCGTCGCCTGCGACGCCAAAACCGCGCTTCGCGCCGCCGCTTTGGTGGAAGTGAAATACCAGGAACTCACGCCCGTGCTTGACCCGGTCAAGGCGTTTGAAAAGCATTCCGAACTGCTGCACCCGGGCATCGGGCAGTATTCGCATGTGCCCTGGTTTTTTCCGAAGAAGGACACCAATATCGCCCACTGGCGCAAAACGCGCAAAGGCGATCTCGACAAAGGTTTCAAAGAGGCCGACGTTATTTTGGAAGACACCTACCGCGTGCCTCGCTATGCCCATTGCGCCATCGAACCGCACGCCATAACCGGCCTGTACGACAACGCGGGGCGGCTCACCCTGTGGAGCGCGTCGCAGTCCCCGTTCACGCAGCGCAACGTTTTCGCGGAAGCCTTGTCGCCGCTTGGCATCACGCACAAGGACGTGCGGGTAATCACTCCTTACGTCGGCGGAGGGTTCGGCGGGAAAGCCGGCGTTTCCATGGAGATTATCTGCGCCGCCGTGGCAACGGCAGTGAAAGGCCAGCCGGTGAAGCTTTTGTGGAACCGCGCCCAGGAGTTTTATAACACCTATCAGCGGCAGGGCGTGGTCGCGAAAATAAAAATGGGCGTGAAAAAAGACGGCACAATAACCGCCATTGAGCATACCCTTTACTGGGACGCGGGCGCGTACGTGGAATACGGGGCGAACGTCGTCAACGCGGCGGGCCTGTCCGCCACGGGTCCGTATAAAGTGGACAATGTAAAAATAGATTCCATCTGCATTTACACCAATCTGCCGCCCGGCGGACCGTACAGGGGGTTCGGTTATTCCGAATTCGGGTTCGGGCTGGAGTCGCATATAGACAGAATCGCGCGCCAGATTAAAATGGACCCCGTAGCGTTCCGCAGGAAAAACGCCATAAAAGCCGGAGATATTCTTCCCTACGGCGCGGAAATGAACCCCAACGGCCTGCACGAATGCCTTGATAAGGTTGAAAAAGCCATACGCTGGGGTCATGAGGAAAAGCCCAGCGGACCCAATAAGGCGGTAGGCAAAAGCCTTGTACTTTTATGGAAAGCGCCCGCCATGCCGCCGAACGCGTCCTCCTCGGCGTTCCTGAAATTCAACGAGGACGGCAGCCTGAATATCCTTGTTTCCGGCATGGAAATCGGACAGGGACTGTTAACCGTCATGGCGCAGATCGCCAGCGAAGTGCTGACCGTTCCGGTTTCTAAAATCCGCGTGGAAACGCCGGACACGGACCGCAATCCTTACGAATGGCAAACCGTGGGCTCGCATGTAACCTGGGGCTGCGGTAACGCCGTGAAACGCGCCGCCATTGACGCGCGTGATCAGATTTTCGATCTGGTCCAGCGAGTACACTGTCTGGATAAAAGCGAACTTTACCTGGAAGGCGAAAGCGTAAAATGCCGCACAAAAAAAGACTGGTCGCTTCCGTTCACCGGTTTTGTGATTAACGGCATGCAGGCCAAGGACTACACTTTCAAAGGCGGCCCCATAATGGGGCGCGGTGTTTTCCTGCCGGAATTCGCGTCCGCCATCGGTGACCCGGAAACGGGGCAGGGGGGCAAACCCAACGTGCATTACACTACCGGCGCGGGCGGGGTGATTCTGGAAGTGGATAAGGAAACCGGCAAGGTGAAAATCCTTAAAGTCGCGCTTGCGGTTGACGCAGGCAAAGCGATTAATCCCGAACTGTGCGAAGGCCAGATTGTCGGCGGCATTTTGCAGGGCTTGGCGACGGTGCTGTATGAGGATATGCGGTTCAGCGATAAAGGGAAACTGTTAAATCCCAATTTCTCGGATTACAAAATCCCCACCGCGATGGATATCCCAGATGAGATAGTGCCCATTCTGGTGGAAGTGGCCCAGCCCGACGGGCCTTACGGGGCAAGAGGCGTCGGCGAACATACCATGATACCGGCAGCCTCCATGGTGGTCAACGCGGTTGCAAACGCCACGGGCGCGCGGATTAAATCCATGCCCGTAACGGCGGAGAAAATCGCGCTGGCGATAAACGAACCGCAGGTCTACGCCAAACTGTTCAAATAACCTCAAACGCCAGCCAAGAATAACGGGACATTGTAATTTGCAATGTCCCGATTTAATCTCTTACGCAAATAGGCGCGAATCTGATGTTTGCGGAAGCGGCATCTCTTTTTTCGGCATGTGTGTATAAACTTTTGGCGCGGAGGACTTGTGAATTCGATATTATCAAGGATTTCGGTAGACGAAGCTCCGCTTCTCATGCGGCAGGTTGATGAATTCCGCCGGCAGGATTTGCATGGCTATAAAATAGCGAACAACACTCCATTGACGATATCGGCCATAGTGAAAATGATGCCGTTCATAAAGAATGGGTTTGCGCTTAAAACGACTACTCCCTCATTTTTGGGCAGGGACCCTGAAGCCATAAATCTGATTGAGGACATGGGCTATGAATTTACTCTTGATAAAACGAAGCTGGAGGGCGTGGATATAGTTCTTGATTGCTGCGCGGAAATGAAGGACATAAAGTCCGCGCAAGCCGCGTCCGAGCTGACAAAAACGGGCGTGGATATTTATAAAAGTAATGCCGGCGGAGCAAAGACGCTGTTATCGATCGATGACAGCAGGGTGAAAGTGCTTGAAACATTTTATGGCACGGGCGAAGGATTTATACGCGCGTTCAAGGAATTCGTTTCTCCCGATATATCAAGGCATAAATTCCTTGTGTTCGGTTTCGGAAAAGTTGGGAAAGGAATAATTCGCGGCTTGCTGGAGCATCGGGCGAGTTGCACGGTTGTTGATACCAGCGAAATCGCGTTAAACTCGCCGTTCGGGCGCACGGCCAACAGGGTTTTGTTCTCGTCAATTTCATCCATGAATGTTTTACTTAGGAATCACGACGTTTTGATCACCTGTACCGGAAAGGACAATTTTTTATCGGATAGTCCTTGGACCGATACGATTTTAACTTCTGGAATTAAATTGATTAATATGGGCGCTGCGGACGAATACGGCCCAAAATTTCCGCCAGTGTCGGTTGAAAACAATAAAAAGCCGTTAAACTTTAAACTCAAGAAACCTACTCTGCTGAAATTTCTCGATCCGGTATTTTATGCTCATAATTCGGTGGTGGCGTTGTATCATGACAAGAAGCTGGCAAATGGACTTCAGCCCGTTCCGCTTGACATGGATAACTGGCTGGTGAACGAATGGCATAAACTCTGGCAGGTCGACATAAATGAATTTAACCTTGTATCAAATTCCAAACAAGTTGGTAAGGAAGAAGAATACCCGCAGATTTCGGATTCCCATTATTTGCGAATACCATAAACCGGCCTCCTTAGCGCACTTCACTCGCGAAATCATAAAGCGGCATTTTCCGGGCGTGTTCAACAATATCAGTCCAGGCCACCAGAAGGCGAGCGTGTTCGGTATATTCGCGCACTGTTTCATTGATTATGCAGTCTGCTTGTCTCAGTAGATGCTGACCAACCATAGCGTATCGTTCATCGAAAGGGATAAGAACCTCCTTGCATATTTTCGCTATTCTAGTCTTTCTACCGTCTATATTCAGTCCGGCAAATTTAGCAATGTTTTGGGAGATGTTCCTGATTATTTTATTGTCAACAACTGATGTTCTGTTCCTTCCACATTTTTGATCCCAATCCGAGTTGTAGATACTCATATATGCATTAAAATAGTCCGCGAATTTCATAACCGCTTCCCAATAAGAAATTTTATTTTCAAGGATGAAGCGATCGGGTGTGTATTCGTGAAAAACATCTCGGGTATGGTGTATGGCCGGAATTCCGAGAGATGAGGCGGTGTCAAATGTAAAATAATCGCATGCCAGCATATTTCGAGCCGATAAAGCCGGCAGCCATTCGTGAAGGGTTTTAACAGCGATATTGCCGCAATCCGGATTATAGGCGTCGGCAACAGAAGTAATTAAATGGAGCAGATCTTTGGTTTCAGGACTTTTATTAAAATTAAAAGAATCTGCACACAATGAGACAATACTGTCTTCTGGAAACCCGAGTATTTTGTATAGATTGTGCACAATAGCCATGGATTTTTTCGCAAAATCTTTCACGTCAAGATTCCATTCTCCAAAATAATTACTACCTACTACTAGAATTTCCCGCTCAACTTGTACTTGCCCCGACTGCCTAGCAAGAGAGGATTGCGCAATGTCACACATTTTTTTGCCAAGGTATTCAATTTCTATTTCAATTGGAAATCGTCTGTCCAAGGATGGGAATTCGTCGAATAGCAGGGAAGTGTCCGCATCTCTTCTATGAAAAGCATCCTTACGCATCGCAACCGCAAGAATGAATATCCTGTTGAATGCAGCACCGTAATCCTTTTTGTCCGGCACAAAACAGTTATAGAATTCATGCAATCCGTTTTTTAATAGTGTGTCAAAGTACCGTTCCAGAATGTCTCGAGTAATATGGTAGATATGCGCTGACGGATACTCTTTTTTTAATTCGTGTAGAACCCTTGCGTTAAGCTTTTCTGAATTGGATCGTGCAGATTCAACTAGGACAAAGGGGACCTCAATTCCATAAGTCTTCTTTGCAAAAGCAATTTCTTTAATATAGCTTCTGAGTGATTTTTCACAAGGCTTATTTGTCGGTATAAAGTATGCTGAATTGATCATATCCCCTCCAACTGATTACTATGTCCTAAGCGCCGAATCGCATCCTCGATATATTCAATCTCCGTTTCCGTGTGTCGACATTGACATGGAAGAATGACTATTTCATTTAGGGAGTATTTTTTTGCCGTAGCCCCAAACTTGATCGGTAGTTTCGTTGATGTTCAATTCGCCACTGACTGCTTCGCAAATTTTCAGGCCAAAACCATTACATCTGCCATGTAGCGATTGTTCAAAACGGCATGATTGTTTGGTATTGGAATATCTTGCGTTAAGCAGCAAATCCTTGTCCGTGTTACAGATCGGCGGCGTTTTTGAGGTGTTTGCCGGTTTCGTCCGGCGTGCCGTCGGGGTTATATTCGGCGGAAGAAAGGATTTGCCCGCCCGCAAAAAAAATCTCGCGCTGTTTCGCGCCGCCCGGGTAATAAAACGTGGCGACCCCGTCGGGATGTCCGGAGCGGTAGCTTATCTCCTGCTCCAGTTCGCCGCTTTCGCGGTAAACCCGCAGCGTCCCGTGAATTTTACCGTTTTCGCAGGGTATTTCTTTTTTCAGCGCGCCGCTTTCGTAATATTCACGTTCCATAAAAACTATTTTCGTTTCAGGCCGTAAGCGTTGGCGACCTTCATGGCGGACAGGACGTTCGCCGGCGTCACCGGCACCGCTTCATTGTGTATGGACTCGCCCGGCAGGCAGGCCTTGCGCGCGGCTTTCATAAGTTCCTCGTCGCTTATTTTCGCTGGCAGGCCCAGTTCGGCGAAGGTGGTGGGCAGGCCAACGGTTTCGCAGAAATAATAAACCTCGTCAATTGTGTTGACCGGCTTGTCGGTTAAAAACAGCGAGGTTAAAAGCCCGAAGGCCACTTTTTCGCCGTGGAACATTCCGTGCGTCTGGTGCAGGGCCGTAAGGCCGTTATGTATGGCGTGCGCCGCCCCTATGCCGCCCGATTCAAAACCCAGGCCGCTTAAAAGGATATTGGCTTCCACCACATGCTCGAAAGCGGGCGTGACACAGCGTGTTTCATTGGATATTTTGGCGGCTTCGCCGAATTCCAGCAAAGTGTCGTAGCACAGGCGGGCGAGCGCGAGCGCGGTTCTGGACGCGTGTCCGCCCGCGACGTTTAAGGAATAGGAGCCGGAGCAGGATTCGGCCTCAAACCATGTGGCAAGCGCGTCGCCCATGCCGGACACAAGAAAGCGGACCGGCGCATTTGCTATCACCGTGGTGTCAACAAGCACAACGTGCGGGTTTTGCGCTAAAAAGACCACGCGGTCAAAGCTGCCGTCTTCATTGTAGATAACAGACACCGCGCTGGTCGGCGCGTCGGTCGCGGCAATGGTCGGGACGTTTATCGCGGGCAGTTTAAGGGAGTCGGCGGTTATTCTGGCGGTGTCGAGCGTCTTGCCGCCGCCCATGCCGATTATCACGTCGCAGGCGGAGGCTTTCGCCAGGCGGGTCACACGCGCGATTTCCTTATCCGAACACTCGCGCCCGAATTTTTCCACGGTTATCTGTATATCCTGGGAAACGGCTTTTTTTATGCCCGGGATAATGCCCTTGTAAACGGACGGCGAGCATAAAATGAACGCGTGCTTTCCGAAATGCGCGGCTTCCTTGCCCAGCTGCGCCAGCGTGCCAGGACCCTGAATGTATTTCCCTGGAAAAATTGTTCTTGTTATCATATCGCCTCCCGATGAGTATACGGTATAAAATTTACAAATCAATAGAAAGTCTGTATACTTTCCAAATGGGGGAGGAAATGACCGGCGATCTCAAATATGCGTGCCGCACCATGCTGTTAATCGGGCTGGCGATACAGGGAGTTTTACACTTTGACTCCATGCCGTGTTCCCGCGGCATGAGTTTTCTGGAACACATACTGGTTTCCGCGGCGATAGGTTTAGGCGCGGCTGTTTTAGTGCTGGGAACCGCTTATCTTTTCGACAGGAAGGTGGAAAGGAATTTCTGGCGGTATTTGAAAATGAAGCCCGCACTCCTGAATAAAAAGAGAATGATGTTTGGCGGCGCCCTGATCGGCGGCGGACTGCCGCTGATTAATGATTTTTCCTCTTTTGCTGAGCTTAGCGGTATTTTCAAACTCGTTATCGCCGCGCTTCTGAGCGCCGGCATCGGTTTATTATTCGGGCGCGGCAGTATACCTCAGGAGGAAGATAAAGCATGAAAGAATTCAACAGCGTTAAAATCTGGTCCGATGCAAGGGAATTCACTATTTCAAATGCCGGAATTTTATTTCCGGTTTACGCGGCCGCCGCGGTGTTTAACGGGCTGGCGGCGGGCCCCTGGTGGCTTGCCCCTGTCGCTTTCGTGGTCGAAATAATTGCGGCCATGGCGCTTATTCTGGCGGTTGCCGGACTGCTCGACGGACGCGCTCCGTCGGCGCGTGAAGCGTACAACGCCGCGTTTCAATACGCGCTGCCGGGACTGTGGCTTTCCCTGCTTAAGATTCTGTTCCTTGTTCCCCTGTTTCTCTGTCTTCTTGTGCCGGGTGTAATTTTTCATGTGTTCTGGTCATTTGCGCTTGCGGCGGTCGCTTTGCGGGGCAAAAAGGGAATTGCCGCGTTAAAATACAGTTATGCCCTCGTATCAGACAATTGGGGCCCGGTATTCCAGTTGCAGTTGCTTTTCTTTATGATTTTCCTGCCTTTTGGAATAGTCCTGCTTTTACTTATGAACGTTTTCGGACTTCCCAATACCTCTCCGCTTGTTGTTGGGGTGAATATGGTTTTTTCGGCGCTGGTCATGCCCTGGTATTACAGCGCCATGGTGTTTGCCATGCGCGCGCTGGAAGAAATCAAGGAGCAGGACAGCCCGAAAGCCGTATAGCGGAGAAATTGGCAATTGCATATTTGCGGAAAGCTATACTATAATATAGAAAGGTTGGTAAGGAGATTAAAATGATTGTTGAGAAAAGTGAATACAGGGGAAACCCTTTGCTGGTTATCAAAAGAAATGAAGACGACAAATATCCTTTCTCCTTTGGCGTGACTAAGGCGAAAATGATTCTTGAAGCCATTGAGGATATCAAAAAATTCGTTGCTGAAAATGACAAGCCCGCAGAATAAGCCGCCTCTTTGAATGTCAGAAATGCGCCCGCATTATACGGGCGCATTTTTTTTGCCCTTGGAAAACGCATATAGGTCCAAAATAGGTCTAAAGACCCATGTTTTTTGCCGCCCCGCGTTTATAATACGAATGCATGGTTAACACAAAACGAAACTTTCTGTCATCAATTGCCGCGGTAATATGCCTTGGCGTTGTTTTTTGTCCCCAGCACGCATATGCCGCCTCATCTGGCGAATGGACTTTTGCCGGACTGGCCCAGAAATCCGAGCTTGTTTCCGCT
>Ga0172379_10009454_pt1 | contig 12033 bp, 13 predicted proteins | sample GrowelOW334metaG_FD_119756 | JGI IMG/M metagenome (GOLD analysis project Ga0172379, IMG submission 119756) | Groundwater microbial communities from an aquifer near a municipal landfill in Southern Ontario, Canada - Groundwater well OW334 metaG | ecosystem: Environmental > Aquatic > Deep... | reverse complement strand
TTATTCGGAATGTCGTGTAGAGACAGATAATGATCTGTCTCTACGACAGGTGGCTGTCACGGATGGCTTTGAACATAGCCTCTACATTTTCAACGGGTACATTGCCCTGGATATTATGGATTGTGTTGAAGACAAATCCGCCTCCATCGTTGAAGATGTCAATCCTTTCCCTTACTTCACGGTAAACTTCATCAGGGGTGCCATACGGGAGGGTTTTCTGCGTATCGACCCCGCCGCCCCAAAAAACGATGTCTTTGCCAAAATCCCTTTTGAGATTACGGGCATCCATGCCTGTTGCCGATACCTGCACCGGATTCAGAATATCAAAACCGGATTCGATAAAATCAGGGATCAGGTCCCTTACGGCTCCGCAGGAGTGGATGAAGGTTTTCCAGTTCGTGCGTTCATGAATACGCTTATTTACCTCTATATAGAAAGGTTTCCAGAGATCGCGGTATGTATCGCAGGAGATAAAGGTGCCCGACTGGGTCCCGAAATCCGTTCCGCTGACCATGGCAACATGAACGCTGTTTCCCAAAATTTCGGCCAGGGTATCGATATTCTGGAGGGCGATCTCACACTGTTTTTCAAAGATGGCATAAACATAATCGCGCCTCATCAGGGGCGACATATACCATTCCTGAATGTCGCGGATCCCTTTCGGGTGCTTCAGGAAGGGTGCAGGAACGAGGGCGATATCACCGAAGGCGGTTCCCGGTACCACCACCAGGCTGCCATATTCAGGATTCCTGTCGATATAGCGCTTGCGGTTCTTGTAATAGTTGATATCCTCAGGCGCGAACAGCTTGAATTCCTCGGTGTTGTCATCCACATTCAGATTGCTTTCATCGATTGGGTCCTGACGGATGATGGTGTCGAAAAAGAGACCGTCCTTGGGCATACGGGCACTCGGACTCAGGGAGGTGTCACCTTCAGGGTAAACTAGCAGGTCGCCTTTAACAGGGTCGATAATGTAATTGAGGTTGTGATGGATCATCACTTCTGTGCCATCAAACATCCGGAAGGGTTTCCAGATGCCATCCTCATCAGTGCCCAGCAATGATTTCCGGGCCGGGGTTCCAATCACGTCAATCCCCAGAGCATCGCGCAATCCGGGATCAATCTCGCCCAGCATCTGATAAGGTTCTGTAACCTTTACCCGGTAATCATGGTGGCCAAAGGTTCGCTCCCATAATTTATTAATCACGGAAACATGAATCCCGGTTACCGGTGTGGCCCCGAAATCAACGCAAACGCGGTCGGGTTGCTGATGGTTCAGTGTAGCTAAAAGACGCTCTTTACTTGTCATATTCAGATTTTGAATTTCGGCCGGAATTTAATCAATTCCTTCGGTCATAAGTCAAAATCTTACCCCAGGTTGATTCGATAAACAGAAAATAATGGTAGAGTTTGTAGTTTAACTCCAGGCTATAATCAATCCTCGGCTGATAATCGATTTCCATGATGAACGGATTGTCGGGCTGTACGTGCCGGAGGTTTACATCCCTCACTTTCATGTTCCAGGCGGTCACATATTGAATATTCCAGGCAGCCAGATAATCTTTGGTGTAGTACCAGACCGGCTTCCGGTGCATCTCGAACCACGACTCGAATCCCGGATCAATAATGGTCAGCTCATACTCGGTCGAATCCTGATTATCAGTTGTCAATTCGATTTTTTCCGGTTTAGCAGGAGTTATCGTTTTCTTTGATGGAGCACATGAAAAAAACAAAGCCACCAAAACCATAACCGATAAAAAGAATCTCAACGACATGATCCTTAAGTTTTACCTGTATTTTACGAAGGAAAGGAACGAAAGGTTCAGCTATTTCCGAAAAAAACGTAAACCCTTTAAAGCTTTTCTTAATTATCAATAGACTTGATATAGAACCGGCTGAAATTGGATTTGCGATGCTCCTTTCTCATAATATCCAGAACCTGGCTGACAATCTCAGGATGCACAGCCGATACATCGTTTTGTTCTTTCAGATCGGTTTCGAGGTTAAAAAGCTGAATTTTTGTGTTTCCTTTCTGCATGTTGAGCCTCAGGCCTTTCCATGGTCCGATGCGTACCGCCTGCTGTCCGTCATATTCCGGAAAATCCCAATAAAGGTATTCATGTACCGGTTGATTTCCTTTCCCCAGCAAGGTGGGCAGAAAGCTGATGCCGTCAGGCTGTTCCGGAATCCTGATCCCGGTAATCTCGCAAACAGTGGGAAGAACATCGTAAAAGCAGGAGATCAGATCGGTTTGTGATCCCGGCTTTATTTTGCCCGGCCAGGAGACGATCATCGGAACCCTGATTCCACCTTCGTGAACAAAGCCTTTACCCCAACCGAAAGTGGTTATAAACGGAGCAAAGGAACTGAACCAGGCAGGATCGCAGCCTGCATTGTAAGCATAGCCGTTATCACTTGAAAAAATGATCAGCGTATTCTCATGTTGACCGGTCTGCTTGAGTTTCTCGATTAATTGCCCGACCTGGTAATCCAGGTAGGACACCATGGCTGCATAGGTGGCATGAGGATTTCTGGACGGAAAATATCCTTCTTTACCGAGATAGGGTTTTTCATCGCCGAATTTCGCCACATATTTATCAACCCATTCTTTCGGAGCCTGCAGAGCCAGGTGTGGAAGGGTGGATGCGAAATATAAAAAGAAGGGTTCATTGCTCTTTTCTTCGATGAACTTGCCAGCTTCTTCGATGAACAATGCCGGTGAATAGTCTTTCTGGGTAAAGGCGCGGTAGCTATGATAATCCAATGTATCGGAACCGGCCGGGAGTTTGGTGCCCGGAACAATGAGCTCATTATCAAGAATTATCTTTTCTTCATTTCTCCAAAGATGCCTTGGATAGTAGGTGTGCGCTTGCCGCTGACAATTATACCCGAAGAAAAAGTCGAAGCCCTGGCGATTGGGGACCCCTTCGCTCCCTGGAGCCCCAAGGCCCCATTTTCCGACAATCCCAGTCCGGTATCCGGCTGTTTTCAGATATTCGGCAATGGTTTTCAGACTGTCGGCAATCGGGTACTGGCCTTCCAGTCCCGGGTCACCTTCAGCTTTGGCAAAATTCCAGACATCACCTCTTTCAGCCCATTCATGGTTTCCACGGATAAAGGAATGGCCGGAATGCTGACCGGTCAATAAAACACATCTGGAAGGGGCGCTCACCGGACTTCCGCAATAATGTTGAGTAAACTGCATGCCATTCCTCGCCAGCCTGTCCAGGTTCGGGGTCTCAATGAGCCTCTGCCCGTAAGGCCCGATCTCCGTATAACCCAGATCGTCGGCCAGGATATAAATGATATTCGGCTTATCCTTCGCAAATGAGGGTACCGCTGCCAGACCGGCTGAAAACAATAAAGCTATCGATTTCATGATATGCTAATATGCTAATATGCTAAGATGCTAATTTGCTAATGAAGAAAATAAGTACTTAGATTCCACTTTAATGGCTTTTTTTTGAGAAAAGAAAGTATTGACTTATTATAAATTTAAATACAACGCATCTTATCATTAGCATATTATCAAATCAGCATATTAGCATATTAGCCAATTAGTTCTCGGATAACTACTGAGGAGAGGAAGCATCCGAAAACCGGCGGCATGTAACTGATAGTGCCGACAGTGGATTTTTTATTCTGATCGCCATCGGTCAGGACTATCGCGTCGGGATTGACTTTTTCAGGTGAGAATACCACCTGTATCCCTGTATAAACGCCAAGTCCGTGAAGCCTTTTACGTAAGATACTGGCAAGTTTGCAGTTATAGGATTCCGACAGGTCGGATATCCTCACCAGCATCGGGTCAAATTTTCCACCCGATCCCATGGAACTCACAATTTTCAGCCCTTTGGAAACTGAATGATAAATCAGGAAAACTTTAGGCGCCAGGGTGTCGATGGCATCAATCACATAATCAAAATTTCCGCTGAGAATCTCTATCATGCGGTCGTCCTTGATATATTCATCATGGATAGTGAGTTCAAGGTCGGGATTGATATCCATTAATCTTTGCCCCATCGTGGCTGCCTTCGGTAATCCTTCGAGGCTTGAGAGGGCGATCAGCTGACGGTTGCGATTGGTGGCGTGAATCTTATCGCCGTCAACGATTGTCATCCTGCCAACACCGGATCGACAAAGCATTTCGGCGGCATAAGCGCCAACACCGCCCAACCCTACGACCAGGATGTGGGCCTGCCTTAACCTGGCGAGTTTCTCATTGCCGAGCAGGAGTTCAGTCCTTTGCAGCCATTGGGGATGTTCCATGGATTTTGAAAACAGTATTGAAATTGTGGATCAAGACCCTTTGCAATTCGCTCAAAGATAATTCTTTGATTTTAACGGCTGCTTCATAAATGAGTTCAATGGATAGCCCGCTGGCATCGGTCTCCAGAAAAAGCCGGTTATCGGGGATGACCCGCAAAGTCCTTTTTAACGAACTAACGGGTTGTAAAATGCCGGGTCCGAATGACAGGTAAAATCCATGATCAACCAATTGGGCTGCGAGTTCCGGCTTACCTCTAAAACCATGTATGATCCATGGTACACCGGAATGCGAGTTTTTCTTTATCGAAATGATCTGCTGCCAGGCTTGTACACAATGTATAATCAAAGGTTTCTCAACCTGATCGGCAATCCTGACGTGCTGTTCAAACAAATGCGCTTGGGTTTTCATGTCCGCTCCCCGGAGCCGGTCGAGTCCGCATTCGCCGATAGCGATAATCTCAGGTAGCCGGGCCATTTCGCTCAAATGATCTTCGTTAAACCCTTCGGCAGCAGAATCCCATGGATGAAGTCCAACCGAATAATAACCGTTATTAAGTTGTAAATTGGGCTGTATGTCAGCAACTTCCAGGTATGAAAGATTCCTCACCGAAATAATACCTGGTCGATCAAACGATTGATTGTGCGTATGTATATCTATAAACAAGCTGTACATCATTTTTAGGTTTTGTCCTTCAAAAACACCTGGATCTACAACTCGGCATTCGGAATTCTGAATTCGAAGCTAAACCTTCGGCCCTACAACCTCTTATAATATACCACTTTGTCGTCTCCATCCGTATAAAAATCCTCAAACCGGACTTTCTCGATATAATTGTTCTTAAGATAGAATAACCGGGTAGGTTCGTACTTGGGAAGGCAGGAAGTTTCGATATAAATAGATTTTCCGCCAAGCGATTGAACTGCCTTCTCCACTTCGTTTAACAGGATTTTTCCCAGGCCCTGACCGCGAAAATCCTCATGGGTGGCGATCCAGTACAGGTCGTAACTATATAAAGTGCAAGCAATCAGACCGAAACAGGCGTAGGCCGCCGTTCGTCCATTGACTTCGGCAAAAACAAATTCATATCCGCTGTCGCGGCCTTTTTCAAGGCCTTCGGCAACCAGCTCAACGGCGACGGGAACTTCATCGGGCCTGAAAAAACCCGATGAAACAACTATCTGTTCCACTGTGGCGGGGTCTGAAGGCAGGACTTTAGACCGGAGGATAACAATTTTGGGGTCTGTTTTCATCGGTCGTTTACAATTCGTTGGACTACCTGGGTGAATGTGTATCCGCTCCGGAGGGCGGCGTTATAAAAACCGGAATCAGGTGAAATACATGGATTTGCATTGATTTCCAGTACAAATGGCTGATTATTTTCATCAACCCTGAAATCCACGCGTGCAAATCCGCGAAGGTGGAAGACCGACCAGCATTGGCAGCAAATCTCTTTCATCTGGCTAATTAAACCGGTATCGGACTCCGGCAGGTCAAAAGTGCGCATCGTGTGATGATATTCAAAAGCGTCTTCATCCCATTTTGCTGCATAACCCAGGATGTTAGGTTTGCCATCGGGGTAATCCTGAAAGAGCATTTCAGCAGGAGTGAGAACTTTGGGACCAGTTGGACCCCCTAAAACCGAAAGGTTGAATTCTCTTCCGGGAATGTATTGTTCAATGAAGAAATGATCGCCCCATTGTTTGCGGAATTTTTCGAGAATGACGGTGTCGGAGCCGTAAAAGACGTTTTCTTCGTTAATGCCAACGGAAGCATCCTCCCTTGAAGGCTTAACAATATATTGGGTGTTTCGATCAAGATTCAAGCGGTCCTTTGCACTCCACCACTGAGGAGTTGGAATACCTGCACTAAGCATCAATTTTTTAGCCAGCGGTTTTTGTGTGGTCAGGAACATGGCATCAGAAGGATTGCCGGTCATGGGATAATTCAGGCTTTCCAGCAAGGCGGGAATAAAGTAGACCAATCCGCCGCTGTTGTTCAGGCTTTCAACCAGGTTAAATGCAATAGCATCGGGTTCACTGTGCAGTTTATCAATTAAGGATTGCAGGTTTGAATCAATAAACACCCTTTCGTGAACAAGATTAAGTTCATCAAGGCCTTTTTCAACTGCCTCAACCTGGTCGATAACATCTATTTCATCAACTGTCGGTTTATCAGACAGCCGGTTGATCAGGATAATTATTTTTCCCATTTAACGAGTGTTTTTTGCATCGCGGAATTCATGATCCTTGCAATCAGCTCTTCATAGGAAATGCCGTTCATCCGGCTGAGTATCGGTAAATCCGAATAGACCGGGTTCATTCCGGCCAGGGGATTCACTTCAATAAAGTTCGGGATGCCTTTTGCATCACAACGCAGATCGATTCTTCCGCCATCCTCACAATTCAGGGCTTTCCATGCGGCCAGCGCAACTTCTTCACAGGCGGCAACCATCTCCCCTCCGGCAAGTTCATACCGGCAGCGCTCACGCCAATCCTCCTTGTTGGTATAGGAATAAACCCCCTGTTCGGCCTTGCTGGTCAGGAGGACCTCCATCACTCCTGTTACCGAGGCTGCAGATCCGGTACCGGTGATCCCAACGGTAAATTCCCTTCCGCTGAGATAAGTCTCCACCAGGACCGGCTGATTGAACCTGTTCAGCAAATACCGGCACCTGCTGTCGAGGGCTTCCGGATTAAAGATTATGGAATCACCCGATATTCCTTTTCCTGTTCCTTCGGCCACCGGTTTCACAAACAGCGGATAGGGCAAGTTTACCGGTGCGATATCAGCAGGGGCAGCGACCACTGTAAAGTCGGCTGTCGGGATTCCGGCATCCCGTATCACCCTTTTGGTCATGCCTTTATCGAGCGTCAGCGAAAGGACCAGCGGGTTGGAGAACACGTAAGGGATGCGAAAAGCATCGAGCAGCGCGGGCACCTGTGCTTCGCGGCCGATTCCGTAAAATCCTTCACAAATATTAAATACCATGTCCCACCGGCGGCCTGCCAGGAGGGCTTCCATGAGGAGCCTCAGGTGGCCGATCCTTTCTGTTGTGTGACCAAGCTTATGGAGGACTCCTTCAATGCCTTCAATGGTGCCGATGACATCAAATTCGGCAGCATCCTCATCGCTGAATCCCATTAAAAGGTAATCCTCGCGGAGATCGTAGGTTATTCCGATAATCATAGTGGAAAAATCAACTAAATGTAATCCGGAAAACGATACGTCTTCCCCTCATAATTTCTGATGATCAGGTCGTTATCCTCTCTGCCGACCACATAATCAGGCAACAGGGGGATCTTCCCGCCGCCACCAGGGGCATCAATAACGAAATGAGGGATGGCGTAACCCGAGGTAAATCCTCTCAAATTCCGAATGATTTCCAAACCCGATTCCAACGGTGTCCTGAAATGTGAAGAGCCCGGAATCGGATCGCACTGATACAGATAATAGGGTTTAACCCGGACCTTCAACAGTTCATGCGTCAGTTTCTTAAAAACCCGGGCGTCATCATTAATTCCCTTGAGCAGAACTGTCTGGCTGCCTAATGGAATTCCGGCATCGGCCAGACGGTTGCATGCATCGACCACTTCCGGGGTAATCTCATCCGGATGTGTGAAATGGATGCTCATGAACAGCGGATGGTATTTCCTGAGCATATTTACCAGGTCGCGTGTGATGCGTTGCGGCATGACTACCGGAACCTTGGTGCCGATCCGGATAATTTCAACATGAGGTATCTGGTGAAGGCGGGCCAGCAGGTATTCAATCCGGCTGTCGCTGAGCGTGAGCGGATCGCCGCCGGAAAGGAGCACATCGCGGACTTCCGTATGTTCAGTGATATAATCGATTGCCTTATCCCACTCAGCCTGGCTCGAATGCACCTTATCCTGTTTTGAAACCATGTGGGTCCGGGTGCAGTACCTGCAAAACGCCGAGCAAAAATTGGTCACCAGAAAGAGAACACGATCGGGATATCGGTGAACGATCAGCGGAACCGGGCTGTCATGCGTTTCGTGAAGCGGATCTTCCACTTCTCCGGGGGAAATATTAAGTTCAAGGGCTACCGGCACCACCGTGCGCCTCAGGGGTTGCTGAGGGTTTTCCGGATCGAGAAGACTTGCGTAATAGGGGGTAATCCTTACCGGAAGGTTCTTCCCGGAGGCTTTTGAATTGGATTCCAGCTCAGAAAGACCTAAAAATGAATTCAGCTGATCAAGTGAGGTAAAGCTGTTTCGCACCTGCCATTGCCAATTGTTCCAGTCACTTATACTGGAGCCCGGAAAGTGTTTGGCCAGGAATTGAGCAGACCTTAAGCTGACGGTAAATACTGTTTTTGGGGGTGCCTGAATAGTGAGGTGGACTTCTTGCCTGCTATCAGGCTGATTACTTGGAGGTTCGAGACTGGATGCTTCTTCTGGGTCCCGGGTATCTGAAACGGTTTCTTCTATTTTCATTAATCTATGAAGAATATTATCAGTTCAACTTATTCTAAGTTCCTTAAATTTAATTAGTTACAAAGGTTAAAACACTTGTGGTTTTATGACACGATTTTATCGATTATTTTGATTTTTTGTTACTTTTTTTTTCTCTTTTTAATACCGTGATATCAACAATTTTCTTCCATAAATAAAACAGAACGTTTGTCTTGCTTTTATGTGTATGATTGTGTGCACTTAAAGGCATTCCAGCCTGTTCACATCTTTTCCCAAAGCCGGTATCTTCCAATGATGACATATTGACCTGGACTAATTTGGATAATTCGGTTCAAATAAAGGTTTTGTTGCCTTCCGATTATTTGCCGAAACCCAAACCCAAGTCTTGATTGATTACTTAGCCGCTTGGCTAAGATTCCATAAACAGATCGATGGAGCCCAACCATCCCGATAATTTTTTCATAGATAATGTTTATTATGTGTATATATTTATATATTTGAATCCAACTAATTCACTTGGTTTACTAGCATTATGAAAATCAATACCAATGTGCGATATGGATTGAGAGCACTTATTGAGATTGGCCTGAACTCCGGAGCAGTGTTACAAAAGAAAATTGCCGAGCAGCAGGAAATACCACTCAACTATTTAGACTCGATCATTTCTGGCTTGAAAAATGCAGGCCTGATCATCAATCATGGAGGAAAAGGCAGTGGCTATCTTCTGGCCAGAAAACCGGATGACATAACAATATATCAAATTTATCGTGCTTTCAGCCCCGACTTGCAACTGGTTAATTGTTGCTGCGAAACAAACGAATGCAAGAGGTCAGCAATTTGTCCGGCTAAAGACTTCTGGTTTGAATTGAATTCCCAAATTAAAGATATCATGGAGCACCGTACTCTAAAAGAACTAATTGAATAATATTGACTTAACCCGTTTACACAATCAAAATATATTAATATTTCGTATTATGAAAAACACTAATTGGATTTTTGCCTTAGCGTTATTAGGAATTATTACAATCACAGGTTGTAAAAAAGTGGATCCGAACCAGGAAGTCTATGACAATGCCAGCATTGCTAAAGGCGGTATTCTTTATGACAATTTCTTTAGCACCGAGGCCGGTTACGATCAGAACAGCCCTAACTTAGCCAAATTCAAAGCATCATCTGATTTTTTCCGTTGCAAACAGTGTCATGCCTGGGACGGTTTGGGAAACGCGGGATCTTATATTAACCGTGCTCCAAAAACCTCAAGGCCAAATATTGCATCAGTCAACCTTTACCAGGTTGCTCAAACGAAATCTTTTACCGAGCTCTTCGATGCAATGAAGAAGTCGGATGGAAGGCGCGATATTGCCTACGACCTGACCACCTATAACCCGTCTACCAATGCCGCTGAAGGGGACAAGATGCCTAATCTTACCCAGTGCCTGTCGGATTCGCAGATCTGGGATATCGTGAAGTTCCTAAAGGAAGGCATGTTTGATGTTTCCCAGCTATATGATGCAACATACACCGGAGTTTATCCCAGCGGAACGGTCGCCTTTACTAATCTTGGCAAGGATGGAAATGAATCCAACGGCAATGCATACTTTGCTGCCAATTGTGCAGCTTGCCATGGGGCGGACGGCACTGCCATGAAAATGGAAAACATGTCGTTAGGCAAGTTCGTTCGTTCAAAACCTAATGAAGTCCAGCATAAAGTCAAATACGGACAACTGGGATCAGCAATGCCTGGAATGACTACCATAACGTTAAGTCAGATGAAGGATTTATATAAAGCCTGCTCCAATTCGGTAGCGTTCCCGGACTGACCTCAATGCAACCATTTAAGGATTATCTGAACAGCAGCTTACAAAAGGCTGCTGTTCTTTTTTTGGTCAACCCGATTCATGGAAATATTACAACAAGCTGGACGGTAGGTTAGGAACAATTATGATTTGGGGTTGCCTGGACCTAACCGCCTATAATCAAAGGAATCTAACCTCACAAGAGGAAAAAATCGACTACTTGTATGCAAATGGTATGCACAATAAAAAACCACTTACCCGGTTAAGACCTTGTAAGTGGTTGATTTTGTTGTTGTCCTGCCAGGGCTCGAACCTGGACTCTTCTGATCCAGAATCAGACGTGTTGCCAGTTACACCACAGGACAATTCGGGCACAAAGATAGATTTTTTTCAAAATCGGCAAAAAGAAATTTGAAAAAGGTTTTGTGGGTTATCTTTGCGGCATGTCACTAAATCTTAAAGTCGATATTGACCCGCGCTCCGGATTTTGTTTCGGGGTGGTTCAGGCCATACGGCGCGCCGAGGAAATCCTGAAAAAGGAAGGGACATTATATTGTCTCGGCCAGATCGTTCATAACGATGAGGAGGTAAAACGACTGCAAAAGGCGGGCATGATAACGGTTACTCATGAACAACTGACGGAGATCAGAGGCCAGAAGGTGCTTATCCGGGCACATGGTGAACCGCCTGAAACCTATGAGTTGCTTCGCCGCAACGGAAATGAGATATTGGATGCCACCTGTCCGATTGTGCTGAAACTTCAGGGCCGGATCAAACACTCGGAGGGGCAGGGGGAGTCCATCCTGATTTATGGTAAAGCAAACCATCCGGAGGTCATCGGACTCATGGGCCACCTTGAAGGTAACGGCATCGTTTTCAAGGAGTTTGAGGAACTGGACCTGGATACATTGCCGGATAGAGTGACCCTCTATAGCCAGACAACCATGAGCATTGAAAAGCTTTATGCGGTTAGGCAGAAGCTGGAGGAGGCCGGCATCCGGGTGCTGCTCAAGGATACGGTTTGCAGGCAGGTTTCAGGAAGGAAAGAAGAAATGCAGGCCTTCTGCCGCATACACAATGTGATCATTTTTATTTCCGGTGTGGAATCCAGTAACGGCAGAGTCCTGTTTGAAGCATGCAAACATGTTAACCCTCAAAGCTATAAAATCTCATCAGTCGAAGAAATCGACCCGTCCTGGTTTCAACCCGGTAATACCGTCGGTATTTGTGGCGCCACCTCCACACCGATGTGGCAGATGGAGGAAGCCAGGGAGAAGACTTTAAAACTTTAAGACTGTGAGACAGTGAGACCGTCTACCGATTTCTAGCTTCGAGCGAGATCCCCCTGTTATTCCCCGTGGGTGTCATATAAAACACTTCGGCTATGTCGCCCGGCCGACTGCGGGGCAACAGCAAGAGTTTGATTTTATCGTCGGTCAGCAACGGGAATACTTTACGGTATCGTTTGATTTTCATGGATTCCAGTTTCCTCCTGATTGGCAGGGTATTCCATCCCAGGATTTCCATACCC
>Ga0172379_10009453_pt1 | contig 12034 bp, 11 predicted proteins | sample GrowelOW334metaG_FD_119756 | JGI IMG/M metagenome (GOLD analysis project Ga0172379, IMG submission 119756) | Groundwater microbial communities from an aquifer near a municipal landfill in Southern Ontario, Canada - Groundwater well OW334 metaG | ecosystem: Environmental > Aquatic > Deep... | reverse complement strand
GTCCTCATTTCTGCAATTGCAGAAATGGCTGCCGCGGCCTCCTCGGTTCCCTCGTCGGCCTCGCCTGCTCTCGCTGTCCCCGCCACCCTTCCTTCTCCGCAAGGTTGTGAAAAATGTAATCACACGGGTTATCTGGGGCAGATCACAATCGCAGAAATGTTTGAAAACACTGACGAACTCAAGGAAGCAATTCTCGCAGAAAAATCCACCTCAGAACTTACTAAAATAGTCCGCGCACAGGGTATGCTCACCGCCGCCGAAGACGGCATCCTGAAGGTACTCCGCGGCATCACAACTTTAAGCGAAGTGGAACGCGTGACTTACGTACCTATTTCCGAGTCCGCTTCAGACCATCCTGAAGAAAATACCTCTCCCCAAGCCCCAGCCGAACCAGTCCTTGAATCTCCAGCGCCACAAGAGCCCCTGCCACCTCAGATGCAGTAGCAGCCCCTTCTGCTATCGCCGTAAGCTCTGCACAAAGCTCACTTGCAGTCTTAGGTCCGCCTTTTAAGAGTAGATAGACCGCTTTTTCAATGCCGGCAAGTCCCAAGTCGTCAACACTGATGCTATCCCATCGCACACCCAAAAGTTCCGCCACGTCCCGTGCGCACGTGATCATTGCTACCCCATCACGAATCAATTTCAGCGTTCCTGCGCTCTGCTCATCGCAAATTCGGCCAGGAACTGCTCCAACCTCTCTGAATTCACGCCCCGCATGGTCGGCCGTATTAAGCGCCCCACTCCTCTCCCCCGCCTCAACAACAATCGTGACCTTGGAAAGTCCCGCAATTATCCTATTTCTAACCAAAAAATCACTTTTATAGTGCGACTCATCACCGGATAAACCGTCTTGTGCGCGCGCACAATCGTTAGCAGAGCTCAAACATTTCTCCGAAAGTATCAGTCCTCCATTGTCCAGAATTTTCTTCGCAAGCCACGCATTCGAAACGGGGCTCACTCTCGGCAAGCCGCACGCAAGCACTGCAATTGTCCCCCCGCTCCCGCAAAGCGCCCCTCTATGCGCCGCCGCATCAATTCCAAACGCAAGCCCACTCACAATGGCAACTCCTCTTGCGCTCAGCTCTTTTGCCAGCGTATAAGCCGTATTCTCTCCATAAGCCGTACACCGCCTTGTTCCCACAATAGACACCAGCGGCCTCTTTAAAATCTCCAAATTCCCTATGTAATATAGCGGACTTGGCGGATCAAAAATTTTTCCGAGCAAATCCGGATACCCGTTTTGTCCGGGCAAAAGAGACCCCACCACTCCTGTTAATATTGTTTCCATGCCACCACTCTACCACACCACCCCCTCCAAAAACCTGAATTTTTCCTGAAAAATTCCTGAAATAGAATTTGAAGCCAAAAAACGACTTGATTCTACCCACGCAAGGCTCGTATAATTACCACGAAGAAGACTTTCGGCCTGTAGTTTATATACTACGCGTAGCGGAAGGTCTTTTTTCATTACTTCTCAGGAAAGACAGAAATAAAATCTTTTCTGCCCGATTTCTTGTCTTCTTTGATCTGCACATAAAAAACAAAATTTTCTTTGGTAATTCCCGTGAATCTATGCAAAATTTCATCAGATCTATTCGGATTTTCTTTTGATTTTGGCGCAAATCTACTTTCTTTGATTAGTTCCAAAGCCGCCACATAAAATTTCAGTCGACTCATTCTGTCTTCCCATTTTCCCTTGTCCCAAAGGTGTTGCCAAAACAAAGGTAGGAATACTTTGTCTTTCTTGAAATACGCAGATCTTAAATATGTCCTCCGTTTACTTTTGCTCTTAATTTTCAAGTAAACAGAAAAAGCTTTTTTCCGCACCTCACAGAAATCGGTGCCTGGCAGTACCGCGGATTTGGTTTTATATGCTTGCATAAAAAGACCATAGCACCGCTGCGCCTTACAAATCCCTGAATAAAACCTGAAATAGAAATTGAACCGCAAAGACCACAAATGCTTGACAAATGGCTTGCATAAGCGGAAAAAGAAACCACAATTAAGTAATCGGAAAATGTCTGAAACAAAGAAAATTCTAGTAGTGGGGCGTGCGAACTTAGGAATTCTCGACAACTTAGCAGAAGAAATCGCAGGCGAAGGAGTAGCCACTTCTGTAGCGGAAACGGCAGTAAAGGCCTTAAGCGCTATTAAAAAAGACATATCGCATGTGTTAATAACCGCAACGGTTGCTCCGGGAGCAGAAGATGAAGTAACCGCTTCAGGTGATACCACACTTCAACAGCTTCATACAGAATTAATGCGAGCAGTTGAAGCAAGCCAAGATAAACAATCTATTGGCGCTAGAATTGCTTGGCATATTGTTGCAGTGGTCTTGGGAAAAACCTTGGCACAAGTGATTTTTGTAAATGACGACAGGTCTGTAGGAACATCATGGTGGGATTTAATTGCCAAAGAACAATCAGAACAGTTAACTGACCTACAAGGTAGAATTCAAGTATGGGGTCCCAATCGAGAAACTGGCAAAAATGCCATCTCCACCTACACCACTTTCACCTGAAAAAAATCGGCCACCGCTTTGTCTGTGCCAAAGCTGACATTTTCACCTTTGCATTCGGGACAAATGTATTCGTATTTGCCGGCCTTTTTTTCCGGATCCTTGACCACTTTTTTACAAGTTCTGCAGTAGAAAACTATCATCGCATCAAAAATTAAAAACTAAAAATAACGGTTAATAATCCGTGGGCTCATTCATCCCTCCGCCACTTAATTCCGAGCCGTCCGTACTCCCAAACGCGCTCCCTCTTCCGCTTCCCCACAAGTTCGTTTTTGCAGAAGAACTGTACCTCATTTGCGACTGCATCATTTTATATCTGGTCTTTGCGTCCAAAGTAAGCGGATCCACGCCACTGCCAACTCCGGCCCCCTCACCCGCGCCCATATCCATCAAGCTCGACTGCACCCTTCTCTCAGGCGCCGCATAACTGCTAGGCATGGGAGTAGCATAAGACTGTGGCATTTCTTCTTCCACAAATAATTCAGCCTCTTCGCCATGCACCGCCTCATATTTCCTTGCAAAATATCCGCTAATAACCATTAAACCTGCAGACAAAAACGCCATCATCATGCCAAAACGCGTGGTTTTATTGCTGAGTGCAAGTCCAAAGTCGGGATGGTAAAAAGTGGTGTTTGCAACCAGTAAAAGCAGTAAAGACTGAGCTCCCAAAACCATGGAAACTACACCGCCCTTCCTTTTCAAATTAAAAAAACTCTTCCCCGCAAGAGGCAAAAACAAATTCAAAAATGACGCGGCGCCAAAGCCAAGCACAAGCAGTCCCACAACAAAAAGTGGTCCTTGAATGCCAAGATAAGTATTGCCAATTCCAACGCTGTTACGCATATCATACCAAGGCATAAGCGTGCTCACCGCGGTGGCCGCGCCGGCAACCATCACAGACTTCTTCACAAAAGGCAGGCGCAGAAAACCTTGTTTCATTCTTTGAGTCAAAGACATATAATTGGGGAGAAATCGCAGACAATTTAGCAGTTTTCCGCACAAATGACAACAAAAATAGTAGCTATAGACGCTCGCGCCGCCTTGAGTCCAAATGCCGGAAAGGGCCGCTATACCTTGGAAATCATAAAGGCGCTCCTTAAGGAAAATAAAAATGTCGACTTTGTCCTGTTCACAGATAAAGAGCCCCTCTTTAAAGACAATGCAAACCCCCGCGTCCGCCAGGTGATCCTCCGCGGCAAAAGCATTTTTTGGCACATAAATTTATATTTTTACCTGCGCTCGCATCCCGTCACATTTTTCCTTGCGCCAACAAGTTACATCTACCCTGCCCTTGCCCCCGCCTCGCAAAAAGTGGCAATAGTAGTTCACGATTTAATCACATTCCTTCACCCAAAAGGCCACCCATTTTTTCCAACTTTAGTTGAGCATCTCACGCTCCCTCGTGCCCTCAAAAAAGCCGCCGCAATTTTCTGCGTTTCGGAGAATACAAAAAAAGATTTAATTCGACTTTTCCCCTCCGCCACCCCGCAAAGCGCAAAGAAAAAAATCGCAATTGCCTACCCCGCGGTTTCTGAGGAATTTCACGCCGTGCCCACGCACAAAATGTCCCTTCCGGACGATTTTATTTTGGCCGTTGGCACGCTCCCAAGGAAAAATGTAGACACTTTAATTGAGGCATTTTTATCTGTCGACTTGTCTACTCAAGTGTCCACTTTACACCTTTGTATCGTAGGCGATCTTCCCACACATGCCGTGCCCGGGCACGCCACTTCCAGACATGGAAATATTCACTTTTTAGGCCAAGTCACAGCAACCGAACTCCGCGAACTTTATTCCCGCGCGCGCATGATGGTTTTCCCGTCGCTTTACGAAGGTTTTGGCATGCCGCCTTTGGAAGCCATGGCTTGCGGCTGTCCCGTGATTGTAAGTAGCACAAGTTCTCTGCCGGAGGTAGTGGGTGATGCCGCCATCAAAGTGGATCCGCGCAATTCCGCCCAAATTGCCGCGGCCATAAAAGAACTCCTGGATCCGCGTATGCGCAAGCTATCTCAAGCGCAAGGCCTCCTTCAGGCCAAGAAATTCTCTTGGGAAAAAAGTGCAAAAACTATTCTAGACAATTTAAAGTAGCGAAAACTTTTTACAGATTAGAATTTCGTCCTAGGACGAGAACTAAACCTGTAAACCATTCAGACTCTTTGGACATGATTTTTGCAAGATCAACCCATGTTAAGTAATCAAAATGGACTTAAGGGCATGGCAAGAGTAGGTACCAAGGTGATCCAATTTGCATGGAAATAACTTTTGCATTAAGATCCGCATCTATGAATCGACTAACACCATTTTTGTTGGCAGGGTTCGTCTCTGGATGTACGCCTCATGAGATACCATGTGAAGAGATAGACAGCAAGATAATTGCTTCAATGAGAAAATAATGACATAAAAGGGTATGCTGAAACTTTAAAATATGAACTTCCCATTACTGTTCACGAGCTTGTACATATCATATTGCCATGGCCGGATAGTAGCCATGGCCATAAGGCACAAAGTTATGCCAAAAGAATACGTCAGTGGAAAAAAGAGGATGGCGCTCCACATCCAGCTTACGGGCAACCAGGCTGGAATGAATGCGTTCAAGATCAAATGATTGCAGAACATACAGACGATGAAGCCTATCAATTACATTTTAGAGTTTGCCAAGTGCTTAATGATGATGGATATCTTGGAAAAATAAAGACTAATTAATCACCTCCCAAAACTTCTTCACCATTTCATCAAGGCGGTATTTTTTGCGTGCAAGCACTTGACCGCGCGCCGCCATCGCTTGCATTTCCGCGGGGTGCCTCAGCAAGAATTTTATCGACTTATCAATTTCAGCAATCGTTGGCGCGCAAATCACAGCATCAATCCCACTTTTTAAATCACTGGCAATTCCACACTTACCAGTCACAATTACCGGCGTGCCGGCCCACGCGGCTTCGGCGGCTGCCATGCCAAATGGATCGAACTCACGTGCCGGTAAAACAAACAAATTAATTGCTGAATAAAACGCCACCATTTCGCCGCGCGTTTTTAAAGTGGTGATGAAAATTTGGTCACTAAATTTGCCGGCGGCCGCAGTAGCCAAAAGCTTGCTCTTAAGCGGCCCTTGCCCCACCAAAACGAGCTTCATATCAGGTTTGGAGTGGACAAGATGGACAAGCATGTCTACTCCCTTGTCTATAGACAATCTTGCCACAGAACCCACCACAAAACCGTCTTTCATGAACTCGCGCAAGTCAGAGGGCAAAGCAGCGCGAGGAGCGTCTACAACCCCGCAAGAAATTGCCACAACATTTTTTGCATATTTTTCCAAAATCGGCTTCATTGCATTTGAAGTCACAACCACCGTGACCCGCTTGGACAAAAATGTATAGACCCGCCTCCACGGATTTTTTGTAAACCATCTTCCAATTCTTGCGTGCTCCAGCCACAAAACTTTCATGCCAAAAAATACTGCCCACGGAGTCATCAAAAGTTTCTCGGAAAATCCCAGCATGTAAACGGTGTCCACGCGCCATGCCCTGCGCGCGCGCCACAAATAAAAACCGCCAAGCAAAAAAAGCAGCGGAGACAAAACAGTAAAGAAACAAAGTCGAAAAACCGTCACAGGCGGACGCGAAAGCCAAGCTCGCTTCACATCAAAATGCCGAACCCGAAACGCTCTCAAAAGCACGGGACAGCTCCCTAAAAATGCGCAAAAAACACCTCGCTCGTAAAGACCCTCCATCACGGAAAGCGTATGCAATTCCTCACCTCCAAATTGACTCTCAAAAGGAAAGCGAGTGACAAGAACCCTTCTATTTGATATTTTAGACATGATTTATTTTTTACGCGCACCTGCGCACTGCCTATGAAAGCAAAAACCACGGTAAAATTCCAGAGAATCGGCTTGCTTGGAAGAAGTCATATGGAAGAGCATGGCGACTTCTTGAAGGAACTCAAGCATTATTTTGAAAAACGCCACTGTGAAATTTACTGGGATAAATATCTTTCCCCCACTTATGGCCTCAAGCGCGAGCTTACTCGTCATGAAATTTTGAAGCGATGCAACTTGGTTTTAACGCTCGGCGGTGATGGCACAATTCTCAAAGTGGTCCGCGACCTTCCAAAACGCGCGGATTTGTATATTTTAGGCGTCAATTTGGGCAACGTGGGATTCCACACGGAAATTCAAAATAAGGCCCGCTTAACGCAAACGCTGGACGAATTTTTCAGCGGCAAATATCACATTGATGAACGCCTCATGCTCCGCGTCACCGTTTACCGCGGCGGGAAAAAAATTGAGACGCATCTTGCTCTCAATGAAATGGTAATCAACCAAGGAAATTTTGCACGCTTAATTTCTCTCTACGCTGAAATAGACAAACGCAAAATGATCGCATTCAAAGCGGACGGAGTTATTGTTGCAACGCCTTCCGGCTCCACCGGTCATTCGCTTTCTGCGGGCGGCCCGATTATTCATCCGCGCATAGACGCATTTATTTTTACGCCAATTTGTCCGGCCGAGCTTTCCGTGCGTCCAATCGTAATCCCATATAATCGCCAACTTACAATTTCAATCAAAACCGAGCGCCGTTATGACGACAACAAGATCGGTCTCACAATAGACGGCCAAATAGTCATTCCCGTTGAATATGGCGACCAAATAAAAATCCGCGCCTCCGGCCGCCGCTTACGCTTCATCCGCCGCGCTCGCGCAGGAGGAAACTACTACCACATCCTCCGAGAAAAATTATCTTGGGGGAAAAGCATGTAGAACCGCTTGAGCGGCCGCGAGTCTTGCGAGTGGCACGCGGTAAGGGCTGCAAGAAACGTAGTTGAGGCCTATTTCATGACAGAACATAACCGACTTTGGTTCGCCGCCATGTTCGCCACAAATACCAATGTCCAAGTCTTTTTTAGTGTCTCTGCCAAGTTTAACAGCCATGCGCATAAGTTGTCCCACGCCTTCTTGGTCGATTGTTTCCGTTGGATTTTCCAGCCAAAGATTATGTTCAAGATAGTAGGGGAGGAACGAACCTGCATCATCACGGGAAAGACCAAAAGTCATCTGTGTTAAATCGTTGGTTCCAAAGGAGAAAAAGTCGGCATGTTCGGCAATTTTGTCAGCACAAATACAAGCCCGCGGAAGCTCAATCATTGTTCCCACTTTCCATTCAAACGCGAGCGGCTTCATTTCGTCGGCAATCTTATAAATCAGGTCTTTCATAGTTTTAAATTCTGCGGTATTCCCAACAAGCGGAACCTCAATTTCCACAATAGGTTTAACCCCGTCCATAACCACTTGTTTTGCAGCTTCAAAAATCGCCCTAATCTGCATTTCCGAGATTTCCGGCATTGTAATTCCAAGTCTGCAGCCTCTGTTTCCAAGCATTGGATTGAATTCATGGAGTGAGTCGACTTTTTTCTTCAGCACATCAAAAGAAACTCCCATATCTTCCGCAACTGCGCGGATCTTATTATCAGTGTTTGGCAAAAATTCATGTAGTGGCGGATCAAGCAAACGTATAGTTACCGGAAAGCCATTCATAACTCTGAAAATTCCCTCAAAATCTTCTCTTTGCACAGGCAAAAGTTTCTCAAGCGGAACTTTGCGCGCCTCGGCATTTTCTGCGAGGATCATCTGTCTTACATCCATAATTCTGTCTTCGTCAAAGAACATGTGCTCCGTTCTGCAAAGTCCAATGCCTTCGGCGCCAAATTTTCTAGCCACTTCCGCATCATGCGGAGTGTCCGCATTAGTCCTGACGCGCAACTTTCTAACCTCATCAGCCCAGCTCATAAGCTCCTCAAACTCTCCGCTAAGTGTTGGATCAACGGTTGGGATTGCGCCCATCAAAACTTCTCCGGTTCCTCCATCCAAAGTAATAACTTCACCTTCTTTCAAAGTAACGCCGCCAACAACAAGCGTTCGAGTTTTCTCATCCACATGCGCATCTTTACAGCCCGCCACACACGGCTTTCCCATTCCACGGGCAACAACTGCCGCATGGCTTGTCATACCGCCTGTAGAGGTCAAAATTCCTTGTGCCGCGTGCATTCCATGAATGTCCTCGGGGCTGGTTTCTTTGCGTACCAAAATAACTTTCTCACCATCCTCTGCAAGTGCAAAGGCATCATCTGCAGTGAAGGTAATCTTTCCACAAGCGGCGCCGGGGGAGGCGGGCAAACCTTTTGCCAAAACTTCCTTCTTGGCTTTTGGATCGAGTGAAGGATGCAGCAAAACATTCAACTGATTTGGCTCCACTCGCATCAAAGCCTCATTTTTTGTAATAAGTCCTTCATGCGCCATGTCTACTGCAACCTTAATTGCGGCCTTTGCAGTCCTCTTTCCATTGCGCGTTTGAAGCATAAATAGTCTGCCATTTTCTATTGTAAACTCCATGTCCTGCATGTCTCTGTAATGGTTTTCAAGTAACAGTCTCACCTCATTCAACTGGTCAAAAATCTTAGGCATTTTTTCTTGCATTGCGGTTAGTTTTTCCGGTGTTCTGATTCCTGCAACCACATCTTCCCCTTGTGCGTTATACAAAAATTCTCCAAAAAATTCATTCTCCCCCGTGGACGGATTTCTTGTAAATGCAACGCCGGTTCCGCTGTCATCGCCCATGTTCCCAAATACCATCGACTGCACATTCACGGCGGTTCCCATGTTATGGGGAAGACCGTGCAAATTTCTGTAAGTTATTGCCCGTTTGCAATTCCATGATTTGAACACGGCAATAATCGCCATTTCCAATTGTTCACGTGGATTTTCGGGGAAGGGCTTGCCGGTTTTTTCAAGTACAATTGCCTTAAAAGTAGACACAAGCGCCTTCCAGTCCGAGCTGTCCATTTCAGTGTCCAGTTCTACGCCTTTTTCCTTCTTTGCAGCCTCTAAGGCTTCCTCGAAGTGATCGTGACCAATACCAAGAACAACATTACCGAACATACAGACAAAACGCCTATAAGAATCATATGAAAAACGTGGGTTATCGGTCTTTTCAATGAGGCCTTGAACGGTCTCATCGTTAAGTCCCAAATTAAGAATTGTATCCATCATTCCGGGCATTGAAAACTTAGCTCCGCTCCTCACAGAAACAAGCAAAGGATTTTTACTGTCGCCAAACGACTTTTTCATTTTATGCTCAAGCTCTTCCAACTTCTCGTCCATTTCTTGATAAAATCCGGTAGGGAAGTCGCCCTTTTCAAGATAGTAATTGCAGACTTCGGTTGTAATTGTGAATCCAAACGGCACCGGCAATCCGAGCGTTGTCATCTCGGCAAGCCCCGCTCCTTTCCCTCCGAGTAAAGCGCGCATGTCTTTGTTGCCTTCTGAGAATGAGTAGATATTTTTCATGACAGAAACAAACTTAAGAATTAAAAATTTCGACTAAAGACGACTAAAGATCTCCGCGCCTTGCGCGGATAGCCGCCTCAATTCTGGCAATAGCGGTGATGAACGCAGCCTCTCTGTATGTGCAATTGTATTTCTTTGCATTGCCTTCTACAGCTTGCCACGCGTCGATCATAATTGGCTTAAGTCTTTCTTGTACTTCCTCAGCGGACCAATAGAAGTTTGCCTTATTTTGTACAAGCTCAAAGTAACTTACCGTAACGCCTCCGGCATTGGATAAAATATCCGGAATGACGGGCACACCTTTCCTAGCCAAAATTTCATCAGCCTCCGGCGTAATCGGCCCGTTCGCAAGTTCCAAAATCACCTTGGCTTTAACTGCATCCGCATTCTCCGCATGCACCTGATTTTCAAGTGCACCCAAGATAAGGATGTCACATTCGGTTGCAAGAAGGTCGGCATTTGTAATGACTTCACATCCCTGTCCACACATAGTGCATTCTCCAATCGAACCTTTTTCTCCTTTGCACGCGAGTGCCTGCACAGGATCAAGTCCACTTAGACAACGTAAGCCGCTCTTTGAGTCGGAAACGGCAACAATTTTATGTCCGGCCTTCCACAAAAGTTCAGCCATATTTGCCCCTGCATTTCCAAACCCTTGAATTGCAATTGTCATTCCTTCATGTGCACCCGCATATCCTTTCAAAAATTCTTGTAGCACATAGACACCTCCTTGGCTCGTAGCCGTGTCACGGCCCAAAGACCCTCCCAAAGCCAGCGACTTTCCCGTGACTACCCCAAGTACATCTTTACCCTGTAATTTTGAATACTCATCGGCTATCCAACCCATTATTTGAGAGTTGGTGTAGACATCCGGCGCAGGAATGTCCATTTCAGGTCCAATATGAGGAGCAATTGCTCGCGCGTATTGTCTAGTTACAGCTTCAAGTTCGCGGAGTGAAAGTTCTTTTGGATCCATCACAATTCCTCCTTTACCACCTCCCAAAGGAATGCCAACAACGGCACATTTCATACTCATCCATGCAGACAGTGCTTTTACTTCACCCATGTCTACTTGCGGGTGGTAGCGGATACCGCCTTTATAGGGTCCGCGAGCGTTGTTGTGTTGTACACGGAAACCTTGGAAAACTCGGATTTTGCCGTTGTCCATTTTGACCGGCAAACTTACTTCAACAATTTTGTCATGATGACTGATGATCTCTTGAATATCAGGTGAAAGGCCCATCAATTTGGCCGCCTTATCGATCTGTTTTAAAGTATTTTCGAATAACGACATATTCCGCAGGGATTAAAAAATAAATAAAAAACGAGGGGAAATCGCAAAGAGTCTATGTCCTCTTTTCCCGCCCCGCAAGACAAAATTTTGTCTACTTACGCTCTTTTCCAAAAAACCGCCACACTCGCCCAAAGATAGTTTTAGCTTGGCTTCTCTCAGCCATAAGTAGAGCTTGGCTTTCATTAAGTTCGGCTTGCAATTCTTCCAAAATATGAAACAACATCATTTTTTCTTTGTGATGTGTATCTACAAGTCCAAGCAGTGTGAGGGTATCCAACTGCACTTGAGTCCTAAGCTCGTGCCCGGGCACGCCGCTAGCGCCGCTAAGCTCCTGCGTGCGCAGGCCTTCGGATAGACCATCCGCCGGCAAATTTTCCAAAACATAATAATCGTTTTCCAAATACTCTTCGCTCGCCGTGTTCGCCGTCCGGCTCACTGCCGTCCCCGTCTCACTCGCTGCCCCCACAGTCATTTCATTTTGACCGGTGACCACCGGCTCAGCGGAACGCACTCCACCATTTGCCCCAAAATCGCCCGTATAAACAACGTAATTGAAGCCCTGCGGTGTCCGCATCCTCTGAGCCTTGAGTAGGCCTTTTTTAATCATCCTACGCACGGTTTGCGCAGACTTTCCCAAAGATTCAGCGGTTTCCGAAAGTGTCATATAATCTTTTTGCACCATATTTCGACTTATCATGTCAACTGTACACCCCATGTATAGCCGATTTTTGGCTTATTGTAAAGGAAAAACACACTTCGACTAGTCATCCGCCTATACACCGCCTACCCATTTGACTAGTCGAAACCACAACATGTATAGGCGAATAATACAACATTTGTATAGGCGGATTCCGACTAGTCAAAATGGACAAGTTGACTAGTC
>Ga0172379_10009452_pt1 | contig 12035 bp, 7 predicted proteins | sample GrowelOW334metaG_FD_119756 | JGI IMG/M metagenome (GOLD analysis project Ga0172379, IMG submission 119756) | Groundwater microbial communities from an aquifer near a municipal landfill in Southern Ontario, Canada - Groundwater well OW334 metaG | ecosystem: Environmental > Aquatic > Deep... | reverse complement strand
TTTTTTTTTGGCTCATAGTTCAAATTGGAAGGAATGTATTTCTCAATAAACTCGGGAGATACCTCTTTTCGAAGCGCATAATCATCCACCTGATCCTTGCCGACTTTTTCAATGCCAAAATACCTTGATTCGGGGTGAGCATAATAGACCCCGCAGACAGAGGCATTCGGATACATGGAATAGTTTTCGGTGAGCGAGATTCCGCATTGCTCTTTTGCCTGCAAGAGATTGAATATAGTCTCTTTTTCGGAGTGTTCGGGACAGGCAGGATAGCCCGGGGCCGGACGAATTCCAATGTATTTGGAGGCAATCAGCTCTTCCGGAGTCAATGATTCATGTTTGTGGTAACCCCACACTTCGGTTCTTACCAATTGGTGCAATTTTTCGGCAAAGGCTTCGGCCAGCCTGTCGGAAAGAGCCTCCAGCATGATGGCTTTGTAATCGTTGTTCTCCTTTTTGTATTGCGCGACCAGTTCAGCTACTCCAATTCCGGCTGTAACTGCGAATGCCCCGCAATAATCTGGTATGCCCGTCTCTTTCGGAGCGATGAAATCACTCAAACATAGTAGATTCGTTGCCCCCTGTTTTTTCTCCTGCTGACGTAACTGATGGAACTTTCCGATCAGCTTTGAACGTGTTTCATCTGTATACAATTCGGTATCGTCCATCACACTGTTGGCAGGCCAAATGCCTACTACCCCATTGGCATGGATCATTTTTTTAGCGATGATCTCATCCAGAAACTGATTGGCCTCTTTGAAGAGCTGACTTGCGGCTTCACCTTTGTCGGGATCACTCAGGATAGCCGGATATTTTCCTTTAAATTCCCATACCAGAAAGAAAAAGGTCCAGTCGATGTATTTTCGAAGCTCCTCAAGCGGGTAATCATTGAAGTATTTTGCGCCTGTAAAGTTGGGTTTTGAAACAGGATATTTTACGAAATCGGGATGAAATTTTCTCTCCCTGGCCTCTTGCAGTGACCAGTATTCTTTTGGCTTTTTGGCACTGTGAACCTGCCGTAACCCCGCATACTCATCCAATGTTGATTTTAGAAATTCGGGTGATCCTGACAGCAATTCTGCCACCACCTGAACGGATCGGGAGGCATCTTTGACATAGAGGGTAGTATTGCTGTATTCGGGGGCAATTTTGACAGCAGTATGGATTTTTGAGGTAGTAGCCCCACCGATCAGCAAGGGTAGTTTTAAACCTCTCTTTTCCATCTCTTTTGCCACGTGAACCATCTCTTCGAGCGACGGAGTGATCAACCCGCTCAATCCGATGATATCCACCTTTTCGTCTTTTGCTGTATTCAGGATGGTTTCACAAGGCACCATTACCCCCAGGTCAATGACTTCGAAATTGTTGCAGGCGAGTACCACACCGACAATATTTTTGCCGATGTCGTGAACGTCGCCTTTTACAGTTGCTAGCAGAATCTTCTTTTGAATGACCACTTTGTTGGGCTGCAATTTCTTCTCTTCCTCGATGTATGGCTGAAGCCAGGCCACCGCTTTTTTCATGACCCTTGCTGATTTGATCACTTGGGGAAGGAACATTTTCCCCGATCCGAAAAGGTCGCCAACTTTGTTCATTCCATCCATCAAAGGTCCTTCGATGATATTCAGCGGGGAATCGAATTGAGGAAGCAGGTCGGCTACATCGCTTTCAATGAAGTCTGTGATCCCTTTCACCATGGCATGTTCGATCCTTTCGGCCAGGGGAAGTTCTCTCCAGGCTTCTACCTTTTCCTGTTTTTCATCAGCTACTTTAATTTTCTCAGAAAATTCAAGCAGACGTTCTGTGGCGTCAGGTCGTCTGTTTTGTACTAGATCTTCAACTAGTTGAAGTAAGTCAGCCGGAATTTCGTCGTAGATCTGCAACATTCCGGGATTAACGATTCCCATGTCCAGACCAGCCTTGATGGCATGAAACAGGAAGACGGAATGGATGGCTTCCCGTATGATGTTGTTTCCCCTGAAAGAGAAGGAGACATTGGATATTCCGCCGCTTACTTTGGCGTAAGGCAGATGCTCTTTGATCCAGGTGGTTGTCCTGAAAAAGTCGACCGCATAGTTGTTGTGTTCTTCCAAACCTGTTCCAATTGTGAGAATATTCGGATCGAAGATGATGTCTTCGGCAGGAAAGTGAACTTTATCCACCAGAAGGTGATAGGCTCTCTCACAAATAGCAATTCTCTTTTCGTAGGTGGAGGCCTGCCCCTCTTCATCGAATGCCATCACCACCACTGCGGCACCGTAATTTCTGATCTTACGGGCATATTTGAGGAACTGTTCTTCGCCCTCTTTGAGGCTGATAGAATTGACGATTGACTTACCCTGGATGCATTGTAATCCGGCCTCTATCACCTCCCATTTTGACGAGTCAATCATGATTGGCAATCTCGAAATATCCGGTTCTGAAGCGATCAGGTTGAGGAACCTGACCATCTCCTTTTTGGCATCGAGCATGGCATCGTCAAGGTTGATGTCGATGACCTGGGCTCCTCCTTCTACCATCTCCCTGGCTACGGAGAGGGCTTCATCGTATTTCCCGTCGCGGATCAGCCTTGCAAATTTGATCGATCCTGCTACGTTGCATCGTTCTCCAATGTTGATAAAATTGGAGAGTTTGTCGATCGTAAGCGGCTCCAATCCGCTAAGACGGGTCACTTTTTCGGGTTGAGCTTTGCGATGAGGCTTGGCTGTGGCAGCAAGTTTTGCCAATTCCCTGATGTGCTCAGGTGTTGTTCCACAACAACCTCCGATAATATTGACTGTCTGATTATTTGTGAATTCAGCGACCTGAAGGCCCATCATTTCCGGTGTTTCATCGTATTCGCCGAACTGGTTGGGTAATCCTGCATTTGGATGGGCACTGATCAAAAATGGGGCTTTCCTGCTAAGTTCTTCCAGGTATGGACGAATATCTTTTGCGCCAAATGAGCAATTCAGGCCAATTGTGAGCAGATCGATGTGGGAGACGGAGTTAAGGAATGCCTCGATGGTTTGACCCGAGAGGGTACGTCCGCTCTTGTCGGTGATGGTGCCGGAAATCATGACAGGTAACTTGATACCCCTTTCTTCAAGGATCTCATTGATCGCCACCAGTGCAACCTTGCAATTCAGGGTATCGAAGATGGTTTCTACCAACAACAGATCGACCCCGCCTTCCAGCAGCCCCTCAATCTGTTCAAGATAAGAGGTTTTCAAATCCTGAAATGAAATGGCCCTGTAACCCGGATCGTTCACGTCCGGCGACATGGAGCAGGTTTTGTTGGTAGGACCGATCGATCCTGCCACATAGCGTGGTTTTTCGGGCGTAGAAAATTTCGTTGCAGCCTCAACTGCAATTCTTGCCGCTTCCCTGTTAATTTCGCGAACAAACGCTTCGGTCCCATAGTCGCTTTGTGAGATGGATGTCGCATTGAATGTATTGGTTTCCAGAATATCGGCGCCGGCAATCAGAAAGGCTTCGTGAATCTCAGTAATGGCTTGTGGCCGGGTGAGTGAGAGAAGATCGTTGTTGCCTTTTAGGGAGGAGTTCCAGTCTTTGAAACGTTTGCCCCTGAAGTCTTCTTCAGAAAATTTGTACCGCTGGATCATTGTCCCCATGGCACCGTCAAGGACAAGAATCCTTGATTCCAATAGTGAGCGTATATCAGGTTTTATCATGATTTTGAAGTTAAGTTCTTTACTATTTCACGGGCTATCAGCACCCCATTGACGGAGGCCTGCATCAGTCCGCGGGTAATTCCGGCGCCGTCACCGCCAAAAAAGAGATTCTTGACGGAGGGACTTTGGAAACTCTTGTCAACCTTGACGATGTTGGAATAAAATTTCACTTCGACACCATAAAGCAGGGTTTCGTCGCTCGCCAAACCCGGACTGACTTTGTCGAGGGATTTGATCATTTCGATGATGTCGAAAAGGATCCTGTGGGGAAGCACCAGGCTCAGGTCGCCGGGTACTGCGTCCTTAAGGGTGGGTATGATATTGTTTCGGTTCAGCCGGTCGGAAGTGGTTCTTCTTCCCCTGACAAGGTCGCCAAATCGCTGGACCATTATCTTATTTTGGGTAAGCATGTTGGCCAATCTGGCGATGTGCTTTCCGTATTCGATGGGCGCGTTGAAGGGCTCGGTGAATTTTTGGGATACCAACAGGGCAAAGTTTGTATTCTCGCTTTTCAAATCCTTGTAACTGTGGCCATTGACCACAGCCAGGTGGTTGTCGTAGTATTCGGAAGATACGAATCCGCCCGGATTGGAGCAGAAGGTACGTACTTTGTCGTCGAAAGTACGGGTGTAATGGATGAGTTTGGCCTCATAGAAATTATCGTTGATCTCCTGCATCACCTCATTCCGGCATTCCACCCTGACACCGATGTCGACAATACCAACCTCTGTTGGAATGGCCTGGCTGGCACATTGTTTCATAAGCCAGTCGGAGCCGTCCCTTCCAACGGCCACTACCACATGTTCTCCAAAATAGCTCTTTACGGCGGATTTTACTCCTAAAACCTGCTGATTTTCAATGATGAATTCAGTAACCGGAGAATTAAACCGAACCTCTACCCCACTGTTTTTCAGATGTTCATAAAGTGAGCGGTATAATTCCTGTGTTTTTTCAGTACCCAGATGCCTGACCGGACACTGCACCAGCTTGAGATTGGCTTCGATCGATTTTCGTCCGATTTCCCTCATTGCCGGTGTTTCAATGAGGCCGTGAATACCTGTATCAGCACCAAATTTCAGGTAGATATCGTCAGTATAGCGGATCATCTCACGGGCTGTTTCGACCCCGATGTAATCCGGTAAAGTTCCACCAACTTCGGGTGAAAGTGAAAGTTTTCCATCCGAAAATGCCCCGGCCCCGGCCCATCCTGTCGTTATGGAACAGGGTTTGCAATTGATACAGATGCCCCCGTTGGTATGCTTGGGACAATGCCGTTTGTAGATGTCCCGTCCTTTTTCGAGCATTAAAATGGAAACGCCTGGTTTTTCCCTGACTAATTCATAAGCGGTAAAAATACCGGCAGGTCCTGCCCCAACTATGATTACGTCGTATTTTTTTTCCATATTCGAGCAAAGCGCTTGTCACAAACCATGCGGAGTATCTTCAAAGCCAAAAATTTCAATCCTTTGGTTGGGAAAGCCAGCAAAGGTAAGAATTTAATCAGCAACATGGAAAATCGGATGGTTAGAGCCAGTTGGCCATGTTGAAAAAACAGAATTTTTTTATTACTTTTCAGACCAATTTGGGTGCACCTGCTTTATTTACTTAAATTAGACGAGCATGGTTTCATAACCTCCGAAAGAAATGGTTATTATCCATGCTAATTCCATAAGACCAATGAAGGACAAAAAAGCGTTCATATGAAACTAAACTGAAAAATATGGCAAATTCAACTTTTAACCGGAGAAATTTTTTGTTTTTAGGCGCAACAGCTACGCTCGGAATGGCGGCACAGGCAATGCCAGTTACAAAAGAGAAGAAAAAGAAAAAAAACAAAGAGAAAAGGAAGAAGGACATTATATACCGGACACTTGGGAATACCGGTATCGAAGTTCCAATCGTAAGTATGGGGGTGATGAGGGCCGACAATCCCAATATCCTGAAAGCAGCCTATGAAATAGGCATCAGGCATTTTGATACTGCAAGCGGATACCAGGATGGACGCAATGAAGAGATGGTGGGTCAGTATTTTAAAGATATTCCGAGAGATCAAGTCATCATTTCGACCAAAATTCACCCCGCAAAAGAGGGGATGTCGACAGAACAATTTCTTGAAAAATTTGATCAGAGCCTGAAAAGACTTCAGATGAGTTATGTTGATATTTTATATCTGCACGCTGCCAGCGATCTGGCCTATGCATTGGATCCACGGTATACAGAAGCGCTTAAAAGGGCGAAAGAGAGTGGAAAAGCCAGATTTATCGGAATCACAACACATAGCAACATGGCCACTATCATCAATGCAGCGGTCGATAGCAAGTTGTATGAAGTTGTCCTCACCTCTTACAATTTCCGTTTGAAAGATGATGTTGAATTGCAAAAAGCACTGCAAAGGGCCAACGATGCAGGATTGGGAATTGTTGGAATGAAGAATATGGCCGGAGGATTTTTGGACAAAGAGAAGAAAAAACCGGTTAATTTCAAGGCCGCATTGAAGTGGGCTTTGTCGAACCCGTTGGTTCATACCTGCATTCCCGGACTTACCAACTTCGAAATGGTGAAAGAGAACTGGAAGGTAGCCCAAAATCATGATCTTGACGAAACTGAAAAGGGTGATCTGCAGCTGGCCATGAACGAGGTGGGACTTTATTGTCACGGTTGTATGAGCTGCTCTGGCCAGTGCCCTCAAAACCTTCCCATTCCTGATCTTATGCGGTCTTATATGTACAATTACGGATACGGATATCCTGCTAAGGCGCAAACTACTGTTGCCAAATTGAACTTGTCGCACAATCCATGCGAAGAGTGTCCAGGATGCACAGTGGCCTGTCCCAACGGATTCGACGTTCGCGAGCGTATCACCGATATTGCCCGTATCAAAATGGTGCCTGCTAATTTTCTGGTATGAGAAAAATATTTTTTGTAAGTCTGATTTTGTTTCCGTTGGGTATTTGGGCCCAGGGGGTTGTCTTCCCCACGCTTAACGGCTGGGAAAGTGATGGGAAAGTGCTGGTTTTCAACAAAGATAATTTGTATGAGCACATTGATGGCGCTTCCGAATTTTACCTCAGCTACGGTTTTGAATCTTTACACGTGGCAAGCTGGAAGAATGATGGATCTGAGCTGACCGTTGAAGTATATGATCACGGAGATCCTCTTCACGCCTACGGAATCTACAGTATTGAAAGATCTGCAAAAGCCGAGACCAGTCCCATCGGACTTGAAGGATACAGTGATGCGACCACTTTGAATTTTGTAACCGGGAAGTTTTATGTGAAAATTAACACTACACAGATTGAAAAGGTGGCTGGGTTTTCATTGAAATCTTTTGCAACTGAGTTCGCCAAAACCTTGTACCTAAATCCTGAATACCCCAAAGTTATTGGGCTTTTCCCCAAAGAAAACCTTCAGCCAAATACCTGCCAGTATATTCCAACAGAGTTTATGGGATTGGGATTTTTGGGCTCGGCAGTCAGGGCAAAGTACAGTTTGAACGGGGTTGAGGTGACTCTTTTTATCATAGAGAGATCCGATCGGGCAGAGGTGGAGAAGATGGTTATCAAGTACATCTCTTATGCTGATGCTAAAGTTAAAAAAGTGGCAGAAGGTGATTTTCTTTTGAAGGATCCGTTTAATGGAACCGTTTGTTTGAGGTGGAAAGGAAACTATTTGTTGGGGGCATCAGGTTTTTCCAATCAGAAAATGGTAACTCCGTTACTAGACCAGATTTCGGGCAAACTTTAAAGTGCATGCAAAACGAACAGATATTGAATGGCTTTGGCTCGCTCAAGGCCATTTTTTTTGATATGGATGGTGTGATTTATGATTCGATGGGGAATCATTCTGTTGCATGGAGCAAGGCCTTTGCTCATCTTGGATGGGATTTTCCGTTGGAACAGGTTTATTTGAACGAAGGAAGGACGGGGACGTCAACCATTCATCTGTTGTACAAGGAGAAGTTGGGGAGGTTAGCAACCAACGACGAAATTGGCCGGATCTATGAAAAAAAAACTGAATTGTTCGATGGGATGGCCAAGCCCAAACCTCTTCCGGGAATTTCAGGGTTGATGGAAAAGGCTAAGAGAGCGGGATTAGAAATTTGGGTGGTCACCGGTTCAGGTCAGGCGCAGTTGCTGGAAGAGTTATGTGCTGATTTTTTTGGATTGATAGAAAAAGGAAAGATCATTTCGGGTTTCGATGTAAAACATGGCAAACCCCATCCTGAGCCCTATCTGACAGCATTGGCCCGGTCGGGATTTCAGGCTGATCAGGTTGTTGTAATCGAAAATGCTCCGTTGGGAATTGAAGCCGCCAAGGCCGCAGGCATTTATACCATAGCCATCAATACCGGAATACTTGCCGACGAAATATTGAGGAAGTCAGGCGCGGATGCAGTGGTTAAGGAAGTTGAGGAAGTCGAGAGGATAATTTTTAAAGAGTGAACTAAAGTGACTAGAGTTATGGATTCTGAACAAATACTCGTCAGTGCGAAGTACTTTGGTCACTTTAGTTCACTCTAGTCACTTTAGTTCACTTCTTATTTCAACTCCTCCAACATTGCTTTGATATTCTGATGAATAAGGGGAGCTGTTTCCGGGCCCAGTGAGTTAACTTCTCCGTAAGGGCCGCTGTCACGTCCGTAAGTAAATGGAGCTTTTACATCCCACTGACTTTTGGGCACGATGTATCCGATTTCGTCGTTGGCGAGGCCAAACATGAACTTATATTTTCCGGGCATCAATTCCCTGAGGGGAGGAACTTCGACAGGTGAAATTTTAAAATCCTGTCCTTCTGGAGCTTCAATTCCTCCATTTAAAATCTCCGGATACAACTCTCCAGGTATGGTGATCATCGAAATTGGTCCGATCTTTATGACTGCGAGTTCTGATTTCATTTTCATCCAGCCGGAGGTTCCTCTTTTCATCACCCCAAGCATGGCGGCGAGTTTGAACATTGTATTGTCGAGAGGGATTAGAATCGTTTTCGCCACGATGGAGATGGAGGCAGAGTCGATCACCTCTTCTGGTTTTGCCATTGCCTGAAGTGCCAGGTTGGCCATCTGTTTGCCCTGGGCTGCCGCTTTTTCGAAGGTAGGAGCTTTGAATTCCTCACCTGAGAACGGGTCTTTTATGGTCAGTCGCGGATGGGTCGTCATTAAACCTCCAACGGCAGCACTTGCATAGACTGCAACACCGCCAACGCCCGGTTTCATCAGACTATCCTTGCTGAAGACTCCTTTTTCGATCCCTTCACGAACAAAATGCGGAAAATCAGAGGTAAGCAGCAGGTTATCGCTCCAGAGCGTTTCGGGGTGGTCACCATAGGTGATCAGGGTTCCCAGAGTTTTGTTAGTCTCTTTGTCGAGGACCTGGATCATGCGCAGGCCGGCATCAAAGACTTCGGGCTTTCTGGTGTCAATGACCAGGTTTGCGGCTCCGGTCAGATCCTGTGAGACCGACAAGCGGCATGGACGAAGATTTTTCGCGGCAGTTTCGATGGCTTTTGCTGCCTGATTCTTCACATATTCCATATGGGCAGGATTTATGCCGCTCTGAAAAGGTGTCTTTCCCCAGAGTCCAAGCAGATCGGGCCCTTCGTGGGTATGGGTAGAAGTGATAATGGCGTAGGTAATGCCCGATTCTTTCGAGACGCGGTCCCTTACATCAATCACATCGTTGTTCATAAATCCGATGGCATCCAATACAACGATGGCCAGGCGTGTCTTGCCATCGTCAACCACCATCGCCCTTGCCCAAAGGTCGTCATGAATTCCGTTGGCCGGTTTGTTGTTGCCAAATCCGGCAATCCAAACGGGATCAAATTTACCGTTACCGTTTCCATCTATGAAGGTTTCTCCCTGACCGGGATCGTACTCCGCGTTTTTGTTTTTATCGTCCCAGCGGTCCGGAACAGCCGGAGTGATTGGCATGGCAGAAAAACCTGCAGAAAGTTGGGCGGGTGCATTGTTCAGAACTTTCAGGTCCAGATTGTAATCGGGATGCTGGTCTTTTAGGTTATGTCCGAACCAAAATAGCATACAGAAAACAAGAAATAAAATACCGAAGCCGATGTACTTAAGGAACTTCTTCATGTTAATAGATATTAGTGATTTCAATAGTAGCCGTAACAAAGATAATCATAGGAACGTTAAATTTGATCAAAGGCCAACAGTAACTTAATATTTGGATTATTTAACTGCTGAGTTGGAAAAATTGATACCTTTAAGGTTCTAAACTATCTATTAATGCTAACTGACGCTGCTATCTGGAATGATTTCAGAAACTGCAAGGATTATGCCCTTTCTTATATTTATTGCCGTCAGGTTGAGCAATTGTATCGGTATGGTCGTAAGTTTACGCAAGATGAGGCATTGATAAAAGATGTAATTCAGGAGGTGTTTTACCATCTTATCAAGAACCGTTCAACTTTGGGTGAGACTGACAATATCAGTTATTATTTAATGACAGCCTTCAGGCACAGGATGATCAGGAGTCTCCAAAAGGAGAAGCATTTTGAAGCATCGGATGAAGGGGAGAGTCAATACGAGCTTTCAATTACCTTTTCTTACGAAGATGAGTTGATCGATAAAGAGACCGAAAGTAAAAGAGCTCAAACGATCAGAAAAGTATTGGGTGGGATATCACCCAAACAACGGGAAATTCTTTATTACCGATATACTTGTGATTATGATTATGCCCAGATATGTGAGTTGATGTCGATCAAGTACGACTCGGCCAGAAAAATGGTTTTTAGGGCTTTACAGTCACTGCGAGAGCAACTTGATCATTCCAATATGATTTTATTGTCCCTTTTCCAAAAAAAGTTTTAAAAAGCTGTCCACAAAAATTGAACATTGGTCTTTCTGTTAAAAAGACTAACACTAATTATTTGTGGAGAATAAATACCTGGAATATACCTCTGAAGAGATGGTTGAGGACCGAGATTTTCTCATTTGGCTAAACTGTCTTTCCAAAAATCATGAACTGGACAAGCTGGTCCGTGAAAATCCTTCTTTTGCGTTGAAAGTTAATCAGGCCCGTGAAATGATCCACCTGTTAAAGGTAAAAGAGGAGGCCGTTATGCCAGAAGATATCAATGACATATGGGAAAAGATAGAGTTATTTGAACGTTCCAACAAACCCAAAATTGGAATCCGGAACTTCCAATCCATTTTAAAATATGCAGCTATCGTTGTTTTCGTCCTGATGTTGTCAACTTTTGGTTATTGGAAGTTGAAACAGAAAGAAGAAAAACAGTGGTTCTCCTTACAAGCCGGTAAAACAGCACAACAATCCAGATTGATCTTGTCTTCAGGTGAAGAGATTGATTTAAAAAGAGATGAATCAACGATCAAAATAAGCGCACAGAATCATGCTATTCAAATCAACAATGACAGTACGGTTAACCTGTCAAATATTGACGATAAGAATGTAGATGTTGCAATGAATCAGGTAGTTGTTCCATTTGGAAAGAAATCATGTATTGAATTGGCTGATGGCACAAAAGTTTGGTTGAATGCTGGAAGTAAAATGGCGTTTCCCGAAAGGTTTCCCGGATCGAAAAGGGAAGTTTATCTCGAAGGGGAGGCCTATTTCAATGTTACTTCCGATAAGAATAAGCCTTTTTTTGTCAAGACAAAGGAGATTGTCGTCAGGGTATTGGGCACTAAATTCAATCTTTCTGCTTACGAAGCGGACAAGGTGGTAACGACCGTATTGGTTGAAGGTAAAGTTTCCATGAGGGAAAATAAGGGGATTAGTCTATTCATGAAAGAGACCCTGCTAAATAGTAATCAAAGGGCAGTATTTGATAAAACCAATCTGACTACAACTGTTAATCAGGAGCCTAATACAGAGATATTTACAGCATGGACGGACGGATGGTTCCCATTCTGTAAAGAACCTTTGAGCAATGTTTTCAAAAAGGTTGAGCGGTATTACAATGTTCAGTTTGTGTACAGCGAACTTTTCCCATCAGGAGATCTGATCAGTGGGAAGCTTGATCTGAAGGATTCTATTGAAGATGTGATGAAGGTGCTGGCTGATGTCGCAAAAGTGACCTATAGAATAGATCAAAAGAAGATATTTATTGAGTTAAACGAAGAAATGCCTATGAAGAAATAAGTCAAAAAAGTAAGCCGACGAGTCTGCCAACCCACCGGCTTTTGTTTCAGTTCACCTATTAAGTTAAACGTAAACAGCACAAATCTATGAAAAAAAATCGAGTTCATCTGTGTGCCCTTCAGGAGGGTATGTCTAAAATCTTATTGAGAATGAAAATACTAACTGTTTTTATGCTCATAACAATTGCCACCGTTTCGGCAAAAAGCTACTCACAACAAACCAAACTAAGCATCAATCT
>Ga0172379_10009451_pt1 | contig 12035 bp, 13 predicted proteins | sample GrowelOW334metaG_FD_119756 | JGI IMG/M metagenome (GOLD analysis project Ga0172379, IMG submission 119756) | Groundwater microbial communities from an aquifer near a municipal landfill in Southern Ontario, Canada - Groundwater well OW334 metaG | ecosystem: Environmental > Aquatic > Deep... | reverse complement strand
TTGTTAATGAAATATCTCTTGCAGATGTGACGAATGATTATATCGCTTACGTTAAATCCCTTTCCGGAGTAGATACCAATAAGCATATTGCTGATGTTTCTTACTTTCTTTTGATTGCGGCGACTCTTATATTAATAAAATCAAAATCATTACTGCCAAACTTGGCCCTGACTGAAGATGAAGAAGAGAAAATTTTTGACTTAGAAAATCGTCTACGTTTATATAAAGTAATAAAAGAAGCAAGTATTGAAATAAATAATCAATTTGGTACTAAAATAATTTTCATGCCAAATGAACGTATTTGGAGTGAGCCACTATTTTCTCCTGATCCGCTAATTACTTCTACCAACGTCCTTCAATCTATCAAAAGTGTTCTTCTCCATATTCCCAAAAAATCAGCTCCACTACCAGAACTAGAGGTAAAGAAAATAATAAACCTAGATCAAATTATTAATAGTTTGACTGACCGTATCCAAAATGCAATGAATTTATCATTCAAAGAGTTTTCTAATAGTCATGGGGCCGAGAACCAAGAAGAAGCCAAAGTGCACGTTATTGTTTCCTTCTTGGCTATGTTAGAATTGGTCAGAGAGGGAATTATCGATGTTATACAGAATACCTCTTTTGGAGATATTGAGATGAACCCGGTAGTAGAAAATGAAATTGTTTTACAAACACAATAATTATATAAAGATTATTAATAAGTTTATAATTTATATGTTAAAGTTAAACAATAAATTGTATTTAAAGTCATTTTTCACTATCCGGGTGAATAAGCAAGAATTATCAACTAATCAAGATTAATCATGGAATTAGAAGCAAAAATTGAAGGTTTACTTTTTTATAAAGGTGAAGATGTCCAAATTAAAAAATTGGCTGAACTTTTAAATGTATCAATTGAAGAAATTGAAGAGTCATTAAAAAAGTTAGAGCAATCACTCTCGGGCCGAGGGCTCGTTCTTGTCCGGAAAGATGATTCTGTCGTCCTTGGAATAACTAGCGAACTAAGCTCACTTATCGAATCAATACGCAAAGAAGAAATTGGAAAAGAGCTCTCAAAAGCCTCACTTGAAACTCTCTCAATCGTCCTATATAAAAATGGTGTCGCTCGAAGCGAGATAGACTATATCCGTGGAGTAAATTCAAGTTTTATTTTACGTAATCTCTTAGTCAGAGGGTTAATCGAAAAGATTGTGGATCCGAAAGATAGTCGCAGATTCTTGTACCGCCCAACTTTTGATACTTTATCATTTATGGGAGTTACTTCTGTAAATCAATTACCAAATTACGATGAAGTGAGAGCTCAATTACAAGAAGTTATTAAACAAGCTAAATCCGACGAAGTCGGATCGCCCGACGCTTCTCCAGAAGCGTTTAGGAAACAAAACCATGAGTGATGCTATAAAAATTTTCTTACCAGCAGTGATTAGTTTTATTATCGGAATAATTCTTACTCCGATTGCTACTCACTATTTCTTTAAATACAAAATGTGGCGTCGCGTCTCACGGAATGACAACATCCCAACTGAAAAAGTTGGTGAATTCGCAAAAATTCATGACGATAAGGCGGAAGTATCTACTCCTCGCACCGGTGGAATGATAATCTGGGCATCAGTAATACTCACTCTCGCCGTTGTCTCTATAATTGATATTATTTTTAATAATGTCTTAACCGAGAAATTATATTTCATTAGTCGAAGTCAAACACTCCTACCATTTTTCACATTGATTGTCGCATCTCTTATCGGACTTGGAGATGATTTTTTGCAAATATTTGGAAAGGGTAAATGGACAACTGATCCAATCGTTTTACGATACATAAAAATTGGAATCATTTTATTACTCGGACTTGTTATTGGTTTCTGGTTTTATTTTAAGCTTGGAGTAACTGAACTTTATATTCCTTGGTATGGTTTTATTAATCTTGGATATTTATTTATTCCATTTTTCATGTTTATAATGCTTTCTCTTTGGTCTACAAGTGTCATCGATGGAGTAGATGGCCTTTCTGGCGGAGTACTTGCCTCAATATTCATGGCTTATACAATGATTGCTTTCTTTAATGGTCAATCCGATATCGCTACTTTTTGTGCTGTTATTACTGGTGGAATAATTGCCTTTCTCTGGTTCAATATTCCTCCGGCACGTTTCTATATGGGAGAAACGGGTATGATTGGGCTGACAGTAACTCTATCGGTTCTTGCTTTTATGACTGATACGGTGTTGCTCTTGCCGATTATTGCTTTTCCACTTTTTGTCACTTCACTTTCTGATGTAATCCAAATTGCTTCACGTAAACTTCGCCACGGTAAAAAAGTTTTCCTTTTTGCCCCACTTCATCATCACTTCGAAGCTCTCGGTTGGCCAAAATACAAAGTCACTATGCGTTACTGGATTGTAGGTATAATGACATCAATAATTGGAGTAATACTTTCTCTTATTGATTAAAATATTTATGAAGAAAAACAAAATAGACAAAATTTTTTTTGGTATAGTTATTGCCCTTGTAGTTATCGGTATTATTGCTTTTACTTCAGCGTCTCTTGGTATTTATGCTAAGAGTGAAGCTAAATTCTACGGAGTTATGTTTGGACAATTTGTTTTTGGGATTGGTGGAGGACTACTTGCTCTGTGGATTGGGCTTAAAATCCCATATAAACTTTATCGAAAACATGCCTTAATATTATTTATCTTATCTATCATTCTAACGGCACTCGTTTTGATCCCTGGAATTGGGGAATCACATGGTGGAGCTCGTCGCTGGATAAATATTTTCGGGTACACTTTCCAACCAGTTGAATTCCTAAAAATTGGATTTATTATTTATTTTGCTGCTTGGCTCTCTTGGATCAAAGGAAAGGTTAAGGATATTCGTTTTAGTATTTTACCGTTATTTATTTCTGTTGGAATAATTGCTCTCGTACTACTGCGACAACCAGATACAAAAAGTTTAATTTTAATTATCGCAACTGGGCTTGTTATGCTTTTTGTCTCTGGAGCGCCACTTAAATATATTTTCGGTATTTTTATTGTAGCTATTGTCGGCTTTGGTATATTGATATTCTTTAAACCTTATCTAATGGAAAGAGTAAATACTTTCTTAAATCCAGGTGAAAACAGCCGTGGCTCATCTTATCAATTACAACAATCACTTATCGCTGTTGGCTCAGGAGGAATCACTGGCAGAGGCTTAGGACAAAGTATCCAGAAATTTAATTATTTACCGGAGCCACAAGGGGATTCAATATTTGCTGTCATCGGAGAAGAAATGGGATTTCTTGGTTGTGGAGTTTTAATTTGTCTATATGTTGCTTTTGCTCTGCGCGGATATCGCATCGCCATCAGAAATGGACCAGATCCTTTCGCGAAATTATTGGTTATTGGACTTGTGACGATAATTACCGCTCAGTCATTCCTTAATATTGCATCACTAATTGGTCTATTCCCGCTGACCGGAGTGCCACTCGTATTCATTTCTCACGGAGGCACGGCCTTACTTCTATCTCTAGGAATGGTTGGAATTATTCTCAATATCTCAAAATTTAATGGCAAACCCATCATAGACAAGAAATAATTTCTGTGGTAATCTGTGAGTAAACAAACAAATACTTTACGTTATGAAAAAGGGAATTCGATTATTCTTTAAAATTTTATTATGGACCGTTATTATCCCACGTTGGATAATATATGGATGTGCACTATTCGGATTTGCCATGTCATTCTTTAGTGGGATGGTAAATACGTGGCAATCAACTTCAACCTACAACATCGAGGCTGATCTGGAAACGTGGGGTGTTGTACTGGTCTCAGGTGTATTATTTGTAGTTTCAGCTACCATTCTTAGACCCTTGATGTCTTCACTGGAAAGATTCAAATTATAACCGTGACCATGGAAGAATACTACACTTTCGTACAAGATCCAGATCCTGAAAAAACTTTTGTAGTGCTGATAATTTTTTTGACTGCGGTTATAGTTTTATTAGCACTCCAGTCAAGACGAATACACTGGAAAAGAAAGTAATTCACCAGGGGGATAAACAGAGATTCACCCTTGGTGAATTTTTGTTTTACAAAATTTTAAAAATATGATAATTTAAGGGTAAACAAACTAAACTCCCGTTTATGAAAAAAAATTCTTTACCAATGACTTTTCTAGCCCTAATATTTTTAGCGCTAGTAATTTTGTTTTTTAAAATTCAAAACAACCCGTTGCCAGAGTTACAATTTAAGGAAAAAAATGGCTGCAGCAAAGAAGGAATTCTTATTCTCCTGAAGATAGCAATTCCTACTTTTCTTCTGATTATTTTTACCTTGAAAAATAAGATGCTGACCAGGGTTAAAAAAGAATGAAAACCTCGGTGTATTTACACCGAGGTTTTTTGCTAGAAAAATTCATAAGAATGGGTTATAATAATGGATATGAATCCCGTTAGAGATAAATCAGTTATGTTTTACACTTATGTATTAAAAAGTAAAAAAGATGGTAGTATTTATACGGGAAGTACAATAGACTTACGGAAGCGCCTTCAACAGCATAACAATGGAAAATCCACATATACAAAAGGTAGAGGTCCATTTGAGATTATTTATTACGAGGCATGTTTATTAGAAGATAAAACAAGGTCGAGAGAATTATTTTTAAAAACTGGTATGGGTAAGCGCTATCTAAAAAATAGGTTGGGCGCTTCCTATCTCTAACGGGATGAAAATATTACTTACAGGAGGGGGTACAGGAGGGCATTTTTATCCTCTTATCGCTATCGCTGAAAAACTAGTAGAGTTATCTGACAAACAAAAGATTATCGATCTTAAACTTTATTACATGTCAGATGCTCCATATGATAAGCGGATGCTTTTCGAGAATAAAATCATATTTGTTCAAATCCCCGCTGGTAAAATGCGTAAATACTTCTCCGTCCAAAATTTCTTTGATATGTTCAAAACGGCAACCGGACTTTTCTTTGGTTTTATAAGTATGTTCTTCATTTTCCCTGATGTTGTCATTTCAAAAGGTGGTTATGCAGCCTTTCCAGCTGTTTTATCGGCTAAATTACTTGGAATTCCGGTTATAGTTCACGAATCTGACTCATTTCCGGGACGTTTAAACGTCTGGACAGCGAAATTTGCCCGCCATGTGGCTGTTTCTTGGCCAGAAGCTGTTGAATACTTACCAAAAAATAAAACTGCTCTAACTGGGCAACCAATCCGTAAGGCTATATTGCATGGCGATCCAAATGGAGCACTTGATTATTTCAAACTCAAATCTGATCTACCTGTAATATTAATTGAAGGTGGTTCTCAAGGAGCCGAGATCATTAATAATATAATTGTTGATACTCTTCCTGAATTACTTTCTCGATATCAAATAATTCACCAAACCGGTAAAAATAATTTTGATTCTGTCACTTCTCGAGCTAACTTATTAATGGAAAATAATTCAAATATTTCTAATTATTTTCCAAATGCATATTTGAACAATCTTGAAACTCGCATGGCTGCAGGGTGCGCTAGCCTTGTGATCTCACGCGCTGGGTCATTTATTTTTGAAATAGCTTCCTGGGGAGTTCCTTCAATCATAATTCCAATTACAAATTCGAATGGTGATCATCAAAGAAAGAATGCCTTCAACTATGCCAGAAGTGGAGCTTGCGAAGTGATTGAAGAAGGGAACTTAACTACTCATTTACTTGTAGCTGAAATTGATAAATTACTTTCATCTAAAGAAAAATTGGCTAAGATGAAAGAGAGTGCTCTAGCTTTTGCTTCACCTGTCGCTGCCGAGAAAATTGCACAATCGGCTCTTGAAATAGCTTTATCTCATGAACAATAATAATAAAAAAGTAATAACACGTTTTGCTCCCTCGCCCACAGGATTTATGCATGTTGGGGGAATTAGAACTGCTCTATATGCCTTTCTTTGGGCAAAAAAGAATAATGGTTCATTTATTCTCCGTATTGAAGATACAGATAAAGAAAGAGAAGTCGAGGGTTCTATAAATCATATTATTGAGTCCTTAAAGTGGCTAGGAATTGATTGGGATGAAGGACCTGATATCGGAGGCCAAAATTCTCCATACATTCAATCAGAGAGATTAGACTCTTATAAAAAATATGCTAAAATTTTGATAGACAAAGGTTTAGCTTATGCTGACCCTTATACAGAAGAAGAAGTTGAAACTTTTCGAAAGAAAGCTGATGAAGAAAAAAGGCCATTCTTATACAGAGACCATCGTCCGGAGAATCCCCCAACTTGGGATGGAACAAAACCTCTCCGTCTTAAAACTCCGGAAATAAAAAGATACGAGTGGAATGATCTTGTTTATGGTGATTTAAGTGCTGGGCCAGAAGCACTAGACGATTTTATTTTGATAAAAAGTGATGGTTATCCTACTTATAATTTTGCTCATATTATTGACGACCTAGAAATGGGAGTAACCCATGTTATGCGTGGGCAAGAATTTATTTCTTCTACTCCGAAGTTTTTATCTTTATACGATGCACTTGGAATAAAACCACCATTACTTGCTACCTTGCCACCTATAATGGGAAAAGATGGGAAGAAAAAATTAGGAAAAAGGGATGGGGCAAAAGATGTATTAGATTATAGAAAGGATGGATATCTACCTGAAGCAATGATTAATTTTCTAGCTTTTTTGGGTTGGAATCCAGGGGGAGATAAAGAAATTTTTTCTAAAGAAGAATTAATAAGTATTTTTGATGTATCAAGAATTGGCCACTCAGGAGCTCAGTGGAACGATGACAAACTCGATTGGGTGAATAAAGAATATATTAAAAAACTCTCTAGTGATAAGTTAGAATTATATATTTTCAGAGAGCTTCCAAAAGAACTTCAAATACAAAAACTTATCCCTTTAATAGTTGAACGTATTTCAAAATCTAGTGATATAAAAGAAATGCTAACAAATGGTGAATTGGATTTCTTTTATAAAAAACCAAAATTATCAAAAGAAAAATTGATTTACAAGAATACTTCCCCTCTAAAAATATTAGAAAACTTAGAAGAAACCGTAAAATCCTTCGAGATGACAGACAATAGTGATTTCAACAAAGAAAACATTAAAATAATCCTAATGGAATTGGCTGACAAATTAGACAGTCGAGGTGAAATACTACACCCAGTTCGCTTTGCTCTCTCAGGACTCGATAAATCCCCAGATCCTTTCATTATATCTGATATTTTAGGTAAAGATGAGACAATTGATCGTCTTAATGATGCAATAAAAATTCTAAAAATATAGTATACCCGGTAGTAGATTTTTAAAAAAATTCACTACAGGGTATACTATAAGGTACTGATGAAAAATTTAGTATTTTATGTAATCTTAATAGCATTTATCACGTCTATTGTCCCTTATCAAGTTTTTGCCTTGACGGCAGAAGAGGTACGTGAGCAGATAAATGATGCAAATACTCAAATTGAAGCGCTGGATAAAGAAATCAAGCAATTTCAATCTCAAATAGCCAAAACAGGGGCAGAAGCGAATACCTTGGCTAATCACATAAAAGAACTTACTTTGACTCGAAATAAATTAATAAAAGAACGTGAACAAATTCAAAAGAAAATTACAGCAACAGGCTTAGTCATTAAAACACTTTCAAGTGGAATAGAAGAAAAAGAGGATTCTATCTCCATCTCAAAAAAAACATTAAGCAAAATGATTAGTGATTTAAATAAAAATGACAATACTCTTGTGATTGAAAAATTATTATCATTGAATAATCTATCTGACTTTAGTCGAGAGTATAACAACACTCTAACTTTGAATGAAAAAATTCGTGAATATATAATTGATATATCAATACAAAAAGAGCAATTAACTTCATCTAAAATACAAAAAGAAGGTGAACAACAAAATTTAAATAATCTCAAAAAAGATTTAACTCAAAAAGAACAAGTAGTGGCTGTAACAAAAAAAGAAAAGGATACATTGCTCGCTGAAACTAAAAACAAAGAAGCAGAATATAAAAAACTTTTAGCTGAACGTGAGAAAATAAAAAAAGCCTTCGAAACAGCTTTAGAGGATTATGAAGCTCAGCTCAAATATATTTTAAATCCGAAACTTCTCCCCAAGGAAGGGTCGGGAGTATTATCGTGGCCTCTTAGTTATATATTGGTTACATCTCAATATGGAGCTCGTTGGGGATCATTCCATTATGGGATGGACTTTCGGGCATCTGTCGGAACAAAAGTTATGGCTATGGCCTCTGGTGAAGTCTTGGGTACTGGTGACACCGATATTGCTTGTAAGGGAGCATCTTTTGGTAAATGGGTCTTTATTAAATACAACAATGGACTTTCTAGCACTTATGGGCACCTCTCGGTTATCGGAGTAGAAGTCGGTGACAAAGTTAAAGTTGGTGATGTTGTTGGACTTTCTGGTAATACAGGATCATCCACGGGCCCACATCTCCATGTCGCAGTTTATGCTTCTGATGGTGTGAACGTAGATACTGTCCCTAGTAAAAGTTGTGGTGGTAAAACTTTTACTCAACCAATTGCTGCGACAAAAGCATATTTAAATCCTGCACTTTATTTGCCAAAATTAACTGTGAGTATGATAAAAAAGTAGACAGGATATTTTAATTAATGCTAAAATATAAATATGGTGGACGATGAAAGAAAATCAAGATTACATATTCACACGGGGGGATTAATAATCCTAATAATTATTATTTTGATTTTATTTAAAGTTGATATCAGATCAAAAATACAATCACCTCAATTCCAGAAAAATGTTACCTACATAGAAACAGCCGTCAAAACATTCTGGCAGAAAAATATTTCAGAGCCATTTAAGGAAAAAACTAGTGGATGGTTAAAAAGTTTTGCTAATAAGAAATTCGATCAAATACAAGAAAATGTAAACAATAATTTATTTAAAGTTCCTAGTGCTGAAGATATAGAAAATGCCTCAAATTAAACTAGTATATTCCGTATATTATGTTATAGTGTAGTGAGTGTTTAGACACATGAAAAACGTCGAAGTTTCAAGCAAAAAATAATCAAAACTAAAATCGTATGATGACCGGAACAATCAAAACTCTTACAGATAAAGGATTTGGATTCATTGCTCGCGAAGGCGAAGCAAAGGATCTTTTCTTTCACTCAAAGGAGCTCGTTGGTGTTACTTATGATGAACTAAAAGTAGGCGATACCGTCTCCTTTGAAGTTACTCAAAGTGAAAAAGGACCAGCTGCTACAAAAGTATCTGTCGCATAGTTAAAATTTAAAATCCCCCTACAAAATTGTAGGGGGATTTTAAATTGTGCCCGGGGTGGGACCGCGAGTACGCTTCTTGAATCTTATAGATTCTGTACACCTTTTCCATTCGTGGATACACTCATAAGGAAAAGGTTTTCAATTCCCACACGCAAAGTATGTAGGTACTTTGCTCTCGGGCATAAATAAAAAGGCGACTTGCGTCGTCATTTTATTTTGTGCCCGGGGTGGGACTTGAACCCACACGTCCTAAAGGACAAGAAATTTTAAGTCTCTCGTGGCTACCAATTACACCACCCGGGCCTTTATATTTTTTCCTCTATGAGTAATTTGTAAACTATGACAATTAGGGCATAATATTCTAAGATTTTCTAATCTGTTATCATGCCTATCACCATTTATATGGTCTAATTCTAAGGGAAGTCTACCGTCAACAGAATATTTAGCCCATCTACAAATTTCACATTTAGGTTCTTTTATATTAGCAGAAAATAGTCTTTTTTTCAACTTATAACTTTGATATGAGCTATTCTTAATTAATATATCCTTTAATTCTATATAATTTCTATCAGGAAATTTCAATCCCTTATTCCATACTTTACCAGTAAAATGGCCAGTGGGTAACTTGCTTTGCTTAATATATTTTTTGATTTGATCATAATTACCACCTGTTGGTTTTAAGCCCAAAAGCTTTATTACATTTCTGAAACTTTTAGAATTAATGACGGCATTCTTTAATTGTTTTTCTGTCCATCTTCTTTTTCTATTCATATGGTATACACTAATTATATCACACTACAGCGTGTATACCAATTTTAATTTTTACAAATTTTGCTATACTTTCCATATGGCGAAAGAATACTACACTACCATAGGGCTTGAAATACATACTGAGCTCAAGACAAACTCCAAAATGTTTTGTGGTTGTAAGAATGACCCGGATGAGAAAAATCCTAACGTAAACATCTGCCCAGTGTGTATGGCTCACCCTGGAACCCTTCCAGTTATCAATAAGAAGGCCGTAGAGAGCGTTATCCGAGTAGGGCTTGCTCTTGGTTCGGAAGTAGCCGATTTCACTGAATTTGACCGAAAAAACTACTTTTACCCAGATATTCCGAAAGCTTATCAGATATCTCAATATAAATATCCGATCATTTCTGGAGGAGAATTAAAAGACGTTAAAATTACGCGAGTCCATCTCGAAGAAGATACAGCCACCTCTAAACACGACAGAGGGGATTATTCGCTTGTTGATTTTAATCGTGCTGGAGTTCCTCTTATGGAGCTAGTCACAGAACCAGTAATTCACTCTTCTAAACAGGCAGGGGATTTCGGTCGCGAACTTCAGTTACTGCTTCGTTACCTTGGTGTCTCAGAAGCAAATATGGAAAAAGGCCAAATGCGAGTTGAATTAAACATTTCAATATCCGAAGATCCGAATACATTTGGAACAAAAGTAGAAGTTAAAAATATTAATTCATTCCGAGCAATGGAACGCGCCGCAGAATATGAAATAAAAAGAATGGGGAAATTGCTCGATGAAGGAAAAGGAAGTGAAATTGTTCAGGAGACACGCGGTTGGGATGAAAATAAACAATCCACCTTCTCACAGAGAATTAAAGAAAATGCGAATGATTATAGGTATTTTCCAGATCCTGATTTACCAAAATTATTCTTAAATAAAATATTTGATATTAAAAAATTAGAAAGCGAACTTCCAGAACTCCCAGAAGCAAGACGTAATCGTTATCGAAATGATTATGGTATAAAAGATGAAGACATAGAAAGTTATATTACCGACAAAGAGCTTGGTGATTGGTTTGAGAAAGTTGCAGAATCGTTAAAAGATAAAGACCCCGAAGGAAAGAGTACTTCCAACGGGGCAGGAAAAATTAAAATAGCTTCAAACTATATTACTTCTGATTATCTCGGACTCAAAAAAGTAAACTCGGAAGCTCGTCTTCCTGTTGTAAATAATTTTGTTGAGCTTATAAATATGGTAAGTGATAGCAAAATTTCTTCACGTGGAGCAAAAGATATTTTGGCGATGATTGTCCTTAATGATGAATCACCAATGAAAATTGCCGAAGAGAGAGGATTGATTCAAAATCACGACGAAGGAGCACTGAAAGAAATTGTGCAAAAGATTATTGATGCAAATCCTACTGTGGTCGCTACATACAAAGGTGGCAAAGAAAACGCTCTTATGTCACTTGTCGGCCAAGTTATGAAAGAATCTAAAGGGTCTGCTAACCCCGCTCTTGTTCAAAAATTATTAAAAGAATTATTGAACTAAAATGAAAATTAAACTCGGAAAATACAAACACTATAAGGGTCATATGAGCGAAGTTATTGGCGTGGCGAAGCATAGTGAAGATCATAGAGAAGAATTTGTGGTATATAAACACCCAGATGAAAACGGGGAAGATCAACTTTGGATACGTCCTATTAAAATGTTTCAAGAAGATGTCGAGACAGAAAATTATAAGGGCCCTAGGTTTGAATACTTGGGGGAATAAATGATATAATAATCATATGAATACAAAAATCAAAGTAGCTATTAATGGGTTTGGAAGAATTGGGCGAGCATTTTTAAAAATTGCATGGGAAAGAGATGATATTGAAATAGTCGCGATAAATGACCTCGGCTCAATAGAGAGCTTATCGTATCTTCTTCGTCATGATACAGTTTATCGAAATTGGGATCATAAAGTAGAAGTTTCCGGAACTGATTTAATTATAGATGGGAAAACAATTAAATTTATTTCTGAGAAAGACACAACGAAATTACCAT
>Ga0172379_10009450_pt1 | contig 12036 bp, 8 predicted proteins | sample GrowelOW334metaG_FD_119756 | JGI IMG/M metagenome (GOLD analysis project Ga0172379, IMG submission 119756) | Groundwater microbial communities from an aquifer near a municipal landfill in Southern Ontario, Canada - Groundwater well OW334 metaG | ecosystem: Environmental > Aquatic > Deep... | reverse complement strand
TTGATAATAATAATTTTCAGGAAGATAATCCAGATTCAGAAAAAGATGACTCTGCAGCCAAGAAAAAATTGGGTGAGGAATATGATGAATTAATAAATATCATCAAAAATGCAGAGTCGTTTCAATCGTTGCAGGAAGGATTGGTGGTAAGTTGTGCCAAAAATATTCAAAAAAAATTACCGAATGAAAAAATTAACTTGGAGGTTATTCAAGCGGTAACTGAGGCCTGGGATGGTAATTTGGAGCCAGTTTTTACTTATGTGGCCAGATATCCGAGATTAAATAGATATGTGGCGGAGATGTTCCCGGCCATGGTAACTCAAGAAAGTTGGCAGAATTGGCGTTATGATTTAAACAATGAAAAGGTTCAAGAACAAGTCGGTTTTTTGACTGACGAAAAATTGTCGGCTTGGAAAAAAAATATGGCGGCGGAAATGGGTGAAATTATGATTAAGGAAGAATCATTTGATCAAGCGAATAAAATCAAAGAAATTATTTCAACGGCCATATTTAATAATCAACATATTGCTGGGCCAGAATCAGGCAATAAAAACGCGTTGATTCAGGAAGTTTTATCTAGAACTTTAAATTTAATTAAGGCTCAGCCAAATATAGAAAAAGAAATTATCGAATCCGAAAAAGCTCGGTTGCGTCTGGAAATGGAAAAGCTGGATCAGATTATTGGTTATAATAATGCCTTGCGAATGAATGATTTATTATCAACCAGCTTGGCTCGCGGAGTAAAAATTAGTTTTAATGCCAAATCAGAAAAACTTTTTAAAGATTTGGGTGATTATCTTTCTCTCTCGCAGCGGGAGGAACTTTTTTATCGATACAAAAAATTCTCAGAGTCAGTAGAAAAAAAACCGGTACCGATTGAAGACATTTTTGATTCGACCATGAGAGAAACTGTCCAAGAAAATATTGCCAAAAAAGTGGTGACTGCTTTGGCTTTGCGAGAAGATAAAAGTTTTTTTGTTCAATACGGTCTTGATTCGGAAAACTTTGCCAATGTCGGCCCATATTTTAACAAAAGACAGGAATTGACGGCCACGGCCGACTTGTTAGATTTGGCAAAAATATCGCAAAGTTTAATTTATCGGGGCAAATTAAGAGAAAGCGGTGGTAAAAATAGCGAAGAGTTGAATGATGCCATAAAAAACCTGAAGAAATTTTTTAAAGGTTCGCCGTTTTTGCAAGATTTGGAAAATATTGAGTTTCAATTAGCGCAAAAAAAAGAGTTTGGCGGGAATAAAAGATTGGCAGTATTTTCTACGGACGATCCTCAATTTGTCTGGCAAGTTGGTAAATATCCGTTAGGTTGCGGTTCCTGTCAGAATTATTCGGCTGGTTCTATGGCGTATGCTTTAATGGGTTATGTTGGGGATGCGCATTCACGCGCCGTTTATTTGTTTGATATTAACAAATTACCAAAAGAATATCAGGAAATAGTGGAAGAACAAGGTGTGGCCGCAGTTCTAGAAAAGAAAATTATTCCACCAAATGTAGTTCTTAATGCCGTTCTGGCCAGAACGATAATAAAACTAACCAGCAACGAGGCTATTTATATTGAACCTACTTATACTTCAGTAAATAAGTCAGATAATAGTTTGGATAATCATATCAATTCTTTTGTAAAAATGGCTTATGGAGATTCAATGCAAATACCTTTGGCCAAAGGTATTGGTACTGATGTGTTTAAAATGCCATCGTCAAGAAATCCGTCCGGTCAATATGAAGATGCGACAAGTGGTGGGGCTGATAATGCCGGTATGGGAGTTCTATCTGGTGCATACATAATTGAGTCAAAATTGTTAAATAAGAGCTTAAAATTGAGTGGTGAAGAATTGGCGGTTATGGAAAAAATGAGGCAGAGCATGAATGGTTAAGATGGTGATAATTATAATTCTAAAAATGTAAATACTATATGCCAAGCCAGGCTGAATTTTCTCCAAAAATTAAAATTCCGGAAGCGGAACTTTCTGCAAAAAAAGAATCTGACAAAGAAAATTTGGTGGCGGAATTTTTGCCAGAAATTAATAAAACAAAAAAAGAAATGGAGGCTATTTTGCAAGAAAATGTTCAAAAAGTGGCCGAGGTTTTGTTTGTTCTCGATAACAATGAAGTTTTTGTTGAGTCGAGCGATGAGGAACCAAAACTGTGGCTACTTTTGATTCAGGAAATAAATCGTGATTTGGCAAATTTACGAGATTTAAAAATTGACGAATTAAAACCGGCGATTAGAACTATTCAAAATAAGTTGGCTGTGGCCAAAAATGTTTTGGCGGAAGATAAAAGGAAAAGATTACCAGAACGAAAAAAAATTAGCGACATGGAAGAAGAACGAAAACGATTAGCTTTGGAGTTTTCTCAGGTTGGAAAGAGAGGTTTTTTGCGTTCTTTATTTGCTCCCAATGCCAGAAGTAAAATTTGGGCCGAGATGAAGCAAGTAAATGAACAAATGGAGGAGCTTTCTCCTCGGGAAGAGAATTTTCGGGCGATAGAATTAAAGCAACAGAATGATTTGGATACTATTTTTACGGAGTTACAAAAAGTGGGAGAAGTGGCGATAAGAAAGTTATTTTATTTAGCAAAAAATGAGCAACATAAAATATCTCTATTGTTGAGTTCGCCACAAGTAAAAGGACAAATGAATGAATTTTTGATTAGGGAAAAGTTAATGCCGGAATTTAAAAAAGCCAAAGAGCTTGGCCGAACACCGATTGAGGAATCGGAAGCTCAGGAATTTTTTGAATTATTAAAAATAAAATTAGCCGAAGGGTCACAAGAAGCTTGGAATTATCCCCGAGGAAAAAAAGCGGAAGTTGAAGATAGAAAAAGGGCAATGGAATACCTGAATGAAAAATCAAAATATTATTTGACTGACCTAGTTCGGCCACTTGATAATGCTGGGCAGGATATTCCGGACAATAATTATGATCAAATATTCGATCTATTATTAGCGGGCGATACCACGGAAAAAGCGGTTGGTTTAAGTCAGCAATTAATTTCTTCCACTCATCCAAAATGGCAGGAAGTTATCCGGAAATCATTGGCCGATAATTTACAAAACAGTAAAAAAGATTTGCCTTTTAATATCAATGATATTCCGGTTGATCATTTTATAAAACTAAATGGTTTTGCTCGTTGGCCGGCCATTAAGGAATTTTGTTTGCAGTTAGGAATAAAGAATGCTCATGAGTTTCAAGAGATTGAAATGACGATGATAAAAAAATTATATGATGAAAAGTTGGCCAATGAGACAAGTGATGATTTTGAGGCAAGCTTGGCGATAAATATAATATGTCAGATGAATAATCCGGAAGCGTTACCATTATTGACTAATTTTTTATTGGAAAAAAATAGAGCAAATACCACGAGCACGGTAATTTTGGCTATTTCCCGAATGTTAAAAGATAATAGTTCACCGGAATTAGCTGGGGTTTTGGCGAGAATGGAGCCAACGATTGGTACTTATTTTGGACTTCTCTCGGACCAAGGTTCCTATTTAAATTTGTTTAAGTCAACCAACGATCCGCATACATTATTGTATTATTTTAGGGAAAGAGAAATTCTGGTTAGTCAAGAAGAATTTACAAAAGTTTTTGAAAAAGCGGGGATGGATAAGGCAAGTTTAAAGGAATTTTATTTGTTAAATGGAGACCGAGAACAGTTATTTGCTCAATTAAAAGAGGCAATTAATTTGTCAGGTTTTAATGAATCGGAAATAATAAAAAAATATTTCACCACCTTGACCTCGCATGTTAGTCCGGATTCTCCTGAGCAATTAAAAATTATTGAGCCCATAGCAAAATCATTGGGAATCAGTCGAGAAGATGTTCTGATTAAATGTTTTGACAAATTTAATAATCCGCCAAGAAATAATACTTTGCGCAAAGTGGCTTCACCGGAAGATAAGAATTATCACGCTTTTCCATTGGCTCTGGCGGAGCAGGCTTTTGCTTTGTCTCCGGAAATGTTAGCCGTTATGGAAAAAATTTATGGCACAAAAACTTTGCAAACGAGCGGTTTTGAAAGAGAAGCTTATCTTGATGGTTTGGCTTTTTTGCAAAAAAAAGAAAATGGCTCCAAAGTTTTAAAAGAATTGCTTGGTGCTTATCGCGGAACCAAAGATGATCCAAAAAGAATTCGGCGAATTCTGCAACTTTTGAGTACTCTTGATAGTTATGGAGTTTATGAATATGTTGGTAAGCCGACGGAAGAAATTGAAAAACAAAAAAAGGCGATTGAAGAATTGCAGGAAAGTTTAAAAAAAACAGAAGAGCAGTTAAAAGAGACAGCGGACGAGAAAAAAAAGACTGAATGTAAAGTTAAAAAGAAAGAAATAAAAAATCGAATTGAGGGTTTTGAAGTAGAATTAAATAATTTAACGGGACTTAAGGGAATTGAGAATCGTCTCATCGAAAAAGTGGTCGAAGCCTTTGGAAAATTGTTAAATTTACCAACGGAATATTTGGAAAAATTAAAAAATCAACTCGAGGAATTAACGGTCAAAGGAATTATTGAAATTTTGTCATCGCTTGCCGGTAATTATGAAAAAATTAATGAACCGGATGTCAAAAAACTTTTGACCGAGATAACGATTAAATTATTAGATGATAATTTCTTGACTTGGAAATATAATCATGAAAAAAGTGTCGAACAGCTGGCGGTAATAGCAGAAGATAAAAAAATCTTTTGGCGTACCAATTTGCCAGAAGTTTCCGTCCGAATAGAAAAAGACAGCGATCAACATCAAGCGGAATTCTTGTCCGTTCGAGAAATCGTTAAGACTATTAAGGCGCACGCTAGACAGTCTCAATTTATTATGGATTTTGATCCTCAAACATTGGCATTTTTTTCTTCCGAATTAAATGATTTGAAGCAAATAGATTTGGCTAATTTGGACAAAGATAGCCGAGAAAATTTACAAAAAAAGATTATTGCCATGCAATCGCGGATGTTGTTGCTTCAAGGAATTCTGGAAATTGAAGGTGTTCCACAAAAGATTTTTTCCAATGAACTAATCAAGCCGATAGCCGAAAAAATGAAAAATGCGGTTAATAAAACTTCGGAAAATGAAATCGCCATGGATATAATGCAAATTGAAAAAGTTTTTTCGGTCGGAAAAATTAAAGAAGTCGTGGCAACGGAATCGGACGACATTTTAACTCTGCTTCGAGTCGGGGTGGAACCCCAAGAAACTTGTCAGTCTTGGCGAAGTGGCGGATTTAATCAATGTTTATTGGCTTATGTCGCAGATAGTAACAAAAAAATGGTGAATGTGGCTGATGAAAATGGTCGAACCATTGCCAGAAGTATGGTAAAGTTAACAAAAAGAAAAGAACCAACGGCGATTGACGGTGAGGCGGAACAACCAACTTTGTTAGTGGAACAACCATATTCATTAATTGCCAACAAAGAAATTTATGTCGCCTTATTCCGAGTTTTGTTTGCCAAGGCTGATGGTTTGAATAGTTCGATTACTATGGACGAAGAGTTTCAAGAAGAGATTATGGAGGAATTGATCAAGGAAGCGGATAAATTTGGTTATATTTTGCGGCGGTCTAATTTTGAAGTATTTATTCCGGCAAGTAAGAATGTTTATGAATATAGTGACGCTTTGGGTGGCAAAATTTCGAAATTTAACCAATACAAACCGGCTTTAAACTTTGTGTCTTTTGAAAAGAAAAAGTAAATAATTCAGAATTCTGAATTATGAATTAGTGAATCATAATTAGGGCAAATAATTTTTTTGTTGTCAAGAAATTTTATAAAGGTACAAGTTTGACTTTTTGTTATATTGTATTAAGATGATTTTGTTGTTCGTTATAGGAGGGGTAGAATGAATATCGAGATAACAGCGCTTCGTGCAGTTTTAGGGAGAACAACTGGTGAATTGTCAAAAAGGGAAGAAAAGGTTAAAGAATATGAAGTTCTTTTGGCCGTTGCCAGAGAGTCGGCGGACACGCTTAGAGTTTTTAAATTACACGAATCTCGTGATCTTGTTGCTGCGTTGGGTTCTCAACCGCATTTGGAATATGGTGTGGATTTGCGGATTGATGACAGTGTGTCTCCGATTTTTCCTCGAAAGAAAGTAAAAAGTGAGGAGTTACAAAATTGGGAAAATGTTCAAAATGTTCTTAAAACAGCAGAAGTTGTGTCAAAGCAATATTTTGGCATTACACGAGATAAAGATGCGCCATTTGTGCGATTTTTGGCTGAGCTGGAAGTTGGAACATTAGAATTGTGGTTTGAGAAACAAGGGGAAGAACACATTTTAATCTATGATAATAGAGAATAAAAAGAGATAAAGATTTGAAGTCAAGCTCCAAGTCTTTTTTATTTTGCTCAATATTTTAATTTCTGTTAAAATGATTTTGAAATAAAAATATGGATTATTCATACGAAAAAAATTTACAGGATCAAGGATTTCAATTGATTTGCGGAATTGACGAAGCGGGCCGAGGCCCGTTTGCCGGCCCTATCGTGGCCGGCGCTGTTATTTTGAATTCGGAGAAAAATTCATTTTTTGATTTGTTAAAAGATTCCAAAGTTTTGACGGAGAAAAAGCGCGAACAAGTTTTGCCATTTATTCTTCAGGAAAGTTTGGCCTGGGCGATTGGCGTGGTTTCCGCAGCTGAAATTGATAAACATGGATTAGGTTATGCCAACAAGTTGGCTATGAAAAAAGCGTGGTATTTTCTCAAAGTTAAACCGAACTATATTCTTTGCGATTATATGGCTGGAGTGAAATTTGAGACGCCGCATGAACTGATAATCGGTGGCGATAGCAAAGTTATTTCCATTTCCGCGGCGTCAATTGTCGCCAAAGTTTTTCGTGATCGGATGATGTTGGCTTTTGATCGGAAATATCCAGAGTATGGTTTTGCCAAACACAAAGGTTATGGAACCAAGGTGCATTTGGAAAAAATAAAAGAATTGGGTTATTGTCCAATTCATCGGCGTAGTTTTCGAATGGATTTTACAAAAGGCATATCTTGCTAAATTTAAATATATTTGTTAAGGTGTTTTTTGTTGTTCTTTCTGATGGAGGATTATGATGAAAAATGATTTTTCTTCTTTCTCTGAATCTGATTTGGAAATTTTTGTAAAAGATTTGTTGCATTTTCAGTATTGTGTGGATATGGGCATTGAAAAGAGCAGAGTTGACGAACAAGTTGTCAGTATTTTTGAAGAAAAAATGGCCTTCTTTTTGCCTTATTTCCAACGAAATGGAAAAACGCGCAAAGATTTATTAGTGGCTGTTTTGCAGACAAAAGTCAGTTTTTTTTCCAGAGAAGATTATCGCCGGTTGCATGGCTTTGACAAAATATTAAGCCGAACCGTTCCTTGGGATCATGCTGATTTTAATGATTCCCCTTTGTAAAAATTTAGATTACTCGGATTTACATGTCCGAGTTTTTTTGTCGTGTCGTTGACAAGAGATCTTTTTGCTGTTAATATAGCATAAAGTTCATTAAAATTTGTTTTTAACTTTGTGGTTCTTTTTTTACCAAGGAGGTTGTTATGGCATCAAGTCATTTTGATTTTTTGTGCAAAGAAGTTAACAAGGTTTATTCCTTTTTGGGTGGAATCTATGCTGAGGAAAAAATTCTGCGGTTGGCATTGGAACGAGTGGTTGGTATTTTTGAAAGAAAGGGTGGGTATCGGGATTTTATTTGTCAGGATTTGTTAGAAGAATTTGTTGCTGATCGGTCAATATTGGAAAAATATTTGCTGACGCGTGATTTTGGTAGTTTTGAATATTTTGATTGGGATCGGCTTGATGATTCTGAATTAAATGAAGTTTTGTTAGAAAGAATGTTTTGTCTTGATCTAGACAGCTTAACAAAACCAAGAAGTGACCATGTTGCAAGGTTACAAAAGCTAATAGAGGATAATTTATCGGGGTTTGATTTTGAAGAAAGAAGATTGTTATTATATTTTGTTCGAAATACAGATAAGTTTTATTCTTGTCTTGGCGCGGAGATTAAACAAAAAGATTTTTCTTTTTTTGAAGTTGATGAGCAATTGCTTGCCTCCGGAAAAGAGTTATTAAAAAAAGGCAAACAAATCGCTTACGAAGAAGAAAGAAGCCTTTATGAAATTGTTGCTCCTGAAATTGCTTATGTTGAAAAAAGGATTATTGAGGAATTGAAGGTTTCCATTGAAAATGGCCATTATAAAAATTTACCGGGAAAATGTATCTTGCTCGTGATGTTTCGATTTCAAAACACCTCATCCTCTAGTTTGTGGCAGGAAATGAGAGAAAAAATGCCGTCTTTTATGTCTAGTGGGCCACCGAGGAAGTTGCGGCAGGATTTTATTTTGAAGGCAATTAGAAATTTCATAAATAGACTATTTGAAGATATTGAAATTAACACGACAATTAAAACTGGCGGGAGTTGTCAGTTAGAAACTTTGGATATTTCTATAACGTTGGTTTAATTTATTTATCACAAAAAACTGAGTTTTTAGCTTCATTGAAAGATGGTTGGATCATGCGGATTTTAATTCGTGCAAACTTTAGGAGGCGTTAATGTCTGAACAAAAAAACAATAATCAATTTGACTTGGGTAAACAATATTTGGAAGAAGCATACAAAAAAGCCGTAGAAAAAGAAAAAGAAATTCTTGAAAAAATTCAACCAGAAATTGATTTTTTGATTTCGGTTTTGGTTGGTGTTTTAAAACAGAAGGTTGAAATGAACGAGTTTTCTAATTTGCATGGGCGGTTGGACTTTGCTGTAACAATTCATTTAGAAAAGTATAAAGGTCGTTTACCAATTTGCTTCTATCCTTCCTATGGTGATAGGCCAAGTAAAGAAAAAATCTTATCTAGCGACTATCTGGGAAGATCTATTCAGGAATTTTTGACTAAAGTTTTTGAACAATCGAATTATAGTTGCGAATGTTCATTTGATCACCATTCGTTCGATTTAAAAGTTAGAAGAAAATAATTTTGCAGAAAAACTGCGATCATCGGCTCCGTCAAATGACGGGGCATACCCTGTCGGATGACGGGGTTTTTTGTTATTGAAAAATATTTTAAAATAAGCTAAAATGGGAGATATAAGGTTAAATTAAAGAAATTTTATGAGCAAGTATAATCATCGAGAAATTGAACAGAAATGGCAAGAAGTTTGGCAAGAGAACAAAGTTTTTGAAGCCAAAGACGGGGAAAAAAAGAAAAAGTTTTTTTGTCTGGTCGAATTTCCATATCCGTCAGGCGATGGTTTGCATGTTGGTCATGTCCGCAGTTATGCGGCCCAAGATATTCTTTGTCGCAAAAAAAGAATGGCTGGTTTGAATGTTCTTTATCCGATCGGGTGGGACGCTTTTGGTTTGCCAACGGAAAATTATGCGATCAAAACAGGACAACATCCAACAATAATTACGGCGCAAAATGTAGCGACATTTAAAAAACAAATTCAAGAGTTGGGAATCAGTTTTGATTGGTCACGAGAAATAAATACCACTGATCCGGAATATTACAAATGGACGCAATGGATTTTTATCCAACTTTTCAAAAAAGGTTTGGCTTACAAAAAGAAAATGAATATCAATTGGTGTCCAAAGTGTAAAATTGGTCTCGCCAATGAAGAAGTGGTCAATGGCGGTTGCGAAAGATGTGGAACGCAGGCAGAAAAAAAAGAATTGTCTCAATGGATGTTAAAAATTACCGCTTATGCTGATCGGTTGATTGAAGATTTGGAGACCGTTGATTTCCTCGACAAAATTAAACAACAACAAATCAATTGGATCGGTCGCAGTTATGGCGCCGAAATTGATTTCCAAGTCAGCGGAACAAATGAAAAAATAAAAGTTTTTACCACTCGTCCGGATACGATTTTTGGCGCGACATTTCTTGTTTTGTCTCCGGAACATTCGTTGGTCAACAAAATTGTTCGGGATGACAAACAAGCTGAGGTTTTGAAATATCAGGAAGAAGCAAAAAATAAAAGCGAAGAAGAAAGAACCAATGTCGAAAAAGAAAAGACCGGAGTTTTTATCGGCGCCAATGCCATTAATCCTTTTTCTGGCAAAGAAATTCCGATTTTTATCGCTGATTATGTTTTGCCAAATTATGGCACTGGCGCCATTATGGCGGTGCCGGCTCATGATGAACGGGATTTTGAATTTGCGCAGAAATATAATTTGGAAATTATTCCGGTTATAAAACCTTTGACATTGGAAGAAAAAAGACCTTTTGAAGCGACTGTTGGTGGGGCGGAACTTTATGGTCATTTATCGCCAGAAAATAAAAGTGCTTGTTATTCCGGTCCGGGAACAATGATTAATTCCGGGGAATTTGATGGTTTAGATTCAGAAAAAGCTTTTGATAAAATAATTGAAAAAATCGAAAAAGAAAATATTGGTAAAAAATCAACGCAATATCATCTTCGCGATTGGGTTTTTAGCCGTCAACATTATTGGGGTGAACCGATTCCAATGGTCAACTGTCCGGTTTGTGGTTGGGTGCCGTTAAAAGAGGCAAAGTTGCCCCTAGAATTGCCAATGGTTGAGAAGTATGAACCAACTGGAACCGGAGAATCTCCGCTGGCCAGTATGACTGATTGGGTACAGACGACTTGTCCGCAATGTGGTGGTCGGGCGACACGGGAAACTGACACTATGCCCAATTGGGCTGGATCGAGTTGGTATTTCTTGCGTTATATTGATCCAAAAAATAATGAAGCTTTTGCTGATGCCAAAAAAATGAAATATTGGTTGCCGGTTGATCTTTATAATGGTGGAATGGAACATACCACTTTGCATCTTCTTTATTCCAGATTTTGGCACAAAGTTCTTTATGATCTTGATCTCGTCCCAACTAATGAGCCATATCAAAAAAGAGTTTCACATGGCATGATTCTGGCTCCGGACGGTCAAAAGATGTCCAAATCTCGAGGCAATGTCATCAATCCGGATAAATTGGTAACGGAATTTGGTGCAGATTCACTGCGACTTTATGAAATGTTTATGGGACCTTATGATCAGCCGGTCAGTTGGGACACCAATGGAATTATGGGTTGTCGTAAATTTTTGGAAAGAATTTGGTCGTTTGACAAATTTATTGAACAAGACGATGACTCAATAAAAATTTTGTTGAACAAGACGATCAAAAAAGTCGGCGAAGATATTGATGACCGCAGGTTTAATACGGCCGTTTCGGCAATGATGATTTTTGTCAATGAAATTTATGAAAAAGGTTGTAGCTACGAATCATACAAAAAATTTATTCAGATATTGCATCCATTTGCTCCGCATTTGTCCGAAGAAATTTGGCAAAATTTTGGTGAGAAAGAAATTTTGGCGAAGTCATCTTGGCCTGAATTTGATAATGATTTGATTTCTTCCGCCAAAATACAAATTGGTGTTCAAGTAAATGGCAAATTGCGCGACACGATTGAAATTTCTCCGGACATAACGGAAGAAGAAGTAAAAAGTCTTGTTTTAAATTCCGAAAAAATAAAAAAACATTTAATCGGATCCCCGAAGAAAATAATTTATATAAAAGGCAAAATAGTGAGTGTGGTAATTTGATTTTCAAATATAAAAATAAAAGACCCCCAAAGTTGTTTGGGGGGTTTTGTTTCTTTACAAACAAACGGGTTGCGGGTTGCTTGTATTTTTTGGCAAGTCGCGAGACTTGCTGATTTTCTTGTTTTTTGTAAAAATCGAGAATTCTTTTTTTGGCCACAAATCAAAAACATTTTTGAGTCCGCCCGGTCCGAGAATCGGTTGAGGCTGGTCGTCATCAGTTGACCTCCTTGGAACTGTTTTGGCGACACCTGCTGGCGAAACTTCATTCTCATTTCGTTCAACCAAATCATCTTTCATTTCCACAATAATTGCTTGAAATTCAAACAAGAAACACAGTAATTTAATTGCTGTAATTTGTCTCATCGAGGCCTCCTTCCTCTGTTGGAGAGACAGTTAAAAGTTTTTGGCAATTAAATTTTTAAAAAGAACTTACATTTTTATTATAGCTTATTTTTATTTAAATTTATTGTAAATTGTGTATTGTTTT